>Ga0123336_10000818_pt1 | contig 30264 bp, 24 predicted proteins | sample SSSSmetaG_FD_96466 | JGI IMG/M metagenome (GOLD analysis project Ga0123336, IMG submission 96466) | Glacier valley bacterial and archeal communities from Borup Fiord, Nunavut, Canada, to study Microbial Dark Matter (Phase II) - ​SSSS metaG | ecosystem: Environmental > Aquatic > Freshwater > Ice...
GCGCGCTGATCGTCGCTGAACCGCAACACCCACACCGACGCAAACCGCCGACTCAGCTCGGCGCGCTCTTTGTCACTCTCGGCATTCTTGAGACGCCACTCGTGCAACGCCACGATGTCGTCGAACCGCTTCTCGGCGCCGAGCGCGCCCTCCAGCAAGAAGTTGGCGATGACATTCTGCGCGTCGGCATCGACGACTTTGCCAAGCGCCTTCGAATACGCCGCCGGATCTTTCTTGTCCTCACCCTCGAGACGATAGATGCGCGCGATGCGCAGCCAGATCCGCGAGGCCAAGCCCTTGTCGTTTTTCTCGGCCTTGCCAGCCTGCTTCTGCAGCCGCTCGACCTCGCCTTGCCAGTCTTCTTTGTCGTAGCTGGCGGCAGCAATCGCGTCGTGAATCTCGCGATCATCCGGCATCGCCTTGCCCGCCGACTCGAGGTGCGGCAGCGCTGCATCACGCTTGCCGAGATCGAGCAGAGCAAGCCCCCACTTGCCCTCCACCACCGACTTTCTCGTCGCATCCGGCGTGAGCTGCCACTCGAGCTCGAGCAGCTTCGCGACCATTTCGAGATTGCCCATCTCGCGATAGATCTCACGCGCTTTCTCGAGGGCAAGGAGGTCGCGCGACAGCTTGAACGCTGCCTGATAATGAATCATCGCGCGGTCCTTGCGCAGGAACAGCTCCTCGCAGAGCTGTCCGAGCTCGAAGAGCTTTTTCGACTTCAGCTCTTTGGACGCTGGGTCCTTGGCTTCAAGCTTCTCAGCCTCTTTCTCGAGCTCCTCAATCAGGCCTGGCCAATTCCGGGCAGAACGCAGGCGCTGCTTGATCTCCTGGCGGAGTTCCATGAACAGGTATCCTCACACAGTCATTGGGGAAAAGTCGGCGCTCAGGTTATATCAGGCTTTAAGCCACCTAATCAACGACAACGTCATGAATTCGAGCGCGCTCCAGGAACATCGGGGAACGTCGGGCTCGACGGAGAGAGCGGGAAAAAGCAGGAAAGGGAGGCGCGGGGCGGGGCGGACAGCAGCGGCTTGACGCAGCTTTATGGGGCGCTTATGGCGCATCCAGGGCGTACAGCTCGTCGCTGGCGGCCTTCGACAGCTCGGCCCCACCGCGCGACGAATACGTCTTGACATAGCGGTCGAGCCACTCGCGCGCGTTCTTCTTGTCGCCGAGCAGCTTGTAGGTGTGGCCGACGTTGTAACAAGCCAGGAACAGCTCGGAGTTGAGCTCGATGGCGCGCTTGAACGACTTGACGGCCTCGTCGTACTGCTTGAGCTTCTGCTGCGCTTCGCCGAGGCCCATGTGCGCCTCGCCCTCGTTCTCGTTGGCCAGGATGGCATTCTGAAAGACCTGCCCGGCCTCTTTGTCGTAGTCGTTGTCGAGGTACATGTTGCCGAGCTTCAAGTACGCCTGCACGAAGCGCGGATTGGCCTCGATGGCCTTCCGGAACTCGGCGTCCGCCTCGCGGAATTTCTCGTCCGCCATCAGCGCCACACCCAGACGGAAGTGCGCCTTGTACAGCTTCGGCGCCAGCTTCAAAGCCGCTTCGAATTCTTTCTTGGCGTCTTCGATCTTCTTGAGCTCGAGGTACGCCGAACCCAGCTCGTAATGCAGCGCCGGATTGGTGTTGTCGAACTTGATGGCGTCGGAGAACGACGACGCCGCATCGGCCCACTTCTTCTGGTCTTTGTACAAAACACCGAGGTTGTAGTGCGCCGCAGCGTTGGTCGGATCGATCACCAGCGACTGCTTGAGCTCGCGAATCGCCGAGTCAAACAGCTTCTGTCGCCCAAGCTCGACACCCTTGTTCATGGTCTCGATGGACTTGTTGCGCTCCTGGTTGCATCCGCTCAAGGGAGCAAGCGCGAGCAGCCCAGCGACGGCAAACGACAACATGGACCTGTTCATGGGCGTGACGGTAACACGTCAAACGAGAACGTCAAAGTGCCCTCCTTCTGTGTCTCTTTCGTATTGGTGGCGATTCCCGAACGCCCGCCATTTTCACAGGAGGGGAAGCGGGAGGTGGAAGACAAACCAAAAAAATTCTGTCTCCCACCTCCCGCTTCCCCTCCTGTAAACCCTGGAAGCACCCCGAATCACCACCACCGCACAAACAAAAACGGCGAGGACCGAGGTCCCCGCCGTTGGGATGACAAAGTCGGACGACTTACTCGGCGCCAGCAGCCTTCAAGACGAACGGGTACGAGACGATGACGATACCGCCGCCCTGGGGCTTCGGGAACTCCCAGCGACGGACCGCGCCGGCGATGCACTGCTCGACCTCGGGGTTGTTCATCGTCGAGTTCTGCACCACCGACGCCACGACCTGGCCGGTGCCCGAGATGGTGAACTGGATCATGATGCGGCCGTAGAGGTCGGCCTTCTTCATGAGCTCACGCTCGTAGCAGAACTTCACCTCGTTCAAGTGGCGCCGAATGATGCGGCGAATGATTTCCTTGTCGAGCGAGCCCTTGACGGTGGCGGTGCCGGGAACGACGTCGGGCGAAGACGGCCGACGACCACCGAGACCACCCGCGCCACGACCGTAGCCCGAGCCATTGCCGCCGCCGCCGCCCTTGCCGATCGTGCCAAGGTTGCCGAGACCGATCGTGCCTTCACCCGTGCCGCCGCCGCCCTTGCCCGAACCGACAAGACCGAGGCCGCCTGCGCCGTTGGCCTCACCGACGGCGGTACCGACCAAGCTACCGAGCACGTCGCTGGCGTCGGTGCCGAGCGCCGAGTCACGACCGAAGATCGAGGCCAGGTGGGAGCCCTCATTGGACTTCAACATGCCGAGGACGCCGGCCTTCTGCGCCGCCTCTTCGGCCAACTGCTTGGCCAAGTGCGGGTCTTTGTTGTCGGCAGGACCCTTCAGAGCATAGAGACCCGCCTTGTTCTTGGAGGTCTTCTTGCCCATCTTGCCTTCTTCACCCTTGTGACGCTTGCCCTTGCCGCCGGCCTCGTCCTCGGACTTCTTCTTCAGCCACTCGGGGATCTCGTCCTTCTCCTCGGGCGGCTTGATGAGGAACTTGGCAAAGCGCTGATCGTTCATGAAGGCGTCGAGCGACAGCGACTTCGGATCCGGCGGAATCGAGTAGATGATGCCGAGGAAGATACCGAAGAGCAGCGCCGTGGCCGCGGTGTACGACTGCTGACCCCAGTCGACGGTGACCGGGTTCGGGTAGGTACGCGGCGGCGGCACCGACGAGACCAGGAAGGTGTTCTGGCCGACGTCGACCTTGGCCCGCGCACCAACCGGAATGGAGAAGGCAAACGCGCCACCGACGACATTCGATGCGTGGGCGCGGCCAGAGCCAATCACCTGCTCGAGCGACTGGGTGACACCGTCGATGGTGACGTCACCCTTCATCTTGGCGGTGAAGGTGAGCTCGTAGTCAGTGCCCGTCGAGCGCACCAGCGGAAACGTCCCAGCCGGCAGATCCTCGGCCGACACGTTGAACACCACATCTGGGTCGGTACCGACGGTAAAGTCGCGCGGCTTGCGCTCGGCGAAGAGCCGGAACAGCCCCACGATGACCGCGCCGAGACCGAACACCAGGAAGACCGAGATGAGGATGTCGAGGAGCGGCCCGTCGTGAACGATGGGAAACTCGGAGTGCGGCTTGCCCGTCGCATCCCACGCATCCATCGCCGCCTTCATGTGCGCGACCTGGACGAAGGCAACGACGAAGACCACGAGCGCGCCGATCAGCGCCAAACCACCGCCGCCGAGCAAGCCCTTGGTGGCCGGGGTGATCACGCCCGACTGCGGATCGGTGAAGTGACGCACATCGACGACGGCGTCCTCGAACATGGCAGTGACTTCGATGGCTGGCGAGCCCGACTGGACCTCGACCGCGCTGGCATCAAAGCCGCGCGGCGGACCCGACATGGCCGCCTGGGCCGAGGCCGAAGAACCAGCGGTGCGCGGCGGAGCAGCGTGACCACCACCACCATGCGCAGCGGGAGCCGGCGCAGCGAACGGCGGCGGGACATTGGCTACAGGCGGCGCGGCAACAGGAGGACGCGCAGCGACGGGCGGCGGCACCGCGGTGGCCGGAGGAAACGCAGCCGGCGCAGCGACGGGCGGAGTGGGTGCAGGTGCGGCGGGAGCAGGGGCGACGGGCGCAGCAGCCGGAGTCACGACTGGCGCAGGCGCCACAATGGCGGCCATGCCCATCTGGGTGCCCTTGGCGCGTGCCGGGATCTGCTGCACCACAGTCGGCCCTTCATCGGCCTGACTGGCAACCGGCTCACCAATGGTGATGACGATCTTGGTGGTGCCGAGGACGATGGTGTCCCCCGACTGCAGCTTGGCCTTGTTCACCTTCTGGCCGTTGACCAGGGTGCCCTTGGTGGAGCCGAGATCGATGATGCAGATCTCGTTGGGTTGGGTGATCTCGATGACCGCGTGCATGCGGCTCACCGACTCATCGTCGACGCGCAGATGGCTCGACGACAGCTTCCCAATCTTGATGATGTCCTGGGTCAGCGTTTCGGTGCGGACCAGGGTGTCCCCTTTGACCGGGTCGACCTTGTAGATCTCGAAAGTAAGGGGGACGTTTACGCCGCTGGGCATCTTGATCTCCGAATACCTGGGTCTTTAAATGTCTTCGGCCGTCTTCAACATCTCGGGCAGGAAGTTCTCCCGGATCTTGATGAGCGACGAATGCTTGGCAGCCTTGCGGCTGTCGACGAACTCTCCGTCCGGCTTGACCATGTCGCCCTCGACGAGATCGTCGTCGAAGTCGTAGGTGGTCTTGGCCTTGTACTGAACGTCACCACCAGCCGGAGCCGCTCCCGCCTTTTGGGCAGACGCAACACCAGACACTGCTCCGAGGAGCGACAGCGACAGTCCGAATGCCAAAATGCGCTTCATGGTTGTGTACCTCCGCCTTGCTCAGAGTTCGAGATAGGGGCGGCGATGTACTACTGACACCGCCCGTCCCTTCAAGTTCCCACAGGTTCTACAAATCGTGTTGCCCATACATAACTAGCTGAAATTACTTGGCTGGCTTCTTCGCAGGCTCTTCTGGCTTCTTGTCTGAAGGCGCTGGCTCGGGCTTTTTCTCATCCGGCTTCTTGTCCCCGTCCGGCTTCTTGTCGCCCTCTCCGGGCTTCTGCTGCGCCTTCATCTGCTCTTCCTGCTGCTTCTGCATCTTCTCCATCTCGGCCTGCATCGCCGCCGCTTCCGCCTGCATCTTGGCGGCTTCGGCAATGGCGACAAAGGTGTCGTCGATGTCCTTCACACGGCGGTTGGCGTCGTCGACCCGCTTGCCCGACTTGGCGCAGCTCGAATACTGCCGATAGAACTCCTGCGCCGTCTTCAAGTTGGAGTTGTCTTCCTTGGTCAGGTAATCCTGATACAGCAGCCCAAGGTTGTAGGGGATGGAGCAGTTCTTGGCGTCGAGCTGGCCCGCCTTTTTGTACGACGCCTCCGCCTCCTGAAACTTCCGCTGCCCGCGCTGAGCGACGCCGAGACCAATGGTGGCGTCGAAGTTGTTCGGCTGCACCTTGAGCACGGCCTCGAACGACTTCTGGGCCTTTTCGTACTGCCTCGACGACAGGCCAATGGCGCCGATGTTGAGGTGCGCCTCGACGAAGTTGGGATCGAGCTCGACGGCCTTGTCGAAGTCCTTGAGCGCGCCGGTCACGTTGCGCTTGCGTAGCTTGATGACGCCCGCGGTGTTGTAGATCGGCGCGAAGTTGGGGTTCGTCTCGCGCGCCGCCTTGCACACCAGCTCGGCGAGCTGGAGCTTGTTCTTGTCGTAGCCGGCCTTGGTCATGTAGATGAGCGCCAGCTGGGCATAGGCCGGCATCGACTCGGAGTCGATGGCGAGCGCACGACGCAGGTTGGAGATCGCCTTGTCGTAGAGGGTGGTGTCGTTCTTCTCTTTGCCCTCGGTGAATAGCAACACGGCCAGGTTGTTGTAAGCCGGCGCCGCGTGCGTCGGGTCGGCCGCGATGGCCTTCTCGAACCACGACTTCGACTCACCCGCCTTGCCGTTGCGCAACAACATCTCGCCGAGGTTGTTCATCGAGAGCGCATGCTTGGGATTGGCCGACAAGGCCGCGTCGTACTCCGACTTTGCCTTGGCGCTGTCGCCGGACGTCTCGTACAACGTGCCTGCGTTGAAGTGGCCTTGCGCCGCGACCTCACCCTTGGCTGCCGACGCGAACTTGCCGGCCAGGGTTTTGGCCTGATCCGCGTCGAGCTTGCCTTCTTTCTTCAGCTCCGCCCAGCGGGCGACGAGGCCGTCGAACTCGGGAAACTTCGAGACCGCCGCCGCCTTGGCCTTGGCTTCCTTCTTGGTCTCTTTGGCCGCTGCCGGCTCTTTCTCTTTCTCTTTTGCTGGCTCTTCCGCTTTGGCCGCCGGAGCTGCCTTCGCCGCAGGCGCCTTGCCCCCGCGCTTTTGGGCAGAGGCAACGCCCGGCGCCGCGAAACCCACTGCCAACGCCGTCACCGACGCGAACCACTTCACAGAATGGACTCGAATGGTCATGACCTAGTTCTCCAAGCTCTGCACCACCGCTTGATCGGTGGTGACGGTGGAGTAGCCGGGCTCGGCGCGAATCTCTGCGGCGAGCGGATACTCCGTCGGCTTGATCTGATTGAGCTCACCCTCGCACAACGCCGACCACTCGTTGAACCAGGACAGCTCGGTGGATTTGGACAGGCACAACCCGAGTGCAGTGACGGCTTTTTCCTCGATGGGCGTGGCTGCGTCGACCAGCTGATCGCAGTACGCGTCGTGGAAGAGCTGCTCCCACTCGTCTTGCGGATACCCCTGCGGAGCCGGAGGCGCCTTCGGCACGGGCGCCGTGAACAGCTGACCAGAGAAGTCCTGGTACAGCTGACCGACGCGCGCCACCGACGCGATGGCCCAGTGGGGATCTTTGTAGCTGATGACGTTTTCGTAAGTCTTCTTGGCACCGGCCAGCGTCTTGGCCTTGGTGTCCATGTAAGTCTGGAAGGCCTTCTTCGACTCGGCGACCTTCTTCTCCTGGAGTTTCTTCTTGGCCGGGCTGAAGTCAGCCTGGGGCGGCGAGAAGTCGAGCTTGTCCGGCATCTTGATGGACAAGAACTTCTCGTACTCGGTGTCACCCTGCGCCATACGGGCCTCGGCGGCGTAGAACAACATGTCGCGGATACGTGCACCGCGCTCGTTCTCGTCCTTGCCCGGCACACTCTTCTCCGCCTTGCCGCCAGCGAAGAGCTTGAGCGCCTCGGTGAAGTGAGCATTGGCCTCTTTCACGAGGTTGCCCTTGCGCTCGACGACCACGATCTTGGACTTGGTCGCCGGACCGCAAGTCGGGGGCAAATCAGCGCCCTTCTTCTTCTTACCCTTTTTCTTTTTCTTGTCTTTCAGCAACGCTTTCTCGGCGACCTTCGAAGCCGAGGTGGCACGAACACGTGTCAGCTGGATGCAAGCGCCGTTGACGCCTTCCACCGGGCAGGAGTCTTTCCACGCCAGCTCGCCGAGCCGAACGTGGGCGATGATCTGCCGGTCGACGCCGCCCTTGGTGGCCCAGTTCTTCAGATAGTCGAGGAAGTGCTTACGGACCTTGTCGCGACCGTCCTGGCCCTTCAGCTGCTCGTAGATCTCGTAGGTGTAGAACTGGACGCCCGCAGCGCGGTCGACGAACTCTTTGCGGCCACCGTAGGTGGTCACGAAGTGCGTCGTGTCCTTGATGGCGGCGTCGTTGTCACCCAGACCACGACGGTAGAACGACGCCGTATAAAGCGCCGTCGGAGCGTCGGGGGTCCAGGCCGGCTCGCCGTCTTTCTTGAACTCGCCCGGGAACGCAGCGGCGAACTTTTCGTAGTTGTCGGCGGCGAGCTCGAAGACGCCGATGTCCTGGAAGTTACGACCGATCTGGTAAATGGCCTTCTTGGCCAGCGGCGAGTCGGGCTTGACCTTGAGAAGAGCCTGACGTGCCTGGACCGCCGCGCCGATGAGCTTGGCGCGCTCGAGGTTGATCGCAGCGTTGTAGTAGACCTCGTCGATCTTGGGATCGTTGGGGTACTTCTCCGCCAGCTCGAGGTACAGCTTGCCGGTCCGTTTGTAGTCCTTGGTCGACTCGGCCACTTCGATCTTCTTGCGGTCGAGGCTGGCGCGAATACCTTCCAGGCGCTTCTTCAAGCCCTCGTCTTTGGTCAGCTCGGGACGAGCCAGCCACGGGTCGAGAATGGCGGCAATTGCGTCGTACTTCTTCGGAATGACCAAGCAGTCGAGATACATCTGCGCGGCGTAGATGATGAGATCCGACTCTTTGTGGTGGTCGATGATGTCGAGGAAGAACGGCGCAGCCTCGTCGAGGTGGTTGTACTCGTAGTAGATGCGCGCCTTCTGGTACTTGATGTTCACCAGCTCCTTCGAGTCCGGCACGTACTTGATGTAGGTGTCGAAGGCTTCGATCATCTTCAGGCGATTGTCGGGGATCTTCTTCTCGACCAGCTCCTCGTCGGCCGGCGTCGTCTCGCCACCCTTCTTGCCCTTGGCCTGCTTCTTCTTCTCGAGGATTTCTTTGTTCTTCTCGTTGCGGATACGCTGTGCGTCTTCTTCGTTGTTCTCGACCGACAAGCAGTTCTTCCAGGCGATGACGGCCGCGTACGCCGACTCTTTCAAGTACTTCGACGCCGGATCCGGCTGCATCTTGACCACGTCGGTGTAGACCGGCGCAGCCTCGCAGAACTTCTGGTTGTCGCCGATCATGCCGAGCTTGTAGAGGAGCTCTGCGTAGTAGAACGTCATCACGTAGACGTCCTTCTGCATCGGGAACTTGGCGATGTACTCCTTGTAAAGGTACTGGGCCAAGGCGTAGGTGTCGGGGTTGTTGGTGCGCTGGGCTTCCTTGTGCCAGACGGTGGCGAGCTCGCGGAGGGTGTTGGCCGTGTTGTCGCGGCACTCCTCGAGCGCCTCGGCCTTCAGGCCCTTCTGGTCCTTGTACTTGTCGTAGACCGAAGCCAGACGCTGGAGCTCCTTGACCGTCTCTGGCGTGGCGCGGGAGCCCGTCATCGACAGCGTGTTGCGCATGACTTCAGTCTGCCAGTTACACAGCTTCACCGATGTGGGCTGAAGCGCGATCAACTGACGAAAGACCTTGATGGACTCGCCGAACATACCCTGCCCGTTGTAGAGCTCGCCGAGCTGCTCCATCATCGTCGACGCGTAATCGCCGCCCGTACGCTGGAAGAATGGCCACGCTTTTTCCGGATTGGCGCCCGGCAAGCGCGCGTAAGTGCGGACGATGTCTTTCTTGGCCTCTTTCTGGAGGGCCAACATGTTCTTGTTCTTCTTGGGGTCGTTGGACTTCATACCCACGACCTCGACGAACGTGGCCAACGCCTGCTTGAAGTCGCCGAGGTTGTAATAGACCCAGCCCTCTTTGTACTTGGCGTAGCCGTAGACGCGCGACTCCGGATACTGCAGGACCTTCTCGTAGAACTTGAGCGCATCCTCGAGGCGTTTCTCCTCGAAGAAGTACTCGGCGAACGACAAGAGTGCGTCGGGGATGAACCGCGACTTGGGGTAGTCCTTGATCAGGCGCTTGAAGTAAGTACGGGCGCTGTCTTCCTTCTTCACTTGCGTCAACAGATAGGCGAGATAGAAGAGCACCTCGTCCATCTTCTTGTAGGTCTGGTACTTCTCGCCGTTGGCGACCTCGAGGTACTGCTTGACAGCGCCAAGGAGCCACTGACCTTCGGACTTGGTGTAGTCGGCCTGCTTCTTCTTCAGCGCAGCGACCTCGGCCGTCTTGCCCTCGTTGCCAGCAGCGAAAATCTTGGCATCGAGATCGCGGGCGCTGAAGTTGTAGTAGCGTTGTTGCTCGGCATACAGCTCGGCGAGTCGGAACAACAAATCGGGCTTCTCAGGGTCGCTGTCACTGGTGTTGGCGATCAGCCTTTTCAAAATATTGATCTGCTGATCGGTGACGCTCTTGACCTTTTCACCAACGCCGCCAAAGACGTCGTCCGCGTTGATCTCAGGACGTTTTTTGTCGTCCTTCTTGGCCTGTGTCGGCTTCGTCAGCGAAGTCTGCGTGGCCTGGATCTCGGACTCTTTTTTGGTGTATTTGGCCGCCCCTTGGGAACGCACAGCGACGAGCCCGAAGGCCACCGCCACTGCGCCAGAGACCAACCGCTGATAGCCGATATGCATTACTTACCGCCTCCACATTTGTTGCCGACCTTGAACCGGTAATAGCCGAGCTCGTCGCGCCAGTACTCGCCCTTGAACGGCCAGTATTGATGCTCGTCGTCGATGGCGATCACGTTGTAGTTCTTGGCGTTGGGGTTGAGATTGCCGGAGCTGCCCTGCTCGCCCTGAAGACCGGCGGTGAGAGCGCCCTTCTGCGCATTGAGGGTTTCGAACTCGACCTTGATGGCCTGCTTGACGAGCTCCTGGATTTCCGTCGCCAGACGCTGCAGACGCTTGCGCGCCAAGTCGCCGGCTTCGTTGGCCGCCAGCGAGCGCTGTAGGGTAAGGTCCTGGAGGATGTTGCCAGCGACGGCAGTCGACTTCCACGACGGGTCGGACTTGTCGATGGCCTTGAGCTCGCGATCGAGCTCCGAGACGTACTCGAGGTTCTTCTGCAGGGTCTTGTCGTTGAGTGCGCCTTCGACGGCGCGCTGGAGGCGGATCGGCAACTGGGCCTGGCCGGCCTTGATCTTCAAGGTGTAGTCGAAGAACTGCGCATTGTCGGTGAACTTGCTGAGGATGCCTTCGATGTCGCGACGCAGGTCGGGATAGATGGCGTTGAACTCGGCAATGGCTTCCGCCGAGCGATCGTAGTTGCAGCGGTTGAAGTAGATGACGGCCTTCAAGACGTAGGACTCTGGATAGAACTCGGTCTCGAAGAACGGACTGTTGACCGAGTGGATGTTACCGAGGGCCTTGGAGTCGCCGTCCTTCTGGAAGTAGGCCCACGACGCCTCGAACAGCGACGGCAGCCACTCCGGACCAGCGCCACCGCGCGAGTCCGGGCCGGGGATCTTCTCGTAGTACTTGATCGATTGATCGTACTGGTGCGTGGTGTAGAAGACCCGGCCGAGCGACAGGTTGGCCAGCTCCTCGTATTCGCGGAGGATCTTGGGCACCTTGTCCGGATCCGGATACTCCTTCACCTTGCGCAAGATCGCCTTGAAGGCGTTGCCAGCCTCCTGGCCCTTGTTCTCGCGGACGTAGGTGATGCCCTCGAGGAACTTGGCCTTGGGGTAGAAGTCGCTCTGCGATGGGACGGCCGAGAACAGCGCGACCGCCTCGGCGAAGTTGCCCTTGGAGTAATGATAGCGGCCGAGGAGATAGTAGAGCTCGTCGCGGACCGGGCTCAGCGTCGGCTGATCGAGGTCGGCGCGGGTATACTTACCGATCTTCTCGAGGGTGCCGGCCGAGTCTGGCAGGAAGCGCGCGAGCGATGCCAGCCACTGCAGAGTCTTGGCGTAGTAGCGGTGCTCGGGGCCCTTTTGGACGATGCGGTCGAAGTACGACAGCGACGCCGAGTAGAACTTCAAGTTGAAGAGCGCCTTGCCCATGAAAAACTCGGCGCGCTGCTTGTTGCTCTCGTCGTCGTTGGACTGGCCTTCGATGACCTTGTTGAGCTCGATGGAGGCCATCGGGTAGTCGCTGGCCTCATAGAGCTTGAGCGCGCGCGTCAGCGTCTTCGACGCGGGTCCCGACGGGCCAGACTTGGCGACGGCCTGCGGCTGGAAGGTCATGGTGCCGCCCGAGGCTGCCTTCTTCTTTTTGTTGGAAGGTGGGGGAGTGTCGGCGGGCGGTGGCGCACCCGTGCTTTCCTGCTGGGTGACGGTCTCGGGCTCGAAGGTCATACCACCCGAATCCGCAGGCGCGGCGCCGCCTTTCTTCTTCTTGGCCTCGACGAGATGCGGTGTGAGAGCGATCACGCCCAGCGCCAAGCCGGCGACGCCGTTGGCAATTCGTTTGGTGATGAAGGAGCGCAAATTACGGCCTCCGATACCGATCATGTTCACCTCTCCACTGAGACAGACCCCGCTGGAGACATCCCACGGTGGTCGGGGAGATTAGCGGTCGCATCAAGCAAAGACAAGGGAACTGCTGCGGAGTTCCGCTTTTTTGGCCAAACATCTAGGAGACCCTTCCTTGGTGGGCTTGGTGGGCGTATCATGTCAGCTCGTCCTTCATGCACGTACATGTCGCACGTACATGTCTTATGGCTCGCATGAGGGTGTGACATTCTCGGTTGCGCTTGACCTGCAGGACTCCAGCTGATAAGGCTGCGAGACTTTTTTGATAGGGATTTTGATGGATAACCAGCTCGGACGGCCGCTCGAAGTCGAAGTGCGTGACAGCCTGGAAAAGGCGATGAAGATCCTCAAGCAGAAGATGTCCAAAGAGGGCATCCTGCAGGAGATCAAACGTCGTCGCTTCTATGAGAAGCCCAGCGTCAAGCGCAAGCGTAAGATGCGTGAGGCGCGCAAGCGTCGGCGTCGTGAGGCCAAGCGCCGCGGCGTGAAGTAGCGATCTTGGCTTGGAACCCTGAGAGGGTTCCAAGCCTCCGCGGTCGCTTCGCTCCCTGGCTCGCTTCGCTCGCGTGCCTGCAAGCAGGCACTGCCGGAAGCAACTACTACTAGACAGCCAATAGCGGCTGCAGCTCACGCTGCGCCGCTTTTGTGCTTTGTATCGTCGCTGACGCGCCCGACTGCCGGGTCGCCAGCCGCTCCAGAACTGCGTCGACCAGGTGCTCGTAGTCGATGCGGCCTTTGCCGTTCTTCCCTTCGAAATCGTAGATCGTCTTCTTGTGAGACGGCGCCGCCTTGTGCCGGGTGTTGATGCGGATGGGGTGCGCAAAGACCGCATCGCCAAACCGACGACGGATGATCTGCTCGGCCTCGAGCGTGATGCGCTCGCGTAGGTCGTACATGGTCAAGAGATAGCCGAGCACGTCGCACGGTGCGCCGAGACGCGTGCGGATGCGCTCGAGGGTGTCGGTGAACAGCTTCAGCCCGAGAATGGGCAGGTACTCGCACGACACCGGCACCACCAGATACTGGCAGGCGACGAGCGCGTTGGTGGTCAGAAGACCGAGGTAGGGTGCGGTGTCGATGATGACGTGATCGACCTTGTCACCGACGGTGGAAAGAATCCGGGTGACGACATGCTCGCGCGCCATGGCCGAGGCGAGCTGCATGTCGCAGAGCGCGAGCGCTTCACCAGCAGGGGCCAGATAGAGGTTCTCGACGCCGGTTTCGCGGACGGCGTGCTCGATCTGCTTTTCCTGCAAGAGGCAGTCAGCGAGGGTGAGATCGCCTTCGCCGACTTTGACTCCGAGGGTGGCGGTGGCCGAGCCCTGGATGTCGAGATCGACGAGGAGGATGCGTTGACCGCGACGGGCAAGTCCGGCGGCGAGGGTGACGGCGGTGGTCGTTTTGCCGACGCCGCCCTTCTGGTTGGCGATGCAGATGATGGCCATGGCCTGACGCTAGGCGCGGCACCGCCCCGACGCAAATTTTTGGATTTCACGTGAGATGAGGCGGTAGCATCCGCTGATGCAACTGGTGGAGCTTGCGTTCACTGTGCCCGTGGCCGGTGCCGATGCCGTCGACGATTCGGTGTCGTCGTGGACGGCGGCGCTGATCGAAGCCGGGGCGGGTGGCGTCGAGGAGCGCGATGCCGGCACGCTGGACAAAGCGCCGCCCGGGACCGTGACGCTGGTGGTGTGGATCGAGCCGGCCATGGTGGAAGCGTTTCTCGACGAGATGCGTGCGGCGGAGAGCGTGCTTGGTGAGGCGTTGGTGGCGCGGCGTGATCGCGATGACGACGAATGGCGCGATGCCTGGAAGCGGCATTTCAAGGCGCGGGCGTTTGGACGGTTCGTCATCGTTCCGAGCTGGGAGACCTACGCGCCCAGCGACGGAGAAATCGTGCTGGATATGGATCCGGGGCGGGCGTTTGGGACCGGCGGACATGCCTCCACACAGCTATGTTTGATGGCGCTATCAGAGGTCGAGCTGGCGCCGGGGCGCTTTGCCGACATCGGCTGCGGATCGGGCGTGCTGGCGATCGCAGCGGCGCGCCGTTGGCCTTCAGCGACGGGCGAAGCGATGGATCTCGATCCCGACGCGGTGGACGTCTCACATGAAAACGCGGTCCGCAACCGGGTGGATGGCCGGATTCGGCTGTCCACCGACGCGGTCGAGACCCTTCGTGGACCGTTCGACGTCATTTTGGCCAATATCCAGCCCGAGGTGTTGATCCCGCTGGCGCCGTCGCTGGCTTCGCAGCTGGCGGCCGGGGGACGGATCTTTTTGTCCGGGATCCTCGTCGAGGCTGCCGCGCCGGTGGTGGCGGCGTATGCAGCCGCGGGACTTTTTGCCGTCGGTGAGCGCGATCTCGATGGCTGGCGTCTCCTGGCGTTTGGTCGCTGATGCCTCGTCTGTATGTCGAGCCGGCGCGGCTGGCCGAGCCGGTGGTGGTGGTGGCCGGTGAGGACCATCGCTACCTGATCCGGGTGTTGCGGATGGTGATCGGCGACGTGATCACGCTCTTCGACGGACGAGGCGCCGAGGCGGATGCGCTGGTGCTGCGGGTGGGACCGCGCGCGCTCGAGCTGAAGGTGGAGCTGCGCCGATCAGCGACGCCAAGCCTGCAGCCGGAGACGACGCTGATTCAGGCGCTCACCAAGGGCGACAAGCTCGACATGGTGGTGCAAAAAGCCACCGAGCTCGGCATCAACCGCATCTTGCCGGTGACGACCATGCGCGCCGTGCCGCGACTCGACGAGGCCAAGGCCATCGAACGGCACAGTCGCTGGCAGAAAATTGCCCGTGAGGCGGCGCGGCAATGTGGTCGTGCCGACGAGCCCGAAGTGGGGCCTGTGACGTCGCTGGGGCCGGCGTTGCTCGGCGCGTCCGTAGACGGCCTCAGGCTGTTCTTGTTCGAAGGGGCCCGCAACGAGACCGACGGCATGAAGGCGGCGCTGGCCGGCTATCTCGCGCCGGCGACGGCGGACACGCCTGGCACCCGGCCGCGTCACATCACCCTCGCCGTTGGACCCGAAGGCGGCTTCGCCGACGAGGAGGTCGCCGCGGCACGGGCGGCGGGCTTCCGGGTGATGGGCCTCGGCCCGCGCATCTTGCGGACCGAGACGGCGGCCCTCGTGGCGTTGTCCATCCTCGGCTACACACTGGGCGACCTCGGGTAGTCGATGTACAGTATGGGCCCCGTGGCCGTGCAAACCGAGCAAGCTGCAAGCGATCCCACTTCCGCGTCTAGCGGTGTCACTGGGGCGCGTCGCGACGGCGGGCTCAAGGTCCGGGTGGCGGGATTCTGGCGGCGTGCAGTGGCTTTTGTCGTCGACGGGACCGTGCTGTTGGCGCTGTTCGGCGCGCTGGCAGGCCTGTCGTGCACCTTGCTGCACCGGCCGTTGCCGCGGTTGTCGCAGCTCGGGCCCGACTATCTCGTCGACGTGGCCGTCAACGGCGACGCGCTGACGCTGACTGGCCTCGCTCTGTTCGCGGCGCTCGCGCTCGCCTATTTTGCCGTGTTTCACGGCCTCGTCGGGCAAACGGTGGGCAAGAAGCTCGTCGGGATTCGCGTGATTGACGGGTTTGGCGAGCGTTTGTCGCTAGGAAGGTCCATGCTGCGATCGTTTGGCTATGTGGCATCGTCGCTGGTGTTGTTGTTGGGGTTCTTGTGGATCGGGTTCGATCGCGAGAAGCGAGGGCTACACGACTGGATCGCCGATACTTATGTGATTGTCGTTTGATGCTCGCTTGGGGAGGGACCGCGTGACGTCGCGTCTTGCGTCGCTGTTGGTACAGGAGGGGCTGGTCAGCCCAAAAAAGATGGCCGAGGCGTTTCAGCGCCAGGTCATCTATGGCGGAGCTCTGGACACCATCTTGTTGGAGATGGAGCTGATCGGCGAGGCGGTGCTGATTTCCGCGATGGGACGGGCCTCGGGGCTGCCGACCGGGTCCGAGCTGCCGTCGAGAACGGCGCTGCAAGCGGCCAACGTGACCGATTGGTTTCCGCTGCCCATGTGCGAGAAATTCCGCGCCGTGCCGTCGAGCGTCGACGGCAATGTGCTGCGGGTGTTGGTGACCGATCCGCCCGATCGCAAGCAGCTCGACGAGCTCGGCTATCAGCTGCGACGGAGCATCGACCCGGTGGTGGTTCCCGAGCATCGCTTCATGCAGGTGGTGGAGCTGGTGTACGGCGTGGCGATGTCGGCGCGGTTTACCAGCCTGGCAGCCAAGGTGAGGCAGCGGATCGAGGACGCACCGACGACGAGGCATTCGGCGCCGGGCAAGTTGTCGCCAATCGAGACGCCAGCGCCGCAGCCGACGGTAGCGGCTCCGGTTGCTGCTCCAGTGCTGGAGCCGAAAATGGCGCCAGCGACGCAGGCCGGCACCGGTGCGGCCATTGCTCCAGCGCGCGTGCTGACGCCGGCCTCGGTGCCGATGGTGGTGCAGCCCGTGTTGACGCCTGCGCCGACGCCTGAGGCGCCGGTCGGGCCGGTCTCCGATCCGGTGGTGACGCAGGTTCTGCCGACGCTCGCCACTACTCCGTCGGTGGTCGTCACCGAGCATGCTGAGCAACCCACGCCCCGGATCACGCTGCGTGAGCCGTCGGCGCCGCAGTCGATCCGGCCCGAAGTGGTGCAGCAGACCGGCGCAACCTCGTTCGAGGATCCGTCGCCGATCCCGCTCGCCGAGGCCGTGTCCAACATCGACGCAGCGACGGAGCGCGATCAGGTGCTGGAGGCGCTGTGCCGCGGCGCGCGTTCGCAGCTCGAGTTCGTGGCGCTGTTCATGGTCCACGGCGACAATGCCGTCGGGCGTATGGCGCTGGCCGATCATTGGCTGTCGCGCGATCTGCTGGGCGGCCTCGCGGTGCCGCTCGATCAGCCGTCGCCGTTCCGGACTGCCGTGCAGACCAAGGCGCCTTACCTCGGACGGCTCGGCGAAGAAGGCGGCGTGCAGACACTGTTGTCGCTCGGTCGACGGCCGCCGCTGCCGGCGGTGCTGATTCCACTGGTGTTGAAAGAGCGCGTGGTGGCGCTGTTGTACGGCGACCGTCATGGCAAGCCGCTCGAGGCTGCGGTCATGGCCGAGCTGTCGCTGGTGACCACTGCGGCCGCGCGCGCCTTCCAGCGGCTGATCTTGCGCCAGAAGGGCACCGACTACGCCGCGGCGCCCCAGGCCGGCAAGGTCGGCAAGGTTGCGGCACCATCGGCCGAGGTCAAGCCGGCGAAGTCGTCGCAGGCGCAGACTCCGGACAGCCGCGAATACAAAGACGTGAAGGCACCTGAGCCGCGTCCCGAGCCGAAGCCGATCACCCGCCCGGTGTCGAAACCGTCGCTGGCCGCCACGCCCGCACCACCCAAGGGCCCGTCGGCCGGCGCGTGGCACAGAGTCGACGTCGACGAATCGATCCGCGATCGCGACCGTGATCGTCGCAGCCTCGAGGGCCGTCGCAACACGGTGCTCGGATTTTTGCCGCTTGCCGAGGAGGTGCCGGTGCTGACGCCGTCGCCAGCGCCGGCCATGACCGACGCCGAGGCGCTGGTGCACTCGGTCATTCGCGAGGACGAGCACGCCCGGATCGCTGCCGAGGGTCTGTTGCTGCTGGGCGCACGTGGCGCCGAGGCCGTCGTCGCCAATCTGCCAGGGCCGTTGCGGCTCGATCGTCACACGCTGCGTGGGCCGTTGCCGCCGCTCGGCGAGCATGGGCCGCTGTTGTCGGTGCTGGCGCGGCTCGGTCAGGACGCGTTGCCGTCGCTGGTGCAGCGCCTTTCGGACGGCTCGGTCGAGGTACGTTACTACGCCACCTTGGCCATGGGACATCTGGCGTCCCCGTCGGTGGTGGCGCCGCTCGGCCAGCGGCTGTGGGATGCCGATGCGTCGGTGCGATCAGCGGCGGCCTCGGCGTTGACCCGGCTCGAGATGGGACCGGAGCTGCGTTCGTTGACCGAGGGTCTGCGCGGCGAGCTGCCCGGGCCCGACCTCAATCGGCAGCGACATGCGTCGGAGGCGCTTGGCGTGTTGCGCGATGTGCCGTCGGTGCCACGGCTGATCGAGCTCATCAAGCATCCGGAAAACGATCTGGCCGTGACGGCCCAAAAAGCGCTGGTGGAGATCACCAAGCAGGACTTTGGCTCGAGTCGCTGGCGCTGGCGTACCTGGTGGGAGCGGCATCGCACCGAGGCGCGCCTCGAGTGGCTGCTCGAGGGGCTGGCCCACGCCGATCTGCATGTGCGGGTGTCGGCGGCCGACGAGCTGCGGGCACTGTCCGGCGGCGAGACGTTTGGCTTTTTGCCCGATGCCAACAAGCGCGATCGCGACGAATCTCGCAAGCGCTGGCTCGACTGGTGGCGTCGGAAGTAGAGCGGCAGCGGGCAGATCTGCTGCGCTATTTCGACGCCCACAACCTCGTCGCTGACAGTGAGCGCTACGAGCTGTCCGTCGACGGCCTGCACTATTTCACCGCTATCGCCTACCGCCAGACGGATCCGGCGCGAAACTGGACCGTCTGCAAGATCGAGATCTGGGAGCTGGAGACGCAGCGGATCCTGGCGACCTATTTCAGCGACAGCGACACCTTTGGCTCGGCGTGGCTGCAGCGAGACGGTCGCGATTATCTCTTGTTGCCTGAATTCTCCGACGGGCAGTCGGTGTTCGACGTGTCACAAAAGACGCTGCACAGCCATCTCGATCCGGACGACCGGTTCCTGTGGCTGGCGATATTTCCGTCGCCAAATGGCCGGCGCGTGGCGGTGGGTGGGTGCTACTGGGCGTGTCCTTTCGAAGTTCGCGTGTACGATCTTGGGCGCATCACGGAGCTGCCTTATCCGTTGCTGTTCATGCAGCATGGCGACTTCGAGGCGTGGGTCGACGACGACCAGGTGCGGCTGGTGGGTGGGGAGGTCGTCGCGTTGTAGTTGAGGGGTGTTAGGATGCCGCCATGCTTGCGATCTATCTGGCGGCGACGATTGTGGGTGTGGCGTTGGTGGGGGCGTCGCTGATTGGCGGGCACCACGACGGGGATACGCCGGGCGACAGCGAGCTCTCACACGGCGACCACGGCACCGTCAGTACGCTGGCGTCGCTGCGCTTCTGGAGCTTTCTGCTCGCGTTTGGCGGCATCACCGGCTTGCTGTTGCTGCTGGTGGCGCACACCGCGCCGCTCGTTGGTGGCGTCATCTCGGCAGCGGTCGGCATCGGCTGTGGCGTGACGGCGTCGGTGCTGGTGCGACGGCTGTCGTCGGTGCGTGGCGGCACGGTGCAGACCGGGGCCTTGGTTGGCAGCATCGGACATCTGTTGCTGCCGGCAGCGCGCGGCGTCTCGAGCCGGGTGCGCCTGACCATCGACCACGCCATCGTCGACCTCATCGCCGTCACCGACGAAGACATCCCGGCGCGCGAAGAAGTGCTCATCGTCGAAATGAAAGACGGCGTGGCCCACGTCACCCGCAACCCTGCACGCGAAAAGGTGTGAACATGTCCGATCCGGATTCGCTTCGGCTGGTGGTCCCACTGGCCCTCGGTATGGCCCTGGTGCTGGTCACGATCGTGGTGCTGTTCAGTCGGTTTTTGTTCCTGTGCCGGCCCAACGAGATGCTGGTGGTGTCCGGTAAGCGGACGGTGCTAGAGGGTGGCGGGACGCTCAACTTCGCCTGTATCCAGCATGGGCGGCATTGGCGCATCCCGTTCATTCAGACGGTGGATCGCATGGACATGCGGCTCATCCCCATCGAGCTGTCGGTGACCAAGGTGCTGTCGAACGGCGGCATTCCGCTCGACGTACACGCCATCGCCAACGTCAAGATCACCAACGACCCGCGCTATGTCCACAACGCCGTCGAGCGTTTTCTCAATCTGCCGCCGGAGAACATCCGCACCTCGGCGCGCCAGACGCTGGAAGGCGTGTTGCGCGGCGTAGTCAGTCAGCTGACGCCGGAACAGGTAAATGAAGACCGCATCGAGTTCGCCAACCAGCTGTTGGAGATCACCAGCGACGACTTCAACAAGATGGGGCTGCATCTCGATACGTTGAAAGTCCAGCGCGTCGAGGATGAGGCGCAGTACCTCGTCAACATCGCCCGCACCCAGATCGCCAACGCGCTGCGCGACGCCGAAAATGCCGAGAGCCAGGCGGGGCAAGAAGTGGCGCAAGAAGAGGCCGGCGCGCGGCAACAGGCCGAGGTGGCCGAGAAACAGGCCGAGATCGGCATTGCCCAGAAGCGCAATCAGTTGCGCGCTATCGTCGGTCAGCTCGTCGGTGAGGCGCAGGCGGTCGAGCTCGAGGCGAAAGCGGCGGCGGAAGAGGCCCAGGCCCAGGCCGAGCAGGGGTTGCAGGCGGTCCGTAAAGAGCTGGAGACGCGGCGGTTGCAGGTCGAGGTGATCTTGCCGGCCGAGGCGCAGCGGGCGGCGGCGACGTTGATTGCCGAGGGTGATGCGGCGCCGCGGCGCGAGCAGGGTGCGGCGACGGCGTCGGTGATCGGGGCCATGGCCGACGCGTTGCGGGCTGCGGGGCCGCAGGCGCGGGAGATGTTCGTGCTGTCGCAGCTCGACACGCTGATGGCCCAGGTGGCGCAGAAGGTGAAAGACGTCCAGATCGGATCGGTGCAGGTGATCGACGGTGGTGACGGCAATGCGCTGCCCGCCTTGACGGCGAGCTTTCCCAAGATGGTGACGTCGGTGCTGGGCACGTTGAAAGATCTGACGGGCGTCGACGTGACCGAGATCCTCGGCGGCGGAGGTGTCCGATGACCTTCGGGATCGTCTTGGCCGTCGCGCTCGTCGCCATGGCGGTGCTGCTGGTGATCGTGCTGCGCAATACCTATGTCTGCGCACCGAGTGAGGTGCTCATCTTTTCGGGCCGCAACTGGACGACCCCCGACGGGCGCGTGGTTGGGTTTCGCTGTGTGCGCGGCGGCCGGGCCATGCGCATGCCGCTCATCGAAGTGGTCGATCGTATCGAGCTGACCAACATGGCCATCGAGCTGTCGGTGCAGAATGCGTTCTCGCGCGGCGGCGTGCCGCTCAATGTCGTCGCGGTGGCCAACATCAAGATCCCGTCGGAGGAGCCGTTGCTGCACAACGCGCTCGAGCGGTTCTTGGGATGGGATCGGAAGCAGATCATCTTCGTGGCCAAAGATACCCTCGAGGGCAATCTGCGCGGCGTCATCGCCGAGCTCACGCCCGAGGAGATCAACCAGAAGAAGGACATGTTCCAACAGAAGCTCATCGACGAGGCGCATCGCGACCTGCAGCGCCTTGGCCTCGTGCTCGACAACCTACAGATCCAGAATATATCTGATGAAGTTGGCTATCTCACGTCGGTGGGCCGGGTGCGTGGCGCCCAGGTGCGCAAAAATGCGCGCATCGGTGAGGTCCGCGCCAAGGCGTCGGCGGCGGTGCAAAAAGCGACCAATCGGATGGAGTCGGAGATGTCGAAGATCGACGCCGACCTCAATGTCGCGCGCAAGGAGAACGAGCGCCGCATCGTCGAGGCGCGCACGCAGCGGGAGGCGGTGATTGCCGAGGTGCGCGGTCGCGTGCTGGCGCAGGTGGCCGAGGCCAAGGCGCAGTTGTTGGCCTGGGACGCGCGGGTCGAGCAAGTGCGGCTGAAGCTCGAGGCCGATGTGGTCGCGCCGGCGCAGGCCGAGAAACAGCGACGGGAGGCCGAGGCTGGTGGGCAGGCCGCTTCGATCCGGGCGCACGGCAAGGCGGGTGCCGACGCGCTGTTGTCGCTGGCGACGGCGTACAAGGCTTCGGGGACGGCCGCGCGCGATGCCCTGCTGTTGCAGAAGCTGGTACCGCTGTTCGAGCAACTGACGTCGACGATGCGCGGCATCAAGATCGATCGACTGACGGTGCTTGGGGCGCAAAATGGCACGCTCGGCGCGACCCTGCTCAATGCCAACGAGCAGCTGCGTGCCGCCACTGGCGTCGACGTCGTCGGTGCGATCGGCCGTGGTACGACGCCGCCACCGGCACCGCGCAAAGCCTGACATGCCCGACGAGCCGTCATTGTTGCGCAAGCTCGTCGCCGGCCTCATCGTTCTCGGCGTGGTCGGCGCGGTAGGCGTCTTGGTGTGGCCGCTGGCCGTCCACGCGCTCGACAGGGGGCATGAGACCGTCACCGTCGAGAAACTGGCTGGCGGCTATGTTCCTGGCACGCGCAATCTCGCCATCGAGGGCGTGCTCGCCGTCGAGTTTATCGTCGAATACACCAGCCGCGACGCCGACCGCGGCAAGATGCTCAAGCGCCAGAGCTACATTCCACTCGTGACGCCAGGCTGGTCGCCGTCGCAGCCGGTCGCGGTCGTATTTCTCGCCCGCGCTTGGGCCGGCTATCGGCTGGCCGATCTTGCCAAACTGCCATCACAAAAAGGCATCGCGCGCACGGCGTTTACAGAGGGCATGTCGGATTCTGTCGTCGCTGAATTCGAAAAGATGGGCGTCAAGCTCGCCCCGAACGTGCTGCTCCTAGAAGAGATCCCGACGCCCTAGCGTCGCTTTGCGACTTGCTTGTTGTCGCCGTGGTAAAGCCCCTTGCCGTTGAGACAGAGCGCATCGTAGTCGCGGAACAGCTGTGCCTCCACGACGCAGAGGGTTTGCCAGACGTCCTTCGGTGCGTCGTGGGGCTGGATGACGACAAGGTTTTGGTGTTTCGTAGGCGGGCCGCGATCTCCTGACTGGCTTCGAGATCCGCGAGTTGCTCGTCGACGATGACGGCGATGTGAGCCGGGTCGTCGATGACCTCGAAGCGAAGGTGACCCTCACCCGCGTCGTAGTCGACGAGAAGCGTGCCTGGACCGTTGGCGCGTGGCGGCTCGAACGTCGGCTTATGGTCGTCGACGAAGTCGTAATCGTACCGCAGGAGCTCGAGGAGGTCGGCACGACCGCACGGCGTATCCGACTGGCAGAACATGTAGTAGCGACAAGCCATAGGCCCTAGGTACGCCCCTTAGTCCAACATCTTGCGGACGGTGTCATAGTCGGCTGGTAGATCGATGGGATGGTTGGCGTGCTTGCTGGTGATGCCGGGTAGCTTGCCGTCGTGGTAGCCGATTTTGAAGTCGGTGAACTTGAGGCCGTTGGCCGTGGAGATGACGACCACGCGCTCGTTGGGGGCGATGGTCTTGTTGGCGACGAGTTTTTCGAGGACGGCTAGCGCCACGCCGGTGTGCGGGCAGTTGAACATGCCAGTGCGGTCGGCGCGCGCGACGGCTTCGGCGAGCTCGGACTCCTCGGCTTGCTCGACGATGCCGGCGTATTTTTGCAGGGTGCGGACGGCTTTTTTGAAGGAGACCGGGTTGCCGATCTGGATGGCCGAGGCGAGCGTGGTCTCGGCTTTGACGGCGTGGAATTCCCAGTTGTTTTTGTAGGCGAGGTAGAGCGGGTTGGCGCGGGCGGCCTGGGCGACGACGATGCGCGGGCGTTTTTGGGTGAGGCCAAGCGACTCCATGAGGTCGAAGCCGGCGCCGAGCGCACTGACGTTGCCGAGATTGCCGCCGGGGATGATGACCACGTCGGGGACTTGCCAGTCGAACTGCTGAACGATTTCGACAGCGACGGTTTTTTGGCCTTCGAGACGCAGGCTGTTCATGGAGTTGGCGAGGTAGACGCCTTCTTCGTCGGCGAGGCGCTGCACGATGCGCATGCAGCCGTCGAAGTCGGTGTCGAGGGCGAGGACGCGGGCGCCGTTGGCGAGCGGCTGGACCAATTGTGCCGTCGAGACCTTGCCGCGCGGGAGGAGGACGATGGCCGGAATGCCGGCCGCAGCGCAATAGGCGGCGAGCGCGGCCGAGGTGTCGCCCGTCGACGCGCAGGCCACGGCGCGGATGGGTGTGCCGTCGGTGATCATCTGGCGCACCGTCGACACGAGGACGGTCATGCCCAGATCTTTGAAGCTGCCGGTGTGCGAGTTGCCGCACTGCTTGACCCACAGATCGGAGAGGCCGAGCTCCTTGCCGTAGCGCTCGGCCCAAAAGAGGTTCGAGCCGCCTTCGTCCATCGAGACCACCTGGTCGTCGCGGATGTGCGGCGCGACCCACTCTTTTTTGCCCCACACCGACGAGCCGTAGGGCCAAGTGGTGCGCTTGTAGCGATCGTCGAAGAGGCGCATCCAGGCGGCCGGCGACCGATCGCGCAACGCCGTCAGATCGTGGGCGACTTCCAAAAGATCGCCACAGATTTGGCAGCGATAGATCGGAATCGTGAGCGGATGTTCGCCTGCGCAGCCGGCGATGCAGCGAAATGCGGCGCGATAAGCCATGCCGTGAGCATAGCGTTACTTCTGTTGAGCGTGAGCCTTCCGCGCACAGCGCGCCTTCGGCTCGCTCAGCGCTCGGCTCACTTCTTGATGTATTCCTCGCCGCGAAACTGATAGAGGGCGCGCTTTTCGACCCAGGGCAGGAGGATCGGGATGACATCGTCCGCGGGGGATTCTTTCCAGGCCGTGGCATCAGGCACACCGACGGCGGGGACGGCTTCGAGGAGCAGATCGGTCGCCTTGCCGCGACGGGGAAAGCTGACCTTGGTATCGAGCTTGCGCGGGCCGGAGATCTTGCCGACCTCGACGGCGAAGACGCGGCGGACCTCTTCCCGGTTGAAGCGGTAGCCGGCCAGGATCTCGCGTGAGGTGGGGCCGTCCGCGCCTGGCGCGCCGCGCTCCAGGTAGCGGACAAAGACGGTGTCGCGTCCGTCGCCAGCCAGATCGACCACGCGGAGGTCGCGGACGTCGGCGCGCTCTTTGATGGGCAACTCGAGATAGACGTAGCCGTCGGAGACCGCGGCCAAAAATCGTCCGGCGGCATAGAGGCGCGCGGCGGCTTCTTTGCCAAAACGCAGCGGCAGCTCCTTCCAGACGTCTGACTTGGCGAGCTTTCTGTCGTCGAGAAAGGCATCGAGGCCGCCGACGGCGCCGGCAAAGGCGATGAGGCCATCGAAGTGCACCTGGCGCTCGGGCTTGGGACCGTGGGTGTCGCTGTCGTAGACGCTGGCGAGGAGCTTCAGCGACGGTGAGCCCTTGTGTAGATGCGGCAGGCTGCCGAGCGGGACCGACAGCTCGAGGGCCCAGCCGTGCTCTTGCAGCGCCGTGGCCAGCTTGACTCCGCGTGGCGGACCGCCGGCCCAGACCGCCTTGAGCTTGGCTTTGGCGTTGTCACCCGGCCAGAGCTGGAGGCGCTTGCCCTCGAGGGTCAGCTCCAGATGATCGTCGCCCGGACCTGCTTCGGGACGGCGAATGAAAACCTGGTCGCGGACGTCCACGCCTAGGTACAGCGTCGAGCCCTCGATGTTGCAGCGCAGGCTGGCCGACAAGTTGGCGTCGTTGCCGCCGAGGTCCAGGCCGGCGACGCCTTTCCAGTCGCCGAGCAGGCCGTCGACGGAGATGGCGCCGGGATCGACCGGGCCACACGCCAATTCGCCGGTCTCGACCGAGGCCGCGGCGACGGAGGCATGACTGAGAAGGACGGCCAGGACCATGGTCGGGATGAAGCGGTTCATAGCCACGGAATAATATGGTAATCACCCCGGATGCTCGAAACGATTACGCGCGGCTTTCAGAACGCCAAGGCGCGTCTCACTGGTGTCGCAGAGCTCTCCGAGGACAACATCGAGGGTGCGTTGCGCGATGTGCGCATGTCGCTCCTCGAGGCTGACGTCGAGTTCAACGTGGTCAAAGGCTTCCTCGAGCGCGTCAAGCAGAAGGCGCTCGGCCAGGAGGTCAAGCTCCGCGCCAAGGCCGGCGATCGGGCCTTGCAGGCGTCGCCCGAGCAGCACTTCATCAAGATCTGTCAGGAAGAGCTCGTCGACCTCATGGGTCCCGTCGAGACCGACCTGAAATGGGCCAAGAAGGGCCCGACCGGCATCATGATGGTCGGTCTGCAGGGCTCGGGTAAGACCACCACCGTCGGTAAATTGGCGCGCTGGCTGGAGAAGAACAAGCGGCGGCCCATGCTGGTCGCGGCCGATATTTATCGTCCGGCCGCCGTCCAGCAGCTGATGGTGCTCGGCGAGCAACTGGGCATGCCGGTGTTTCACCTCGAGGGCAAGTCGCCGCCGGAGATCTGTGAAGCGGCGGTGCGGCGGGCCTACGAGACCAACCGCGACGTGGTCATCTTCGACACCGCCGGACGTCTGGCCATCGACGAGCCGCTCATGGCCGAGCTCGACGAGATCAAAAAACGCGTCCACCCGCAGGAAATCTTCTTCGTCATCGACGCCATGATCGGTCAGGACGCGGTCACCACGGCGCGCGCCTTCAACGACCGCATCGACTTCACCGGCGTCATCCTGACCAAGCTCGACGGTGACGCCCGTGGCGGCGCGGCGCTGTCGATCAAAGAAGTGACCGGCAAGCCCATCAAGTTCCTGGGTATGGGCGAGTCGCTGGACAAGCTCGAGGAATTCCGGCCCGAAGGTCTCGCCAGCCGCATCTTGGGCATGGGCGACATCGTTGGCCTGATGAAGGATTTCGAAGGTGTCGTCGACGCCGAGAAGGCGGAAGAAGACGCCGTCCGGATGTTGAAGGGCAAGTTCGACATGCAGGACTTCCTGGATCAGATCCGCATGATCCAGAAGATGGGGTCGTTGAAGGACCTCTTTGCCAAGATGCCGTTTTTTCCGGGCGGGCTGCCCGAGGGCGTCAATCTCGACGACTCCGAGCTGGTCAAGATCGAGTCGCTGATCTCGTCGATGACCACGCAGGAACGGCGCACGCCCGAGGTGTTCGTGGTGACGTCCTGGGAGACGATCACCTCCGGGCAGGGGCAGACCAAGAAGCGTCGCGGCGCCGACTACGACGACCGCCGCGTCAAGCGCATCGCGCGCGGCTCGGGGCGCAAAGAGCAGGAGGTCAAGGAGCTGCTCAACAAGTTCGCCATGATGCGGCAGATGATGCTGCAGATGGGCGCGCAGTCGGGGTTGTTGGGGAAGATTCCGGGCTTCCGGCAGATCTCGCAGATGCGCAACATGACCAAGCAGATGTCGGGGATCGATCTGTCGCAGATCATGAACGCGGCGGGGATGGCCGGAGGTGAGCGCAAGTTCAGCGTCCCCAAGGCCAACGTCGACCGCAACAAAGACAAACGCAAACGCAAGGACGCCAAGAAGGCGCGTAAAAAGAATCGAAAGTAGAACCGTAAGCACCCGCTACTCCAGGAAGCGGGCTTTCTCGTCGGGGCGCGGGATGCGACAGGCGTCTAGCTGGCCGAACAGACGGTAGCGATACCGGGCGAAGAGGCGATAGCAGAGGTCGAGTAGGAAGGTGGGGACGACCTTGGCGAAGGTGCCGAGGGCCCACCAGCCGCCGCCGAGCTGGCGCAGGGCCTCGGCGATGGCGCGCGAGCGCTTGAGGAGTCTGCCGTCGCTGGTTTGGGCCCAGACGGTGTCGAGCTTGGTGACCTCGGTGTGGCCGAGGGTGGCGGCGGCGAGCGGGCCTTGCAACGGCGCAAAGCGGATCCGGGCGGCGTGATCCCGGCTCAGCAGGAACTGGACGGTCCAGTCGCAGAAGCCGCAGACGCCGTCGTAGAAAAGAATCACCGGTGTAACCTTGTGCTGGGTGCCGACGGCGTCAAGCGCGCGTGAGAGCGCTGAAGTCCCGGGTAAACGCCGCTACGCGGGCTACGACATGATCCTCGTCGCTGCCGGCTGGAAAATGGCTGACGCCGGGCAGAGTTTCGATCGTGACCGACGGATGTCCGGCGCCAAAGGCTTCGATGCGGGACAGTTTGCAGAAGCGATCTTGGTCGCCTTGCAGAAAGAGCGTGGGCTGGCCAGCGACGAGGGCCTGCTCGATCTCGGCCAAGCGGTCAGGGTCGGCCCCGATGATGGTGGTGGGAAAGCCGACCGCCGCCAGCGACGTGACCCGCACGCCGTTGGCGACGGCGCGGGCGGCCATCAGCGCGCCGAAGGAGTAACCGACCAGCGCCACCGATGGCGCCCGCGCGGCCACATAGTCCACGGCGGAGGCGACATCGGCCCACTCGGCCAGGCCGCCGGTCGGCGTGCCGGTCGAGCCGTCGAGGCCGCGAAAGTTGAAACGCAACGTCGAGAAGCCGGCAGCGACGAGGGCTTGGTGGAGCGCAACCACCAAAGGCGTGGTCATGCGACCGCCGAAAGCGGGATGCGGATGGCACACCACCGCGCCCGGAGCCGCGCCCGTTGAGCACGCTATCTCGTCGAACACCGCGCTCAGCTCGAGGCCGCCTTCGCCGGGAATGCGGATCAACTGAGGACCCAGACGAGCCCCCCCATCGCCAGCGCGGCCACGACGATGGCCAGCCACCAGAGGCCGGCGTCGAGCCCAGACCGGGGCGCCTTGGTCGACGGTGGGCGCTCGGTGACCACCGCCCGACTTCCGGTGCTGCGCGTGTCGTGGTCGGCTGGCGCCTCCGGCTCGGGCACCGATGCCTCGAGGCGACGCAGGTACATCTCCGCCGGATCACGGAACAGCAGCGACACACCCGCGAGCGAGACCACATCGCCGTCTTGCAACACCCGCGCCCCCTCGAGCCGGGCGCCGTTGACCAGCGGTGGTGGCACCGAGCCGAGCTCGCGAATGGTGACGCCCTCGGCATCTCGTACCAGCGCTGCGCGCTCTCTCCACAGATCGACGTCGTCGAGCCGCAGCTCGCCGCGACCCGTGCAGCCAAGCACGTAGGTGCGACCCAGCTCGCTCAGCACCAACAGCACCCCGACTTCGGGCCCGTCGAGCACCTCCAGCGACGGCTGAGAGTCACCTGGACCCAGCCGTTCGAGCACCTCTTCGGCCATGTGACGGGCCATCGAGCCCGAGCTCGAGCTCTCGGCCGGCCAATCTACGCCGGTCTCGATCTGAATCTCGACGACAAATTCGCCGATGCCGACCCGATCCCCGTTGCGTAGCGCGGTCTTGCCGCCCACCGGCACCGCCACGCCGTTGAGCCGGGTGCCTTCGGCTGAGCCTTCGTCGACGAGAAAGTAGCCTCCTGCCTGGCGCAAGATGCGGGCGTGCTCGAGGGCGACGCTGGACTCGGGCAACAACACGTCGACGCCGCCCCGACGGCCGAGCACGATCTGCGCCCGGTTGGCGTCGAACTCGTAGCGCAGGACCCGCCCTTCAGGCCCTTGCAGGTCGAGTGCGCGTTCTTCGTCGGTGCTGATCTGGAGGCGCAGGCTGGTCACGGGGCAGTCTCGGATCGTGCGCTGGCGCTGGGCTCGACGTCAAGGCGAGCCGTGGTGCCGACCGTGGTGTCGACTGTGGCATCGACCATGGTATCGACCGTGATGCGGCCACCGGCGCTCAACGAGACCGTCACCGCTCCGTCGGTGTCGGTCCGGTAGACCTTGCTGCCGATCGCAGCATAGCGGGCCAGGACCGGCGCATGCGGAAATCCCCACTGATTGGCGGCACCGACGGAGATCACCGCGATCTGGGGCCGCAACGTGGCCAGCCAGGCCGCCGTCGACGAGGTCTTGGACCCATGGTGCGGCACCTTGAGCACATCGACGTGCCCGATCTGGCCGAGCCGCGCCTCGGCCGCTGCCTCCACGTCGCCCGAGAGCAAGAGGCGCCGGCCGCCATACGCGACCTCCAGCACCAGCGAGTTGTCGTTTTCGCCCAGCGCAGCGTCGAGACCGAGCCCGCCGGTCCAGTCGCGCGGGCCATGAATCCGAAAGGACGCACCGCCGAGCTGGAGCGCCTGTGGAAAGCCCACCGGCACCCCGCGCTGCCGCGCTGCCTCGAGCAGTCGGACCGTTCCCGGCTGACTCGTCGCGGCGCCATTGGTCCAGATCGCGCCGACGGCGAAGTTCTCGACGAGAAATGCCAGACCGTTGGCGTGATCGGGATGGGGATGCGAGAGCACCAGCAGATCGATGCGGCGAATGCCACGCCGCCACAGCAACGGCGCCAGTACTTGCCGTCCGGGATCGAACGACGGATCGAACGAGCCACCCCCGTCGATCACCACGACTTTGCGGCCGGGTAGGACCAAGACTGCGGCGTCGCCCTGGCCGACATCGACGAAGGTGACCTCGAGTGCGGTGCCGAGATAGGCCGAGGCCGCGCGACCGCCGACCGCAGCGACGAGCGTGGCCAGCAACACCAGGGCCCAGCGACGGCGACGGGCGACAGCAGTCAGGAGCAGCGCGTAATAAAGCGCGCACTCGAGCAGCGTCGGCGCCGGCACACGCAGCGACGGCAGCCACGAGAACCACGCCACCAGCGCCGCGCATTGGCGGGCCGCAAAGCCGGCTACCAACAAGAGGGGCCGACCGAGCCC
>Ga0123336_10000820_pt1 | contig 30245 bp, 29 predicted proteins | sample SSSSmetaG_FD_96466 | JGI IMG/M metagenome (GOLD analysis project Ga0123336, IMG submission 96466) | Glacier valley bacterial and archeal communities from Borup Fiord, Nunavut, Canada, to study Microbial Dark Matter (Phase II) - ​SSSS metaG | ecosystem: Environmental > Aquatic > Freshwater > Ice...
CTTCAATCGGACCGGGGGGAATTGAAATGCGCACTGGCGCTACTGGTGCGCGCGCCGGGCCAGGGCTTCAATCGGACCGGGGGGAATTGAAATTGGTCGAACATGACCGACCAAGAGAAGGAGAGTTAGCTTCAATCGGACCGGGGGGAATTGAAATTAAAATTCAACACGGCACTGGCCACGATAACTAGTTGCTTCAATCGGACCGGGGGGAATTGAAATATGCTGGGCGGGCGGGCACCTCGGCGAAGGACTCCCGCTTCAATCGGACCGGGGGGAATTGAAATTGGGAAAGTACCTGCTGACCTCCACCGTGGAGGAAAGCTTCAATCGGACCGGGGGGAATTGAAATACGTGCTGCGCGAGCGCCTGACGCTGGCCGAGCAAGGCTTCAATCGGACCGGGGGGAATTGAAATTGGGAGTTTCCAATGGCATTTCGCTGAACGTGTTGAGGCTTCAATCGGACCGGGGGGAATTGAAATTATCCCCGGCCGCAGCCCTGGCCGCAGCCCTGGCCGGCTTCAATCGGACCGGGGGGAATTGAAATTGAGCGGACCTAACACCGTGCTCAGCACCTCATTGATGCTTCAATCGGACCGGGGGGAATTGAAATAGCGAAACGGCAGATGAGCAGTTCGTTCGTTTTCGCGGCTTCAATCGGACCGGGGGGAATTGAAATTAGGCCCGACCCCGACCGCAGCCCCGACCGCAGCCCGCTTCAATCGGACCGGGGGGAATTGAAATTTGGCGAAGCGGCTGGCTTCGTTCACCCACGCGGCGGCTTCAATCGGACCGGGGGGAATTGAAATATGACACGCAGCCCGTACGGGGTCACGCCGCCGGCCGCTTCAATCGGACCGGGGGGAATTGAAATCTTCTATCTGGCTAGCATATGGCTCGTTATTATGCTGCTTCAATCGGACCGGGGGGAATTGAAATGGGGGCACCGTGCCACCGGCCCCGTTGCCGAGCGGGGCTTCAATCGGACCGGGGGGAATTGAAATATTTCAGCGAGCAGTTTCAGAAAGACCCCTTCGGGGGCTTCAATCGGACCGGGGGGAATTGAAATACTGCAAGCCAATAACCCCGAAATCACCCTCAACTAGCTTCAATCGGACCGGGGGGAATTGAAATTCGTGAAGTAGCTCACCAACTCGTCCCAGTGCTGGTGCTTCAATCGGACCGGGGGGAATTGAAATAAGCGGTGTCGAAAGCTGGCACCGGCCCGCTCAAGCGCTTCAATCGGACCGGGGGGAATTGAAATCTGCGACGTGAGCTTGCCGCTGGCGCTTTTCGTTAAGCTTCAATCGGACCGGGGGGAATTGAAATATGCCTGGGCGTTGGTGCAGCAAACGCTGCTGCATAGCTTCAATCGGACCGGGGGGAATTGAAATATGCTCTGGTCGGTCGCCGCCCAGGCGGGGATGCCGGCTTCAATCGGACCGGGGGGAATTGAAATGCGGCAGCGGCGCGCTCGCCTTTCCGCTCGTGCTGGGCTTCAATCGGACCGGGGGGAATTGAAATTATAAGTTGCTAATAATGAGCTATAAAATTTTCGCGGCTTCAATCGGACCGGGGGGAATTGAAATTGGTGCAGGACCCGGCCCGGCTCGCTTACCTCCTATTGCTTCAATCGGACCGGGGGGAATTGAAATGTGGGGCTAAAGCTGGCCGTCCAGGCCCCGTTCGCGGGCCGCTCGTGGGCTTCAATCGGACCGGGGGGAATTGAAATACGCGAACGCCGCCCTGGCCATCCGCAACGCCGAACGCTTCAATCGGACCGGGGGGAATTGAAATTCATCGACCCCTACTACGACGCGGTGGGCAACCTGCGCTTCAATCGGACCGGGGGGAATTGAAATTTGCTCAGGGCGATGAGGTTGGCCCCGGTGGGCCGGGCTTCAATCGGACCGGGGGGAATTGAAATCGCGAAAATTTTATAGCTCATTATTAGCAACTTATAGCTTCAATCGGACCGGGGGGAATTGAAATCAACGACGAGGCCGACCGGGAGCGCAAGGAATTACAGCTTCAATCGGACCGGGGGGAATTGAAATAGTGGTGCGGCTCTTATCAGGCGGCCGCCAACCGGGGCTTCAATCGGACCGGGGGGAATTGAAATATGCTATCGGCCGGGGCGAACGGTGGGGGTGTTTCGCTTCAATCGGACCGGGGGGAATTGAAATAAAAAAGCTTCAACCGCTACGCCGGCATCGACGAGGCTTCAATCGGACCGGGGGGAATTGAAATAAGGCCATGAGCCTGACGGCTTCCCTTAACGCGCAGCTTCAATCGGACCGGGGGGAATTGAAATGGGCCTCGGCCGCGGGGGCCAGGTGCTCCAGCCGCGGCTTCAATCGGACCGGGGGGAATTGAAATACGCGCATGCCCGAGAGCTGGAGCAGCTGGCCCATCGCTTCAATCGGACCGGGGGGAATTGAAATAAGGGAATCCCCGCGCCTTCAGGCCGGGGAGGATGTGCTTCAATCGGACCGGGGGGAATTGAAATCTTTTTAGCCGCTCTGTGGGCCTCGTCGCCCGCCACGCTTCAATCGGACCGGGGGGAATTGAAATTAAAGCTGCTGCGCAACCCCGGCGACGAGGATGCCCGCTTCAATCGGACCGGGGGGAATTGAAATAGGGCTTGAGCCAGCCCGCCTTTGAAGTGTCGCTGGCTTCAATCGGACCGGGGGGAATTGAAATAGGACGACTACTCGCCCGCCGGCCGCGAGTTGCTCGCTTCAATCGGATCGGGGGGAATTGAAATTCGTAGGTGCAGATGATGAACAGGCCGGCCGGGGTGGCTTCAATCGGACCGGGGGGAATTGAAATATGGCCAGCAGGATGTAGTGGAGGCGGATGCGTTGGGCTTCAATCGGACCGGGGGGAATTGAAATGGATGTGCGGCGCGGAGGCGTGGTATATCTGCATGGGCTTCAATCGGACCGGGGGGAATTGAAATCTGCTAAGTTGCGAGGTCGTTTCGATAACGGCCAGGCTTCAATCGGACCGGGGGGAATTGAAATTAAGCAGGGTTTCGGCGGCCGGGGCGGCGCGGCCCTGCTTCAATCGGACCGGGGGGAATTGAAATTTGGCGAGGGTGATGAGGGTGATGAGGGCTTCCATAGCTTCAATCGGACCGGGGGGAATTGAAATCCGCGTCGGGCGCGGCGGTCGCGGGGCGGCGAAACCGCTTCAATCGGACCGGGGGGAATTGAAATTACGGAGCGTGGGCATGAGCAGGCCCTGCGCGTAGGGCTTCAATCGGACCGGGGGGAATTGAAATAAGCCAGCCGTCGTTATGGTGAACTTTAATGCCCGTGCTTCAATCGGACCGGGGGGAATTGAAATTGGCCCGCCACGCGGCCGCTTGTTCGCGCACCAGCGCTTCAATCGGACCGGGGGGAATTGAAATAAAATAGGGCAAGTTAAAGCTTTGCTTTAAGTTTGTGCTTCAATCGGACCGGGGGGAATTGAAATCGCCGACTAAGCAGCAGCTACGCGGCGAGCTGCGGGGCTTCAATCGGACCGGGGGGAATTGAAATCAGAGGAGGCGAACAGGTCCAGTTGTATGGCCATTGGCTTCAATCGGACCGGGGGGAATTGAAATCGCCGATATGCCGACCGGCCTGCGCCTGAGTTACGCGCTTCAATCGGACCGGGGGGAATTGAAATGCGGTAAGCCCGCTCCCTCCAAGAAAGCCTTGCGCTGCTTCAATCGGACCGGGGGGAATTGAAATTGGCCAAGTCGAGTTTGCCGCCCGAACGGGCCACGTGCTTCAATCGGACCGGGGGGAATTGAAATTGGAGGGCTACGCCGCTTTTGAAGCGGACGCGGCCCCGCTTCAATCGGACCGGGGGGAATTGAAATAAAAGGCTTTCGTGTTGGAGTCGCCGACGAAGTTTAGCTTCAATCGGACCGGGGGGAATTGAAATTATTATGCCAGTGGCGAAGCTGACCGCCCGCTTTGGGCTTCAATCGGACCGGGGGGAATTGAAATCAGCAAGCCCCTACGGCCTCGCGCCTAGAGGCTTCTGCTTCAATCGGACCGGGGGGAATTGAAATCGGGCTGCGTTCGACGGCAAGAAAGTGCTGACTTTCGCTTCAATCGGACCGGGGGGAATTGAAATTGGAGGGCGCGGCCAGCTACGCTGCGTTTGGCATGAGCTTCAATCGGACCGGGGGGAATTGAAATTATGGGAAATGCTCTCGGGCCGCAAGCAAAACCAACGCTTCAATCGGACCGGGGGGAATTGAAATGGGTACCAAGAGCGGCGAGCAGGGCGGTAACTCCGAGCTTCAATCGGACCGGGGGGAATTGAAATTGGGCAGCAAGTCGCAGATGCCGGTCAGGATTTCGCGCTTCAATCGGACCGGGGGGAATTGAAATATGTCAAGCAGCTTGAAGGGCGCATCTGGCGGCAGGGCTTCAATCGGACCGGGGGGAATTGAAATGCCACCACGGGCTGGTACTGCCCGTTGAAATTCGGCGCTTCAATCGGACTGGGGGGAATTGAAATACTACCTAGCGGACTATAAGCTGCTGACCGGGCGAAGCTTCAATCGGACCGGGGGGAATTGAAATGCAGAAAAAGCGTACCGGGCTTAATTAAATTGTGCGGCTTCAATCGGACCGGGGGGAATTGAAATTGCAGGAGCTGGGCAGCGTGGCCGCCCTCTTCGACCGCTTCAATCGGACCGGGGGGAATTGAAATACTGGGCGAACGTGCGTCCGCCCCCGCCGCCCCCCAGCTTCAATCGGACCGGGGGGAATTGAAATGATGGACCGCATGAAGGCCCTGTGGGAAAACCTGGGGCTTCAATCGGACCGGGGGGAATTGAAATGCAGTAACGCCCGCTCAGCTGCTGGACGGGCCGGAAGCTTCAATCGGACCGGGGGGAATTGAAATACAAGTACGACATCCCGCTGGAGCTGATTAAGGACAGCTTCAATCGGACCGGGGGGAATTGAAATATTAAGCCGGCGGCCCCTGAGCGGGCGCTATAGCACGCTTCAATCGGACCGGGGGGAATTGAAATTAGTCGGCAGCCAGCGAAACCAGGTCAATAGCCGCGCTTCAATCGGACCGGGGGGGGAATTGAAATATAGCTGCTACTACAAGTACGATGGCAAGGGCTACAGCTTCAATCGGACCGGGGGGAATTGAAATAATGCGTGTTGCTGTTTGACGTGCTGGCCTACGAACGCTTCAATCGGACCGGGGGGAATTGAAATTACGGTGATAAGATAGGCTCGGCTGTGGGTAGTCTTGCCTCAATCGGACCGGGGGGAATTGAAATGCCATGCCCGAGCTGCTATACCCGTCGCGAAGAGGTTTGCGACTGGGTGAGCGGAAAAAACACTAACCTTGCGCCATGAAAGTAGTCCTGACCGATTCGGAGCGAGCGCAGTTGCGGCAGTTGCAGCGGCAACGGCGCGACGGCGAGGGCTACGTCAAGGTCACGGTCATGCTGTTGCTTGACAAGAGCCGGCCGGTGGGAGCCATCGCGGAAGATTTGGGTTTGGATGAGAGCACGATTTACCGCTACGCGAGCGCCTTCACCCTAGTGGGCGTGGCCCGCTACCTGACCCACGAGCAGCCCGGCTACTGGGGCTTGCTCACCAGCGCCCAATTCGCCCGCCTCGGCCACCAGCTCGACCAGGTGCTTTACACCGATGTGCGCCAAGTCGCCGCCTGGCTGGCCTGACGAACCTCTTGCACCGGTTAGGCTACGGCTACAAGCAGACCACGTCCGTGCCCTGCCAGGCCGATGCGGCGGCGCAAAGCGCTTTTTTGGCCGACACGCTCGCCCCGCTGCTGGCCCAGGCGGAGGCGGGCACGGCCACGGTTTATTTTGCCGACGCGGCCCACCCTACTCACGACACGCGCGCGACCCACGTCTGGACCCGCAAAGGCGATAAGCGGCCGTGGCTCACCGTCAGCGGTCGGGAGCGGGTGAACCTGAACGCGGCGCTCAACGCCGTGGTGCCCACCCAGGTGCACCTGGATGAGACGGTGTGCGTGGATGCGCGGAGTGCGCGCCGGCTCTACGAGCAACTGCTCGCCGCCCACCCCGAAGGTCCGCTATACGTGGTCTGCGACAACGCCCGCTACTACAAAAACAAAGGCTTGGCGGCCTGGCTGGCGGCTAAGCGGCTGGTGCAGGTGTTTCTGCCGCCCTACTCGCCCAATCTGAACCTGATTGAGCGGCTGTGGAAATAGCTGCGCCAGAAAATCATCAACACCTGTTTCTACCGCACCAAAGGTCAGTTCCGCGCCGCCGTGCTGGACTTTTTTCACCGCCTCCCCGAGTGCGAGCCAGCCCTCGCGTCCCTGCTAACCTTGAAGTTTCATATTCTAGACGCGCAACCTACTTCGTGACGAGTGTAACTCCCCAAACGGCGACGGGGCCGGCCGCCGACAGGGAGACCCCTCCGGGGCAGACTTTTTTCCAACCCCCATTTTTTACCACCATGTCCACCAAAGTAAAAGCCCTACCGGGTACGACCTAGCGCAGCGCCACCACCGAAGCCGCCGCGCCCACCACCGCCGCCGCCCCGGCCGCGCCCATGTTTACGCTCAGCGGCCCGACTACGGCCGTGCCCGCCTACCTCACCGAGCGCCTCGATGAGGCCACCGGCGAGCTGGTGCAGGTGCCCCGCTTCCGCTACCTGCCCGGCCACCCCCGCCAGGTGCGCTTCGATGCGAAAAAAGGGGAGTTCAACCTCGGCGGCGTTACGCCGCTCGGCGGGTCGCTGTCCTTTATTCCGCTCGCGTGGCGCGTGTTTCAGGACGACATCCTGAACATGGGCCGCAAGTTGTGGGCCGAGCTGTTTTACGCCGACGACAAGGGCGCTATTTGCGCCGTGCTCTTCCACGGCTACAGCGTCGAGAACCTGTACCGCCTCATCGAGCCGCTTTTCTACGACGACCTGACCCTGGCCGACGTGCTCATCACCGTCACGGCCGAGAAGAAGCAGACCACGAAGGAGGGCAAGAAGGCGACCTACTACATCGCCCAATTCAGCTACCAGCCCGCCGACCCGGCCGAGGTAGCCGCCCGCCAGGATTTCGCCCGCGACTTTGCCATCTACCGCGCCGAAACCTACACCGGCGCGGTAGATATGCGCCTCCAACACGCCTACACCGTGCCCCGCGAAGACCACGACGACACGCCCACCCGCCCCGCCGCCGCAGCGGCCCCGTCCCCGTTGCGCCTGGCCGCCTGGCGTCCCCGCCGCCCGCCCCCCCAGGGCGGGCGGCCCTTGCGCCCACTCAGCTATTCACCCTTAATTTTTAACTGAAATGTTTACCGCCCTCACGCACTACCCCGACCTGACCCAGGCCCAGCACCGCGCCCTGCCCCACGTCAGCAACACCGACTTGTCCCGTCTCAAGGACCAGCTGCTAGGCCAGCTTCGCCAGCCCAACCCCGTGGCCCTGGCCTACGGCACCCACTTCCATACCGCCGTGCTCGAACCTGCCCAGTACGCCCGTACCGACGAGCGCGGCATCCGGTGGGCCGACCTGGAGACGTTGGCCCGCCAAGTGCGTCGCCAACGCTACTGCCGCGACCTCTTGTATCGGGGCCAGGCCGAGCAGTCGTACACCGCCACCCACGCCGTGACCGGGGTAGGGGTCAAGTTTCGCCCTGACTTGCTCGTGCGCAGCCGAGCCGGCCGCCAGCTCGCGCTTATCGACTTCAAAACCACCAGCAGCCCCGACCGCGCCCACTTCCTGGCCACTATCGAAAAGTACGACTACGACCGCCAGGCCGCCCTGCACCTGGACGTGCTCCAGGCCCCCGCTTTCTCCTCATCGGGGTGCAGAAAAAGGCCCCTTACGAGGTGTGGCGCGTCGAGCTGACGGCCATCCCCGACCTGCTCGCCCAGGGCCGCAAGAAGTACGAGCGCCTGCTTCGCGCCCACGCCACCCAACAGTGCCTAACTGTCGCGGCTCGGCCCAGGTGGACTAATCTGTCCAACTGACTTTCAACTACTCAAGCCCCCGCCCAGATGCCCGCCGTCGTAAAGCCCAGCACGGCCGCCTGCTCGCCCTCGCCCAGCCGGAACGCGGCTTCGGCCGCGGCCATTTCGTAGTGGATACGGATGTCCGTTTCGTAGGCTACCAAGTGGTCGCAGAGCAGCGTCAAGGCGCGGGCGGGCCAGCCGCCCAGGCGCAATATGTTCAAGTCGTAGGGCAAGTGCCGCATGGCTGATTAGGGCAGCTTAGCCCAGCCCAGCGGCGGGATGACGCGCACCGAGTCGGGCACGGGCACGGCCGTTATCTGGGCCGTGTTCGGGTCAGCGGGGGCAAAATAGACGTAGTGTCGGGAGCCTATGGGTGGGCAAGGCACATCCTGGCCATCCTTGATGCCACATTTGGCATCGGTCTGCCAACGCTACCCGGCCACGAAATACTCTACTAAGTAGTTCTGCCGGCTCTTCCACCACTTGTGCTGGTAAACCGTGCCCACCGTGTAGTGCCCCGCCCCCGGTCGGAGTAAGTACCGCTCACGCACAAGAAGAAAAAATACCAACAAAAGGAAGGCACCGCTTGCGAAAGCACTCAGGGTAGATGCGACAAGTCGGCGGGTGATTTTAGGACGAGCAAGTCGCCAAAGATTTAATGCCAGCGGTACCCCATTGCCGAACAAAAATAGCCCTATTAGAAGAAACACGATTTCGCCACTCTTCAGGCCTGTTTGGCGCACGAAAGCCCACCACTCGCTGCTCATAGGGGCAACATTTTGAAGTGGTAGGGGGCCGGCTTGTCGGCCGGGGGCGGCAGGTTGGGCGGAATAGTTGGCAGCGAATCAGCCGGCACCGTGCCCGTGGCGGTAGAATCAACAGGCGTCTTTTTAACTGGGTACTGCTTTTCCGCTCTGTTTTCCAGGTGTTCTTCCGTGATGCCGATGACGTGGGGCACGGTCTGGAACAGGGCGCGGCTGCCCAGCCAGACGGGGCGGGCCAGGCGCGGGCCGCCGCGTAGAAAGGAATGATAAAACAAGCCGGCCGACAGGTTGGGAGTCAGGAAATGCCCGGCTCCCTTGCCTAAGTAACCGCCTGTCGTGCCGATAAGGGCTTGCGCCCTGAAAGCCTGCCAAGTCAAAGTATTATTGAGTGGGCTTTTATAGCCATCCGCGATGCTGTATTGGAAAAGGGCTGACCCCACACCGATGCCTACGGGCTGAATACCGTAAAGCGCCATGCCGCTTTCAACCAGGTTAATGTTGGCACCAGCATCGATTACCCGCTTGAATCCCGTTTTGTCCGACCCGTAACAGTTAGCTCCCCCCTGAGCAATCAGGTCAGCGCCAGCGCGAGGCAAACCCAGCCTGGAAAGCCCCTCCTATTCCATTTTTGACAAACGCGCCTCGGTAACCTTTCCAGCCGGTCTCGACCCCGAACAACTCGCCCTCGACGTAGCTGAGCCGGCCTATCACCGTGGCCGCCCGCGTAGACCCTACAAAGCGCATCCCGCTCGCCAGCCGAATAAAGGCCGCCTCCGTCACAACTGATGACCCGACCATCGCCAGCCCGATGCCCACGCCTTGGCCGATGGTCGTGACCTCGGGCTGGCTTTGGCGCATTAGGTCCATATTTTTCTGGATTTGGTAGAGCGCCATTCGGTGCCGGTAGGCGGCTTCGGTATGCGCCTCGTCCTGTGGCATACACTAGGGTAACTTGACCCACCCTATGGGCGGCACGACGCGCACCGAGTCGGGCACGGGCACGGCCGTAATCCGGGCCGTATTCGGGTCGGAAAGAGCAAAATAGACGTAAAGCCGCGTACCCACCGGCGGGCAGGGCAGGTTCTGATTGTTCTGAATGCCGCACAACTCATCAGTCTGCCAACGCTTTCCAGCTACGTAATACTCCAGTAGATACTTTCTCTTCCCTTTCGTCCATTTGTGCTGGTAAATAGTGCCCACCGTGTAGCGCCCCGCCCCCGGCTGTAGTAACAAGCGGGTACGAGTGGAATACCAGAGCATGAACGCACACGCGGCCATCAAACCGAGGAAGCTGATGGGCGCGAAGATGTGTCCATAAGTCAATTCCTCTCGCTTGGTGTGCAGGCTGGCTTTAGTTTGTGTGACGGTCCACCACGCAGCCAGTAAGCCGACAATGAGAGCTCCCCACTCACGGCCTTCCAGCCCATAATCTCGCACAAAGTCCCATATATCGGAGAGCATCATGGTTAAGGCTTGGTCGCGTAGGGTGGGGGGAGCGGAATCGTAACCGGGGGGAAATTGGGCATGGGCGGCGCGGCTTCGGGCAGCGGCGCGGCGGGGGCCACGCCTGCCGTGTCCACCGGCCACTCGTCTTGAGCTTTGTTTTCCAGGTATTCCTCCGTAACCCCAATGCCGTGAGGCGTAACCGTGCGAAACAGGTGGGCGCTACCCAGCCAGACGGGGTAAGCCGCCTGAGGTCCTACGCGCAAGGCCGCTTGGGTGTAGAGCCGATAAGCTAGGCGCTTAGAGAGAAAATGGTCCGCCAGTTGGCCCGAGTAGCCGCCCACGGTGCCAATCGCCGCTTGCGCCCCGAAAGCCGTCCAGGATATTTCATTGTTGAGCGGACTCTGAAACCCTGATTTCCAACTCAGTTGGAGAAAAGCCGACCCTACCCCGATGCCGGCCGGACGCAGTCCATAGAGGGCCATGCCGGTTTCCACTAGATTGACGCTCGCAAAAGCATCGCCTACTCGGGCAACTCCCTGTTTATCAGAGCTAAGGTAATTTCCTCCAAGCTGAGCAATTCCATCCGCTGCTGCTCGTGGGACGGCTATTTGCCTCACTCCCGTCCATCCGGTCTTGGCGAACGCACCCCGGTAGCCCTGCCAGGCGGCGCGTCCGCCAATGAACTCCGCCTCGCTCGCCAGGGCCAGGTTGCGGGCCACGACGGCCGTGCGCATCTCGTTGGCGTAGCCCAGACCTGCCGCGATGCGCAGCCCGAGCAATTCCGGCGCGAACACGAACGGGGCCTCTTTCAGCCCGTGGCCCACGCCCTCAATAATGGTCGTCATCTCCGGCTGGTCGCGGGCCTGCTGCTCCCAGGCCTGCTTGGACTTGTAAGCCATCAACCGCAGGCGTTGCGCCCGCTGGGTATGATAATCGTCCTCTGGCGTAGCATACATGACTGTCGTCGGCTCCGCCCCCCGGCCGGCCAGCGCGTCGGCCCACTGGGCTTGCTGCTGGGCCAAGCCAAGCTGGCTGCGCGTGAGCAACTGCCGGCTATACCGCATTCGCGCATCCTGCCGGGCCAAATCGCCGTCGCGGGCCGTCGTGTGGCCGGGGCGCGGCAGCGGCGGCAGCGTGGGCGGGGCGATGCCGCCCAGGCGCAGCACGCTCAGGTCGTAGTGTTCGGCAGCCGAGGCTCCGGTCAGAAACTGGCGCACCTGAGCCTCCAGCGCCCCACCCCCGCCCCAAGCGGACGAGGATGGACGCGGGGCGACGCGGTTGGCGATGCCGGAGGGCGTGAACGGGACGCGGCGGCGAGGCTGGGGAGGGTGCATGAGCTGGTTTGGAAAAACGGTGGGACTATTGGGCTGGTCCGCCGGGCCAGTGATTGACGTACGCCACTCCGTGCTTGGTGATGCGGCGGGCCACCACGTTGAGGATGCAGTAGTGCGAAGCCTGCTGCCCGCCGGGGTTAGTTTCAAAATGCTCCTCGTAGCTCACGCAGTGGGCCTCCTCCAGCGTTAGCGTCAGGCTGTTGGAGAAGCCGTCGAGGGGCGCGAAGACCACCCGCGCCGCCAGGGGCTTGTGTTCGGCGTAGGCCCAGATGGGCAGCAGCACGTCGTGGGGGCGCACGTCGAGCACGAGCCGCAGCTCGCCGCTCACGGGCCGGCCCACCTCGCGGCCCCGCTCGTCGGTGTCCTGGTGCATGTGCTGGGTGAGGGCGCGCACGGGGTAGCCCGTGCCTTGCACCCAGAAAGTGGCGGCGGCGGAGTTCATAAGCGAAAAAAAGGAAAAAGGTGAACCCGACCAGGCGTTATGGCTAACTCGGCCAGTTGTTGTCGATGGTGAGCGCGTCGTCCACGTGCAGCTCGCGGGCGGTGAGCAGCACCGACATGGTGCCGGCGAACGCGCCCCCGCCCCCGGCCGAAAACGTCAGCCCCTGATTGACGCAGAGCGCGTCCACGAAGCGCAGGCAGCGGGTGCTGCCCGTGCCGTCGGCCGCGTCCACGACCAGGGTTCCGCTCAGGCGCTTGCGGTCGGCGGCCATCCAGGCATCGAGCACGGGGTGTTGCAGCTTGTCGAGGACAAGGCTGATTTTGCCGGCCAGAATACCCGATTGCGGGCGCTGCGACAAATCCGTGGGCTGCACGATGCCCCAGTGAAATTCCTGCACCGGGATAAGTTCGCCTTCGAGCAGCAGGTGAGCGGAATGGGCCATGAAAACGAGGAGTAAACGGATACGTAACGATAATCCTGGGGTGGTAGTTGGCGGAGGCAACACCCGACCCGCGCCCGGTCCGGCGAGTTGCCCCCGCTCAGATGCCCGCCGTCGTAAAGCCCAGCACGGCCGCCTGTTCGCCCTCGCCCAGCCGGAACGCGGCTTCGGCCGCGGCCATTTCGTAGCCAATGCTGATGTCCGTTTCGTAGGCTACCAAATGGTCGCAGAGCAGCGTCAAGGCGCGGGCGGGCCAGCCGCCGTGCAGGTGGGCTTCTAGTTCGGCGACGCTCAGCCCGAGCAAGCTGATTTCGAGCGCCGGCAAGGTTTCGGCATAGTCGCCGCCCAGCACCAAGCTGCGGCCCAGCGCGAGCTGGCCCAGGATATTGCCCTCTTCGGCCGCCGCCCCGTCAGCCCCGGCCGACGGAGACAGCTGGTGGCGCAGCGGGCTGACCACGCGCAGCCGCACGGGCTGGCCCAGCACGCTCTCGAAGCATTGTTGGGTGCGGGCCAAATCGCCCACGATGCCGTGGGCCAGCGGCAGCACGTAAAGCAGGTTGGTGAGCGGGCCATCCGGCAGGCCCGCGTCGGCAATCCCCCAGAACCGGGCTTGCGACTCGTTGTATAAGTGAGCCGAGATGTTGGTGAAATAATGCCGCTCTATCTGTTCGATGCCCACCCGGCAGCGAAAGAATTCCTGCTCCAGGGGCAGGAAAAACTGGCGGGTAGCCTTTTCCTTGCGCCGTTGCAGGCGAATGTCCTCGACCATGGCCCGGATGCTGCCGGCCGGGTTGGGCGTGGCGCTGCCGGGCTGGTGAAATACCTGCTGCGGCACCGCGTCGTACAGTCCTTCGCGGTGCAGCTCCAGCACGGTGCGCACCACCGGCCGGTGCCCCCGCTCAAACTGCTCGTCGCGCACCGCGCCCAGGTCGCGGCGGTAGCGGCGGGCAAAAAGGCCCACGGGCTGAATCAGAAAGTCGTCGAGCACGTAGCCGTAGTCCAGCAGCTCAGCCAGGATGACCTCGAGGCGCAGGTCGAGCGGCTGGCGGCGCAAGTGGGTCAGCAGGGCGTGAACGGAAGTCGAACCAGTCATGGGCAGCGGCGCGGTCAGGGGCACGATTAAGGGCATGGTCAGTAGAAGCGCGAAGGTAACCGCGCCGGCCCACCAGACCGGGCGGGAGTGGCCGCCCGCTCGTCCTCCAAAAAAAGCGCCGCAGCCGTAAATTGGCCCGGATTCCAAAACTGCCGTACTTTGGGTGCCGGCCCCGGCGGCTTGGGGGCCAACCTGACGGCCCCGCCCGCGTTTGTTACTGCTGCCCATACTGTCCATGCTCCCCAATCCATCTTCCCAGGCCCGTGGGGCCGCCACCAGTGCCTTATCCAACCTCAGCTCGCGCGCCCAGGGCAGCCGGGTTTTCCTGAGCCTGCTGCTCTACGTGCTGCTCACCGTGCTCGGCTTTGGCCTGCTGGGGTTGGCGGCGGTGCGTAGCGGCTGGAGCTTTCCGACTACGCTGGCGCTGCTCATGCTGGTCATGCTGCTGCTGGGCTGGCTCTACGCCGCGCAGCTGCCGGGCTGGCTGAGCTGGCTCGACCCCGAGCATTCCTGGCAGGCCGGCCTGACGATGGCGCTGACGGCCGGCCTCGGGGCCGGGGCCATCTGGGCGTTGCGCTGGGTGCCGTGGGCCAAGAACTACCTGCCGCCGACCGGCTTTCTGGCCGCCGTACTGCCGTTTCTGCTGCCTTATCTGTTCGGGCAGGCATTTCGGGCCTGGCAGGCCATTCCGTACCGGCGCTACAAGCTCTGGCACTACAACCCGCTGGCGCCCAGCCCCGACCTGGCCCGCATGGACCTTAATAATTTTATGGTCATCCACTTCTGGATGACGCGCCGCTTCGGGGAAAGTCTTTACCACGACTTTTCGTCGAAAGCGCCCTACCAGATGCGCCTGCACGAGCTGTTCGCCATCTTCCTCTCCGACTACAATCAGCTCAAGCCCGACCAGGCCCTGCAATACCTCGACCGCGAGGGGCAGGCCTTCGGCTGGCTCTTCTACGCCAAGCAGCCCTGGTACCGCGGCCGCAAGTATTTCGACCCCGACCGCACGTTCCAGGATAATTTCCTGCGCCAGGGCGACATCATCGTGGCCCAGCGCGTGCCCGCCGAAGCGGCCCGCTAGGGTGACTTCCACGTGGCTCCCGTGCGTCCGCCCGGCGCCTGCTTTGCCGCTACTTTCGTAGCCGGTTCCTCGTCCCTGCTCTTCTACTTACCCTATGCTTCCTGAGATTACGCACTACCCGGTGAACTGGGTGGACGGCATGAAAATCGCCCGCCGCCACTTTGCCGAGGCCGACCACTTCACCACCGACCACCTGCGCGACGCGACGGCCCTGCACCTGCGCCCCGACTACTACGGCCTGCTGCCCAAAACGAACCAGCTCGACAGCCCCTCGTTTGAGCTGCTGCTGACCGTGGACGGCCAGAACGAGGTGCAGGCCCGCCTGCCCGAGTGCCACGCCGTAACGGCCGGCGGCGCCCGCATCGAGCTGACGCCCAGCGCCACGCCGCTGCTGGCCCGCACCAACCTGGTGCAGCTGCTCAACACGTTCGGACTGCCGCCCACCGACGGGCTGCGCTTCAGCGTCGTGCTCACGGTCAATCCGTTCGAGCGCGTGCCGGTCGGCACGCCCGCCCCCGACGAGCTGCCGCCCCGCCACCCCTACACCCGCCCGGCCTACGCGCTGAGCTTCGTGCCCACCCAGCAGCTTGCCGGCACGCTGGGCAGCGCGTTTTCGCTGCCGGTGGGCGAGCTGCTGCTCACCGAAGGCCAGCTGCGGCCCGTGAGTCACTTCATTCCGCCCTGCACCGCGCTGGCCAGCCACCCGGCCCTGCTGCAAGCCCTGCAACAGCTCGACAACCAACTCCTGGAGCTGGAAGCCGATGCGTTTCGCATCATTCACAAAGTCAAGCTGCGCACCGACAAGCGCAGCATCCTGGACGACCTCGTGCGCGCGCTAGCCGAGCACACCGTGTTCGCCCTGGCCCAGCAGCTGACCACGCTGCGGCTCATGGCCGCCGCCCAGCCGCCGGTCTATTTGCTCGACGCGCTGCTGCGGGTGGCCAAGCAAATCAAGACTTCGCTCGACAGCCTCACCGATGCCGAGCGCGAAGAACTGCTGCGCTACTTCGAGCAGTGGTCCGAAACGCTGCCCGCCACCCTGCTCGGGGCCTTGCAAACCGCCGTCACGCTGCGCTACCAGCACGAGCTGGTCCACGAGCACCTGCGCCAGCAGCAGTATTTGTGGCAGCTGCTGGGCACGATTTTCCGCCTGCTCGCCCAGCTCGAATACATCGGCAAAAACAAGGAAGGTTGGCAAACCTTCATCAACGAAAACCCGGTGGCGCAGGCGGCCCCGGTGCCGGCGGGGGCCACGGCCGGCCTTGAAGCCCAGCCCGGTCAGCCCAACCAGCCCGGTGCCCCCATCCGCTGGAACCCCTTCACCAACTAGTCGCCCTTTCCCGCCCCGACCTTCCTACTTCTTGCCCGCATGAAACCCCTCAACCAACCCGAACGCCGCACCCGGCTGTGGCAGTTTTCGTTGTTCTACCTGCTGGCCCTGCTCGTCCCGCTCGTCGCCTCTTATTACTTGTTTTCCAATTCGAGCATCGCCGACGAAAACGTCCGCCTCAAGCGCGAGCTGGACCGCACCCACGACGAGCAGGCCCGCCTGGTTTCCCGCTTCGACACGCTCACCCGGCACCTGGGGCGCATTGATGGCGTGGACCTGAAGCTGATGGCCGAAACCAACCCGAACGTGCGCAGCGTGCTGCTGCTCAAAAACCAGGACTACGCCAACGCCATCGCGGCGCGGCTGAGCGAGCTGCGCAGCGACACGGCCCAACTGCAAACCGCCGCGCACCGGCTCGTGGCCCGCAACGTGCTGCGCGACTTCGACTACTACCGCTCGACCCGCAACACGATTGATGCCCTGCGCCAGGAGGTAGCCAAAACCGGGGAAGGTGCCCGCGGCAGCGAGCGCCTGGCCAGCGAGCTGGCCAGCGCCAAACAGGATGCTTCGGCCGCCAAGCAGCAGGTCGTCACGCTGCAAGCCGCGCTCTCGGCGGCTTCGGCCGCCGGCCGGGGCGGCGGCGGTGGGGGTGGCGGCGGGGGCGGTGAGGCTAAACCCAGTAACTCAGCCCGCGTGCAGATTGAGCTGCTCAAGGACCGGGTGGCTTTTGCCGAGGCCGATTGCCAGCGTCAGCGCGCCCTCGACCACAAGCCCCGCAGCAAAGAGCGCCGCCAGCTGCTCGAAAGCGCCCGCACGGCCTTCATTCAGATTCTGCAGGACCCCGCCACCGAAGACCTCAAGGCGAGCATCGAGCAAACGCTCGGCCCTATCAACGTCGAGCTGGGCCGGGAGCCGCGCTTTTTTGGGTTGCTGAAGTAAAGTCCGCTTCTTTATCACCCATGAATGCTTCCTACTACCGGCTGCCCCTCGACCTGGCCGGCCTGCTCGAGCGCCAGCAGCTGCCGCGCTGCCCGGCGCAGGAGTCCATCGCCCAGCACCTGTACCTGCTGCTGACCACTCACTTCGGCGAGTCGCGCTACGAGCCGGAGTTCGGCTGCCAGGTCTGGGAGCAGGATTTTGAGGCCATGACCACGATGAGCTGGAAAGACACCGTGCAGCACTCCATCGAGCGGGCGGTCGGCACGTTCGAGCCGCGCCTGGTGCGGGTCCAGGCGCAGGTAGAGGTCCTCGACTTCGAGCTGAAAAACGTGAGCCAGCGCATCCGCAAGCGCCTGGAAGTTACCATCACGGGTGCCCTGCACCGCACCGACGAGCCGTTTACCTTCCAGGCCAGCCTGTTCGTGGCTCCGCTCTCGGTTGATTGAGTTGGTCGGTCGCTGGTTGCCAGTCAGCGCATAATCCGAATACTAACATTCAGCAACTGACAACCGGCCGTTCTCTCCATACTCCGTTTTCCCATCGCCCCATGCTGCCCCCTTCTTCCGCCGGACCCGACTTCAGCAAAGCCAGCGTCAAAAGCCGCTTGGCCCGTCAGGCCGCCGAGCTGTGGGGCTACGGTGAGGCTGACCTCGACGGCTTCGACCCGCTGGTCCACGTCTTGTTCGAGGCTTGCGCCGTGGAGTTCGAGAAAGTTGGTCAAGAGCTGCAAAACACCGAGGCTCGCCTCGTCGAGCGCTTGGCCACGCTGCTCAATCCCGATGTGGTGGATGCGCCGCGCCCGGCCCACGCCGTGGCCCAGGCCCGCGCCCGCGAGGCCGTAGTGCAGTTGCCCAACGACGCGCAGCTCGTCTTCACGCCGCCCACGCTGGGCGGCGGCGGCCGTCAGGCGGCGGGCCAGGAACTGTTTTTTTCGCCCCTGCAAGCCACCCGCCTCGTGAGCGGCACCGTGCGCAGCCTCGCCACCGATGCTACCGTGTGGCAGGTGGAGCCGGGGGGCCTGAAGCGCGTGGTGGCCCAGGCCGCCGCCCCCGGCCCGGCCGAGTACCGCCGCCTCTGGATTGGGCTGGAGCTGCCCGCCAGCGGCATCAGCTTCGCCGACCTCACCTTCTACTTCGACTGGCTCAATGAGCCGCGTCGCGCCGCCTACGCGGCGTTTCTGCCCGGCGAGCAGTGGCTGCTGGGCCATACCGAGGTGCTGCCCCAGCAAGGACTGCCCGAGCCACCCCCCGCCACCGGGGCCGCCACCGGCGTACTCAACGGCGAGTACGACTTCCTGCGGCGCGTCGAGCAGCAGGTGCGTGCGCACTACGCGCCGTCCTTCGTCCGGCTTAGCGGCTCGGCCGGCGCGCTCGCCTCCTACGTGCCCCGCCCGTACCCGGCTGAGCTGGCCGAAGGTTTCGACCCGGCCACCGACCTGGCCGCCCTCACCCAGCCCCTGACCTGGTTGGAAGTGCGCTTCGCCCACGCGCTGCCTCCCGAGGCGTTCGACCAGCTCGTGTGCGCCCTCAACTGCTTTCCGGTGCTCAACCGGCGCTTGCATAAGACGCTGTTTCGCCTCCAGCCCGCGCTCAATTTCTTCCCGCTGGTCAGCGAAGACCCGTTTCTGGCCGTGCGCGACGTGTACAGCCTCAGCAACGTGGCCTACCGCCCCACCTCACTCAGCGACCTGGCCGAGGGCATCACCGACACTTACACGCTGCGCAGCCAGGGCGTGGCCCGCTTCGATAGCCGCACCGGCCGCGAGGCCCTGCGCGAGCTAACGGAGCTGCTGCGCGACGAGAGCCGCGCCTTCAGCGCCACGGGCAGCGAGTTTGTGGGGTCGGTGCTGCGCGAGCTGGACCAGAACCTGGCCCGCCTGCGCGAGCGCCTCGACCGCACCCGCGCCCCCGACCAGCCCGTGCCCTACGTGCTGCTACGACCCCAAAACCCCAACGACAGCGTGTACCTCGAATACTGGTCGAGCAGCGGCGAGGCGGCCAACCGGCTGCCCGCTGGCAGCGTACTGCGCGTACAAGACAGTTATTTCCTCGAAGAAGCGCGCCTGCTCAGCACCACCAGCGGCGGCCGCGAGCGCCCCCGGCCCGAAGAGCGCACCCACGCGCTGCGCCGCAACCTGCTGGCCCGCGACCGGCTCGTCACGCTGGCCGACATCAAGGCTGCCTGCTGGGCCGAGCTAGGCTCGCAGTTGGCCGAGGTCCACGTCGAAAAAGGCTTCCAGACCGGGGCCACGCCGGCCGCCGGCTTCGTGCGCTGCATCCGGGTTTTACTCACGCCCGCCGCTGCCAGCCGCCTGAGTCCGCCTGAGTGGCAGCGCGCCGCCCAGGCGCTGTACGCGGTGCTCGCCAGCCAGTCGGCCCTGAATCTGCCCTACGAGGTGTTGGTGCAGCCCACCGGCCAACCCTGATTAGCGGGCTGCGGCCCGGCCCGAGCCTGGCAGCCAAACCCAATAAAAAACCCTGCTGGTATGCACCAGCAAGGTTTTTTGTCAACTAGAGAAACATGGAGCGGGATTTACACCCATTTGTTATCCAGCGAAGCACCGTTCACGTCCAGCTTGTTAGCCGAAATTTTCAGCGTGAGCAGCATCGAAGCCTGGGTTTCACCCCCGCGGGCATCAAAGGTTTCCTTGTAGGAAACGCAGTAAGCCTCTTTGAAGGCAATCTCTTTCAGCTTGGAATCCTGGTCGCCGCGTTTGAAGACGATTTTGCCTTCCGAGCGCTTGTAAGGGTCCAGCATCCAACTGATGAGCTTGGTGCTGTCGGTCGAGACGATGGTCACGTCCACGGTGCCACCTTGCACGACGGACGATGGGCGACCTTTGTCGTCGGTGGTCTGGTTGAACTGGTAGCTGCAGCTAACCACTTCGCATTCTTCGCTGCCAGCAGCGTCAAAAACAGCACTAAAAGAGGCCATGAGTAGGGGTTGGGGGTTGGTGAAAAAAGAAAATTAAAACCGGTAAGCTTCTGATGTTGAACATACGTCAGCTCACCCGATAACGTTAAGCTTTTCGCGTGAAAACTCAATCTTTTTACTGCTGGGCGTATTCCGCATTCCAGTCGCGGCCGGGGTTGTCCGGGTCGTCGCCTTTGGTGCCGTCGAGCGAAACCAGGAAGGTTTTGGCCGGGAAGTACGGTATCATGTGAATGTCGAGGTTGATGCGGTCCTTCTGGTCGGGGTCGCGCTCGAACTTCTTGATGGAGAATTTCTCAATCAGCTTGCCCGGCCCCGCGATGCCGTCCAGGAAGCGCACAATCTGGTTCTGAATGTCCATCCGCATGTTGTGGTCCCAGTTCTCGAAAGCGCGGCGGTTGAGAAAGTCAATCAGCACCTTGGTCACGTAGTCGAACACGCGCACGACCGAGTACGTCTGCAAGCCGATGTTGTCACCGTTGAAGAGCGTCTTGGCCGAGAAAGCCATCACGCGGCCGTACTCATTAACCATCGGTACGAGGCCGATTTTCTCCATGTTGGAAATCTCGCTTTTGCGGAGCGGGAATTTTACTCCATCCACCTCGTTGAGCGTGCCGTGCTTGCGGCCAGCCGTCACCTGCGAGGCGAGCGTGGAGTAAATGCGCCCGGCCAGGGCCGAGGAAGGCGGCACGAACATGTCCTCTTCCTCGCCAATCTCCTCGATTTTGCCGCGCCCCACCAGCCAGTTGGCGGCCATCACTACGTTGGATTTGTAAGCGTCGCCGCCCGTCAGATTGGCTTCCTCAAACAGCTCAATAACGTCCTCGGGCGTGTCGTAGTGCTCAAAATCGGTGACGAGCATTACCTTGTTCTTGTGGGCGATTTTGGCCCATTTGTCCACCACTTTGTTCGAGCCAAGATAGCCGGGCACCACGAGCAGCGAGTAGTTGTCGCGCAGGTCGAGGCGGTCGTAGTTCTGCTCCAGCTCCTGCGACACGGCATCGACGAAGGTCGTGTTGTCGAGGTCTTGCAGCTGGTCCTTGTCGGCGTTCATGATGGAGATGTTTTTCACCTCATCCTGGTCGGTGTTGCGAAAGAACAGCGCCACCGAGCGGTAAGCCTGCTCCAGCTCATGGGTCGCCTCGACGGCGGTTTTCAGGTTATCGGTCAGCTGCTGCTGCGTAGCCTCCACGCGCTGCGTCCCCTTCTCCACCGCGTCGGCCGTGGTGTCGGCTTCGCTGAGCAGCGCGTGCCATAAGGCCAACCGTTTCTTGAGCTGCTGACGGTCGGTTTTCTTGTTTTCTTCCGAGAGAAAAATTTTCTTGCGGGCCTTCTTTTCCGGGTTCAGGTTGGAAGCCCCGTCAATGGTGGTCTCCAGCAAGTCGAACCCGCCCACCTTGAGCAGGGCCTGCGTGCTTTGTTCGAGGGTGGGGGCGGCGGCTTCGCGGGGGCGAAAGTCAGGCGCGGCATCTTGCTGTTGGGTAGCCATAAGGGGTAAAGACACTGCAAATGAGAGAATGTACTGCTTGGTGAGCCTCAGGCCAGCTCATCCATCATGGCCTGAATGGCCGCCAGAAAAGCCGTCTTGGTTTCCGGGTTCTCCAGGGCAGCCTTGAGAATTTTATTGGATTTGAGCTGGCGCAGCAGCTTTTGCAGGTCATCCGTTTCGGAAGCCAGGCTTTGCAGAAAATTGCTTTGGCTGATGATGCCGTTCTTGCCGAAATCACCCAGCGAGCCGAAATGCAGCTTCTCGGGCACCGTGCCGCCCTGCGCGTTCTCGAACTGGACGGCCACCTCAGGCTTGAAATGCGCGAACACCGCTTCCGGGGTTTTGAGGCCCTCCACGATAACGGGCCGCAAGGGCGTGTTGGTGGTCAGCTTCTGCACCAGCAGGGTGCGGTTGAGGGGAATGTCGGAAATGGCTTCCGAGTTGTTGTCGAGCTTGCGTTCCTGGCCGCCGATGCCGTATGAGTACATAATGGGGAGGGGTAGGGGAGCGGCGGCGGGAGGCAAAAAAACACGTCGCAGCCAGCCGATGAAGGCGTTCATTGAATCAACTTTCGAATCAACTTTCTCCTGGCCTTACGGCCGGGCTAGCAGGAAAGTTGAGCTAATGTAGGCGAATATATTTTAACCGCCTGGCTCAGCTTGTTTTGGATGGGCCGGCCCGGTGGCGACAAGCGGTTCGGCAGCCAGCCGATGGTCGTGTGGGCCGCTTGCTCGCCACGTCCGGTTAGCTTTACGCGCCCAAACTTCCGTAGTAGCCGCCGCTTGTCAACCTAATCCTTTTCGCCCGTTTTCTATGGCTTATTCCGACAACCTGAAGCGCAGCCTGCACATCGCCCAGGCCGTCGCCCACGAGTATCGCCAGGCGCAGTACGCGGCCCCGCACCTGCTCACGGCCTTGCTGCACAACGAAATCGGGCTGGCCTCGTGGCTGGTGGCCGTGCTCGACAAGGACATCCACTACCTGCGCGAGTGGGCCGAAGTGCGCCTCGAAGACGAGCCAAAAGCCGCCCGCCCGCCCGAAAAACCCGCCCCCGACTCCGGCGTGCAGCGGGTGCTCGAAATGGCCGACCTCATCGCCTTGCAGCTCGGCCGCGACCAAACCGACCCGCTCTGCGCCCTGGCCGCGCTGCTGCGCCCTGAATTAGCCTTCAGCGGCGACCAGCTCAAGTCCTTGCCCCTGACCCAGAAAGAAGTGCTCGATGCCGCCCACGCCGAGCAGCCAGCCACCGCCGCCGACCTCGCGCCGGGCGCGGCCCCCGCGCCGGCTGCCGCCGCCGGCAAGGGCGGCGCGCTGGCCACGTATTGCACCGACAAAACGGCCCAGGCCCGCGCCGGCAAGCTGGACCCCATCGTGGGGCGCGACCGCGAAATCCGGCTCATGGCCGAGATTCTGGGCCGCCGCACCAAGCCCAACGTGCTGCTCATCGGCGAGCCGGGCGTGGGCAAGTCGGCCCTGGTCGAAGGCTTCGCCCAGCAGATTGCCCAGGGGCTGGTGCCGGTGCATCTGCGCGAAGTGACCCTGTTCGAGCTGGACCTGGGCACGCTCGTGGCTGGCGCTTCCTACAAGGGCGAGGTCGAAGACCGCATCAAAAAGGTGCTCACCGAAATCAAGCAGTACACCCGCGCCATTCTTTTCATTGATGAGTTACACGTATTGCTCGACCCCAAAGGCAGCGCCGGCAGCGGCATCGCCCAGCTGCTCAAGCCCGAGCTGGCCCGCGGCGAGCTGACCGTTATCGGGGCCACGACCAACGACGAGTACCGGCAGTACATCGAAAAGGATGAGGCGTTCAATCGCCGCTTCGACATCGTGCGGGTCGAGGAGCCGAGCGTGGTGGTGGCCGAGCGGATGCTCGAACGAGTGCTGCCCATTTACGCCGCCCACCACGGCCTGGCTCTGGGCGAGGGCACCGTGGGCGAGGCCGTGCGCCTGGCCAAGCGCTACCTCAAAGACCGGCAACTGCCCGATTCGGCCATCGACCTGGTGGACCGCACGATGGCCGCCATCCGCATGCTCGACGAGCAGGCCGTGGCGGGCCTGACGCAATTGCAAACCGATTTCGAGGCCCTGACCGCCCGGCAAACCGAGCTGGGCGAGGCCGACTACCTGTGCGAGTTACGCTGGTTTCTGTACCAGGTGCAAAACCAGGTTAGTCAGCTCTGGCTCAATCAGCTGGAAAACGAGCAGCAGCCCGAGCAGCTCGAAACCAGCGCCGAGCTGGCCACTTACCTGCGCGAATTGCTGACGGCCGTGCTCGCCCTGGCCGACACGCGCAAGGAAAGCGTGGAGAAGCAGGACATCGCTGCCATCGTGTCGGGCAAAACGGGCATTCCGCTGGGCCGCCTGCAAAGCAACGAGCGCGAAAAGCTGCTGCGCATGGACCAGGTGCTGCAGCAGCGCGTAGTGGGGCAGGACGGGGCCGTGCGCACGCTCTGCGCCGCCATTCTGGAGTCGCGCTCGGGCCTGACTAAAGCCGGCCAGCCCATCGGCTCGTTCTTTTTGCTGGGGCCGACCGGCACCGGCAAAACCGAGCTGGCCAAAGCGCTGGCCGACTTTCTGTTCAACGACGAGGCGTTTCTGATTCGCTTCGACATGTCGGAGTTCAAGGAAGAGCACTCGGCCGCGCTGCTCTACGGCGCGCCGCCCGGCTACGTGGGCTACGAGGAAGGCGGGCTGCTGGTGAATAAAATCCGGGAGAAGCCGTATTCGGTCGTCCTGTTCGATGAGATTGAGAAGGCCCACCCGTCGGTGTTCGACATTTTCCTGCAAATCCTGGACGAGGGCCGTCTCAGCGACCGGCTGGGCCGCGAGGGCGACTTCTCGAACGCCGTCATTCTGTTCACTTCCAACATTGGGGCCGAGCAGGTGAGCCGCCGCTTCGCCGCCGGCGAGGTGCCGACCTCGACCGAGCTGCTCGAAACGATGAGCCGCCACTTCCGCCCCGAGTTCCTGGCCCGCCTGACGGAAATCGTGCCCTTCGCGCCGATTTCGGCCGAGAACGTGGGACGCATCTTCGACATCCATCTGCGCCCGCTGCTGGAGCAGCTCCGCCGCCAGGGCATCGCGCTTAGCCTCAGCCCCGAAGCGCGCGAGTACCTGGCTCTATCGGGCTTCACGCCTCAGTACGGGGCGCGGCCTATCACGGGCGTGATTCGCCAGCAGCTGCGCCGGCCCATCTCGCGGCTCATCATCGGCGGCGACACGCCGCCCGGCACCACGCTCACGCTTACCCTGGGCAAGGCTGCCACCACCGACGGCGACGAGCTAGTCTGGACCCGCACCCCGCCGCCCGCCGAAGCCGAAGCTTCGTTCGACGCTGAGGCCGCTGCTGCCGCTTCGCCCGAACTCCCCGAAAAGCCGGTGGCCGCCGGGGCCGTTGCCACCCCAGCGGGGCCGGCCGCGTAAGGTCAGATAACTTCCTCTTCCCTCATTTTATCGTAAGCCTGCTTTATGTCTTCCTTTTATGCCGAGCTGGAAGTTGCCGGGGCCACGTACCCGCTTCGCCAGTGCAACTACGAATTCACCCAGGCCACCGACGAGCGGGGCCGGGTAGTGGCCAAAGTGCGCCACGGGCTGTTACAGCTCACGCTCGACGTGCCCGAGGACGAGCAGCTGCTGGCGTGGGCCGTGGCCCCCAACAAGCCTCTGGCCGGGCACGTCACGTTTTACGGCACCGACCAGCGCATGGCCCGCGAGACGGTGAGCTGGGAAGTGGGCCAGTGCATCGGCTACCAGGAGCTGTTCGAGGCCGGCGACGCGGGAGCGGGAGCGTACGTGTGCCAGTTGGTCATCGCCACTACCAAGCTCACGCTCTCGCCGGGCAGTGTGCCCAAACCGTTCGTAGCCGCCGCCCCGCGCGATTATCCAGCGAGCAGCTAGTGTTTGTGTATCCAGCACTGGGGCGGACGAGCTAACCGTAATTTGTCCGCGCTCGCTCACTGTACTAACCGTTGCTGTCCTTCTTCCTTCATTCCACCAGTTTCATTTCTATTCCATGTCTTTCAGTGCCAAATTCATTGTGAGCGGCAAGAGCTACGACGTGCGCCGCTTTAGCTGGGGCGTGCAGCAGCAAGCCGACCTGGTAGGCCGCCCCGATGCCCGCGTCCACGGAGGACAGCTGCTGGTCGAGTTGGACTCGCAGCCCGATGAGCTGCTGCATCACTGGGCTTTGGATGACACCAAAAAGCTCAGTGGTACCCTGGTAGTCGTTTCAGCCGACGGCGTTTCGCTGCCCCGCAAAATAATCGGCTTCACCGATGCTTATTGCATCAGTCTGCACAAGCAATTCGACGGCAGCGCGTCAGCTCAGGGTATGATAATGGCGCTTACACTATCAGCCAACAAGCTGCAAAGCGGAGAAGTGACGCTCGATAATCAGTGGCCAGCGTGAGTGGGCTATCCTGATTTCAAAAATTAGCAGATAAAATGGGTTGCCCGACCTGATTACCAACCCCGACTGGCCGGAACTGAATCAGCCGGTTTTGCCTTCGTTTCGGGCCAGAGTTCGGCCTCAGTCGGCGTACGGGTGGGATACGAAGGCTCCGGGCGGGAGAGTTCGAGGTGGGCCGAGTCGGGCCAGGGCCGCCAGCGCCAACCGTTGGGCGGAGCCTGCTGGATGCTGTCCGGGATGGGAGCCTCGTAGTCAATCTGATTCCAACCAGGCGCGAGGAGCCTACTTTCGTACTAAAGGCTCTCCAGGTAAGTTGTTTGACGAGTTGCGTACCCACGCTGCGAAAAGCGGTAATCACCACGCCCCCGACTGCCGTTTCAGAAGCAGCTATCGCTGCCGCCGCTGCCGCGTAAGGCAATACGAAAGCTCCTGCAGCCAGCCCGTACGTACCATACTCGTACCGTATTCCATGTAGCGGCCCACTTGGCCCGTGCCCGCCGCCAGGTTCCGTATCCGCTCGTCCTCGCGCTGGTACTAAAGCCCTCACCAGCCACTACCAGCCGAAGCCGAATCGACTGGCTTCGCTTGGGTACTGGGCCAGAGTTCGGCCTCGGTTGGCGTACGCACGGGTTCAGGGCGGGAAAGTTCCGGGTGTTCCGGGTTGGGCCAGGGCCGCCAACGCCAACCATTGGGCGGAGCTTGCTGGATGCTGTCCGGGATGGGAAACTCGTAATATACCTGATGCCAGCCTGGTGCGAGGCTGTCATAACGAAGCAGGTAGCGCGCGCCGACCGTATCAATCATGTTGGTCCATTCTGATTTGGAACCCGTGTAAGTTATCCCATCAACCGTGAAGCGGTACTGCGCCGACCAGCCGCTACTTGCCCACACGCTCCGGCCCGTTACGTACCCAATCGTGTACTTACCCCGCTGGTTCAGCCCGGTACTCGTACGCCAAATCACGTACAGCCAAACCCCGGCCCCAGCTAAGAACAATAGGCTCCCTCCTCTGGCCCACCAACGTCGCCACCCCGTGTTTTTCATGGTCGTGGTTTAGGTGACGGCTTGGGAGCCAATATTTTCTCTATCCGCTTCTTTTCCGTTTCCTTCACGTCCTTTATCAAGTAGCTTGTGCCCATCTGGCCGAAAGTGCCCAACGTTACCCGGTTGGCCGCTATCCACTCGCTCGCCTGATAGCCTGACTGCCGGAACGTAACCATCGTCCGCGCCCAAGTGGGAGCAGCCCGTGCCACCAAAGCCGCCTTGAGCCGGTCACCGGCCACATCCAACCCCACACTGCTTATGTACTTGCCGAACCCCTCCATTGAATTAAGCTGAGGCAGTGGTGCTAACACCAAGCGGGGAGTCTCGTTTTCCGGGAAAACAGGGGTAACTTTAAAAGTCGTTTTCAACAGCGCGTTGCGTAATGCGCTACCCCAGCCTGAGCTTGGCAGTAGCCACGAGGTAAGCAACGACGTAACGCTTACTTCGCCCAACGCCCCGCGCAAATCGCTGCCATGTTTAACCAAGCCACCCGTAAGCTGCACGGCGAAATCCACCCCCACTTTTCTGCTAAACGTACTCCAGGTGAACTGCTTGACGAGTTGGCCGCCGGCCGTGTTGAAGGCCGTGATTAGTGTACCGCCGACGCTGGTCTCGGCCAGGGCCAACGCCAACGGCCCCGCGACCATCGCCCCGGCCAGTCCGTAAGTACCGTATTCCATGTAGCGGCCCACTTGGCCCGTACCCGCCGCCAGGTTGCGCACGGTGGCGTCCTCTGGCTGATACACCTGCCGCTCCGCCGCGACCGCCGCCTCGGGCGTGAAAGTCAGCAGGTGCCCGGTTTTGGGATTTACTACGGCGTATTCGAGAACGTGCAGGTCACCGCGGGCGCGAATATAGACCCATAACTCGCCCATCTGGTAGCCGTGGTAGCCCGTGGGCGAATGACCCCGGTCCACGAGCTGCGTATCGTAGGTGTGGCCCCGGCGTGGGTCGTATGCCGGGAAGCCGAGTTCCTCCATCTGCCGGTGCAAGGCCCCGTCCGACCACTCAGCCTCTTCGCGGGCAAAATCGCGCTGAAAAGCGCGAGCCTGGACCTCACGCAAGAGCTGGTTTTTGACCCATTTCGTCTCGTCGTTCCAGCGGAGCGCGGCCGTGGCCCGGCGCGTACTCGCGGGCTGCGGCCCCGGCCGGCCAGTGTGTCTTCGGGTACGCATTGGCTAGATGAGTAAGCGGGGGTGGCTACCAGCCAGTACGCGCCGCAGTCGAATCGGGTAGGACCGCTTTGGTCTGAGGCCAGAGTTCGGCCTCGGTGGGCGTATGCGCGGGACGGGAGAGTTCGGGGTGGGCTGAGTCAGGCCAGGGCCGCCAGCGCCAGCCGTTGGGCGGGGCCTGCCCAATGCTGTCGGGGATGGGGGCTTCGTAATCAATCTGGCTCCAATCCGGGGCAAGGCTGTCATACGTGAGTAAGTACCGCGCACCATCTTTTCGATTCATACCGCCGTGTTCTGGGGCTGAACCCGTGTAGGTCGTGTCACGCACGGCAAAACGGTACTGAATAGACCAGCCACTGCTGGGCATCACGGTTCGGCCCGTCACGTACCCAATCGTGTACTTGCCCCGCCTCATACCAGTAGTTCCTCGGTAGAGGTAGTAACCGTACAGACCGACTCCCGCGAAAAACAGCAGACTTTTCCAATTAGGGGTGAACCGCTGCCGAATACTTTTTTTCATGGGTGAGGCGGGTTATGCCCCACACCAGGCGACGTGGATTTGGGGCGTTGAGCCATGTGCTCTTTTTCCCTTTCTTTCGCCACTTTCACTCCCGTACTCACCCCTATTTGTCCAAAAGTACCCAGCGTGAGACGGTTGGCGGCCACCCACTGACCCACTGCTGTGCCTGATTGCCGAAACGAGCCCATTGACCGGGCCCAGGTGGAAGCAAATCCCTTAATCACCAACGATTTGAATCGGTCCCCGACGGTATCAAGCCCAATGGCATTTAGGTAATTGCCGAAGCCCTCTAGCGAGTTCAGGTGCGGTAACTTGAGTTCCAAACGAGGTGGGGTTCGCCTGTCAAACTTCACATTCACCCCCACCGTGGATTTTATAGTCGCATTGCGAAGTGAGCCACCCCACCCGGAGGCGGGTAGTAGCCAGGCAGTCAAGAGCGAAGTAATATTTACTTCGCTTAATGATTTGAACGAGTCACCCTGATTTTTGACTAGCCCACCGACAAGCTGCACGGCAAAATCAGAGCCGACTTTTGTGCGGAACGTACTCCAGGTGAACTGCTCGGCAATCTTCGTACCCACGCTGCGAAAAGCGGTAATGACCACCCCACCGACTGCCGTTTCGGAAGCAGCTATCGCTGCCGCCGCTGCGTAGGGCAATACGAAAGCTCCTGCGGCCAGTCCGTAAGTACCGTATTCCATGTAGCGGCCCACCTGGCCCGTGCCCGCCGCCAGGTTGCGCACAGTAGCGTCTTCTGGCTGATATACCTGCCGCGTTGCCGCCACCGCCGCCTCGGGCGTGAAAGTCAGCAGGTGCCCGGTTTTGGGATTTACTACGGCGTATTCGAGAACGTGCAGGTCACCACGGGCGCGGATATAGACCCATAGCTCGCCCAGCTGGTAGCCGTAGTAGCCCGTGGGCGAGTGGCCCCGGTCCACGAGCTGCGTGTCGTAGGTGTGGCCCCGGCGTGGGTCGTATGCCGGGAAGCCGAGTTCCTCCATCTGCCGGTGCAAGGCCCCGTCCGACCACTCAGCTTCTGCGCGGGCAAAATCGCGCTGAAAAGCGCGAGCCTGGACCTCACGCAAGAGCTGGTTTTTGACCCATTTCGTCTCGTCGTTCCAGCGGAGCGCGGCCGTGGCCCGCCGCGTACTCGTGGGCTGCGGCCCCGGCCGGCCAGTGTGGGCGGGCGGACGTGCCGCGCCGGCAAAGGCCGACACCGTGCCGCCTTGCCGCCGCCCGATAGCCGTGTGGCCTCCGCCGTGCAGTAGCGCCGCCTGCCGGTTGCGGGGTGGAGTATGGCCGTCGGGAAAGCGGGAAATCATGGTCAGAAGATTATTGCGGTCAGCTAAGATAACGCGCCGCTTATGTTCTGCGTTACGTTCTTTGTAACAAAACTCCTTTCTTCCATTATTCGCATGTCATATCCAGTCAAGGTTTCAGTGCAGGTAAAGGGTGGCCCCGAGCTAAAGGACTTCAGCAGCCTGAGCCTGAGCCAGTTTTTGTTTACTCACCACACGTTCGCACTCGACTTTTCATTCGAGGCGCTGGGGCGGGCGCTGAACCTGAAGCCGGACTTGGTGCATATGAAGGCTCACGAACAACTCATCGGTAAAGACCTGACCATTAGTTGGCGGGCCAAATACGATGATGGCCCGAAGGGCACGTTTGAGTTTCGCGGAGTCATTCTTGAAACCAGCATTCACACGAGCAGCGACTTAACCTCTTACTACCACATCACGGGTCATAGCCCGACGTTTTTGCTCGAAGACGGCCTGCAGCAGCGCGCCTTTCGCGAGCAGTCGGTCCAGGCCATCTTCGAGCACGTGCTGGCGC
>Ga0123336_10000824_pt1 | contig 30042 bp, 16 predicted proteins | sample SSSSmetaG_FD_96466 | JGI IMG/M metagenome (GOLD analysis project Ga0123336, IMG submission 96466) | Glacier valley bacterial and archeal communities from Borup Fiord, Nunavut, Canada, to study Microbial Dark Matter (Phase II) - ​SSSS metaG | ecosystem: Environmental > Aquatic > Freshwater > Ice...
AGTGAACCTGCCGCTACCATACTGACATTAACACTGAAGGTCGATTGGAACATTGCAAGTCCAAGTTCCATAGTATAAAGTGTTTTTTTACTGGCTACCAGTAAGGGCCATATAAATGCGTTCCATCCTTCAAGAAATGCAAATACTCCCAATGCTGCCATCGTTGAACCAAGGAGTGGTAGAACTACTTGGAAGAATATCCTCCACTCGGAAGCACCTTCCACCCTCGCAGCTTCCAGTAGTTCATCAGGAATTTGTTGAACTATTGTTTGCCTCATAAAAAATAATCCGAAGCTCATTACTAAGTTTGGCATTACCATTCCTAAGAAAGTGTTTACCAAACCCAAATCGTTCATTTGAAGATATAATGGTATCATATATATTTCAAAAGGAATAATGGCTGTAGCAACAACTAGTGCAAAGAAAAAATTCAGCCACTTATAATGGAACTTAGCGAAAATATAACCTGCTAGTGCAGAAGTCAGAAGGATTCCTATTGTTGAAAAAGTAGCCATGAGAAAACTGTTTAACATATATATACCAAAAGGTGCAGCTTTGAATACGTCTCTAAAGTTTTCAATATTTATATGTTCTGGCAGGAGTGTTGGTGGCCAAATTTTAAGTTCTGTAGGAGCTTTAAAGGCTGCAGAGAGCAGATATAGAAAAGGGAACACCATAATTATTGCACCAATAGCCAGTAAAATTATCCCTAAAATGGCACCAAAATTGATTTCAACCTTTCCGTTAACCCTACGAATAGCTACATCCGTATTCATACTTTCACCCGCTTCCAGTTACGATGTTTTTTCTTATCTTTATCACTTGTCAATGCAAACTGAAACATTGTTAATACAAAAACTATTATAAACAATACTACTGCTTCAGCTGATGCATATCCCATTTTTAAGAAACCAAAGCCATTTTGATACATATCATAAACTAATACTCTTACAACATAGCCTGGTGAGCCCTGAGTATCCGAAGCCAGAACATATACCGTACTAAATACATTAAAGCCTTTAATCAAAGTCATTATTGATACAAATACTGTTACCGGTTTTAACAATGGAATAGTTATGTATCTGAAACTTTTTAAGCCCGTAGCTCCATCGATTGAGGCTGCTTCATAATATTCTTTAGATATGCCTGTAAGCCCTACTGAAAAAATCAGCATATTATATCCTAAATTTTTCCATACAGTAATAATAATAACCGATACTACGGCTAGTTTCGGATCAATCATCCATGCCAGTGGTTCAATTCCAAAAAATGAAAGAAAATAGTTGACAATACCATAGTTGTTGTCTAAAAGTTGCTTCCATGCAATAGTTACTGGAACCATAGGCATTATAACTGGCATAAAGTATATAGATTCAAAAAATGATTTTGATTTGACCTTGCTTGTAAGGGCATTTGCCACAAGTAATGATAATGGGAGAGTGAGTAGTAGAACACTGAAAGCAATTACAGTAGTATTTTTAAGTGTTCCCAAAAATAAATCACTTTGAAATAGCTTTATATAGTTATCTATCCCAATGAAGGGTTTCTTAGATGAAATCAAATCCCACTTGTGAAAACTCAAGTAAAACGTCCTTATTATGGGGACAAATCGCAAATATGTGTATAGAGCCATTATAGGCAATAGCCCAAAAATACAGAAACCCAACTGCCTTGATATTTTTCTTTTTTTAACTGTTTTGACCATTGTTGACATATGCCACCTCGAATTTTTCAGATTTTTGTAATTTAATTCTGCTGTAATCGGAAGAAAACCTATTACAGCAGAATTAGTATACTTTATTCGGCTAGATGTCCATTTTCTTTAAGAATTCTGTTCGTTTCTACAGCACATTCTTTTAGAAAAGCTTTCATCTTATCAGTATTGTCAACAAAGCTCTTATCTGTATATCCCTTATTTGCGAGACTGTCCGCGAACTTTGTTTCTATCTCATCAAACTCTGGAACCATAGGTGTGGTGTTAACATTTTTATATTTTGTGAAGAATGCTTCATATTGAGGGTTTTCCTTGAAAAAGTCTTTCATATCCAGATCTAGACGGCCAGGCTGCCATCCGGACATAGCTGTCATTTGCTTGTGATTTTCGGCTTTCATCATAAACCTGATAAAATTCCAAACTTCTTCAGTATTTTCTTTCTTTACTGAACTTGTAACAGAGAAATCTTCAGTAATTGCGATATTTGAATCACCTGGCATCGGTGCTGTGAAGTATTCCAGATTTGGAGCTTTGGTTTTAATATCACCAATTACCCAGGTTTCCCTTGCGAACATTGCGGTTTTTTCAGCCTCAAAGGCCTCAGTATCATGGAGTAAGTTAAAATCATCTGTATGATTTTTATAAACCATGTCAATATACATTTTTAGAGTCTTAAGCCCAGCATCATTATCATAGCCGGCACGATATTTTTCCGGAGAGACTTCTTCTATTATAGATCCTCCATTTTGCATCATTAAAGTCCAAAACTTTTCTGCCAAGCCGCTACCACCGCCGGTTATGCGAAGGCTAAAACCTGAACGTATTAGTTTACCGGAAGCATCATATTTAGCAAGTTTTTTTGCATACTCCTCAAGTTGAGCCATTGTCTTAGGTGCTTCAGTTAGTCCGGCTTCCTTAAACATTTTAGTATTACAGTATAGGCTTGCATTACCAAGCATGTGAGGTATGCCATACACAATACCTTCATATTGTGTAGTATTAACAACAGCCGGAGAATAGGCTCCACCAGTAACGAACTTGGAAAGGTCATCAGGTACTTTTAACAGCATGTGTTCCTTTATATAACGCATAGCTAAATTTGGATTTAAGGATATAATATCTGCGCAGGAGTTAGAAGGTAAAGCAGTTGCAACCTTTTTTTCAAAGTCTCTTAGAGGAAAGGAAACAACTTCAACAGAAACATTAGGATTGGTTACCTTATAATCTGCTGCCATTTTATTCATCCATGAGTCTAGTTCAGGGTATCCTGACCAGATGCTAATTTTAACAGGTTTATTCGATGGCGCACTAGTTTGTTTTCCATCATTAGTTGTGGCAGTTTTGTTTTCTTTTGAGCTACAACCCATCAAAGTCATTGATAAAATGAGCAAAGCTGTTAATGCTATACTTCCAATACGTTTCATTTTCATTGGATGTCCTCCTTCAAATATTCATAATAATTATTTGAACATAATTTCAGAGCATTAGTTTGAATTTGTAAAAGAATAATGTATCCTGCAGGAACAATTATTATTATATCTTTAGTAGGGCAAAAACAAAATGAAGTATCTTTAGTGATACTTGTAGAATCTTTCTAGGTTGAAATCCTATGAAATTTTGTTTTAAAAAGTAGTAATATCTTTGAGCTGGGATAGTAAAATGTTTTGAAATAAATATGTTGAATCAAGTTTTTGTAAAAAAACTTAATTCAACATATTTATTTCATCTTATATAGCCTGGTACTTATTTGTCTGCCCTCTGAAATTTACTGGGACTTACACCCATATACTTTTTAAACAATTTGCTGAAGTAGGATTCATCGCTTATTCCAACCTTATTTGCGGCCTCGTAAATTTTTAGTCCATGCTGCTGAATCAATATTTTGGCCCTTTCCATTTTTGTTTTATTTACATAATCCACAAAAACGTCCCCAGTCTCCTTTTTAAATATACTTGATAGGTAACACTTGCTGATGTTACTAATCTTAGAGGCTTTTTCCAGAGTAATATTTTCACCGATATTCTCTGCTATATATTTCTGAAGCTTAATTATCTCAGGCCGTTTAGCCTCATGCTGCCAACTATATATGTGTTCATAAAGCGTATTTACAAATTCGCCAAACCATTGCTTTATATCATAAATAGTTTCTGCTGTAATTAGAAAGTCAAAAGGGTGTACACTGAAGTTTGATGATATAAAATCGTCCTTACCGTCAAACTTTTTAACAAAATTTATCAGGCTGTTGCAAATCTCTACCGATACCATTCTTACTGAATCGGGTTCAAAGGTTTTCAATTCTGCTATTTTATCAAAGAATTCATCTATAATAGCTTTTACACCTGTTTCATCAAAGTCGTCAAGCTTTTCAAGAAGTTTTTTTTCATTGTTATTGTCAAAAATTATACCTTTTTTAATAAAGTTATAACTCTCATCACAGAAAAATATACTTTCTCTTCCATGGTAAAACTTACACTTCATGGCAATGCTGGCTTTAGTAAAGGTTTCCCGGATACGAGTGTATTCAATAAGAGATGTGTCTATTCCAAAGGATATAGAAATATTAAGGTACTTTTTTAATGAATTATTTATCTTTTTTAAGCAACTGGAAATAGCATCTTTGCTGAAGTTAGCATCTTGAGGGTCACCACATTTAAGTAATATGATATATTCTCCATCATATATCTCTGCAATATCGCATTTGTAATTTTTAGACAAACTTTCTTCAAGTATGTTTATAAAGGAGAACTTAAAGAGATACTGATCATACATTTTGCTTCTGGCTGGGGCTTGGGAATAATCGTCAATACTACCGCACAACACAGCAAAAGTACCGGTCTTTATTTCTATTCCCAAGGAACATAATTCATTGACAAAATCCTTCGGTCCTATGGAACCTGCAACCATTTTCCTGTAAATATCTTCTTTTAGAACGTAGTGATTTACTCTCAATTCTTCTTCGACTACTTTAGCGGTGCTTGGGATGTTTGATTCGCTTTCTATAACTTGCCTTACTTTTGTTAAAACCTCTAGGAGAGACTCAGGCTCTATGGACAATTTAAGAATATAATCCTCGGCGCCCAGTTTCATGGCCTTTTTCACATAATCAATCTCATTTAAACAGCTAAGCACTACTGTTTTTATGGAGGGAAACCTTTTTCTGATTTCACTTATTAATTCAAGTCCGTCCATTTTGGGCATTTTAATATCTGTCAATACTATATCCGGATGAGTTTTCTCAATTACTTCAATGGCTTTAATCCCATTTTCAGCCTGCCCCACAATTTCAAAGCCATGATCCTCCCAGTTTAAAGAGGATTTTATTCCAACACGTATAAGGAGTTCATCATCAACAATAACAATTTTTATCATTAAACCACCCCATCTTCAAATTCCTGTATTTTTGGAATTGAGAGAGACACTTTTGTCGCTCTTTCTGTATCGGAAGTTATACTAAGACCGTAATTCTGTCCATATTTCAATTTTATTCGTTCATGTACGTTATTGAGGCCTATGCCATTAAATCTATTCTTTGTGTTTTGATTATTATGCAATAAATACTCAATTTTGTTCGCATCTATTCCAATTCCATTGTCAACAACCTCAATGACTATACTTTCCTCCCTTATATACGCATTTATTTCAATTTTGCAGTTATCATTTATGTCTTCAAACCCATGAATGATAGAATTTTCAACAATTGGCTGGAGAATCAACTTAAGTACCTTATATGAATAGATACTTTCATCATTTACATTGATTCGCATTTCAAATTTATCGTTATATCTAACGTTTTGTATATAAATATAACATTTTACCAGCTCAAGCTCCTCTCTGAGAGTAATTTCCTCCTCGCCTTTGTTAATACTCACTTCAAGCAGCTTTCCCAAAGCAGAAATCATTTTTGAAACATTGTCTGCTCCACTCATTTTAGCAGACCACTTAATTGTACTTAAGGTATTAAACAGGAAGTGTGGATTTATCTGTGCCCTTAATGCCTCATATCGCAAATCATTTTCCAGTTTCTGCTCCTGAACTACTGTGTTCACAAGTTCTTCAACCCGGTTTAGCATATTGTCGAAACTATGTATCAAGCCGTTTACATCGTCCAGATTTTCATTTTCTTTTACGCCTACCGAGTAGGCTCCAACCTTCATCTTCTTCATTCGTTTCAGTAATCGCTTTATGGGATTTATGGTGTACATAATCAAACCAATTCCCAATAACAGGAATGCCCCAAAAATAATTAAATTCATTGAATTTATCTTAAATTTAAGAGAGTCAATTCCTTTGATTATTTCTTTATAGGGAACAAGTGATATGGTGCACATGCCGAACCTTTCAATAGAATTGAAATTCACCATGAATTTTTCATTATCAATATAAGTTACAAAGCTTCCGCTGCCGTAGTATAGGTTTTGAGAAGTAATATCTTTATTTGTAAGTATTTTATCCTCTATAGACCTCTCAGAACTATATATTATCTGGCCATTCTCATTTATTATTGCCAAGTAGCCATTAACGGATTTTCCGATAATTTCCCCCAGGTCATTTTGGCTAATATTGATCATTAATACCCCAGCAACATTTTTGGGTGAATATTTATTTCGGATGGATTTTACTATGGAAATATATCTGTCGTCTCCTAATCCTTCTATCCCATATTTGTAGGGAACATTCCACAGTACTTTTCTATCTCCTGATTTGACTGTTTCAAACCAGTCCTGCAAAAGAAATTTGTTTATATTTTTGTATTTTGTTGTAATCTCTTTATGAAAGCTGTCCATGGAGGAATATATGATCCCGTCGGCACCTATAATAATTACATGGGCATTATTGTTGAAAAATACTTTTCTCTTTAAAGAATTAATCTCATTCTCAACCCTGGTGACTCTTGACATATCGTCATTTGTATAAAAATCTGGATTTTTCATTTGAAAATTGTTGTTATAATCTTTTTTATTTGGTTCTATTGATATATTGTCTAGAATGGTATCGTCAGTTAAGGTAATGTTAGATAATGTAATCATATCCAGACAAGCATTTTCCACCTTCCCCCCCACCTGTTCAAGGTTGTTCATAATAAGGTTGGAAGTATTATTAATTATGATTTCTTCAGTATGTTTTAAGTAACTATTGAGGGAGAAAATTACGGGTGTAAACAGGAATACCAATATTATGAGCAGGATTTTTACCTGCAAGTTGCCTAAAGCTCTTTTTACAAACGCAATTACACTTTTCATTCAGGTTCCCTCCTCCTTCGAATTAAAGTAGTGCTATAAGAATAGTCGAGTATCAGCATAAATATTACATTTTATAAAACTTGTATTATACTGTTCTATTTGACACCCGAAGTCGGAAATCCTGTTTTGATCTCACATTACTTAAGTTTTTCAGAGAACATTATATCAAGTGAATCTTTGGGGGCTTCCTTATGGGAGCAATTATTAACCAATAAAAGTTATGTATGACTACTTTAATGCCTCAAGAAGTGAATATTATGATCTTGCCAATGGAATGAATACGGCTAATAGGAATTAACCTCTATAAGATATGATAGCAAAGTTCAAGGATTGTTGTGGTAAAGCTTATGGTTACCCATGAGCAGGTTCATGACTATGGCGAAAAAAGGACTTGAACAACTGCATAAGTAATTATCAAAGTACACAAAGAAATTAGCCTGGAAATTTGAATATATAATCTTATATACAAGAATAAGGGGCATATATTGCCCCTCAATTCAACTATTATCTTTTGGCCATCTTTAATGCTTCCTAGTATACTTTACCCCTCAGGCATTCCAGCTCCTCTTAAAGAATCGGTTACAAGAGCAATTCGGAAGGGGCCTCTAAATTCACCTAATATATCCCAAAATTCACATTAATCAAGATTTTCAAAGAATATTTATCTGGTGAATTTCGTATAAAATTTTAATAGAATATTATGTATTCTACAGGATCAATTACTGTTATTAATTATATCTTTTGTAAAAGAAAAACAAAATGAAGTATCTTTAGTGATACTTGTAGGATCTTTCTAGATTAAAATCTTATAAAGTTAAGTTTCAAAAAGTTGTAATATCTTTCGAGAAAATAGTAAAAATTTTAGAAATGACAGATTTATAATTATTTATCTAACCTCTGAAGTTTACTGTGGCTACGTTATGCTGACTTTGGCAGACACAACCTTGTGATTGTATAATAAAACAAATGTGGGTCGAGGAAAAAGGCAGGTAATAAAACGAAAAGAGATGAACTACACTATGGTAGTTCATCTCTTTTACCTTAAAAAACTATCCTATTTTATTTGGGTGGAAAACATTCTATGATTTCCATATTGTCTGCTTCATCGTTAATCCATTTAACCCTATCTACCCCAGCAGGAATAAATAAGAAATCCCCTTGCTTTATCTCTATACTCTCATTGACGTATTCAATTCTACCTTTTCCCGAATAAACAATTGCTGTACAAAATGAATTCCCAACATAGTTATCGTAATTTTCACCGATACTTAGCCTGTTCATGCTGAAAAGTTCGGTCTGAGAAGGTCCGATCAATATATCTTCACTGCTATTTTCATTCTTAGCTATTTGTTGAGGCAAAATGCTTAGCTTTTCAAGCACTTGCTCTTTTGTATATCCTTCATAGTTAAAGCAATCCAACATTTTATCAAAGCCGACTCCCTGGTGACACAAAAAGTCCGTTATTTGCCTGCCCTCAGGTGTCGTTCTCTCCACCCTCATGGTATAATCTGTCGGTTCCTGTATTTCTATTAAGAAACATCCAGAGCCAATAGCATGGGGTAATCCTCCAGGTATGAAGAACAATTCTCCAGGCTTTATGTAGACTTTATGAAGTGCATTAAACATTCCCTGAATATCCTGTGCTTCAAATAGCTGTTTCCACTTTTCCCTGGTGATTCCAGGTTTAAATCCAAGGAGTACATATGGGTCTTCCCCATCAACTTTTCTTCCACCAAGTATGTACCAAGCCTCGGTTTTACCGTATTCTGACTTGAGAAAATTCCTTGCAAATTCCTTGGTTGGATGTACCTGTATGGTCAATCTATTTAATGAATCAATAATTTTAGCTAAAAAAGCCATACTGCTTCCATATTTATTATAGTGCTCTTCACCTAGAAAGCCTATAGGGTCACTGGCTATAATATCTTTCAATGTAGCATTTTCATTTCCTTCTATGAATACCCTGCTTAAGCCCTCTTTGTCAATATGTTCCCTTCCAGGGTTTCTAGCCATAACCGTTGAAGCTATCCATTCTTCAGGAAGTTCTCCATCACTTGGATTTTCAATACCCTGCCATTTCTCAATTTCCTTGCCTCCGAAATAAGTTCTCCAAACTCTTGTAGACATTACTTTAAAAACTTTACTCTTTAGATCCATGTTTATTGCCCCTTTCAAGCTATATTTTATTCTATTCAAATCGAACGAAGCCATTAATATACGTATTCAGTATAATACCAAAGTTTAAGGTAGACAACCGAATGATTTTGTAAAAACTTTAATAAAAAAGAAGAGTCTAGATTTTCTGTTTGTGTTAACAACACAAAAGTCCAGACTCTTTTTAATATCACATTACTGCGTTATGAATTAATTCTCTTACTTTACTATAAGTCCTGATCTTTGTGCTTCCTTAGTATACTCTTTAGGATTTAAGTTCATGTTAACGCCTTCATTATCATCATCAGCGATTACTAATGAAATAATATCATCCTGATTATTTTTTATATAATCAGTAATATCTAAAACGTAATCTAAAGTCTCTCCTGGGGTATTTATGAAATGGATCTTACCTACTAATACTTCACCATTTGCTACATCCTTAGGAGCCTTTGAAGGTGCATTATCCCATGTAAGTTCTTTTTCAGTCCAACTGTCATCTACTATACCATAAACATAAAGATCCTGTTCATTCTGGCTAGCATCTGTAATAGTACCGAATTTAGCTGCTATCTTCAAGTAGATAGCAGTAGCATCACTCTTAATATCACTCTTGTTGAACTTCATGTAAGCCAATCTGTTAACCTTACCATCAGCAGATTTCTTTGCAAGCATTTTTACTCCGGTACCATAGTTAGCTGTTCCAAGAGCAGCATCTACATATGTATCATCTGTAGCAAGGACTAAAGTACCGCCTTCTGGTATAGCTGGTGTCTCAGTTTTAGGTGTCTCAGTTTTAGGCGTTTCAGTAGCTGGAGTTGTTGTAGAAGGCTCTGTTGCTACAGGAATTTTTTCAGCAGAATCTCCATCACTATCTCCAGGTCTTACGGCAACATTCTGACCACGAGTATCAACCATATCACCTGCTGCGTTTCCAGAAACATCATTTTTTTCAACAATAATATCTGTTCCATCCTCTAACTTAATACCATAAGTATTGTTTTTAATAACGTTCCCAGTAATTGTAATATTCTTAGGACTTCCCTTACCTTCACTACTACCAAAATCATTACTTACACCCACATCATAAGATAATAAGATCCCAGTAAAGTCTTTACCTGTATTATCTATAATCTGATTATTCTTAACTATGGTATTAGGGGCGTTAAGAACGTATATACCTATACCATTACCATTAACAGTGCTGTTTTTAATTATATTGTTCTCAATAACAGTGTTTTCAGTTCCCGTAGCAACTTTAACACCTTCACGGCAGTTAATAATTGTATTGTCATGAATGTAGTTACCAGGACCTGATTTATCATGTGTTGCACCACTGTTACCTGCTGCAATACCAGCACCAGTGGTTGTATTAGTTACTGTGTTGCCATATATATCATTTAGATATTCATCTTCACCATGTAAGTCAATAGAGTCAAGACGAGTGTTGTCAAAAGTGTTATTTCTAACTACGTTATTATGTGAATAATACTGGAGCAACACACCATGACGGATATAAGGTCCAACAAATGTATTGTTCTCAGCTAAGTTGTAACGGCTGTCATTTGGGAAACCCAATCTGTCCTTGTTATTTCCTTCGCCTTGGAAATCAATACCATATCCAGCACCACCACCACCAACGTCAGAAGCATTTCTGAATGTTGAATTTTTAACAACAACGTTATGGCTCTTAGCTACTCTTACACCAATCTGCTGGAACTTTTCAACTATAACATTATCAACAGTAATGTTGTAAGAAGGAACCTTAGTACCATTATCTTCTATCTGTATGCCATAGTTTGGTCCATAAGCTTCTGGATTATTTACAACATGGTTATCTGAATACTTTCCTTCAAAAGTTGAACTAACTGTGAGGTCAGAAATCATAACGTTAAATTGACTTTCAACCTTAATTACAGTTGTGTTGGCTGTTTTGGCATCCATAAGAATTACAACGCCATCTTTGCTTTCTCCGCGTAAGTTAACGTATGTTTTTAAAAGAAGCGGCTTTTTAATTAAATATACACCATTAGGAAGGAAAACTTCATCTCCTGCAGATGCATCTGCAATAGCAGCCTGAAGTGCCTTTGTATCATCGTTTTCCTTATTTGCTGGATCTGCGCCATAATCTTTAACATTTAAAGTACTGCCAATAACTATGTTGTAAAGATGTGGTTCATGTGCACTGCCATCTGGATTTACAAATCCAGGTTTAGTATATTTTACTTCTACAGATTTTTCCTTAGCAGGCATCTTTACACTGCCTAGTGCTAAAGTACCATCTGCATTTGTTGGATATATTTGTACTTCAGCAAAACTGTTCCAATCACCAGTCTTACCGCCGACATTCATCACATATTTGTGACCAACTATCTTTACATATCTAGCATTAACATCATCAAAATCAACTGCTTCCAATCCAATAGTAGTACCGCTGCTAGCACCAGTATATACTGTTGTCCAATTAGATGCGTCTTCTGAAACCATTACCTCGAATTTTGCAATTCTTGTATCTCCCTGATGATGTGCTATTGCTATATAACCAATCGGTTTGGTTTCACCTAAGTCAAGCTGTAACCACTCTCCATCACCTTTTCCAGCCCAATATTTTTCTATTGTGCCATCAAAAGCGTCTTGTGGTGTGCATGGTGAGCTTGGTTGGCCAGAACTACTAGCTGTTCCTTCAACTATTTTGTATGGATCTGCTTTTGCTAATCCACCTACAACAGGTGTTGAAGTGCCATTTCCAGGGAAAATCTGAACTTCGGTTATACTATTCCATTCTCCAGATTTACCACCTACAGTCGATACATAACAATGTCCTACAATCTGGACATATCTTGCTGTAACATCTTCAAAATCAAATACTTCTAATACAAGTGAAAGGCTAGAGTTTGATCCGCTATACACTTTCGTCCAATTTGTAGCGTCATCTGAAACCTGTATGTCGAAAGAAGTTTTTCTTGTATCTCCTTGATAAAAAGAAATTCCTAAGTAACCTATAGATTTGCTTTCTCCCAAGTCGTATTGAATAAATTGTCCATCACCTTTACCAGCCCATCTTGTATCCATTACACCATCACGAGTGTTTTCCGGAACATTACCATCATCACTGCTTGCTATAACAGAAACAACATCATAGCCAGTTGAATTCTGTGAATCTGCCGCATACACAGGATAGGTTGAAAAAATGCTGCTTAATAATAACATAAAAGTAATTGCCACACTTAAAATCTTTCTCATAACGCTATCCCCTCCTTATTTGTTTTTTAAGTTCTTCTCTAAGAAATCCCAAGCCATAACTGATGCATCTGGGAAACCTGCGAAACCATGTGGAGCACCCTTTACTATTTTAAATGTTAAGTTAACTCCAGCTCTTTTCAAATCTTGTGCGAAAGCAACACTATCATAGTAAGGAACAGTCTTGTCACTATCTCCGTGCATTACAAGGAATGGAGGATCATCTTTTGAAGCATATGTTCCAGGCATAGCACTTTTAGCTATTTCTGGGACAGCAAATGCATTTTTACCCAACAATTTAGATACTGAACTCCAATTGTTAGCAAATTCAGTTGTGAAATCAGCAGGACCATACCAGTCAACTACTGCCTGTACACGGCTGGAGTATTCCTGCCATCCACCAGTACCCTCTAGCTCTTTTACATCACCTGTTGTTCCAAGTAATGCAGCAAGGTGTGAACCTGATGAAGATCCCCATACTCCTATGCGGTCTGTGTCCATGAAATATTTATCTCCATTGGCTCTCAGGTAACGAATTGCGAGCTTGCAATCTTCGAGCTGTCCTGGGAATATTGCTGCATCAGTAAGACGATATTCTAAGGCTACCCCAATGTATCCTTTATCAACATATCCAGCAAGTTTATTTACATGGTCATCCTTGCTTCCATGATTCCATCCACCACCATAGATATATACTATAACTGGCATTGGTTTTTCAGGTTTCTGTTTTGGAGTAACGATTTCCATCTTCAATACTCTATCGCCACCCTTACCAACTACAACGTCATGGTACCAAGTCTTATCTTCACCAATGTTAGCAGCTTCTGGCATATCCTCAGTCGAATATTCGCTACCATCTGCTGGTACATTGGACGTAGGCTTTTGATTTAGATCCGGTAATGTAACAGGATCAAGTTTACCCATTAATTTAGAAATAACTGTAGCAGCTTCAGCTCTTGTTACAGTATTTAATGGATCAAAAACCTTGCCTGGCTTTCCACCAATAACACCATATTTAACTGCAGTAGCTACTGCCTTCTGCGCGTAGTTTTCTATTTTAGAATTATCAACAAAAATCAAAAAGTCTTTAGTTTCACTTAGAGTCTCTATTCCTTTTGCTATTTTCATAGCATTGGCAACAATTACACCCATATCCTGTCTAGATAAATTATCATTAGGTTTAAAGGTTCCATCTTCAAAACCTTTAATAATACCTGATTTTACTGCAGATAATATTGCTGTTTCATACCAATCTCCAGCTTTTACATCACTAAAGCTTTTACTCCCATTTGTATCAGTGAGCATCAAAGCTTTAACCAATAACGCAGAAAATTCTGCTCTTGTAATAGATGTATCAGGTAAAAATAGATCATTCTTGATTGGTATCACAACACCGTCTGCTGTAATTTTCTCTATGTATGATTTCGCCCACATATCATTTGGAACATCTTTGAAAGTCACCTTTGTTGGTGCAGCTGTAGCAGCCGTTGTAGGTGCAGCTGTAGCAGCCGGTACAGGTGTTGCAACCGGTGTAATTGTTGCAGTTGGTGTACCTGAACCCTTTGTAGTTCCAGTAACCTTTATGTCGTCAAAATATGTATTTCCATCCAAGCTATCCGTCTTTAATCTTAATATAAGATTTGCTTGATCATTTGCCTTAGAGTCTAAAGTAACTTCCTTGTCAACTCCTGCTTTATCTGTTTTAACATCAACGTTGAATATAGAAGTCCAACTTGATCCATCATCCACAGAATACTCAAAAACAGCCTTTCCGCTGTTAATACTTGAACATCTATACCAAAAACCAACTACAATGTTCTCACATCCTGTAGTGCTTATCTTCGTACTTATGGCGTCGGTCTTATCAACCTTAACCCCATTTGGTGCTGATTTAAATATTGAATTGTGAGTACTTACACTACTTGAATCACTGCCTTCTTGAATCCATGGTTCTACTACTGCTATACTGCCAGCAGTTCCATATGTTGCTTCTGAAAATGATTCTGAAAACAATGTTGATGCTTCAGCCCCTTTAACTTGTACTTTAGGAAATGCGATACTTGTTACTGTTGCACATACCAAAAGCATTCCTATAAACTTATTACGTCTCTTCATTCAAGCTCCTCCTTTTTTGTACTCTACTCCATTTTTATTTCTTAAATTGTAATTAGAACATATAGCTGCGCATGCTATATAACACCCTATTAAATAAGGCAATACTAATAACTAAATAATAAGTAATATTACCATTTTGGTAAATACTCAAAATGAAGAATTGATTCTTTGAAACAAGAGAACTTCAATTTTGCATAAATATGTAAATACTCAAAATGAAGAATTTATTCCCATTTTTATTTAAACGCTATTTAATTCATACTTTTGTGACTATTATTACCTATTACTAGGCTATTTCTACCCTTCTGCTAATCGGTAGAATGCAGTACCTAATGCTCTCTAATAAACGATAAAGGGGGAGTCCATGGTATATGACCATGAACTCCCCCTTCATTTGGATGATTTATGTTACTTATTGTAAATCCTATAAAGAAGAACTGCTGCTTCTGCTCTTGTTGTAGATTGTTTAGGCTCAATATTTTCTTCATTGCCCTTAACAATACCTTCTTTGACAAGAGTTGCAACATCTAAGGTAGCATAGCTTTCAACATCATTCTTATCCTTAAATGCCTGTAAGTCGCTAATTGTTCCAGTAACTTCTAGCTTGCTTGCTATTTTCATAGCTCTAGAAACTAGTACCATCATATCCTGTCTTGATATCTCTTTCTGAGGTTCAAAGGTATTATTACCCGTTCCAGTTGCAAGCCCCAGTTTTTTTGCGATACCAATTGCTTCATAGTAATAATCTGTACTCTTAAGGTCACTGAAGTTAGAATCAGAACTGGCTGTTAATCCAAGTGTCTTTACCAATAGCATGAGGAAATCCCCTCTGGTTATATTATTTTCTGGTGAGAATTTCTTATCACCAGTACCATTAATAATACCCTTTGCTGCCATTACTTCAATCTGATCCTCTGCCCATGTAACGTTTGCTAAGTCTGCGAAGCTCACGTCATTAACTTTAACAAAATATTTACTGAAATGAGATGTTTTAAATGTTACTGTACCTGTTACAGCATTATATGTTCCACCTACGTTTTCAAGGTTTCCTTTATCATCTATGAAGAAAGCGGTTATCTTTTTTGCATCTTCTCCAGCAGCTAATTTATATGGAACTATAACTTCTACAGGTTTGCTGAACTTACTGATTGTGCTTTCACTGCCATCTGAATTCTTTGCTGTAACTTTGAAGTCATAAACAGGGTTATTACCTACAACCTGCTGTTGAGCTGGAGTCAAATCTTTCTCTTTCTCAGCTTGCTTAACTTCAATTTTTAAACTACTTATACCTTTTTTACCGAAAGCATCTGGAGAAATAAGTAGTGTGGCTATTTTAGAAGTAATTTTTATAGTTTCAATTCCTTTTGCCTGCATTTTTTCAATTGCTTCTATAGGTAAGTTAACTTGAGCTGGTGCACCATTTTGGCCATTTTGCGCCTCAAAGGTAAATTCCTTTCCAGTTGTATCATTTATTTTTCCAAGAAGCTCTGAGTTATTAGATGTAGGCGTTGTTGGCGTTGTTGGCGTTGTCGGCACTGGAGTAACTGGAGTAACTAGACCACCATTTGAAGATTTTTTCTTTACTACCACATCACAATCTGCATATACGCTATCAGAAACTGATGCGCGAATTTTTGTTGTACCTACTCCTTTAGCAGTTAACAACCCTGTCGTTGGATTTACATCTGCAACGCTGCTGTTGTATGTATACCACGTTACTGTTTTTGCAGTTGGAGTAACAGTTGCTGTAAGCTGCTGTGTCCTACCAACGTACATGGTAGTGCTTGGAATTGTTAAAGTTATTTTTTCTGTTTCACTTACAGGTACATCTATAGGTGGTACCTTATCAATTACTGTTACCGTACATTCTGCATATACGCTTCCATAGACAGTATCCTCATAGGTTGCACGTACGTTTGTATTACCAATACCAATTGCAGTCACGACACCATCTGAATTGACATCTGCAACGCTACTGTCATAGGTATACCAGGTTACTGTTTTTGCAGGATCGGTTATAGGAAATACAGTTGCATTAAGCTGCGTTTTATTTCCAACATCCATAGTCAGACTTGAATTCAATTGCACGAATGGCTGTGATGTATTAAAGCCAGGTTTGAACATAATTTTTTCAGTTACAACCTTATTTTTAACATACTGGTCTAAAAATGCCCACGCCTCATCATTAGCTATAGTTGCATCCGTACCAGTAAATCCATGCCCCTGACCAGGTATAATTTTATAATTAATTACTGGAGCACCTTCAGCTATAAGCTGATTATTGAAAATTACACTATCTGTATAAGGAATAGTTACATCTGCATCTCCATGTCGAATAAAAAATGGAGGATCATCCGGTGAAGCATAAGTACCAGGCATATTTAACCTTGCAAGGTCAGGTACAGAAAATGCATTTTTGCCAAGTAGTGCTGTAACAGAACTATATTTATTTGCAAAATCTGTAGTAAAGTCAGCAGGTCCTGAGAAGTCAACTACAGCCTGTACTCTATCTGAATATTGTGGGTATCCACCATTGCCTTCCATATCAGGAGCATTTACAGTATGTCCGTTATCTAAGTCAATCATATCAGTCGGAAGTATATCTGCTGTTGTACCTAAAAGGGAAGCTAGATGTCCCCCTGCTGATGATCCCCAAACAGCAATCCTGTCTGGATCAATATTATATTCTTTAGCATGAGCTCTCAAAAAACGAATTGCAAGCTTCACGTCCTGTATCTGAGCAGGAGAAGGAGCTACTGGCGTGAGACGGTAATCCAATGCCACACCAATATATCCTCTACTTACCATACCACTTATTTTGCTAAACTGATCAGCTCTGGAACCATGATTCCAGCCACCACCATGAATAACAACTACTACAGGCATAGGTTCAGTAGAAGCTGCTGTTGGAACTGCTATAGAAGCATTTAATTTGTTATTACCAGCCATACCTATTTCTACATCCTGATAGAATGTAACTCCGGCAGGTGCTGTATAAGTTGGAATGGGTACTGGTGTAGGTTCTATAACTATTGATTCTTTTGGTATCATATTTTCAATTAATTGGCCAGTAATAGAGAAACAGTCCAGGTATAAGTTACCTACCATGGTTTCCCCGACTCTAATCCTTATCTTTAGCTTTTGATTATTGCTTGCATCGTATCCTAGCGCTTTACTTTTTGTTGATTTTATATCAGGGTCTGTGCCTCTGAATTCTTCAAGTGTCTTCCATGTAGTTCCATCATCTGGCGAATATTCAACAACAACACTTCCGCTAGTGTAGCTAGCTGCTGTAGTAATATAATTAACTTTTAAATTTGCATAAGCTGTAGTATCTAGTTTCAATGCCAGAGAATCCGTAGAATCAATTTTTAACACGTTTGGTAAAGTGATAGCACCTGTTAGAGAGGTTTTTACTTTACTACTATTTTCTTGAATCCAAGGTGCCGGAACCTCAATGCCGCCTATTGTACCATAAGTGTCTGGATCATCAAAATTATCTATAAATAATTGTAATGCATCCCCTACAACTGGGTATGGTGTGGGTGGTGTATTTACAGTTATTTCACAGTCTTGAGAATAGACAGTTACAGTGTCTGAATCTGCAACAGATGCCCTAATCCTTGTATTACCTGCTCCTACTGCTTTTACAACACCGTTTTCCACTGTTGCAACATTACTATCATCTGTAATCCAGTTAATAGTTTTAGCTGGGTTACTTATAGGTGATACTGTCGCCGTAATCAACTTTGTATCATCAACTTCCATAGTAGCACTGGTTGTATCCAAAGCTATTGTTGTTGGATCTGTTGGATTAGTTGACACTATTTTTGTCCCTATAACCGTAATATCATCAATCCATACATTAACGGCTGAAGGGGTTGTATCAGAATATGCTCCACTTGTACCACCATATTGCTTAAATCTTAGCTTGAAGTTAGGATTATTATTTGCTCCTGAAACATCTAGTGTCTTATTAAAATTAACATACGAAGACTGGCCTTTATCAATACTGAATAAAGAAGTATATGTCACACCATTATCAAGTGAATACTCCGCATTAAGCTCTCCGCTTGTGTATGTTCCAGTCATATACCAAAAACTAACATTAATATTCTCGTAATTAGTAGTATTTATATTTGCACTAATACTATCGTTTTTATCTAATTTAATTGAATAGAGCTCTGTATGATAATATGCAGGTCTGTTTTCAATATTAATTGGCCCCTTATCTAATGCCCATTTAGCATTGACATCGAGCGCCCCAGAATTAAAACTTTCCTCAAAAATTGTTGATGGCCCTGCCCCTTTTACTTGTACATTAGGAAATACTAAACTAGTAAATGTTGCACATACCAAAAGCATTACAATTAATTTGTTTAACTTACGTATCCTGTTCATTCAAGTTCCTCCTTTTATTAACTAGCCAAAACTGTCATACCCCAAGTTGCACTAAAAAGAACATAGCTGCGCAGCTACTTTTTGCCTTATAAATATAAAACGGGCATATTATGTTGTAATGATATAGCAATATAATCTTATTGGTAAATACTCAAAAAGAAGGATTTGTTCCTTTAATCTTGACACATTTTTTATTGTAAAAATATGTGAATTCTTAAAAACAAGAATATATCCCCATAATTTGTTTGATATTTGAAAAATACTCTATTACCTTATTGTCTTCCCTTTTGCTTGGCTTATTTAGCCACATTTCTTGAGCTAAAGAAATTTTGCAATAGAAAAAGCCCTTGGCATATGGCCATGGACTCTCTCTTCATCACTATCTACTAATATCAAATTTGTACAGTTCTTATAATTATTTTTATATCATTACTTTTTCAATTCCTTATCAAAGAAATCCATTGTCATTTTCACAGGTTCCTTTGATACATAATTATGTCCTTCTCCTGGAAGAAGCTTAAAGGTCACATCTACACCTTTATTTTTTAGTGCCTCATAAAGAGTGATGCTTTGGACATAAGGAACTATTTTATCGTCATCCCCATGGATAATTAAAAAAGCTGGAGTTCCTTCTGTTATGTAGGTAATAGGCATGGCCCTTACTGCCCTCTTCTGGTCATCAAATGCTCTTGCGCCAAGCAACTTTGTAACGGAACTATAGTTGTTTGCATACTCTGATGTAAAGTCCACAGGGCCGCTCCAATCAACTACTGCATTCACATTGCTTGAAAACTCTTGCCATCCGCCATTTCCTTCGAATTCAGATATTCCTGTGGTTGTTCCAAGAAGAGCTGCTAAATGGCCGCCTGCTGAGTTCCCCCAAACACCGATACGATTTTCATCTATATTATATGTCTTGGCTCTTCCACGCAAATAGCGGATTGCAAGCTTGCAGTCCTCAAGTTGCCCTGGAAAAATAGCCTCATGTGTAAGTCTATACTGAATAGCAACTGCAACATACCCTCTTTTTGCAATATCCACCAGTTTCATGATATGGTCATCCTTACTTCCATGATTCCATCCACCGCCAAAGATATACACAATAGCAGGTAGTGGCTGAGAACTTTGCTCACTTGGTATAACAATATCCATTTTGAGTACTTTCTCTCCGCCTTTACCTATTTCAACATCTTGCAGCCATGTTACATTATCTAAAAACCTTATTTGTTTTTCTTCCACAACTGGTTTTTTCACAACAAGGTTATCATACTTTGGCAACACCACGGAATTAATTAAAGGTCTCAATCTATTTGCAAGGTTTTCACCCATCAATATATGTCCAAATGCAGATGGATGAAGTAGGTCACAGCTTAATGCAGTAAAATCAGTCAAGATATCCTTACCACTAATAAGGAAAAGATAAGGGCTTTTGAATTGTGAGTAAACTTTTTTTAATACTTCATCGAACTCTCTGCTCCTAACAGCCTGTATGTTATCTTCATTTGCTGTAAAGTCTTGATGATTAGGAAAAATAGAAATCATAACAACAGGCTTTTCAGGATTATTTTCTGTAATGGTTTTAATTAAGTAAGTTACACGTTGTTCATACTCCTCTGTTGTAAAAGCTCCACGCATATTTACGCCAAGCTCGAGAGTAACTAAATCCCATTCTGCTTGTTTTGCAATGAAGTCTGCTACTTCTTTTTCACAGTAACAGGCACCACTAAGTCCACAGCATTTAACATCAACTTTAAGCCTTTTCGCAGCCTGTTCAACATAAGCATTTTCAAAAGTTTGAGCAGAAGAGCCATGAGTTATGGAAGAACCATAAGCGAGCCATTTTATTTGGGGTACTTCATTTTCATTAGGTGGTCTTACCATACGTCCGAAAGTGTCGATACCATGGAATACCAAACAATACCTGTTAAACATTATCCTCCATACCTTTGAAGAAAAATGTCCAACTTCCAAAGCTTCCTGTTTAACATTTGCAAAAGCCGCTGGTTCCTCAAGATTAATAGGTGTTATTACTCCAGCTTTTACAGAGTGTTTTGAATGAAAGAAGTTTCCTCTATAGACTAGGATATCTCCATCTGCTTCAACTGTTGAAAGTAACAACCTAACATGCCTTGAATCAGTAACGAATCTAATTTCACTTCCAGTAGAATGTTGGGCAACTAGTCTTCCTTTTTGGTAAGATTCAGTTCCAAGAGTATCCCTTACACTTTTAGGAAACCTCTGCAATCTCACTCCATTGAAACCCTCTACCTCTTCTAATTCCCATACATTAAAGAACTCTATATTTATATATATCATTTAACCAGTCCTCCAACTATAATTATTTTAAATATTAGCAGTGAAATAAGTTTTGTTTCACAACTTTGAAAATATCATAAAAAGAATCTGAATTAATGCATATACATTAATTCAGATTCCCTTTTTAATTTTTAAATAATAATTAGTCCATCATCTGCCCGCCATTAATTTGAACAACTTCACCAACAAGGTAAGATGCTTGATCTGAAGCAAGGAAATACATTACTTTTGCTACTTCTGAAGGATTTCCAAGTCTCTGCGCTGGAATTCCAGCTCTCCAGGATTCTACAATTTTTGGATCTGTAGCACTGTGGAAAGGAGTATTAATTGTTCCAGGAGATACTGCATTTACTCTTATGTTTGAAGGAATAAGTTCCTTCGCCATAGCTTTTGTAAAGGCAAGAACAGCAGCTTTTGATGCTCCATATATTGAGGCACCAGGCCCACCGCCATTGTAAGCAGCTATAGAAGTAACATTAATTATTGCAGCATCACCATTTTCCTCAGCTGCTTTTTTAATGTATGGAACACATGCTCTAGTTGCATAAAATACACTAGTCATATTTATATCCATAACTTTGTTATAGAAATCTAGAGTCATTTCATCGATTTTGCTTCTACCACCAAGAGCTCCACCATTATTAATCAACACGTCAATTCTGCCGAATTTCGCTACTACCTTTTTAATCATTTCATTTACACTATCTTCTTTCGTTATGTCAGCTTGAAAGAATGCAGCATCAATGCCCATATCCTGAAGCTCTGCCAAAACTTTTTCGCCATTTTCCTTACTAAAATCATTAAAAGCTATACTGTAGCCTCTCTGTCCAAACAATTTGCATGCTTCTGAACCTATACCGCCAGCAGCTCCTGTAATAAATAAAACCTTTTTACTCATTGATTTATCCTCCATCTTGTTATTTGTTTTTTATAAGAAATCTTCCCTCTGCGGTGTAAAAAGATCAAGAATTATTGAGTCTTCCAATGCAACAACACCATGCATTACATCAGGTTCAATATAATAACTGTCTCCAGCCTTTATAACCTCTTTTTTACCATCCAGTTCAAATTCAAATGAGCCCTTAATAATGTAGCTTACTTGTTCATGAGGGTGTGAATGTAGTGCGCCTATACTACCCTTTTTAAAGGAAACCTCAACAGACATCATTTTCCCACCTCTGGCAATTATCTTCCTTTCGACTCCTTCTCCAACAATGATTGGAGCTACTGATTCACCTTTCACTATCATTCCATAACCCTCCTTCCAAAATTTAAAATACAATTATTTCATTTAACGTTTTTGCTTCTCCTAAAAGCTGCGTGTCTTCTAAAATAACCTTACTTGACTTATAAGCAGCCCCACATTTAAATTCGCCTTTTTGGAACTTAAGTGATATCCACTTTCCATTCCCCTTTAAATGAAATACTTCTTTGTTTATTAATGTAAATTTAGTATCGATATCACCTTGAAAATCATTCCAAATAATGATTTCTGTGGCATCCCCATTACAAAGCTTAATCAATCTAAATCCTTCTGATATTTCCTGTGTAACAAGAAGCTCATCTTTGTCAAAGATACTATTTACTCCAAGGATATTTACAAACTTCATTTCTTTCACAGGAGCTTTATTTTCAATGCAAAGGGTCTTCATGTTCTGTTCAATTATCAAAGTAGGTTCTTGGCTAGTGGGGTTCGCGATAACTTTAGTTTCTCTGTTAAAGCTGTGCATATCCTCTGGCGCCAAGTTAGTAACAGTGAGAATGCCCTTTCCACTGGCCACCTGAAAGGTTTTCTCATTAATTGCTTCTGCATAAACATCACTATGCATTTGCCATGTATAATTATGAGGCTCACTACTGGACAATTCATCAATCATTACAAAATATGATTCTCCAGTATTAAGTATATTTCTAGAAAATCTATTAAGTTGAAGCTCTTTTTTATAAAGCTTTGAAGATTCTCCAACCATAAAGGTGTAATTATCCTTGTTAGCAAACTCTTCAATTTGAGCTATTGCTTCTATTGGTAGTCCTCTATAGACATCATAGCCACCATCTCCAGTATAGCCCTGACCATCTACCAATACCAAGTTATGATCTAATGCCATTTTGTTCTTGTTATATCCATCGTCTATAGCCAGATAACTGTCGTAACCTATGAGAATAAAGCTATTGCTGTCCGGGTGATGATGACCTACAGATCTTGTTCTCCAACCATTTTCCTTATCTAGTTCAAAGGACTTCACCCATTGTTTATGACCGCCCCCTGGGCTTGCTTTAAAAGAAAATTGGATTGCATCCTCATTCCAGCTATTCTTTACCACAACCAGACCCAAATCATCAAAGTATTTCACTAGTGGCAGATCATCAAAGTTCTTAGCTTCTACAGATGGGTCGTACCATAAAAGTTCTAAAAAAGCTTCTGGTAAGATTCCAGGTTTAATTCCGCTTTCATAGCCTTCGCGCCAAATAACATTTTTTGAAACGAATTGAGCTAGATACTGGGCATGTCCAATTCTATATTCAGAAGCTAGCTTATAATATACAGCAATGGAATGGCCACTACGTCTATCATGACAATCACCAAAGTTGACTGTTTGCTCCAAGTTAGGTGCAGACTGATAAAGTCTGTAGTAGAATGTATTAGCTAAGAAATTGCTTTGTTTAAAAAGATCAATGCCTTCCCTATCTCTTAATAAATCCGCATATATCATTAGCCAAATTACACCATATCTCCAATAAGCTATGCCCTCATAATCACTACCATCGTCTGCAAGAAGTGGGATAACCTTCAGAAAATTGCTTTTTGCTCTTTCAGTCCATTTTTTTGCTTCTGGATATTCATCCATGATTGCATAACCTGCAACAGCAAGACAAGCATAGTCAATCCAGTTATGATTTTGCCAAAACTCAGTACTCCACGAAGTTCCCTCAGTCTTTAATGTAAATTCATACATTCTTTCACCTTGAAGGATCAATTTATTTTTCAATATTTCTCTCTCTTCAGAGGTCAGGTCTTGTTTTATCCAGTTATAGGAGAGGCCATAGCCAAACAAAAGCCATGCTGCGCTTAGGTCGACGTCAACTTTAACAGCCCTTCCCCAGTGTTCATATGATACTCCACAAAATATCCATCTTTTTGCTTCGTCAAGATAATGTCTTTGTCTTGTCAATTTATATGCCATACTAAGATTTGCAGCCGCCATACCAAAGTATGTTATGCTCTTCATTGGGTGTTCTACTGGTAAATTTTTCTTTTTATATGCATTACACTGTTCATACAATCTCTTAAACATGGGTTTTCGTTTATCTTTTATATCAACACTTAATTCTTCGAATCCCCTAGGAACCAGAATATATGATGAGTCGTTCATAAGTTTTTTCTCCTTCTAATAAATATGAATATTCTAACTTCTGCTGCTTATTCCTTATGAAAGCTCCAACTTTGACCAAATTGAACGTCATTCCCTATCTTCCTAACAATCACTGTATTCCTGTAAAAATTCACAGGATTATCATTGAAAATGTCAAACCAAAGTTTAACATTTTCATTCATATCCTTTATCATATCTCTAGCCGGATGTGGATACTCCGTCTTATTCTTCAACACTTTCAAATCTTCGATATATTTCATGAAGTCACATCCCAAATTATTAAATTATAGTTTCTATTATCCTTTTACTGCTCCAATCATAACTCCTTTAGTAAAATACTTTTGAAGGAAAGGATAAACGCATAAAATTGGTACAGTAGCAACCATCGTTGTTGCATACTTAACAGTTAAAGTTGCAGTAAGGAAATCTTCTATATTAACTCCCGCACTATTCATCATTTCATCAGTCTTGTTTTCTATTAAAATTTCTCTAAGAATCAATTGTAAAGGATATAGTTCTCTTTTTCTCATAAAAATCATCGCAGGGAACCAACTATTCCAGTGTTCTACCCCATAATATAGAATCATTACTGCTATAACAGGCATTGATAAAGGAATAATAACTTTAAAAAGTACATCAAAATCATTGGCTCCATCCATTTTTGCAGCTTCTTCAAGAGATTCTGGAATTGCTTCAAAAGAAGTCCTCATGAGAATCATATTGAATGTGTTAATAGAATATGGAATTATTACTGACCATAGTGTATCGGTTAATTTTAACCCTTTAACTGTGAGGTAAAATGGTATCAATCCTCCACCCATAAACATGGTGAATACGATAAAAACAGTAATAGCCTTTTTCCAATACATGCCTTTTCTTGATAAAAAATAAGCTCCAAGGGATGTCATTAGGAGATTGATAACCAAACCAACAGAAACAATGAATAAAGTATTCCCATATCCAGCAAGTATCATCGGGTTCTCAAATACCATTTTATAAGACGAAAAGTTCAAACCCAGAGGTTTAAATAATAGTCCGCTGTGACTAATCAACTGTGTTCCTTCACTTATGGACGCAAACGCAACATATAATAATGGATATAAGCAAACTAACATAAGTAAACACATAAATATTATATTAAGAAAATCAAATATTTTTTCCGAAAAGCTTTTTGTCTGTATCATAAATCCTCCTTACCATAAACTAGTTTCGTTTAGTTTTTGACTTATTTTATTAGATGCTACAATTAACACAAGATTTATTAAGGAGTTAAAAAGACCCACTGCTGAACCAAAACTCCAGTTAGCTTCCCTTAAACCTCTCCTATAAACAAAGCTTGATATAACATCCGCAGTTTCATAAGTAGCAGGATTGTAAAGAAGAATTACTTTTTCAAAACCAACATTCATCATTTTTCCCAAATGCAGGATTAGTAATATAATGATAGTAGGTGCAAGACCTGGAAGTGTAACATGCCATAACTGCTTAAATCTGCCTGCTCCGTCAATAATAGCTGCTTCATACAAGCTAGGATCTATTCCACTTAAGGCAGCTAAATATATAATTGACCCCCAACCTATACCTTGCCATATACCTGATCCTACATATATTGCCCTAAAGAATTCAGGCTTTTGAAGAAACATAATTTTCTCTCCTCCGAGAGAAGTCATAAGACTATTGATAACTCCTTCAGAAGAAGTAAAATCAACTACCATACCACAAACTACTACTAGAGAAATAAAGTGAGGCATATAAGTAACTGTTTGAACCGTCCTCTTTAATGCATTACTCCTTATTTCATTCAATAAGAGAGCCAAGAGAATAGGTGCTGGAAATCCAAATACAAGTTGATATATATTAATCATTAGAGTATTTCTAAATACTCTCCAAAAATAAAAGCTTGTTAAGAAAGCCTCAAAATGTTTTAATCCCGCCCATGGGCTGCTCAAAATTCCTTTACTTGGATTAAAATCTTTAAAGGCAATAATGGCGCCATACAATGGCACATAATGAAATACAATATAAAAAATCAAAACGGGAAGTATCATTAAATATAAAAATTTAAATTTGCGAAAATCTTTAGATATCTTTGGGATAAACCCCATTTCTTTGACATTTTTTTTAATGTTTGTTGTTTTTGCTATTTCCATAAGATTCAATCCCCTTATACATACATTTAACCTAATTAACAACAAAGCTACTCTTTAATAAGGTCATGCTAAGGATAAATATTTTCATATTATCCTTAGCAAACCCATCTTGAACACAAGTATATCTTACTATTGTTTCTTTAGAGCTTCAACTTACTAGCTTTATCTCTTTTGGTATCTGTCATATGCTTTCTGATATAAGCTAACTGCCTTTTCAATGTTTAACTTTTTCAGCTGTGCATAGTAACTATCCATGTTTTCGACTTTCTCATTTCCAAAGAGGAATTTGAAATACATTTCATCAGTATAACTTTGTATATCATTCATTAAAGTTGATATTTCTTGCATTTCTTCAGATGTAGGATATACCTCAGGCATAATATATTTCTCTGCTTCTGTTGTCCATGTTTTTATAGCATCTGTTTGCTGTTTTCTAGATACGCTATATTGTTCAAAGGACCTGAAATCATCTATCTTAGCGCCATTTAGCGGAGTGAACTTTCCTAAGATATCTTTTATTCCAGTAGGTGCATTCATTAGTTCATCTGTATATTTAGGATATCCATTTACCATATTATAGGATACGCCTTCCATACCAAAGTTGTAGAACATATTGCCTTCTACGCTATATGCGTAGTCAAGCCATTTAGCTGCAGCTTCAACATTTTTACAGTTAGTTGAAATTGCTGCTTGGTAAGGTCCAAATTTACCAGAAAGTGAAGAAATCTTAGGTTTTTCACCACTCTTTAATACTGGATAAGGGATTCCCTCTACGTTAACTTTTGGATTTTTCTTCTCCATTGAAGCCATATAGGTGCCTATTCCTCCACCCAACAAGTTAAAGGAAACACCAGTTTTTTCACTGGTAAACTTGGAATCGAGTACCTTTTTATCAACAGTTGCGATATCAGGATCTATAAGTCCCTCTTTATACCATTTAGCCATTGTTGTCATAAAATCCTTATATGCAGGCTCTGCAGGGCCATACTTAACCTTGCCGTTATCTACGAACATACCATACATTAGGTTATAAGACCCAATAATTCCAACGTTTCTTGAAGGTAAACCTTTTTCCCAAGTCAATGTTGCTGGAAGGTTCTTTTTCTCTTTCAATGTCTTTAGCATTGTATACCAGTCATCAATTGTTTCAGGAGTTTTAATAGATAGTTCGTCAAGCCAGTCTTTACGTACTATAGGACCAAAATAAACTCTTAAGGCCATATTATTTCTGATAGTAGGAAATACACCATATTTGCCTTCATCTGTCTTCAAACTCTTGTCAACAACAGGGTTTTCCTTCAAATATTTTTTAATGTTTGGAGCATATTTGTCAAATGCATCATTCAATGGTATTATCAAATCATTTTGTATAGCCTTTGTAGGACCTCCGGCATAGTTATATATCCAGTCATTATAAATAATATCTGGGAGATCTCCTGAAGCTAACATTAAATTAAACTGATCAGCTGCCATAGAATGTGTCCATTCTATTTTCACGCCTGTTATTTTTTCTAGTTCTGGTTCCCAAACACCATCTTTATTTGTTTTGATAGTCTTTGAGGAAATGTTTCCTGCCCATACCTTTAATGTGGGATTGCCCTTTACAGGATAAGCGCCTATGCCTGCTACTGCTGGTGCAGTACTCTCTTTTGGAGCAGCAGTCTTTTCTTTAGTTCCACCGCAACCTACTAATGTGCTGCTAATTAAAACTCCAGCTAGAATTCCTGAGATTAACCTCTTCATTCTTAATCCTCCTTAGATTTTAGTTAATATTTGGTCTAACTTTTAAGATTTGAGACATGTTTCAATTTCTAATGTCTCATAGAGATTTTATTTTTCATCTCCTTTTCTTAATTAAGTTACATTTCCAAATAGGTATTCAAGATTTGATGTTAAACCTTCTGCCAATACAGATTTATTAGCGTCAGCACCGAAATAACCAGTTCGGAAACTATGATTAAATTATATGTTTATGCCTGTCTAACGTAAATACTCAATATAGCAAATACATTCTCATAATTATATCAATTTTATAATCCCCAAAATAACAACTGGATAAACTCCGTCTAAAAGGCCTAAATTCAATGTATACATAATCATTTAATTTAAAATTATTAACGACCTTTCATCATGTAAATACTCAGAAAGGCAAATTTATTCTTAAAATAACATATATTATTAATTTGTATGCCCAATAAAAAGGAACTCGCAGTCAAACTACGAATTCCTTTTTTATTGGGTATAATTTAGTATAAGATAACTATTCTTAAGACTCTACCTCTCTATATTTACCTGGTGTCGTTCCTTCAATCTTTTTAAATACACGAATGAAAGTCTTACTATTCGTATACCCTACTTCCTTTGCAATTTCAAGAATATTCATATTATCGTTTTTTAAAAGCTCTTTTGATTTCTCTATTCTGATCCTCTCAATATAGTTATGCAAGCCTTCATCTACTTGATTCTTAAACATTCTTGACAGATAATTTGACGTCATATTGAAATGATCTCCAATCATTGATACATTCAAATCTTCATTTTTATAATTCATTCCAATATATTCCTTGACGTCTATGCTAAGTTTATACTCACTCTTTGTCATATTCTTTTGTAGAAAATATTCACAAATATATTCCAATAAACTAATTATTTCAACTTTTATCTGCTGTATAGTACTGCATTTTTTCAACCTGCTAATTGGCTGTAACTTGTCCATCACTTCATTATCATCAACAATTTTTATTAAGGTACCCAGTAAATCAAATACCAGACATTCACCTGTTTCAAGTGTCAATGACGTGTTGCTGAAATTACTTTCAAAGATACCATCAACAATCTTTTTGGAATCTGCAAAGTTTCCTTCTCTTATTACATTCATAAGCTTATATTCTGTTTCAGCCGAATATTCATAAAAATTGTCTAGATTTGCAACATCATCATAGCATATAATATTGCCTTCACCCATAAATGCTTTATGATTCATTGCATTTAGTGCTTCTCTATATGCAAATGAAATTCCACCTATTGTATTATATATATTACTTAATGAGGCGGAAAAGTGTATTTGAAAATGCTCATTTATAAACTCCTGAGCTTTTTCAACCGCTTCAATAATATCTCTCTTTTTCTGGATATTATTCTTATCAGAATCTCTTATATTAATAATGCATGCAAGGGTAGAATTATCCAATTCAGTCATCATACTCTTATTGTTTTCATTTATTAATTCTTCTACGACATTTGTTATAATAAAATGTAGAAGTTTAATTTCATACATTTCTTCTCCAAAATCATCTTTTATATCAAAATTTTCTATGACAAGAAGCATTACTGCAAAA
>Ga0123336_10000827_pt1 | contig 30035 bp, 20 predicted proteins | sample SSSSmetaG_FD_96466 | JGI IMG/M metagenome (GOLD analysis project Ga0123336, IMG submission 96466) | Glacier valley bacterial and archeal communities from Borup Fiord, Nunavut, Canada, to study Microbial Dark Matter (Phase II) - ​SSSS metaG | ecosystem: Environmental > Aquatic > Freshwater > Ice...
AACAGCCGGCCGATGCGCAGCCCGGTCTCCTCGGAGACCGCATGACGGATCGCGAACGCGATCACCGACCAGCACAGCTGCACGATGCCGAGTGTCAGCAGCGTCAGGTAGAACGCCGGGACGGCGTAGCAGTTGCGCAGCAACGCGAACGGAACGGGATCGGCGGGATGCGGCATGCTCAGTTCGCCGTCGAGTCGACCATGCGCGCGGACTGGCCGAACACGTAGGCCACGCCGATGCCGGCCGAGAACGCGCTGTGCCGGCGGACCAGCGGACTGTCCTCGAAGCTCGCGCCCCTGAGGGTGTCGGCGCGCAGGTAGCCGCCGACCCAGACCCGCTCGAAGCGCTTCGACAGCGCCATCAGCACCTGCGACCCGGCGTAGCCGCCGCTACTGCGATAGGCCGGGCGATCGGGACGCACGTCGTCGCCGGGGACGTCGTAGAAATACGCGTCGCGCTTGCGGCTCTGGAAGATCGGGCCGGCCGCGACGCCGAGGTTCCAGCCGCTTGCGCCGATCCATCCCGCGGCCACGTCGCTCAGGTCGAGATTGAGCCGCGGCGAGGTCTGCCAGCCGATGCCCTGGAAGCCGCCGCCGAGCGTGACGCCGGTCGATACGGGAATGCGCAGGTCGAGACGCGACGAACGGTCTGCGCTGCGCAGCAGGTTGATCGACAGCGAAGGCCCGACCTCGAACGAGCCCTTCAGGTCGGACATGCCGTCGCGCGCCTTGTTGCTCGAGCTGCGCACCGGCTGGCTCGCGCCGAAGGCGAACTCGAACTTGACGCGGTCGGTGTCGAGGAACTCGGCACGCACGCCTTCGCGATCGGCCTTGAAGAACTCGCCGCGATAGATGATGTACGGGAACGGCAGCACGTAGGCCCGCGACTCGTCGGAGCCGCGGTAGTCGGGCAGGACCAGTGCGCCGGCGCCGGCGCCGGCCTCCCACAGCGGCTTGGGATCGGCATGCGCCGAGGTTGCCGCCGCTGCCAGGCAGGAAGCGGCGAGCAGAACGCGCGCCGACCGCACGACGCGCGTCACGCCGTCAGGCGGGCGGCGGCGCCCGCGTCGTGCGAGGCCGCCGGCGCGTCGATGTCGCGGATGTTCTCGCGGCGCCGGCGGATCGCGTCGAGCGTGCGGCGCGCGTTGAACAGCGAGCTGACGCGGTAGATGGTCTTGAAGACGAAGATCGACGGCCAGATCGGCGTCTTGCCGAAGATGTCGCCGGCGAACAGCGACAGCAGCGCCTCGCGCACGCGCAGCACGTTGCGCGGCGCCATGAACAGGTCGCGCATCGTGGGGTTGGTCACGCGATAGATGAACCACGAAAACTCGCGCGGGCCCTTCAACATGACGTGGTCGAAGCGCTTCGACGCGGCGCGCACGGCGGCGGGATTCGACAGGCGGGCCTCGACCAGATCCGCGCCGACGAACGCGCTGTTCATCGCGAGGAACACGCCCGACGAGAACACGGGATCGATGAACGCGAACGCGTCGCCGAGCAGCAGGTAGTTGGGGCCCTGTGCATGCGTGGTCGTGTAGCTGTAGTTGCCGGTGGCCTCCACATCGGCCAGCAGGCGCGCGTTCTTGAGCCGCTCCTGCAAGGCAGGACACAACGCGATCGTGTCGTGGAAGAAGTCGTTCAGCGAACGCCCCTTCGGCCGCGTCTTCAGGTAGTAGGGCCAGCAAACGGCGCCGACGCTGGTTGCGCCGTCCGACAACGGGATGAACCAGAACCAGCCGTGCGCGAACCAGAAGATGGTGATGTTGCCTTCGAGCTTGCCGGGCAGCCGCTCGGCGTTCTCGAAATGGCCGTACAGCGCGGAGCTGTTGTGCGCCTTGTTCTTGCGCTTCGCGCCGAGCTTGTTGGCCAGGAAGGTGTCGCGGCCCGACGCGTCGACGACCATGCGCGCGTCGTAACGGACGGTCGAGCCGTCCTCGTTCTGCGCGGTGACCACCGCGCCCGAGTCGTCGGCCTTGAACGCCACGTCGCGGACCTGGCAGCCCTCGACCACCTGCGCGCCGTCGCTCGCGGCCTTGCGGATCAGCACGTGGTCGAAGTCGGAGCGCCGCACCTGGTAGGCCATGTCGAGGTTCTTGTCCCACGACTGGCCGAACTCCAGCGTCGTGCGCTGCTCGTGCCACGGCGAGACGAACTCGATGCCCCACTTCTCCATGCCGAGCCTGGCGACCTCGTCGGCCACGCCGAGCTGCTCGAGCAGCGGCATGTTGGCCGGCAGCAGCGATTCGCCGATGTGGAAGCGCGGGTGGTGCGCCTTCTCGAGCAGGGTCACGCGATGGCCACGCCGGGCCAGCAGCGCTGCGGCCGTGGAGCCGGCCGGGCCACCGCCGATGACGAGGACGTCGCAAGAATCGGTGCGTGGGGTGGCGGAAGAAACGGTCATGTGGGCGTCGTCGAAAGGACTGAACGGGGACCGGATTATCTCATTCGGGCCCCGCGAGACCCGTCGATTCCCCCGGCGGAGTCGCCAGTTGAGGACTGGGTACAACACTCGGGCGCGGGCGATTGCAGCGCGCCCTGCGTCCGGCGGCGCGTGCCCGCCGTTCGCGACGTACCGATTGATTACAATGCCCGACACCCTTGGGTACCGACATGACCGCATCCGCTGCAAGCCCCCGCACGCCCGACAACGTTGCTTCCGGCACAGCCGCCGGCGCACCGCAGAAGGGTCATCAGCCGCCTGCCCCGGCCACCAACTTCCTGCGCCACGTCATCGATCACGACCTCGCGCGCGGCGCCTATGCCGCGCGACTCGGCGTGCCGCATCGCGCGACCGGCCTGGCGCATGGGCTCGAGAACGCCGCCATCGACCGGGCCCTGATCGCCGATCCCGCCCGCGTGCGCACGCGCTTCCCGCCGGAGCCCAACGGCTACCTGCACATCGGCCACGCCAAGTCGATCTGCCTGAACTTCGGACTAGCGAAGGACTACGACGGCGTCTGCCACCTGCGCTTCGACGACACCAATCCCGAGAAGGAAGACGTCGAGTACGTCGACGCGATCATCGAGATGGTCCGCTGGCTCGGCTTCGACTGGGACGCGAAGGCGTTCGAACGCGAGGCGGAGTTCGCCGAACCCGTGCACCGCAGCGACGTCGAGGACCACCTCTACTACGCGAGCGAATATTTCGAGCTGCTGTACGACTTCGCCGAATACCTGATCCGCACCGGCCACGCCTACGTCGACAGCCAGACGCCCGACGAGATGCGCGCCACGCGCGGCACGCTGGTCGAGCCGGGCCGCGACTCGCCGCACCGCACGCGATCGGTCGACGAGAACCTGACGCTGTTCCACATGATGCGGGCCGGCGACTTCCCCGACGGCGCGCACGTGCTGCGCGCGCGCATCGACATGGCGTCGCCCAACATGAACCTGCGCGACCCGGTGCTGTACCGCATCCGTCACGCGCATCACCACCGCACCGGCGACGCGTGGTGCATCTACCCGCTGTACGACTACACGCACTGTGTGTCGGACGCGCTCGAGAACATCACGCACTCGGTATGCACGCTCGAGTTCGAGGACCATCGGCCGCTGTACGACTGGGTGCTCGAACGGATCGTGCCGGTGCTGCGCGCGCCGCAGTTCATGCACGCGATCGACCGCGTGCTTCGCCTGCGCGAACAGGGCATCGAGGCGCAGAAGGAGTTCGCGATCCACTGCCACAACTTCCGCCACAAGCTGTTCGCGAGTCCGGAAGAGGCGTCGATGCGCCAGATGTTCGACCGGTGGGAACACGACCGCGACGCGGTGCTGCGCGACCTCGACCCGTTCTTCGACCTGCTGCTCGGCAGCCCGGAACAGTTCGCGCCGCTGCTCACCCACGCGCTCGAGGAGGCCGAGGGCGGCAGCATCCCCAACCCGTTCGGCCTGCCGCACCAGTACGAGTTCTCGCGTCTGAACCTCACCTACGTCATCACCAGCAAGCGGAAACTCAGGCAGCTGGTCGACGAAGGCCACGTCGACGGCTGGGACGATCCGCGCATGCCGACGCTGGTGGGGCTGCGACGCCGCGGCTACACGCCGGCCAGCATCCGCCTGCTGTGCGAGCGCGGCGGCGTGTCAAAGTCCAACAGCTGGACCGACTACGCCGAGCTCGACCAGGCGCTGCGCGACGACCTCGACCCGAAGGCGGCGCGCGCGTTCGCGATCCTCGATCCGGTGCGGCTCGTCGTCACCAACTACCCGGAAGGCAAGACGGAAGCCTGCACGGCACCGGTCCATCCGCATGCAGCGGAGCGCGGCCAGCGGACCTTCCCGTTCTCGCGCGAGCTGCTGATCGAGCGCGAGGACTTCCAGGAGGTGCCGCAGAAGGGCTTCTTTCGTCTCGCGCCGCCGGTGGACGACAAGCCGGGCAGCACGGTGCGGCTCAAGTACGGGTACGTGGTCCGCTGCACCGGCTTCACGAAGGACGCCGAGGGGCGGGTCGTCGAGGTCGCCTGCGAGTACCTCCCCGACACCTTCAGCGGCACGCCGGGCGCGGACAGCATCAAGGTCAAGGGCAACATCGCATGGGTCAGCGCGGCGCACGCGCTGGGCGCGGAGGTGCGGCTCTACGACCGGCTGTTCGCCGAGGCGCAGCCCGACGCCGGCGGCCGCGACTTCCTGCAGGCGATCAACCCCGGCTCGAAGCGCGTCGTCACCGGCTACGTGGAACCCGGCGTCGTGGCCGACGCCGGGGCCTCGTTCCAGTTCGAGCGGCTCGGCTATTTCGTGGCCGACCGCATCGACTCGACGCCCGGCAAGCCCGTGTTCAACCGCATCGCCACGCTGCGCGATACCTGGCAGCGCTGATTCGCCGCCGAGCGCGCCCATGGACTTGCCGTTCTTCGCCACAGCATCGATGAGCCGCGGGCTCGCGGCGGTCGCGCTGATGGGGGTCGCGGCTCTGGCGGCGGCGCAGGAACCGCCGGCGGCCGCATCCATCGTCCCGCCCGCGGTGCCGCTGGCCGCACCCGCACCGCAGGTCGACCGCGAGATCCAGGTCGCCGCCGAGGCCTTCGTGAAGGATCCGAAAGTGCCGCGCTGGGTCCAGCCGCACGCGATCCCGGAAGCGACGATGACGGGCCCGGCGGTGTTCGCGCTGTCGGACAGCCAGGTCCTGGTCGGCGACCAGCCCGTCGAGTACACGCATCGCGCCGTGCGGATCAACGACGCGTCGGTGCTGTCGTCGATCGGCCGCGTGCCGCTCGCGTTCATCCCGGCCTATCAACGACTGGTCCTGCACACGCTGCAGGTGATCCGCGACGGCGCCGTGCTGGACCGGCTGCCGGGCGCCCAGGTGCGCTTCCTGCAGCGCGAGGCCGGCCTCGAGAACAACCTCTACAGCGGCGTGGTCACGGCGTCGATCCTGATCGACGACCTGCGCGTCGGCGACACGCTCGAGCTGGCGTTCTCGACCATCGGCGTGAACCCGGTCTTCGGGGCGACCTTCGCGTCGGGACAGGCGTGGGACCAGGGCCTCCCGATCGAGGAACGGCGGGTGATCCTCAACGCGCCGGTGCAGCGTCGCATCGCGTGGAAGACGCACGGGCTGGTCGCGCCGGCGATCGCGGCGCCGACCGAGAAGGTCGTCGACGGCCTGCGCACGCTGACCTTCGAAGGTTCATCGATCGCGGCGCTGCCACCCGAGCAGGCCGTGCCGTCCGGCGTGAGCATCGCGCGCTACATCGAGTTCTCCGAGTACGCGAGCTGGAACGGCGTCGCGACGTGGGCCGCGGGCCTGTTCGTCGACCACGAGCCGCCCAGCCCCGAGCGCGTGAAGGTGGTCGCGACGCTGATGGCGAAGCCGACGGTCGAGGAGCGCGTCGTCGGGGCTCTGGAGTTCGTGCAGTCGCAGATCCGCTACTTCTCGGTCTCGCTCGGCACCAGTTCGCATCGCCCGACCCTGCCCAACACCGTGCTGACGCGCCGCTACGGCGACTGCAAGGACAAGTCGCTGCTGCTGGTGACGCTGCTGCGCGACATGGGCATCGCCAGCACGCCGGCGCTGGCGAAGCTCGGCAACCGGACCGGCTTCGACGATCGGCTGCCGACGCCGCTCGCGTTCGACCACGTGATCGTGAAGGTCGACGTCGACGGAACGCCCTGGTTCCTGGACGCGACGCGCATGGCCCAGCACGGGCGGCTCGCGCGGATGGGCCAGGTCCACGACGGCTCGCAGGTGCTGCTCGCGTCCGCGACGACGCAGGGCCTGGTGCGCATCGACGTGCCGAACCGCGAAGAGCTGGCGCTCGAGGACCGCATCGAGAAGATGACGGTGCCGAAGTTCGACGGCGACGGCACGCTGGACGTGACGATGGTGGAGAACGGCGTCGCCGCCGAGCTGCTGCGCTCGATCCGCGGCGCGCTGCCGATGGACCGGCTCGAGGCCGTGCTCACCGCGAGCATGGAGAAGCGCTACGCCGGCGTGAAGCTGGTCGGCCCGGTCGTGATCGACGACGACACGCTGCAGAACCGGCTCACGATGCGCTACACGTTCACAGTGCCCAAGCCCGCGAGCCGCGTCGGATCCGCGTGGCAGGTCTCGTTCAAGCCGGAGAACCTGATGACGATCTTCGCGGTCCCGACCGACGCGAAGCGCCGCGGACCGGTCGCGGTCCGCTATCCGGTCAACGCGCGCTACACCTTCGAGACCACGCTGCCCGACGACGTGGCCGCCGCGCTCGATCCGTCGTCGACCAGCGTGAAGGATCCGGCCTTCACGTCGACGTCGGAGCTCACGTTCCGCGGCAACCGCTCGATCGCGAAGGCCGAGATCCGCACGACCGCCGATCGGGTCGCGCTGGCGGACCTGCCGCGGCTGCGCGACGACCTGCAGAAGTTCCAGCGCGGCTTCCCCGGCGGCGTGGTGGTGCGCGACAGCGACATCAAGAAGTCGGGCTTTCTCGGCATCGGCCGCAAGGATCTCGCGGGCACGATCAAGGGCCGGCAGGAGGACACGGTCAAGCGCATCGACGCCACGCTTGCGTCCGGCCGGCTGTCCGGCAGCGACCTGGCCCAGGCGTACTGCGCACGTGCCGCCGCGTACGTGACGCTCGAGAAGCCGAAGGAAGCGCTCGATGACGCCGGCAAGGCGGTCGAGGTCGACCCCAACGCGCCCGACATGCTGCTGTGCCGTGGCGAGGTCCGGCTCGCGACGCGCGCCTACGCGGGCGCGATCGACGATCTGTCGCGCGCCATCGTGATGGGCAGCGAAAGCGGTCAGGCCTACCTGCTGCGCGGCCAGGCCAAGTTCTTCCTAGGCCGCTACGCCGACGCGGCGGCCGACTTCGCGACGGCGAGCACCGTCGACCGCGACGAGAAGTCGACCATCAACCACGACCTGTGGCGCGCGATGGCCTACCGGCGCATGGACAAGCCCCTGCCCGACGACCTGCAGCAGCGCGCCGGCAGCGATCCGCGCGGAGAGTGGCCGCGGCCGGCGCTGGCGATGCTCGCCGACCGGCTGGTGCCCGACGAACTCGGCGCGCTCGCAGCGAAGAAGCCGGGCGACACGGCCGAGCTCAACGGCACCGAGGCCGATTTCTATCTGGGCGAGTTCTTCCTCGCGCGCGGCGATGTCGCCAAGGCGCGCGACGCCTTCGCTGCGGCACGCGCCCGCGGCGTGATCATCTACACCGAATACTTCGCGTCGGGCATCGAGCTCGACCGGCTGGGCAGCAAGGCGCCCTGACGATGCGGCGCCCTGCCGCGCCCGCGCGACGGCGGCCGGCGACGCGTTCATAATTCGCGTTTCGCTTCTCATCGGTCATCGCCGGTCACTGCCATGGACACCCTCGAACATTCCCGCGCCGCCGTGCGCCAGCGCGTCGCCGCCCTGCGCGCCGCCCTGGAACGCCGCGGCTTCGCGGCCGTGCTGATCCCGTCGTCGGACCCGCACCTGTCCGAATACCTGCCGCAACGCTGGGCGAGCCGCGTGTGGGCCTCGGGCTTCTCCGGCTCGGCCGGCACGCTGGTCGTTTCGCGCGACTTCGCCGGCGTGTGGGCCGACAGCCGCTATTGGGTGCAGGCCGACGCCGAGCTCGCGGGCACCGGCATCGAGTCGATGCGCATCCCGGCCGCGGGCAGCACCGCCCATGTCGACTGGATGACGGAGCATCTGTCGGTCGGCGACGTCGTCGCGGTCGACGGCAGCGTCATCGGCCTGGCCGCCGCGCGCCAGTTGCGGGCGGCGCTCGCGGAACGCGGCATCGCGCTCGACACGTCGGTCGACCTGCTCGACGACGTCTGGCCCGATCGCCCTTCGCTGCCCACGCCGCCCGTCTACGAACACGCGAGCCCTTTCGCGCCGCGTTCGCGCGCCGACAAGCTCGCCGACGTGCGCGCGGCGATGCAGAAGGCCGGCGCCGACGCGCACTTCGTCTCCACGCTCGACGACATCGCGTGGCTGTTCAACCTGCGCGGCAGCGACGTCGACTACAACCCGATCTTCGTCGCGCACGCGCTGATCGAAGCCGATGCGGCGACGCTCTTCGTCGGCGACGGCAAGGTGCCGGCGCATGTCCGCGCGGCCTTGTCCGCCGACAGCGTCCACCTCTCGCCGTACGACGGTGCGCGCCAGGCCCTCGGCGCGCTCGCGGCCGGCCGCGTGCTGCTGATCGATCCGCGCCGCATCACGCTGGCGTTCCGCGAGGCGGTGCCCGCCGCGGTGAAGGTCGTGGAGGCGATCAACCCGTCGACCTTCGCCAAGTCGCGCAAGAGCGCCGACGAGGCGGCGCACGTGCGCCGCGCGATGCAGCAGGACGGCGCGGCGCTGGCCGAGTTCTTCGCGTGGTTCGAGGACGCGCTCGCAAGGTCGAAGTCCGGTGGCGACGCGATCACCGAGCTGACCATCGACGAGAAGATCACCGCGGCGCGCGCGAAGCGCGACGACTTCGTGTCGTGCAGCTTCTCGACCATTGCCGGCTTCAACGCCAACGGCGCGATGCCGCACTACCGCGCGACCGAAGAGGCGCATGCCGTCATCGAGGGCGACGGCCTGCTGCTGATCGACTCGGGCGGCCAGTACACGTCGGGCACGACCGACATCACGCGCGTCGTGCCGGTCGGCGCGGTCTCGGCCGCGCAGAAGCGCGACTTCACGCTGGTGCTCAAGGGCATGATCGCGCTCGCCACGGCGCGCTTCCCGCGCGGCACGCGCTCGCCCAGCCTCGACGCGCTGGCGCGCGCGCCGATCTGGGCGGCGGGCGTCGACTACGGTCACGGCACCGGCCACGGCGTGGGCTACTTCCTCAACGTGCACGAGGGACCGCAGACGATCTCGCCGCATGCCCCGCCCGATCCCCACACCGCGATGGAGCCCGGGATGATCACGTCCGACGAGCCGGGCATCTATCGTCCGGGCCGGTGGGGCGTGCGCATCGAGAACCTGGTGCTGGCGGTCCCGGCGCGCTTCGAGGGGGCCGTCGACGGCAAGGGGGAGTTCGGCGAGTTCCTCGAGTTCGAGACGCTGACGCTGTGTCCGATCGACACCCGCTGCATCGATCTCGCGTTGTTGCGCGACGACGAGCGGCAGTGGCTGAACGACTACCACGTCACGGTCCGTACCCGGCTGTCGCCACTGGTCGCGGGCCCGGCGCTGGCGTGGCTCGAAGAGCGGACCCGCCCGCTCTGATTGCGGGCGCCGGCTCGCGCGCGTCCTCCGCGCCTCGTCATTTCGTAGATACTGACGCCCGCGCCGGATCGGCCGATCCGGTCGAAGCAGGCGAATCGAGCGTGTCCGCGGAACCAAGCGGGCGCGGGCGACTCGGAAACGTCGGCGGTTTCGGCCAGGCAGGCGTTCCGCAACCGCGCGTCGATCCCTGGGGCGCGCGGAGACCGGCGGCGGCTCGTGGTCCACGCGTGTTCCCTCCCCGCAATATCGCAACCTCCCGCTGATCGACAGCCGAGCACGGCCGGGGTCGGCGGTCCACGAGTCCGGATTCCATCTTGTCCTTCGAACTTGCCCTGCCAAGCCCGGCCCCGTCCGGCCCCGCCCGCGGAATGCTTGCCGGGATTGTCCTGGCGCTGGTCGCGGCGACCGCGCTGACCGCCTGCAAGAAGGCCGACGACAAGCCGAAGCCGCCACCCGCGGAGGTCGGCTACGTCGTCCTGAAGACCGAATCGGTCGCGCTCGGCACCGAGCTCGGCGGCCGGACCAGCGCCTACGAGACCTCGGACGTGCGGCCGCAGGTGTCCGGCGTGATCCAGGCCCGGCTGTTCGAGGAGGGCTCGCTGGTCAAGGCGGGCCAGACGCTGTATCGCATCGACCCGAGCCTCTATCGCGCCGCGCAGGCGCAGGCGCGCGCCAACCTCGCGAGCGCCGAAGCCACACGCGTCGCGGCCGAGGCGAAGGCCAGGCGCTACAAGCCGCTGTCCGAGATCGAGGCGGTCAGCCTGCAGGACTACTCCGACGCGCAGGCCACCGCGCAGCAGGCCGCCGCCGCGGTCGCGCAGAATCGCGCGCTGGTCGACATCGCGACGATCAACCAGCGCTTCACCAGCGTGCCCGCGCCGATCACCGGCCGCATCGGGCGCTCGATCGTGACGACCGGGGCGCTGGTCACCGCCAACCAGACCGATGCGCTCACCACCATCCAGCGCCTCGATCCGATCTTCGTCGACATCCCGCAGTCGAGCACCGACCTGGTCGCGCTGCGCCGTTCGCTGGCCAGCGGCAACGTCGTGCCGTCGTCGGCCGAGGTGCGTCTGCGGCTCGAGGACGGCAGCGACTATCCGCTGGCCGGCGTGCTCCAGTTCACCGAGGCGGTGGTCGACGCCAGCACCGGCGCCGTCACGCTGCGCGCGCGCTTCCCCAATCCGACCGGGCTGCTGCTGCCCGGCATGTACGTGCGGGCGCGCCTGTCGCAGTCGACCGCGCGCGACGCGATCCTGGTGCCGCAGCAAGCGGTTTCGCGCGACCCGCGCGGCAATGCGACGGTGATGCTCGTCGGGCCCGACGACAAGCTGGTACAGAAGGCCGTGACCGCCGAGCGCACGGTCGGCGACAAGTGGCTGGTCTCGAGCGGCCTCGCCGCCGGCGATCGCGTCGTGGCCGAAGGCCTGAGTCGCACGAAGGCCGGGCAGACCGTGAAGCCGGTCCCGGCGGGATCGAAACCGGCGGAGAAGAAAGCGGGCCCCGACGCGGCGAAGCAGGACGCCCCTGCCGCGACGCCGCGGTAGTGTTCCTTCCCCTCGGCGCCGACGCATGATCTCCCGCATCTTCATCGACCGACCCATCTTCGCGTGGGTCATCGCGATCGTCATCATGCTGGCCGGGGCCGGCTCGATCGTGTCGCTGCCGATCGCGCAGTACCCGGACATCGCGCCGCCGTCGGTCAACATCCGCGCGACCTATCCGGGAGCATCGGCCGACACGCTCGAGTCGAGCGTCACGCAGGTCATCGAGCAGCAGCTCACCGGCCTCGACGGGCTGATCTACTTCTCGGCGCAGTCCAACTCGGCGGGCCAGGTCACCGTCACCGTCACCTTCGAGAAGGGCACCAACCCCGACATCGCGCAGGTGCAGGTGCAGAACAAGGTGCAGCAGGCGTTGCCGCGCCTGCCTTCGCAGGTACAACAGCAGGGCCTCGTCGTCACGAAGTCGAATGCCGACTTCCTGATGATCGTGTCGGTCTACGACGAGACCGACCGCGTCACCAACGGCGACGTCGCCGACTACCTGGTGTCGACGCTGCAGGATCCGATCGGTCGCATCCAGGGGGTCGGGGACGTCAACGTGTTCGGCTCGCAGTATGCGATGCGCATCTGGCTCGATCCGTTCCGGCTGCAGAGCTACAAGCTGATGCCGAGCGACGTGATCACCGCCATCACGGCGCAGAACACGCAGGTCGCCGCCGGCCAGATCGGCGCCCAGCCGTCGGCTGCGGGCCAGATGCTCAACGCGACCGTGACCGCGCGCTCGCGGCTCACGTCCCCCGACGAATTCCGCAAGATCATCGTCAAGACGCAGACCGACGGATCCAGGGTGCTGCTGCGCGACGTCGCCCGCATCGATCTCGGCTCCGAGACCTATACGCAGGTGAGCCGGCTCAACGGCCACCCCGCGACGGGCATCGCGATCCTGCTCGCCCCCGGTGCCGATGCGCTGAAGACGTCCGCCCTCGTCAAGGCCGAGATCGAACGACGCGCGTCGGCCTTCCCGTCCGGCTTCAAGTACGCCTTTCCGCTGGACTCCACCGCGTTCATCAAGCTGTCGGTCGAGGAAGTGATCATCACGCTGTTCGAGGCGATCCTGCTGGTCGTCATCGTGATGTTCGTCTTCCTGCAGAGCTGGCGGGCCACGCTCATTCCCGCGATCGCCGTGCCCGTCGTGCTGCTCGGGACCTTCGGCGTCCTCTCCCTCTTCGGCTTCTCGATCAACACGCTGACGCTATTCGGGCTCGTGCTGTCGATCGGACTGCTGGTCGACGACGCGATCGTCGTGGTGGAGAACGTCGAGCGCGTCATGCACGAAGACCCCGACATCTCGGCGCGCGACGCGACGATCCAGTCGATGGGCGAGATCCAGACCGCGCTGATCGGCATCGCGCTGGTGCTGTCGGCGGTGTTCACGCCGATGGCCTTCTTCGGCGGATCGGTCGGCCAGATCTACCGTCAGTTCTCGATCACGGTCGTCTCGTCGATGCTGCTGTCGGTGCTCGTCGCGCTGGTGCTGTCGCCGGCGCTGACGTCGACCCTGCTGAAGCGTCGCGAAGACAAGGGCGTGACGCGCCGCAACCGCATCGCCCGCGCGGCGCACCGCTTCGGCGACCGCTTCAACGACTGGTTCACGCGCACGTCCGACCGCTATCGCAACGGCGTAAAATGGGTGATCGATCATGCGCTCGCCGCGATGCTGTTGTATGCGGGCGTCGTCGCGCTCCTGGTCTTCGCGTTCCTGCGGCTGCCCACCAGCTTCCTGCCGGTCGAGGACCAGGGCATCGCGCAGATCCAGTTCACGCTGCCGGCCGGCGCGACCCAGAGCCGCACGCTGGATGCCGCCGTGCAGATCGAGAAGTACTTCATCGAAAAAGAGAAGGACAACGTCGCGATCATCTACACGATCGCCGGCGGCAACCAGGCGGGCACCGGGCAGAACGCGGGGCGCGGCTTCATGTCGTTCGCTCCGTGGGACGACCGCAAGGGCGCCGGGAACGCCGCGTCCGCGATCACGCAGCGTGCCAACAGCGCTCTCGCGAGCCTGCGCGACGTGCAGTTCTTCGCGCTCAATCCGCCGGCGGTACGCGGTCTCGGCCAGTCGAGCGGCTTCACGCTCGAGCTGCTCAACACCGGCAACCTGTCGCGCGAGGACTTCAAGGCGCGGCGCGACCAGTTGCTCGCGTCAGCGCAGGGCGATCCGCTGCTCAAGGCCGTGCGCGTCAACTCGCTGGAAGACGTGCCGACGCTGTCGGTGGCGATCGACTCCGAGAAGGTCGGCGCGCTCGGACTCGTGCAGTCGCAGGTCGACGCGACGCTGTCGGCCGCGTGGGGCGGCAACTACATCAACGACTTCGTCGACCGCGGTCGCGTCAAGCGCGTCTACGTCCAGGGCGACGCGCCGTACCGCTCGCGGCCCGAGGACCTCGCCAACTGGACGGTGCGCAACGCGGCCGGCGAGATGTCGCCGTTCTCCGCGTTCTCGAAGATCACCTGGGGCACGGCGCCATCGACGCTGACCCGCTTCAACGGCCAGTCGGCCTACGAGCTGCAGGGCCAGGCGGCCGAGGGCCGCAGCTCCGGCGAGGCGATGAACAAGATGCTCGAGCTCGCCGGCAAGCTCGACGGCGTTTCGACCGCTTGGAGCGGCCTGTCGTACCAGGAACGCATCTCGGGCGGCCAGGCGCCGATCCTCTACGCGATCTCGCTGCTCGTCGTGTTCCTCTGCCTGGCGGCGCTCTACGAGAGCTGGTCGATCCCGGCCTCGGTGATGCTCGTGATGCCGCTCGGGCTGGTCGGCGCGGCGCTCGCCGTGTGGCTGCGCGGGCTCGAGAACGACGTCTACTTCCAGGTCGGCCTGCTGACCACGATGGGGCTGGCCGCGAAGAACGCCATCCTGATCGTCGAGTTCGCCGAGCAGGCCGAGCGGGCGGGCAAGTCGGCGATCGACGCGGCGCTGGATGCAGCGCGCCTGCGCCTGCGGCCGATCCTGATGACCAGCCTCGCGTTCATCTTCGGCGTGCTGCCGCTCGCGATCTCGACGGGCGCCGGCGCGAAGAGCCGCGTCGCGATCGGCACCGCCGTGATCGGCGGCATGCTGACCGCGACCGCGCTGGCGATCTTCCTGGTGCCCCTCTTCTACGTGCTCGTGCGCAAGTGGTTCGGCAGGCGCGGCGTCAAGCCCGGTGGCCACGCCGACGCGACGCCGGAGGCCGCATCGTGATCGCCCGCCTGTCGATCGTCGTCGGTGCCCTCGCGCTCGGCGCCTGCAGCCTCGCGCCGCCGCGCGTGCAGCCCGAACCGGCCGTGCCGAAGAGCTGGCCGGTGGGCGACGCCTACCTGCGCAACAGCGAGGCGACGCTGCCGAAGGTCGACTATCGCGACCTGTTCCGCGACGCGCGGCTGCAGGCGCTGATCGTGCGCGCGGTCGACAACAACCAGGACGTGCGCGTCGCGGTGGCCAACATCGCGTCGGCGCGCGGTCAACTGCGTGTCCAGCGCGCGCAGCTTTTCCCGCAGATCGGCGCCGCCGGCAGCGCCACGCGCGCGGATCGCGGGCGGGCGTCGACCAACGGCACCGCAACGAGCGTGGGGGGCGTCAACAACAGCTTCGCGTTCGACGTCGGTCTGAGCGCGTTCGAGATCGATCTCTTCGGTCGCGTCCGCAGCCTGAGCGACGCGGCACAGGAGCAGCTCTTCGGCACCGAGGCCGCCCTGCGCGCGGCGCGGCTGTCGCTGGTCGCCGAAGTCGCGAGCGCGTACCTCACGCTGGCCACCGACCGCAGCCTGCTCGCGATCGCGCAGGAGACCGAGAACACGGCCAGTCGCAGCGTGCAGCTCACCGAAGCGCGTCGCGCCGGAGGCGTCGCACCGCGCGCGGACGTGCGACAGGCCGAGACCGTGCTCGCCCAGGCGCGCGCCGACCGGGCGAGCCAGATCACGCTGGTCGCGCAGGACCGCAACGCGATCGAACTGCTGGTCGGTGCGCCGGTCGCGGATGCCGAGCTCGCCGAGTCCATCGAGTCGGTGGATGGACTGTTCGACGAAGTCCCGGCGGGCCTCGATTCGCGGGTCCTGCTGCGGCGGCCCGACGTCGTGCAGGCCGAGTACCAGCTCTACGCCGCCAACGCGCGCATCGGTGCGGCGCGCGCGGCGTTCTTCCCCACCATCAGCCTGACCGCGGCGGCCGGCTTCGCGAGCGGTTCGCTGTCGTCCCTGTTCACGCGCGATGCCTTCGCGTGGTCGGCGGGCCCCGCGATCTCGCTGCCGATCTTCGACGCGGGCGCGCGTCGCGGCAATCTCGCGTCGGTCGAGGCGCAGCGCGATGCCGCGCTCGCGACCTACCAGAAGACCATCCAGACGGCGTTTCGCGAAGTGGCCGACGCACTGGCGCGGCGCGGCACGATCGACGACCAAGTGAAGGCGCAGTCCGACCTCGAGGCCGCCGCGCGCGACAGCTACTTCCTGGCCGACGCGCGTTATCGCGAGGGCGTCGATCCCTTCCTGTCCAGCCTCGACGCGCAACGCACGCTGTACACGGCGCGCCGCTCGCTGGCCGCGATCCGGCGCGTGCGTGCCGATAACCTGGTGGAGCTGTACCGCGCGCTCGGCGGTTCGAGCTGAGTGGTCCGGGCCGCACGCATGCGGTCGTGCGCCACCCTGTCAGCCGGACACTCAACCGGCGACGCGACCGAAACGCCGCACCCCTAGGACGCGCGCGGAAAATCGCGCTGGACGTCACCGCGCCGGAACGATCACCCGCCTGCTCCACTCGACACTTCGTACGGACGCCTCGCGCGCCGCACGGCTTCGAACAATCCAGGAGAACGCATGAACGCCATCACCAAGATCCTCGCCATCACCGCCTGCAGCCTGCCGCTGGTGGCACTCGCACAGACCACGCCGGCCGACCAGCCGCGCACCGACCTCGAACGCAAGCAGACGACAGAAACCGGACAGGCCACGAAGTACGGCGGCCCGGGCACCGACACCGGCGGTTCGATGAGCAAGCCGGACCATTCGATGAGCAAGGACCACTCGATGAGCAAGTCGGGCATGAAGCACTCCGACGCGATGAAGTCGGACAAGGCCAAGAACGCGCCGCCGGCCGGCGACGTGCCGACCTACCCGGCTCCCGCGCCGGACGGCAAGCCGACGAAGTAAGATTCGCGTCGCACGACGAGACGGGCGCCTGCGGGCGCCCGTTTTCATGGGGCGGTCAGGCGAGCGAGCGCACCAGCAGTCCCGCGACCCCGGAAGCCAGCACGACCGGAATGACCCCGACCTTGAAGCGGAACAGCGCCAGCGCGGCGACGAGGCCGATCAGCGCGGCCGGCGCCTCGAACGCCCCCGGGAATCCCTGCGGCCACAGCACGTGCCCGGCGAAGAACACCGCGAGGTTGACGATCACGCCGACCACCGCCGCGGTGATCGCGGTCAGCGGCGCGGTGAGTTTCACGTTGCCGTGCGTCGACTCGATCAGCGGGCCGCCGACCAGGATGAACAGGAACGACGGCAGGAACGTGAAGAAGGTCGCGACGCAGGCGGCCAGCACGCCCGACAGGAACAGGGCCTGCCCGCCGAGCACGGCCTGCGACCAGCCGCCTGCGTAGCCGACGAAGGCCACGACCATGATCAGCGGGCCGGGCGTCGTCTCGCCGAGCGCGAGGCCGTCGATCATCTGCGGGGCCGTGAGCCAGCCGAAGTGCTCGACGGCACCCTGGTACACGTAGGGCAGCACCGCGTAGGCCCCGCCGAAGGTCAGGAACGCCGCCTTCGTGAAGAACCAGGCCATGCGGGTCGGCGTCGTGTCCCAGCCGAACACCGCGACCAGCGCCGCCATCGTCCCGGACCACAGCACCCCGAACGCGAGCACGACGCGGACCAGCCGCGCGCGGTCGAAACGTGCGTGCGGCGGGGTCGGCGTGTCGTCGTCGATCACGGCCGGACCGGACCCGCCCGCGGCCTTTCCGTGGGCGCTGCGGGCCGTGAAGCGATCGGGCGCGACGCGACCCGCGATCGCGCCGACGAGGCCGGCCGCCAGCACGATCAGCGGGAACGGCGTGGCGAAGACGAAGATGGCCACGAAGGCCGCGGCGGCGATGGTCCACAGCCACGCGTTGGTGAGCGTCCGCGAGCCGATCCGCCAGGCCGCCAGCGCGACGATCGCCGTCACCGCCGGCTTGATGCCGTAGAAGATCCCGGCGACGGCCGGCACCGTGCCGAAGGCGAAGTAGATCCACGACAACGCGATCAGCACCAGCAGCGACGGCAGCACGAACAGGCCGCCTGCCGCGAGGCCGCCCGCCGTGCGATGCATCAGCCAGCCGATGTAGGTCGCGAGCTGCTGTGCCTCGGGCCCGGGCAGCACCATGCAGTAGTTGAGCGCGTGCAGGAATCGCCGCTCCGAGATCCAGCGCCTGCGCACGACCAGGTCCTCGTGCATCAGCGCGATCTGGCCCGCCGGTCCGCCGAAGCTCACGCAGCCGAGCTTGAGCCAGTAGCGTACGGCGGCGGCGAACGTCGGGGCCACGGGGGCCGTCACCTCGACCGATTCATCGTTCAAGACATGCTCCCGTGTCACGAGCGACCAAGAAAAAGGCGGCCGCAGCCGCCTCGATACGAGGAACCGCGGATCAGTTGCGCTTCGCGATCGCGCCGTAGACGGCCAGGATGACGATGGCCCCGATCAGCGACGCGATGAAGCCCGCATTCTCCGCCGGACCGTAGAACCCGGCCGCCTGGCCGACGAAGCGCGCCAGCAACGCGCCCGCGATGCCCAGGACCACCGTGAGGAGGAACCCCATGTTGTCCTTGCCCGGATGCAGGAACTTGGCGAGAACGCCGACGATGAATCCGATGACGATCGTGCCGATGATGCCCATGCCCATGTAACGCTCCCTGAGTGGTTGAAGTTTGAAACCGGCCGATCCTCGCAACAAAGGGCGGTGGAGGAGCTAGGACGAAGCCGCTTTGTACCGTCTCCGTTTTGCCGCGGGACGTGCGCTCGCGGACAGCTCGCTTCGCGTCGCCTTCGGCCCCTGCGTGCGCGTCTCGATGCGGTCGAGAACGATCATGCCGCCGTCGTGGCCGACGCCGTCGCTTCGGCCGCGTCGGTCCACCACCCGTCGCCGATCTCGGCCTTGAGCCACGTGATCAGGCTGCGGACCTTCGCCGGAACGAGGCGTGGAGAGGGGTAGACCGCATGGATTTCCTGGGAGGGCAGCGACCAGTCCCCGAGGATTGGCCGGACTGCGCCGGACTGTACCGACGCGTGCGCAACGTACCAGGGCAGTGCCGCGATGCCCATACCGCCCCGCGCAGCCGCGAGCAGCGCCGACAGGTTGTTCGAGCGTAGCGGTCCGCGAACATCGATCGGATGCGCACGACCGTCGGTGCCGGTGAACAGCCAGCGCGCATCGCCGCGCACGGTGCTGTAGATCAGCGCGTCATGACGCACCAGGGCCGAAGGGCTGCGGGGAACGCCGCGCCGCGCCAGGTAGGCGGGCGCCGCGACGACGACCCATGGGTTGACGCCGATGAAGCTCGAACCCAGCGACGAGTCCGCGAGTCGCCCCATGCGGATCGCGACGTCGATTCCCTGTTCCACCAGGTCGACATAGCGGTCCTCGAACGTCAGGTCGATCTGCAGCTTGGGATTGGCCTGCATGAAGCGAAGGACCCGCGGGACCAGCACGCGCCGACCGAACGCCACTGACGTGCTGACGCGCAGCCCGCCCTGCACTTGCGACTGCAGCAGCGCCGCAACCGATTCGGCCTCGTCGACGTGATGTGCGATCAGCTTGCACTTCTCGTAGTAGAGCAGGCCGATCTCGGTCGGCGTCACGCCGCGCGTGGAGCGATGCAGCAGCCGCGAACCGAGCTTTTCCTCAAGTTGCGCCACCAGCTTGGTCGCCGACGGCTGGCCGATGCCGAGGTCGGCCGCAGCCTTGCTGAACGAGCCGAGGTCGACCACGCGGATGAAGAGGCGCACGCCCTGGATGCGGTCCATCGCTTCGCGGTGGCCGCGGGGCCACCCGGTATTCCGGAAAGGAATAAGGGTAATGCATCGGCGCCGGATTCCCGCCGTCGACCGATCGCCGCACGATCACCGCCAAGGATTCCGACCCTCGACAGGAGATGCGACATGGCAAAGATGAAGGCCGCGCTTGCCGCCGTGCTGGTGCTGGAGAAGGAAGGCGTGACCATGGCGTTCGGCGTGCCGGGCGCGGCGATCAATCCGTTCTACGCCGCGATGCGCGAACGGGACTCGATCACGCACATCCTCGCCCGTCACGTCGAGGGCGCATCGCATATGGCCGAGGGCTATACCCGCGCCCGGTTCGGGAACATCGGCGTGTGCATCGGCACCAGCGGACCCGCTGGAACGGACATGATCACGGGGCTGTACTCGGCGATCGCCGACAGCATCCCCATCCTGTGCATTACCGGGCAGGCACCTCGGGCGCGGCTCTACAAGGAGGATTTCCAGGCGGTCGACATCGAGTCGATCTCGAAGCCGGTCACCAAGTGGAGCGTGACCGTCCGCGAGCCGGCGCTGGTGCCGCGCGCGTTCCAGCAGGCGTTCCACCTGATGCGCTCGGGCCGGCCGGGCCCGGTGCTGATCGATCTGCCGTTCGACGTGCAGATGGGCGAGATCGAGTTCGACATCGATACCTACGAGCCATTGCCGGTCTACCAGCCGGTCGCGACGCGCAAGCAGGTCGAGAAAGCGCTCGACATGATGATGGCGGCAGCGAAGCCGCTGATCGTCGCGGGAGGCGGGATCATCAACGCGGACGCGAGCGCGCTGCTCGTCGAGTTCGCCGAGCTGACCGGCGTGCCGGTGATCCCGACGCTGATGGGCTGGGGGACGATACCCGACGACCATCCGCTGATGGCGGGCATGTGCGGACTGCAGACCAGTCATCGCTATGGCAACGCGACGCTGCTCGCCAGCGACTTCGTGATCGGCATCGGCAATCGGTGGGCCAATCGTCACACCGGCTCGACCGACGTCTACTGCAAGGGGCGCACCTTCGTCCACGTCGACATCGAGCCGACGCAGATCGGACGCGTCTTCAATCCCGATCTGGGCATCGTCAGCGACGCGCGTGCCGCGCTCGTCCTGTTCGTCGAGATCGCGCGCGAACGGAAGGCCGCCGGCGCGCTCCGGGATTTCACGGACTGGTCGCAGCGATGCGCCGAGCGCAAGAAGCTGATGCACCGCAAGACCCACTACACGGAGACGCCCGTCAAGCCGATGCGGGTCTACGAGGAGATGAACCGGACATTTTCGCGCGACACCATCTATGTCACCACCATCGGCCTGTCGCAGATCGCGGGGGCGCAGTTCCTCCATGTCTTCGGTCCGCGGCAGTGGATCAACTGCGGCCAGGCCGGCCCGCTCGGCTGGACCATGCCGGCTGCGCTCGGCGTGGTCGCCGCCGATCCGACCCGTAACGTGGTCGCGCTGTCGGGCGACTACGACTTCCAGTTCATGATCGAAGAGCTCGCGGTCGGGGCCCAGTTCCGCCTGCCGTACGTGCACGTGCTGGTCAACAACAGCTACCTCGGGCTGATCCGGCAGAGCCAGCGCGGGTTCGCGATGGACTTCTGCGTGCAGCTCGCGTTCGAGAACCAGAACGTCGACGACGCCACGCTGCTCAGTTACGGCGTCGATCACCAGGCCGTGGTGCGAGGCCTGGGTTGCAAGTCGCTGCGGGTGGTCGACCCCGAGAAGATCGGCGCAGCCCTGGTCGAGGCCCAGGCGATGGCTCGCGAATTCCGCGTGCCGGTCGTGGTCGAGGTCATCCTCGAGAAAGTCACCAACATCTCGATGGGCGCTGAAATCGACCAGATCAACGAGTTCGAGGAGATCGACTGTCGGCATCCCCAGGGGATGCAGGGTCTCGCGATGGCGGGACTGCTCGAGTGATCCGTACGGTGCGCAAGCAGCGGCGTTCCGGAAGACCGGAATCGCCGCCGCAGCGCCGGGGCTATGACGAGAGCGCTTTGTAGCGGATCCGTTTCGGCTTGGCCCCCTCCTCGCCCAGCCGCTTCTTCTTGTCGGCCTCGTACTCCTGGTAATTGCCGTCGAAGAAGGTCCACTTCGAATCGCCTTCGGCTGCCAGGATGTGCGTCGCGATGCGGTCGAGGAACCAGCGATCGTGGCTGATCACCATCACCGAGCCGGCGAACTCCAGCAGCGCATCCTCGAGCGCGCGCAGCGTCTCCACGTCGAGGTCGTTGGACGGCTCGTCGAGCAGCAGCACGTTGCCGCCGGCCAGCAGCGTCTTGGCCAGATGCAGGCGTCCCCGTTCGCCGCCCGACAGGTTGCCGACGATCTTCTGCTGGTCGCCGCCCTTGAAGTTGAAGCGGCCCAGATACGCGCGCGACGGCATCTCGAAGCGGCCGACCGTGAGGATGTCGGCACCGCCGGTCACGTCCTCGAACACCGTCTTCTTGTTGTCGAGGTCCTCACGGGTCTGCGCGACCAGCGAGACCTTGGCGGTCGACCCGATCGCGACCTCGCCGCTGTCGGGCTTCTCCTGCCCCGCGATCATGCGGAACAGCGTCGACTTGCCGGCGCCGTTCGGGCCGATGATGCCGACGATCGCGCCCGCGGGCACCTTGAACGACAGGCCGTCCATCAGCATGCGGTCGCCGTAGGACTTCTTGACGTCCTTGAACTCGATCACCTCGTTGCCCAGGCGCTCGGCGACCGGGATGAAGATCTCGTTGGTCTCGTTCCTCTTCTGGTACTCCTGCGAGTTCAGTTCCTCGAAGCGCGCGATGCGGGCCTTGGACTTGGCCTGGCGCGCCTTCGGGCTCTGGCGGACCCATTCGAGCTCGGTCTTCAAGGCCTTCTGACGCGCGGACTCGCCCGACTCCTCGATCTTCAGGCGCTCCTGCTTCTGGTCCAGCCACGAGCTGTAGTTGCCCTTCCACGGGATGCCGTGGCCGCGGTCGAGCTCGAGGATCCACTCGGCCGCGTTGTCGAGGAAGTAGCGGTCGTGGGTCACGCCGACGACGGTGCCCGGATAGCGCAGCAGGAACTGCTCAAGCCACTCGACCGACTCCGCGTCGAGGTGGTTGGTCGGCTCGTCGAGCAGCAGCATGTCGGGCTTCGACAGGAGCAGCTTGCAGAGCGCCACGCGGCGCTTCTCGCCGCCCGAGAGCGGGCCGATCTTCGCGTCCCACGGCGGCAGGCGCAGCGCGTCGGCCGCGATCTCGAGCTGGTGGTCGCTGTCGCTGCCGGCCGTCGAGATGATCGCCTCGTAGCGCGCCTGTTCCTCGGCGAGCTTGTCGAAGTCCGCATCCGGCTCTGCGTAGGCGGCGTAGACGGCCTCGAGCTTGGCCTTCGCCTCGAACACCTCGCCGAGGCCCGACTCGACCTCCTCGCGCACGGTCGCTTCCGGATCGAGTTCGGGCTCCTGCGGCAGGTAGCCGATCTTGAGGTTCGGCATCGGCGTCGCCTCGCCTTCGATGTCGGTATCGAGGCCGGCCATGATCTTCAGCAGGCTCGACTTGCCCGAGCCGTTCGTGCCGAGCACGCCGATCTTCGCGCCGGGAAAGAACGACAGCGAGATGTTCTTCAGGATCTGGCGCTTCGGCGGGACCATCTTGCCGACGCGGTTCATCGTGTAGACGTACTGGGCCATGGGGGGAGCAGGTAGGTACGGGAAGGCGGCGAGCTTACCCGATGCGTGTCCGGAACTCCCTTCTCGTCGGCGCCCCATCCCCCTTCGGTGGAGGGCCGGGGAGGGGGCCGCGCGAAGCGCGGCCCCCTCCCCAGTCACGCCCCGACGCGCCTCTTGCCCGATCGCCGCCGAACCACGACCGGCTTCAACGCCACCAGATGCTGGTCCAGCATCGGCGCGAGCGTCTGCCGCAGCAGCGCCTCGCGTCCCCCGCCCGGTGCGAAGAGATCGAACTTGCCGGCCAGCGCCAGGTGCGCGAAGCCGTGCACGACGGACCATAGCGACAGCAGCGCATTCCACTGCACCGGCGCGAGCGGGGTCGCGGCGGGCACGCCATAGAGGTCGCGCACGCCCGACTCCAGTACCGCGAAACTGGCGAGAGCCCGAGTTTCCAGCGCCTGGTCCTTCGCGATGTCGGGCCGGAACATCAGCCCGAAGCGGCCGGGATAGCGCAGCGCGAAGCCCACGTAGCCCACGCCCTGCTCGCGCAGCCGCGCCACCGGGTCGTCGCCGCCGCGCGCGTTGCCCGCCTCGAGCGCCGCGGTGAGTCCGTCGAAGGCGAGGGTCGCGACGGCCGTGAGCAGGCCCGCGGCATCGCCGAAGTGATGGGCAGGCGCCGCCGGCGAGACACCGGACCGCCGGGCCACCTCGCGCAGCGAGAACGCCTCGAGCCCGCGCTCGGCCAGCAGCGTCTCCGACGCGTCGATCAGCGCCTCGCGCAGCGCGCCGTGGTGGTAGCCGTCGCGGGACGCCGCGGCCGGGGGAGAACGTCTGGCCATGATGGTTCGGTCGAGGAGCACATCGGGAACTTGACAGCGTTCAAATCATACCTTAAGGTTCATCTGAACACTGTTCAGTTATTCCGCGGAGTCGCCATGTCGCTCGCTTCCTCCCTCGACCCTTCGCTCGCGTTCTCGCTCGGCAGCAAGCTCGCCGCAGTCGCGTGGCTGGCGCTGGCGCTCTCGCCTTCACGGGCCCGCTGGGCGCCGCGCGTGCGCCTCGTCACCGGACGGGTCGTGCCGCTCGTCCTGGCCGTGGCGTACGTCGCGCTGTTCGCCGTCACCGGCATGCGCGACGGCGGCTACGACTCGATCGAGGCCGTCCAGCGGCTGATGGCGGTGCCCGCGCTGCTCACGGCCGGCTGGCTGCACTACCTCGCGTTCGACCTGTTCGTCGGCACCTGGATCGCCGAGCGGAGCGGCGCGCTCGGCGTCCCGCACGTCGTGGTGCTGCCGCTGCTCGCGCTGACCTTCCTGTTCGGTCCCGCGGGCCTGCTGGCCTTCGCGATCGTCAGCGGCATCGTGATGCGCCGCCCCCTTTCGACCCGGATGGAGAACCCGCTCCCATGACCACCATCACCTTCGCCCCGTCCTCCCCGTTCCACCCGATCGCCGCGCTGCTCGCACGCGAACGCAGGCTCGCGATCTACGGATTCATCCTCCTCGCGCTGGTGCTGCCGATGGCGATCGCGGCGGGGCTCGATCACCGGACGCTGCGCGGCGCCGACGTCTGGATCAAGCCGATGAAGTTCGCGTGGTCGATCGCGCTGCTCGCGCTGACGACGGCGTGGTTCGCGGGTCATCTCCCGGACCACGTCCGCAAGGGCCGCCCGATGGACCGGATCGTGTGGCTGCTCGTCGGCGCCGGCAGCTTCGAGCTCGGGTACATCGCGCTGCAGGCCGCGCTCGGCCAGGGCTCGCACTACAACGTGCAGGATCCCCTGCACGCGGCGATGTACGCGGCGATGGGCATCGGCGCGCTGATCCTCACCGCGACGCAGCCGATGCTGGCCTGGCAGCTCTGGCGACATCCGGATCATTCACGACCCATCGCCGTCCGGCTCGCGATCCTGATCGGTCTCGTGCTGACCTTCGTGTTCGGCGCCGGCATCGGCGGCATCCTCGCGAACATCCAGCCGTCGAGCGGGGGGGCGACCGTCCCGCTGTTCGGCTGGTCGCTCGGTGGGGGCGACCTGCGCCCCGCCCATTTCGTCGGCATCCACGCCGAGCAGGTGCTGCCGCTGGTCGGACTGGCCGCCACGCGGCTCGATCCGCGCGCCGCGAAGACGGCGGTCTGGGTGGCCACGCTCCTCTACGCCGGCCTGTTCGCGCTGCTCGTGACGTGGGGGCTGCCGGCGCGCACGTGAGCATCGGATCCGACGGCCGCCTTGCGCTCGAGGAAAGGCCGCGAGTACACTCCGCCCCCATGTCCTCGATCCGTACCGCTTTCTTCTACTTCTACTTTCCGCGCCACATGGCGGGGAAGAGACGGTAGCGCGCGCAGGCAGCAACCGAATCCGAAACCGCCAGATCGCTGGCGGTTTTTTTTTGCCGCCACGCTTTTTCAACATATTCCTCAAGCCTGTCGCCCAGATGTCGATCAGCTACCCAACGGAGTCCACCATGCCGATCAGCACCGATGACCTGCGCATCCGCGAGATCAAGGAGCTCACCCCCCCGTCCCACCTCGTACGCGAGTTTCCCTGCTCGGAGCGCGCCTCCCGCACCGCCTTCTCGGGCCGTTCGGCGATCCATCGCATCCTGCACGGCGCCGACCAGCGCCTGCTGGTCGTGATCGGTCCCTGCTCGATCCACGATACCGACGCGGCGAAGGAATACGCACGCCGGCTCGTCGTCGAGCGCGACAAGCACGCGAAGGACCTGGTGATCGTCATGCGCGTGTATTTCGAGAAGCCGCGCACCACGGTCGGCTGGAAGGGCCTGATCAACGACCCCGACCTCGACGGCAGCTTTCAGATCAACAAGGGCCTGCGCTCGGCGCGCGAGCTGCTCGCGACGATCAACGAGATGGGCCTGCCCGCGGGTTGCGAGTATCTCGACGTGATGACGCCGCAGTACATCGCCGACCTCGTCGCCTGGGGCGCGATCGGCGCGCGGACCACCGAGTCGCAGGTGCATCGCGAGCTGGCGTCGGGCCTGTCGTGCCCGGTCGGCTTCAAGAACGGCACCGACGGCAACGTGAAGATCGCCATCGATGCGATCAAGGCCGCGTCGCAGCCGCATCACTTCCTGTCGGTGACCAAGGGCGGGCATTCGGCGATCGTGTCGACCAACGGCAACGAGGACTGCCACATCATCCTGCGCGGCGGCAAGGCGCCGAACTACGATGAAGCCAGCGTCGCCGCGGCCTGCGCCGAGATGGGCAAGGCCGGGCTCGCGCAGAAGCTGATGATCGACGCGAGCCATGCCAACAGCGAGAAGAAGCCCGAGAACCAGATCAAGGTCTGTGCCGAGATCGGCCGCCAGATCGCGGCCGGCGACTCGCGCATCATCGGCGTGATGGTCGAAAGCCACCTGGTCGCCGGACGACAGGACCTCGCGGAAGGAGCGACGCTGTCGGACCTGGTCTACGGCCAGAGCATCACCGACGGCTGCATCGCGTGGGAGGACTCGGTCGCCGTGCTCGACCAGCTCGCCGCGTCGGTCCGCGAACGCCGTGTCAAGGAGAGCGAGCGTTCGTACTCGGGCAAATGAGGCACGCCGCGCTTGACGCGCAGCGGGGTGCACCACCTATAGTCCCGTCTCGCTCCCACGCGAACGGCCTCCCTGTCGAGCAGCGATGAAGTCATGCTGAAGAAGATCTCCACGCGCCAGCTCGCCATGGGCATGTACGTCCATCGCCTGTGCGGCTCGTGGCTCGATCACCCGTTCTGGAAGAAGACCTTCCTCGTGACCGAGGCTAAGCAGCTCGACCTGATCCGTCGCAGCGGCATCGGCGAGGTGTGGATCGACACGTCGAAGGGACTCGACGTGCCGATGGAGGAGACCGACGTCTCCGCGCTCGAGACGATGCTCGCGACGATGATCTTCAGCCCGGATCCACCGCCGCACGTCACGGACATCGGTCCCTGCTCGCTGGACGACGAGCTCGAGCGCGCCGGGCGGATCGTCGCGCAGGGTCGCGGCGCGATGAAGCTGATGTTCCAGGACGTGCGCCTGGGCAAGGCGATCGACACCGAGCACTGCCTGCCGCTGGTCCACGACATCACGCAGTCGATCGACCGCAACCCCGGTGCCATCGTCAGTCTTGCGCGCCTCAAGACCAGCGACGACTACACCTACATGCACAGCGTCGCCGTGTGCGCGCTGATGATCGCGCTCGCGCGGAAGCTGCGCCTGTCCGACGCGGACACGCGAGAAGCCGGCGTCGCGGGCCTGATCCACGACATCGGCAAGGCCGTGATGCCTCGCGAGATCCTCGGCAAGGCGGGCGCGCTGACCGCGGACGAGTACGCGATCATGCGCGGTCATCCGCAGGCGGGTCACGACATGCTCCTCGAAGCGCGCGGCGTCGGGGAGATCCCGCTGGACGTCTGCCTGCACCACCACGAGAAGATCGACGGGCGCGGTTATCCGTACGGACTCAAGGGCGATGCGATCTCGCTGATGGCGCGCATGGGCGCGGTGTGCGACGTGTACGACGCGATCACGTCGAACCGGCCCTACAAGGTCGGCTGGGATCCCGCGATGTCGATCCAGAAGATGGCCCAGTGGAGTCGCGAGGGCCACTTCGACGATGCGGTGCTGCAGGCCTTCATCAAGAGCATCGGCATCTATCCGATCGGCTCGCTGGTCAGGCTCGCGTCGGAGCGGATCGCCGTCGTCGTCGACCAGTCGCGGGCCAGCCTGCTCAAGCCGGTGGTCCGCACGATCCTCGACGTCGCCACCCGGCAAGCGTGCGAGCCCGAGCAGTTCGATCTGAGCGCACCGGGGTGCCGCGAACGCATCGTGTCGCGCGAGACGGCGCAGGTCTGGGGGCTGGTCTCGGTCGACGATCACTGGCGCTTCCCGTCGCCGTCCATCACCGAAGGCTACGGCCGCTGACGCGCCCGCCGGCGCCGACCAGGAACCCACGATGCGCTGGAACGACTTCGGCTGGCACGGCCGCGTGGGACGCACGACCTGGTTGCTGCGCATCGTCGGCCTGGCGCTGGTCGCAGCGGCGTTCGGGCTGCTCGCCGGCGCGCTGCTCGGCGACCCCGGGGCGGCGGTCGTCGCGGTCCTCTTCGCGTGGTGCGCGGGCGCCGTATCGACCCGCCGTCTCCACGACATCGGCAAGTCGGCGTGGTCGCTGCTGGTGCCGCTGGTCCCCGTGGTCGGTCCGCTGTGGCTTCTGTTCCAGCTCACGCGCCCCGGCGTCGAAGGGCGCAACCGTTACGGGACCGATCCGCAGTCGCGGTTCGACTACCTGCAGGTCGACATCGAGCGCTAGCCAGCGCCCCACTCCTTCATCCATGCCGATCGTCAACGACGTCACCCAGATCAACGCGATCGAGGTCTTCTCGATCGCCACGCCCCGCTCCACCGACGAGGTCCGCGCCGCCGTCGTCGGCACGATGCTGCCGATCTCGATCGGCGGCGGGCACTTCAGCATGGGCGGCCACACCGCAAGCCCCGGAACGCTGCACCTCGACCTGCGCCGGATGAACCGCGTGCTGCGCTTCGACCCGGCCGTCCGCACGATCCGCGTCGAGGCCGGCATCCGCTGGTGCGACATCCAGGCCTTCGTCGATCCGCACGGCCTCGCCGTCAAGATCATGCAGACCTACGCCAACTTCACGGTCGGCGGGGCGTTGTCGGTCAACGCGCACGGACGCTACATGGGCCTCGGCCCGGTGATCCTGTCGGTCCGGTCGATCCGGCTGGTGCTGGCCGACGGCCGCGACGCGACGGCCAGCCCGACCGAGAACGCCGGCTGGTTCGCCGCGGCGATCGGCGGTTACGGGGCGATCGGCATCATCACCGAGGCCGAGCTCGACCTCGCCGTCAACGTGCGCGTCGAGCAGCGCAACGCGAAGATGACGACGGACCGCTATCCGGCGTGGTTCGACGCCAACGTGCGGGGCAACGCGAAGGCCGTGTTCCACAACGGCGACCTCTATCCGCCGCACTTCGCCCGCACGCGCGCCGTGACGTGGTACGAGACCGACCGGCCGACGACGAACAGGCATCGGCTGCAGCCGCTGCGACGCGCCTACGCGCTCGAGCGCTACTTCCTGTGGGCGATGACGGAGACGCCGTTCGGCAAGAAGCGCCGCGAGTGGCTGATCGACCCGCTGCTCTATCGCAAGAAGCGCGTGCACTGGCGCAACTTCGAGGCGGGCTACGACGTCGCCGAGCTCGAGCCGGTCGGTCGCAAGCGCCGAACCTACGTGCTGCAGGAGTACTTCGTCCCGGCCGATCGGCTGCCGGAGTTCGTGCCGCAGATCGCCGCGATCCTGTCGCGCCATCGCGTCAACACGATCAACATCTCGATCCGCCACGCGCTGGCCGATCCGCTGTCCGTGATGGCGTGGGCGCGCGGCGAGACCTTCGCCTTCGTGCTGTATCACAAGCAGCGCACGCGCGAGAACGCGCGCGAGCGGGTCGCCGTGTGGACGCGCGAGCTGATCGACGCCGTGCTGGCCTGCGGCGGCACCTACTACCTGCCCTACCAGCTGCATGCGACCGACGCGCAGTTCCACGCGGCCTATCCGCGGGCGCGCGAGCTGTTCGCACTCAAGCGCACGCTGGACCCCGACTACCGCCTGCGCGGCGCGCTGTGGGACAAGTACTACGCGCCGACGCTGACCGTCGAGACGTCGGCACCCGCGGCCGTCACTCGCGAGTCGCTGTTCCATGCGGTCTACGACGACACCCGCGAGGCCGATCGCTTCTACGCGTTCCTGCAGAACATCTTCCATCTCTTCCCGCAGGACCGGCTGCATGCGCTGATCAAGTCGTCGCTGCGACGGCAACGCGACGACGAAGCCATCTATCGCGATATCCAGGCGGGGCTTCCCGGCATCACGCCGAAGGCGTCGATGCTGACCTACGCGCTGCCGTCGTTGATGGTGCAGAAGACCGAGATGGGGAAACAGGCGGCCGAGCTTCTCGGCGACACGACCGCGCGGCGCGACTACGTCGAGATCGGCACGACCGGCCGCTACGTGCGGGCCGTGCGCCGACACGCGAAGGTGACCGGTGCGGTGACGCTGGTCCACGACGTCGAGGCCGGCTTCTCACCGGTCGATCTGGTCGAACGCGGCCAGCTCGCGCGCGTCGGCGCCTTCCGTCCGCTGTCCGACTACGCGCCGATCGACCTGCCCGAACGCAGCGCCGACGTCGTCAGCTGCTTCGTTGGCCTGCACCACATGGCGCCCGAGCGACTCGCG
>Ga0123336_10000828_pt1 | contig 30024 bp, 26 predicted proteins | sample SSSSmetaG_FD_96466 | JGI IMG/M metagenome (GOLD analysis project Ga0123336, IMG submission 96466) | Glacier valley bacterial and archeal communities from Borup Fiord, Nunavut, Canada, to study Microbial Dark Matter (Phase II) - ​SSSS metaG | ecosystem: Environmental > Aquatic > Freshwater > Ice...
CCCGATACCAGTACCTATACTATCACCGCCACCGGCCAACCGCCCGTGCCCACCACGGCCCAGCGCCTGCGTAACGACCGGCTGCTGCGCTTGCAGGCGAAAGCCGGCACCTGGCAGCCGGGCGCATACGAAATTGATGTGCCATCCGGGGGGATGTTCGATAACAGCCGCCTTTACTACGCTTTTGCGGTCAAATAGGAGCCTTGCTTGTGAGCGCCATTGCCCATCCTACTCCCACTATCACCCGCGCGACGGCGGCGGCCGGCGGTGCCCCCGCTGAACCGGCGGTCGCGGTAGACGAACTGAACGCCGACCACGGCTTGCCGCGCTTCTTTTTCGCCGCCGGCCTAGCCCTGGTTATCAGCGCGATCCACGGCATCTTGCAACGGCTGCCGATGTTTGCCGAATGGATTCGTACCGCCGACTACGGCGGCCACATGATCACCAATCTGGCCCACACCCACATCACCATCGTCGGTGCGGGCACGATCAGCCTGACAGCGTTGCTCTATTACATGATGCCGCGCTTGGGCCACCGCCCACTCTATAGCAGCGCGCTGACTAGCGTTTCCTTCTGGTTTACGCTGTTCGGCGTGTTCGGCTTCTACCTGTCGGTCCTCGCGGTGGGGGCCTATGAAGGCAGCATGGTCCACGCGGGCTGGCAATACGAGGCGGCGCGCGACTGGATGGGGGCATGGCACAAAGGGCCGATTGCCTTCACGGCCGCCATCATGGGCATCGGCTACTGGACTTTCACGGCGAACATCTGGCTGACGGCGCGGCGTATGGGCCAGTTCCGCCGCGCCCACCCAGAGCAAGGTGCCACGCCCATCGAGTGGCTGCTGATCCAGTTCTGCGTGGTCTCGGCCACGGCGCTGTTTATCGGCACGGTGCAGGGCGTGTACCAAGTGCTGCCCTGGTCGCTCGACTGGCTGCACAAAGCGGGCGAAGCGGGTCGCCTGATTGACCCGATGGCCCACGCGCACATGAACTTGGTCGGCGGCGTGTCTATCGGTATGATGGCGCTGCTCTACTATTTCTTGCCACGGATGTTGGGTCGCCCGATCTATAGCTTTAAGCTGGCCCGCTTCAGCTATTTCACCGTGGTTGCTGGTGTGTTCGCCTTCTGGTTGATCGCGATCATCCTCGGGTTCGTGGAAGGCACGCCCATCGTCGAACGGGGCGCGGCTTACGATACGATTCGTGCCCAAGTCGGGCTGTGGCACACGATTCCGCTGGTCGGTGCGGCGATCACGATGGGCGTGGGCTTCTGGACCTTTATTGCTAATATCTTCCTGACGCTCAAACAGGGGCCGGCTCCGGCTGCGCCGGCAGATCACTGGCTGTCCCGCTTCGTCGGTCTCAGCACGTTGGCCTTGTTGATCGGCACGATCCAGGGCGTGATCCAGACGCTGCCGCCGGTGGAACACTGGCTGGATGCGGCGCAGGGCACCGGCTGGATGGTCACGCCCTACGCCCACGCCCAGATGAACATGATCGGCTTTGCCATTCTGGGGCTGATGACGCTCTCGACTTTTGCCTTGCCGCGCGTGACGGGTCGCCCACTGTGGAGTGTACCGTTCGCCAAGCGCACGCTGACGGTGATCGCCAGCGGGGTCTTCGCCACCTATGCCCTCTTCCTCACGCTGGGCATCACGGAGAGCATGGCGCTTTATGCGCGCTTCCCCGGCGGCGCGAAGGGCACCATGGACGACTTTTTGCCGCCGGACACTGCCGTGGTCGTGCGCTCGGCGGTTGGCGGCGATGGGGTCCACACTGCGCTTGTTCTGCTGGTGGCCTGCTGGGTGGGAGTCGGCTACTTTATGCTACTGCGCCACATTGCCGGCTCCATCGGCATTGCGGCGATCCGCGCCTACCGTGACACGTTCTTTGGCCGCGCCGCCGCCGCCGCGCAGCAACACGCCACGCCGCACCCCAGCGCAGTCCCCGACGACCCGCGCCAGATCGTGCGCCGGGGGCTGCAACTGGCGATCTATGAGATGGGCGCAGGCTGGGCCGGCTTCATGGGCATGGGCTGGATCATGAGCGGGCGCGGCTTCATCGGCATCATGCTGTTGTCGGTCTGGGCCGGCATCTATTGGACCACCCTGTTTGTGCTGCTGGCGGTGACGCAGGCGGGGCCGCTGGGCATCGGCATCATGGCCTTCACTTGGGCGCTGCTGCCCACCCTCAGCGGCCTCGCCGTCTACCGCACCTATCTGACCGGAGCGCGGTCCATCCTGGCGGCACGGCAGACATAACGCGGGCCGCTTGAAACGTGGTTTGCGGGGGTTCATAAGCGGTCTGCATCTGTCAGTGGGTGCAGGCCGTTTGCTACTAAGGAGCCTACTCTCCTGTACGGATAGGCGGTTCCCGAATGTGGAGCGAATACCCGAATAGCTGGTACGCTACCGACGTGGAGCCTGCCTGTCGCACTCAGTAGCGCGTCAACGTGCGTTTGTCGGGTTGGTTGCTGCTGTAGTCAAGCACGGCGTGCGCGGGGCTGCCGACCACACCAGTCGGAACGTGACAGAAAACTGTTGACGGGCTACTCAGTGATCCCCGATCTAGCGTCTCTGTTCGGGGTCTACCCCGCTACTATTCGGGTATTCGCTCCGCATTCGGGGACCACCTGCATCCACCGCGCTACCCACTAGCGGACCGAGTTGCCATATAATAGGCTCAGGTTAGTTGCAACGCTGCGAAGCATCAGCAAAAGCGATAACACGCTGAACCTTCGAGTCGTTTTCATCAACATAGGATCGCAAACTAATAGTCAGTGTAGCGTGGATATTTCAGCGTGATTTCGCTAGAAACAGAGGCAAGCTATGAACTTTGCTACAAGCGCAGCGAATCAAGAACCACCCGATGCCCCTTTGCCGACCAACGAACCGGCAAAGGCCAAGCTATTGGCTGCAGTGCAAAAGCCCCAGCCAGTAGCAAATCCAGAGCTAACTATTATGGTGGCGCAACTGCTGCAACTACATGGGCAACTACAAGCGGATGTAGTGCGTTTGGAGGAGCGTTTAGCAGCGGTTGAGGATCAACTCGAGGAAGCAGAAGACATCCGTGCCTACGATGCGGCAGTTGCGCTGGGCGGTCCTCTGCTGCCAAAAGAGGAACTCCTCCGTCAGATTGCCGCCACGGATCTCAGTGAAGCTCGCTATGTTGCTACCGCTCTAGGCCAAGCCCAATACCGCCCTCCAACTCCCGACAGCAATGCCCATTATGCTACCATCCCTGGTATCGAGGGCGTTTGGGCGCGAGAAGCAACCCTCGAGCGTACCCAAGACGAACTCGCCTCGGTGCTGCATGACTGGATCAACTTTCGCCGGCAGCGTGGTCTCCCGATTCCGTCTGTTGCCGGCATCGCTCTGGAGTCCTAATGCCTCCTATCGGCCCGATTAAGCGCCGCAAATTGATCCGGTATCTACACCAGTTAGGGTGGCAAGGCCCGATCCCTGGTGGTCGTCATGAGCAGATGACCAACGGTAGCCGGGCGCTAATCATTCCCAATCCGCATAACGGCGATTTGGACCGCACGATGTTGCTTGATTTGCTCCAACAAGCGGGTATCAGCCGGACTACCTGGGAAGGGCTATAGGCAGCCTGAGATCCACCCGCGCCGCTAGGCGGTATAATAGGGCCACAGGAGGAGGGCGTGACGATGGAGACACGACCGCTGGGCAAAAGCGGGATTGCGGTGCCGGTGGTGGGCATGGGCACTTGGCGCACGTTTGATGTGCGCGGAGCAGTGGCGGAGGCGGGGCGACGCGACTTGGTGAGCGCGGCGTTGGCTGGGGCGATGCGCCTGTTCGACTCATCGCCGATGTATGGCGAAGCGGAGCGCGTGTTGGGGCTGGGGCTGACCGGGCGGCGCGACACGGCGTTTGTCGCCACCAAAGTCTGGACGCACGACCCCGCCGAGGGCCACGCCCAAATTGCGGCAGCCTTGCGCTTCTTCGGCGGGCGCGTGGACCTCTATCAGGTGCATAACCTCGTCGCGTGGCGCGAGCAATTACCGCTGTTGGAAGCCGCCCGTGCCGCCGGACAGGTCGGCCTGATCGGAGCCACCCACTATGACCACGCCGCTTTCCCCGAACTCGCCACGGTGATGCAGAGCGGGCGCGTAGATGCGATCCAGGTGCCGTATAACGCCGCCGATACGGCCGTGACGCGCACGATTTTGCCGTTGGCCGCCGAGCTGGGGCTGGGCGTGATCGCCATGCGTCCGCTGGGCAGTGGGGAACTCACCGCGCACCCGCCGCCCGCCGCCAAATTGGCCTTCTTGCGGCCCTTCGGCATGGAGACATGGGGCCAAGCGCTGCTGAAATGGGTACTCAGCGACCCGCGCGTGACGGCGGTCATCCCAGCCACGGCCCGCCCCGATCATGTGGCCGAGAACGCCGCCGCCGGCCGCCCCCCCTGGTTTGACGACGCAACCCGTGCCCGTGTCGCGGCCCTGACCGGCTATCGCTGATTGCGGAATGCGGAATGCGGAATGCGGAATGCGGAATGGAGACGGGTATTGAGGGTTGAGTTCTGACGGCTGATGACTGGCGACCGCCGACTGAGGACTGACGACCGCCGACTGACGGCTGGCGACTGACGACTGACCCCTGACCCCTGGCCCCTAGCACGAGGAGAGACGCGATGCCTGAGCATAACATGACCGACTATGAGGCGACGCGGGCGGCGTTTCAGTTGGTGGTGCCGGAGTGGTTCAACTGGGCGCGCGATGTGGTGGCCGGCTGGGCGGCAGACCCGGACCGCTTGGCGATGCTGTGGGTGGGGCCGGATGGGACGGAGCGGCGCATCACTTTCGCGGAGTTCGACCGGCGGGCTAATACGGTGGCGGCGGCCCTGCGCGACCTGGGCGTGCAGCCCGGCGACCGCGTGGCGATCATGCTGCCGCGTGTGCCGGAGTGGTGGGAGGCGGTGCTGGGCATCATGAAGCGCGGTGCGGTGAGTATGCCGGGCACGATCCTGCTGACCCCCAAAGACATCGCCTACCGCATCAGCGCCGCCGCAGCCCGCGTGGTGATCACCGACGCGGCGGGCGCGGCCAAAGTGCATAGTGTCGCTGACCAAACCCCCAGCCTCGCGGTGTGCATTGTGGTCGGTGCCGGCGACGTGCCGGCGGGCTGGCACCGTTATGCCGATCTGCTAGCTGCGGCCCCGACCGACTACACCGGCGAACCCACCCGTGCGGCGGACCCGGTGATGATCTATTTCACCAGCGGCACGGTCGGCTATCCCAAGATGGTGCTGCATACCCACGCTTCGTACCCGCTCGGCCACTCCATCACCGGCAAGTATTGGCTGGACCTACGGCCCGGCGACCTGCATTGGAATGTGGCCGACAACGGCTGGGCCAAAGCGGCCTGGAGCAGCCTGTTTGGGCCGTGGGGCGAGGGTGCGACGCTGTTTGTGCAGGACAGCCGGGGCAAATTCAGCGCCGGGGAAACGCTCGATCTGTTGGCCCGCTACCCGATCACAACGCTGTGCGCGCCGCCGACCGTGTATCGCACGTTGGTGCTGGAAGACCTCAAAGCGTATCAGTTCCCCTATCTGCGCTGGTGCGTGGGCGCGGGCGAACCGCTCAACCCCGAAGTGATCACCATCTGGCAGCAGGCCACCGGGCTGACCATCCGCGACGGCTATGGACAGACGGAAACCGTGCTGCTGGTGGGCAACTTCCCGCCGCTGCCGGTCAAGCCCGGCTCAATGGGCAAGCCGTCACCTGGCTTCGATGTGAGCGTGATTGACGACGCGGGGGCCGAGGTGCCGCCCGGCCAAGAAGGTGACATTGCAGTGCGCGTGCGGCCCGTGCGCCCGGTGGCCCTGTTCCAGGAATATTGGCGCAACCCCGAAGCGACCGCTGGGGCCATGCGCGGTGACTGGTACGTGACCGGCGACCGGGCACTGAAGGACAGCGACGGCTACTTCTGGTTTGTGGGCCGCAGCGACGATGTGATCATCAGCGCGGGCTATCGCATCGGCCCGTTTGAGGTGGAGAGCGCGCTGATCGAACACCCCGCCGTGGCCGAAGCCGCTGTGGTCGCCAGCCCCGACGCGCTACGCGGCGAGATCGTCAAAGCCTTCATCATCCTGGCCCCCGGTTACGTAGGCTCCGCCGTGCTGGTGACGGAGATCCAGGAGGCGGTGAAGGCCAGCACTGCGCCCTACAAGTACCCCCGCGAGATCGAGTTCGTGCAGGAACTGCCCAAGACCGTCAGCGGCAAAATCCGCCGCGTCGAACTGCGCGAGCAGGAGCGGCAGCGCAAGGCGAGTTCTGAATTATGAATTATGAATTATGAATTAACGACTGACGACCGACGGCCGACCGACGACCGACGACTGACGACCGGAGTGACGATGACCGACGCACCGCCGACCGACGATGGCCCCAGCCCGGCGAGCTTTGGCGCGCTGTACAAGCTGCTGGGGGCCAGCGCCACCTATCAGCAGATGATGGGCGAGGTGTTTGGCGCAGGCTATGCCGCGCAACTCTCGATTGCTGCGCCCGCCGATGTGCGACTGCTGGCGCGGCGGGCGGGCGGGCGGGCGGGGGCGCGGGTGGCTGATCTCTGCTGCGGGCTGGGCGGGCCCAGCCTGCTGCTGGCGGCGGAGTATGATTGCACCGTAGTCGCGGTGGACTGGTCGCGCCAAGCAGTAGAAAGCTGCCGGCGCAGTGCGGTCGTGGCGGGCTTGGCGCGGGCGTTACGCCCTGTGGTGGGGGATGTGCGCCACCTGCCGTTTGCCGCCGGCGCATTCGATTCGGTTGTCTCGATTGACGGCTTCTACTTTGGCGTAGACCTACCTACCCTGTATGCGGCGGTGTGGCGGCTGCTGCAACCCGGCGGCTGCTTCGCGTTTTACTTCGATGTTCCCGCGCAGGCCGTGGTAGATGCCTCGCTGCCGGCCCGCCGCGCCCACCGCCAGAGCCATCGCATCGATCACCCTGCCGCGCTGACGGTTGCCGGCTTCCGCAGAGTCCACGCGGAAGACCGCACCGGCGCGCAACAACTGCTGTTCGAGCGACTGGCCGCCGCCTATGATCGCCACTTCCCCGTCCTGCAAGCCGAGATCGGCCCCGCCCTGGCCGCCGATTTACGCGACGAGGTGCAGCAGACGCTGGACCTGACCGCCGCCGGACTGTGGCCGCGCTATCTGTTCAGCGCCCGTAAGCCCGCCTAGACCCTACTCCCGCGCTGCGAAGACGCGATAGTCCAGGTCAGGGAAGGGGTTGTCGCGCATGGCATAGACGCGGGCGCGGGCCAAGCCCATCATATCCACCGGCTCGGTCGCGTTCACCATCTCGGCGGTCTGGGCGAGGTCGTTGAACCAAGCGAGGTGTTCGTTGAAGCGGTGATTGGAGTATTCCGGCGCTTGGGTGGTGGTGGTCAGGAACTCCCAGTCGCTGGCTTGCAACAGCAGCAATTCGCGCCCGGCCTGGGCCAGCACCTCGGCCAATGCGCCCTCGGCCTGCGGGTGGCGGGCGACCAAGCCCTCCATGCGCCGCTCGGCGTTGTGAATGCCATGCCACATCCACGCGGTGGCTGGGTTCTGCCAAGTGTTATGCGTGCCTGCTTCGCCCCACGAGCTTTCGGGCAGGGCCAGCCGTTCCGTGGCGGGGTGCGCGACCAGCCAATCGCTGGCGGTGGTCAGTTCCACCGTCGGGTCGGCAGCCAAATGGCGCAAGGTCGCTTTGAGCCAATCCACGCCCTCATGCCACCAATGGCCGAAGAGCTCAGTATCGTAAGCCGCGACCACGATGCCCGGCGCGTCGGCGGCAGCCTGATAGCCGCGCAGTTCTTCTGCCACCAGAGCGGCGAAGTGGCGGGCGTGTTCAGCCACGCGCTCCTGCGCTTTGGCTGGCTCGTAGGGCGCTTTGTCGCCCAGGCCCAGACTGTGGTCGGTGATGCGCCAGTATTGCAGCCCGCTGGTCTGGTCTTTGCGATGAAACTCGCGATACCAGGGGTCGCCGGGGTAGCCGACCTGCGCCGCCCAGACTTGCTGCCCCGTGCGTTCGTTGCGGCCCATGACCGCCACCGGGCTATCGGCCACGCGGTAGGGCAGGAAGGTGGTGCGGCTGCTGGGCGGCGCGTAGTTGGGCACCGCCAGCAGCAGCCGGTCAGGGATGGGCGTGTAGCCAATGGCCCCGCCGCCGGCTTTACCGCCCGGCCCGCCGCCGGTGATGGCGTGCGACTCGCTGAAGAATAGCCCAATGTCTTGTGCGGCCAGAAACGTTTCCAGCCCCGGCTTGACATAATAGCCTTGCTGCGCGGCGGCGGTGAAGAAGGCCGGGCGATAGGCGCACTCCGGCAGCCAGACAGCGCGCGGATCGCGGCCAAACCAGCGCTGATACGCCTGCTTGCCGACCGCGAGCTGGCCGTAGACATTGGAGTCGCGGGCCAGCAGCGGCAGGTAGGCGTGGGTGGCCGCCGAGGTAAGGATCTCGATGTAGCCCGCGTCTTGCAGCCGCCGACACGCTCCGAGCAAATCGCGCCCCAGCCGCCCGTTGAACAACGTGCCGGCCCGTCGGTAGTAGTCGGCGAAATGGCCGGCGAGGTATGCGCCGTGGCTGTCGTCCGCCGCTGCAAAGCGCACGCGGTCGGCCTCGGCCAAGCGTACCTCGTTCTCAATATAGCGGTCAAAATGCTCCCCGATCAGCGCATCGCCCAATTGTTCGGCCAGGATCGGCGTGATGCCCAGCGTCAACCGATACGGTACGCCCTCGTCGGCCAGATCCAATAGCGCCGTGACCAGCGGGACATAGGTCTCGGCCATCGCCTCGTGCAACACTTCTTCGCCGTGCGGCCAGCGCCCCGTCTGCCGATAAAAGGGCAGATGGCTGTGCAGCACGAACGTGAAACCTCCTTGTTTCAACGCGGCATCTCCTTTGATGGGGGTTAGGTGTTGATGGTACTGAGTTGATACTTGGCAACGGCGGCCTGATCGAGCCGACTTACAACATCGGCTAGGAAACCGGCGGCGCTCAATATATCATCAATAGACAATTGGTGCAGGGCTTCTCTGGGCAAGGTGATGGTGGGATTATTCGCCTGAAATTTGAGATCAACCCGACCGTTGTGGTGGGTGTAGAGATTACGAATCTCGAACAGCTCTCGTGCGCGAGGTTGCTCTTGCGCGGTAAATATCTCCAACTGATACTGCCGCCGGAACGTTTCGATGTATGCCTCTATCGCGCCGCGAATCAGTTTGCTAATGCGGCGGTTCGCTTCAAAATCTACAAACTCTAAGATTGTTTGGAAGCCTAACACCTCTTCTACCGTGACCGTCGCGCCCGACTTAAGGGTAAGCGGCTGGGTTAGATAGATTTCAGACATTAAATCGGTCAGGTAAATCTCAAAGGTATTAACGAATCCGAGTAGCGCGGCACGCGCAAGCACCTGACCGAGCGCATCATCTGATGGGATACTCGATCCATGCGGTTGCACGATGTCTGCTGAACGAGCGAGCAATTTTGTCCAAGCGGCGTACTCGCCTGATAAAAGGCGTTCTGCTCTAGTAGTTGGCATAAGCACCCATCTCACGCAGGCGCAAGAGCAACGCATCCATCAAGGGGTTGCCGGAGGGGACAAACGGCTCTTCGATGATTGGCGGGTCACGCTGTACTTTAGTGCCTTCGCGTGTATAGGTGACGTTGTTGTTGTTGACGATAGGCGCCGGCGATTTCTCCACCTCGATGATGTAGATCCGCTTGCCCGCTAACTTCTCGTCGTAGTACTGGAGACGGGGGCGCGTCTGGAGGTGCTTTAATGCTACGTCCACCACTCCGGCTGCCGGCACGAGGGGATCGATCCCTTGCACGGTCATGTCGTCCAACACGCCAAACACGATATAGCCGCCGTCCGCGTTGGCGAAGGCGGCGATCTCGCGCGCCATCGCGCTAGGCGGCATGATCACTGAGATGTATTCCAGGTGCTGGTCTTCGGGCGGTAGCCCCTTTTTGAGTTCGTCAATAAACATGGTTGGTTCTCCCCTGTGGTAGATACGTGCGTTTCGTTGCCCTCTATTATAACACCAAAACGTAGGCCAGATCGTTGACGTTGGTGCCGGTCGGGCCGGTAACGATGGCATCGCCGAGGGCGGCGAACAGGGTGTAGCTGTCATTGGCGGCGAGGGCGGCGTGCGGGTCCAGGCCGTGGGCTATGGCGCGTGCAAGGGTCGTGCCGTCCGCCACAGCGCCGGCAGCAGGGCTGGCTCCGTCGCCGCCGTCGGTGGCGAGCGTGGCGACGGCGACTTGCGCCCCCCAGCCGGCCAGCGCTAAGGCTGCGCCCAGCGCCAGTTCGCTATTGCGCCCGCCCTGCCCCGCACCGCGCACGGTGACGGTGGTTTCGCCGCCCAGCACCAGACAAGCCGGGCGCGGCAACGGGTGGCCGCTGGTCTGGATCTCTTTGGCAAACGCCGCCAGCAGGCCGCCCACATCGCGGGCTTCGCCCTCCAAGAAGGTGGTGAGCAGGGTTGCGTGCAGGCCCAGAGATCGGGCGGCGGCGACGGCGGCCAACGCAGCGATGCGGTTGTCCCCGATGAGCTGGGTGATCACGCGGGCAAAGAGCGGATCGTCAGGATTGGGCGTGTCAGGCAGCTTGCCGGCGGCTCCGGCGGCTAGATGCGCCTGCACGGTGGGCGGCACAGCGGCGGCCAAATCGTAGCGGGCCAGCACAGCCAGCGCGTCGGCATAGGTGGTGGGGTCGGGCACGGTGGGGCCGGAGGCGATCACATCGAGCGGGCTGCCGACCACATCGCTCAGGATGAGTGCGACCACGGTGGCAGGCGCGGCGCGCTGGGCCAGCCGTCCGCCTTTGAGCGCAGCCAGGTGCTTGCGGACGGTGTTCAGGTCGCCGATGGTCGCGCCGGCGCGCAGCAGAGCATCGGTCACGGCTTGCACGTCGGCCAGAGTGAGCGGCGGGGCGGGATCGGCCAGCAGCGCCGAGCCGCCGCCGGAGATCAGCACCAGCACCAAATCATCCGGCCCAGCGGCACGGGCCAGCGCGCCGATACGTTGCGCCGCCTCCACCCCGCGCGCGTCGGGCAGGGGGTGGCCGGCCTGCACCAGTTCGATGGTGGCTGGGCCAGGAGTCGGCGGCGGGTCTTTGACGATCACTAACCCGCCCCGCCATGCCTCTAGTTCGCCCAACACGGCCTCTGCCGCCTGCGCCATCGCCGCGCCCGCCTTGCCCGCGCCCAGCACGAACAGGCGGTCATACGCATCCAGCCGCAGCGTCGTCCCACCGACCGTCAGCAGCCCCGCCTCAACATCGAGTCGCAATGCCGCACGCACGGCCACCACCGGGTCCACCGCCCGCAGCGCCGCCGCGTTCAGCCGATCCACCATTTCGCGCACGCTCAACGGGGTCATAGCTCACCTAGGTATCAGGTATCAGGTATCAGGGGTCAGGGGTCAGGGGTCAGGGGTCAGGGGTCAGGGGTCAGGAGACGGGTGGCGGGTGTCAGGTATCAGGTATCAGGTATCAGGTATCAGGAGACGGGTGGCGGGTGACGGGTGGCGAGTGACGGCGGTTAGTGGGCAATAAGCAGAGATCAGATTTCGTCTCCTGACCCCTGACCCCTGACCCCCGTCTCCCGTCTCCCGTCTCCTGACCCCTGATACCTAAAGATAAGAGGGCTGCCCACTGGGGACAACCCTCGGATGATGGCACATCATGCACCCTTTATCGACGACAACCTTCCAGCTTACGACCGCCAGTTAGCTCCAGCCTGGCACTCCCACGGCACCCAGAACGGTCCATTTACTGCTGCTACCTTCCGGTCCTGACAGGGTTCATAGTGTTCTGCCGCGTGGGACCTGACTTTCAACACCACTTCGCGTCCGCAGTCCTACAAAGTCGGGCCTCAATTGGGAATTCCGCCCCGCTAAAGCGCATTGCGGGTACAGGGTAGCGCTAGCTCCCCGCCTAGCATGACTAACCTTATCATACCGCAGCCGGGCGCGCTTGTCAAGGGCGGCCAAGCGCAGCAAGTTAGCTACTCGGCAGCTAACGGTTGTCCATGCCAGTACCAGGATTGACCTGGGTCCATATACGTTGGATCTGTGTTGTAGCCCTCATACCAGCCATCCCAGGCGAACGGCTGCATAAGCGCAAGCAGGCCATCGAACACGGAGAAGAAGCAGTCGGTCAGCGGGTCGCCCGCCGGTAAGACGGGGGAATGGAACTCAACGCTTTGCCCCCCACCGTTGTTGGTGTAGATCTCCAGGGTGTTCAACCAGTCTTCTTCACCAATAGTCGGCCCATCACGTTCCGCAGAAAGGCCATACGGTACAAATGGTAGCTGCCTAAGTGCAGCCTGGATCGCTTTGATCTGCTCAGTAACCAAGGCACGGTGGTCCTCGAAATAACTCAGCGTTACCACCACGCTCGGCCACTCCGGCAACACCGCCACTCGTAAATCGCGGCGACCCTCCCAGTGGGCTGCGCGGATAACTGGCTTAAGGAAATTGGCACCACGGTTCATTGTATCATCTGTGTAGATCGCTACAGATCGCCGTGTAATGAGTCCCTGGTAGTGGATTAGCCGCAGATCCGGGTACAACCAGCCGAAGCTATCTAGCTCTTCGGGCGGATGTAGAACGCGCGGGCCTTCAATCAACGCACCCGCGATGCGTTTGAGCCGCCTACTTTGCCAACTCCGCGCATGGATTTCTTCCTTACTCCGCATAGACCATTTCTCCTCACTCCAACCGCTGCGTCAGCCGCCGCGTGTCGTAGCGCAGCTTTTTCGCGCCCTCGGCAGAGACTTGACCGCCTTGTTCCAGCTTGGCGGCTTCGGCGTTGGCGGCCTGGGCCAGGTCGGCCTCGCCCATATCGAGCAGGCGCGTGGCCGCTTGGCGCAATTTGCTGGTGGCCCCGGCGATGTTGCCCACGGCGGCATCGTCCAGGGCGCGGGTTTGCAGGTTGAAGGCGCTGATCTTTTCCACCGTGTTCATCACCTGCGGGTCAAGCGCGCCCATGCCGGTGGTGCTGAAGTCCAGCAGCACATCGGCGCGGGCTTGTGCGCCGGTGGTGCCGGTCGGCCCCGGCACATCATAGGCCAGGGTGACGTTGGCGATGCGGAAGCTGCCGGCGGCGCGGGTCGGCACGATCAGTTCGAGCAGCAGGGCAGGCGGCGCGTCGGCGGCCAGATCGCCTAGGTCAAACGTCGCGGTGCGGTCCTGGATCGCCACGTCGCGCAGGGTGCTGATGACCGGGCGGATGCGGTGGGCGCGCCGCAACTCCACGCCCGCGCTCAGGCGCACGGTGGCGGCCAAGTGGCGCACGCTGATAGACTGCACGGCGGCCAACTCTTTGGCGAAGGCGGGCGGAATATCTTTCGGCTCCGGGGCCAAGTAGGCGTTGCCCTGGCTTTCGTCGGCCATCGCCACCAGCAGCCGCTCATTGAACTCGCTGCCCACGCCGACCGTGCTGACCGCCACGCCGGCCGCTTTCGCCTGACGGGCCAGCGCGGCCACCGCGTCAGGATCGCGGGTGAAGCCATCGGTTAGCACGATCATGCGGCTGATCAGGTTGTCGCCTGCGCCAGCCTGCAACTCGGCCAAGCCCGCCTGGATACCGGAGGCCATGTCGGTCTCATCGCCCAGACGCACCGCATCCAGCCGCTCCACGGCTTCGGGGATGCGCGCGCTTTCGGCTCCGCTCAGGCCGTGCAGCAGCACTTCAGCGCGCCCGGCAAAGGCCACCAGCGAGAAGCGGTCGCCCGGCTCCACATGGCCCACAGCCTCGCGCAAGGCTTGCTTTACCGCATCGAGGTTCGACGGCGCGGCGCGGCGAATGTGGTCGGGGATATGCGGGAACGTCCAGACAGGGATGCCGTCGGCGATCACTTCTTTCACATGGCCCAGCCGCGCCAACTCTTGAAATTGCTCTTGGCTGAGAACCGGCAGGCGCATGGACTCGCTGATGTCCAGCACAATGCCGAGGTTGACCGGCACCGAGCGGGTGCCCAGATTGGCCGCCGGGCGCACATCCACCATTAGGTAGACCAAGCGCGGTTCGCCGGCGGCGGGCACGACCTGAGTGTTCAACCGGCATTGCAACAACACTTCATCGGGCATCGCGTTTCACCTTTCGCGCCTAATGCGCTCTAGCACCTCCGCTACGCCGCCGGTGGCTTCCCAACCCAGCACGCGACGCAGCCCGGCTCCATACGTATCTTGCCGCTCACGGAAACGATCTAGGCGCAGGCGGCAGCCCCAACTTTCGACGGTTTTATAGGCTACCCACTCGGCAAAGCCCTCGCGTAGCTCTGGGTCAGCCAACAGTGGCGCATTCTCGGCCTGCCATGCGTGGGCATACTCATGGGCCAGCACTTCGCTGAAAAAGATGCGGGGCAGCCCATACTCAACATAAATCGCCCGCAAGCGCCCCGCATGGACAAACAGCCCCACCAGATCCGGGCCGCTGTCCGATTGCGGATTGCGGATTGCGGATTGCGGATTGGGTGACGACCCCCCCCCAACCCCTCTCCGCCAAAGGGCGGGAAGCTAGACGATCTCTCCCTCGACCCGTCCTCTACGAAGGGTGGGGAGCTAGACGACGTAGACTCCCCCTTCCTCTGTAGGGAAGGGGGTGGGGGGGTTAGGTCCACCCCGACCCCCGCGCGCAGGGCGGTGATCTGTGTACGGTTGACCAAGTGCAAGGTCGCCCCTATATTTAACTCAATTCCCAGCACGGTTGCGACGCTGTGGCGGATACGGGCGTAAATCTGCTCGGCTACCGCAGGATCGTAGACGGCGGTGGCGTGGCAGCCGGCGCAAAACACACGCCCGTCGGGGCGACGATAGAACTCTGCGCCGACCGGTCGCCCGCAGGCATGGCAATGGGGCCGCGCCCAGCAGTCGGGGCAGTAGAGCCGTCGTGTTGGGCCACCGAGCGCATAGAGCGGCCCCGTGCGCGTATCCAACCCTTTGTCGCAAACCGCGCAACGCAAGAGGCGGTCCGCGCAGGGGGCGCAATAATACTGCGCCGTCGGGTCGTCGCCACCCATGCTCAGACGCACGAGGTCGCGGGTCGCCAGCGTGGTGCCGCAGGCGTTGCACCACTGGCCGTGCTGCGTGGGCAGGGCCGCCGTCATCCGAGCGTCGCCACGGCGGGCCACCGGGCGGGCGGCACGTCTTTGGCCTGCACCAGCACATGGAAGCGCCCTAGCCCATCGGGATCGATCAGCTGGAACAGTCGCGCCCGGCGGGCCAGCGCCATCTCGGAGGCCATACGGTCGCTGCTGGGGGTCGCGCTCACTTGGGCAATCGCCGCGCCCAGCCCTAGGCTGACGAGGAACGCCATCTGCCGGGTGGCTGCCACGGTCGCTAGGCCCAGCGCGTGGCCGGTCTGTTCCAGGGTAGTGAAATCTACGTGCGCGGTCATGTCTGTTTGCCCCGGTGCGCTGTACGGATCGTCGGTCACGCGGCCTCCCGTGTAGCCGAGCAACGTGCCTTGGGGTCGCAGGCTGCTATACAGCCGGGCCGCGCTGTCGCCATAGTCAATAGTCAGCACGAAGCCGCGTTCCAGCCCCGCCGCTACGCCGCGCAACCAAGCGGGTGCGGCCAAGTTGACCTCGCACGGTTGATCGAGCGGCGGTAGGAGATCCAGGTCAGCAAAGTAATCGGCTAAGGCTGGATCGGAGAGCGGCCCCGGTTCTTCCACAAAATGTCCCGCCGCGTCCAGCGCTACGTACATCTCCCGCCAGCCCGCAGCGGTTCGCAGCACGCGATGCACGGCAAACGCATCCAGTAATTCGTTGCTGAACACCAGCCCTGTCCCGGTCGCTCTGTCGGCCCAGCGCACGCGCTCGGCGTGCCCCGCTGCGGCTAATAGTGCCGCCTGCCGTGCGCGCAAGGCCGGGCTGCGCTCCACAATCACCGCGTCCAGCCGTGTATAGAGGTCGGGATCATCCGCCTGCACTGTAGTCAGCAGATCGGCCATGAGCCGCCCTGACCCGGCTCCCTGCTCGGCCAACAGGAAGTGCGCCGGGTGGTCTAACGCCGCATCACAGCGCTGGGCAAATTGCGCCAACGCCGCGCCAAAGGCCGGGTCCACCTCCGGTGCCGTGGTGAAATCGCCGTCGCGCCCCAGCACCACTACGCCGGCACTATAATAGCCATAGTCCGGGTGGTACAAGGCTAGGTCCATATAGTCGGCAAAGGGGATACGCCCGCCCGCCGCACGGATGCGGTCGTGGATGATGGTGGCGAGGGGCGGGGCAGTCCCAGAGTTCATAGGCTCCATGATACTATATACGCAAGCGAAAGGGAAAAGTTGATCTGAATGTGGAATACGGAATGGCGCTATGCCACGTAAACTGTAGCCGCGCTGCTTGCTGCACTCATGGCGAAGCGGCGCGTGTAGGAGGCGGTTCCACCCGGCGACGGTCGGCCCACCGCGATCTTTGCCGGCGCGAATCCCGCCCACGCCGGGGTAGCCAACGGGTGAGGTTGGGGTGTGGCGGCATCGCCGGGTGGAACCGCCTCCTACACCATCCGTCAACTCTGTCGCAGCCCCTACGTCGCCGGGTGGAACCGCCTCCTACACCATCCTCCTAGCCTCCTCAGCCCGCGCAGGCGGGCTTCGTAGCTGTAGCCGCGACTTTAGTCGCCCCGTGTCCCACCACCCCCTGCGTCTTCCTCCACCAGCGCCTTCAACCGCCGCAGCGCCGCGATGGTCAGGCTGTCGAGATCGCGCTGGACGAGGGAGCCGAGGAAGGCGAGACCGGGGATGGTCACGGTGTAGTCAATGCTGAGGGTGACGCGGCAGCCGGAGGCGGTGGGAGGCGAGTCGGTAAGGGGCGCGGCATTGGAGGGTGGCGCGGAGTCGAGGGCGATGCGCCAAGTGGTGCGGCTTTGCACCATGCCGCTGCTGTCGCTGACCAGCAAGTGCGGCGGCTCGAAGGCGATGATCTGCATCTGTGCCGTCAGCGGCAGGCCGCGAAAGCTGCCCTGCGCCTCAATGGTCGCGCCCAGCCCGTGCGTCTGCGGCGTGAGCAGGCGCACGCTGCGGAACTCGGTCTGGATGCGCGGGATGTTCGTGGGATCGGCCAGAAAGGCAAAAACGCGCTCAACCGGCGCGTCTATGCGGATAAAATGGGCGATGCGCGGCATGGCCGACCTGCCTCCTACTTATCCTGCTCCGGCGGGTTGACGTAATAGACGAGGCCCAACGCCCCTGGCCCTAGATGCACGGCCACCACCGGGCTAACGGGACTGATGTAGAAATCACGGACCTGGGGTGCGCGGCGGCGGATGGTCTCGCGCATTTGCTCGGCCTCCTCCAACGTAGTCGTATAGCCCACCGCAGCGGTGTAGGACTGATCTTTGACGTGGTCGGCCAGCAGGTCTACGATGCGCTCAACGGCTTTGCGCTTGGTCCGCACGCGCTCCAACGGCTGAACCAGGCCATCGCGCACCGTCAGTACCGGCTTGATCTGCAACATGGTGCCGATCATGGCTTGCGCGCCCCCGATACGCCCGCCGCGTTGCAGATATTCCAGCGTATCCACCACCAGCAGGATCTGCATTCGCTTGACCAAATCTTCCACCAGGGCCACACATTCCTCATGCGATTTGCCGGCCTGCGCGGCTTGCCCGGCGGCGACCGCCATCAGGCCGGTGCCCATCCAGGCCGAGAGCGTGTCCACAATGGTGATTCGCACCCCCTCGTCGGCCATCATGCCGGCGGCTAGGCGCGCCGAGTTGATGGTGCCGCTCAATTTGTGCGACATGGTGACGACAATGATGCTGTCATGGTCTTGTGCCAGATCGCGGTAGACGCGCAAAAACTCGTCGGGAGTCGGCTGCGAACTGGTGGGCAGGGTAGGTGAGGCTTTGGCGCGCCGAAAAAAGTCCTCGATGCTGATGTCATGTTCGCGCACACTCTCTCTGCCGAACAGGACGGACAGGTGCGCCACCCGTAGGTCGTATTTCGCCACTAAATCGTCGGGCACATGGGCCGTACTATCGGTCACAATACCAATTCGCGCCATAGAAAAGAGACCTCCTCGTCCCTGCCACGTCTAATGGATGAACGCTGCGCCCAGCAACCACACAACAGCCAGCACCGCAGCCAACGCCGCACAAATCCAGCATAGCCGCCACAGCGCCGCCGCCCATGCCACGCCTTGCCCATGTTCGGCGTGGCGCAGATGACCGCCGGCTAGTCGCGCCTGCCCCGTCGCCGACGGTTCCACTTTTGCCATGTAGCGCAACCACCACGCGCGCTCACAATAGCTCCACTGCCCCAGTTCACTCGCGCGCACAATGTAGCTGGACTCGCCGCTAGTGCGGCGGCGTGGCGTGGGCGGTACGGGGCCATTGAGCGGCGTGGGCGGGCGACGGGACGGCATCGGCTAACGCTCGTCGGGCGCTTCGCGGCTGGGCAGCAGGGGGCGCGGGCCGGGTCCATCCCGCCACCCGTCCCCCGGTAGGCGACCGGCCAACGCTTGCGTCAGTGTCTGCTGCTGGATGGCAAAGGTCAGGTCGCCGCGCGTCCGTTCCAGCACGCTTCGCACCAAGTCGGTGGTGCGCCGCAGCCCACCGGTGACGGCATCGGGGTAGTCCACTGTGACTAGTAGGCTGTAGATGTCGTCCATCACGCCCAGCATGGCCTCGGTGCGCCCCGTCTCACCCTGGCGCAATTGGTCCAGCACATAGCGGCGCATTTCGCCCGCCGCCTCGCCGAGACCGTTGAGATAGGGCGCGGCTTCCACGCCCAGGGTGGCCGGGTCGGGCAAGGGCGCGCCGGCCACCACCGCCAGCACGATAGCCGCTTCGGCAAACTCTTTTTGCGCGTCCTGCACATAGCCGGTCCAGTAGACATCGGGCGTGGCGGTCAGGGCGGCGCGCGTATCCGCTACCCCGGTGGCGGCCTGCGTCAACAACTGGCGCGCCAAGTCAAACTCGCCGCGATGGGTGGCGCGGATAGATTGGGCGCAAGCGCGGATCGTGGCCCGCGAGTCGGTGAGGGCGCGTTCACGGGCGCTGTTCTTGGCTTCCAAATCGCGCAACAGGCGTTCGCCAATGCTGTCCAGCGTGGGGTTGCTCACCGGCGACCCCTACTGGCCGCTGGGCGGGGTGCGCCCGTTTTTGCTCGGCGGCTGGTAGCCGCGACTGCTACGGCGGCGCGTGGCCGCGTTGGGGTCGGTCGGCTTGATGGTCACGCGCACTTCGGGGTTGGCCGATGCACGGCGCGCCGCCACGCTGCCACGCGAGCCGCTGGTGGCGGGCGTGGCCGTGGGCGGGTCGTTTTTGCGGTTGCGGAGGCGCATGATGACGAACACGGCCACCAACAGCAGGATCACAGCGATAATCGGAATATCGAAGGGGCGCAGGGCTTCGCGCACTTCGCGCGGCTTCCAGTTCCAACCGGCCCAAGCCAGCGCGAACGACCAGGGGAACGAGCCGAGAAAGGTGTAGATCAAGAACTTGGGGAAGTTCATGCGCGCCACGCCGGCCGGGAAGGAGATAAACGTGCGGATCACCGGCAGCAGGCGCGAGAAGAAGGCCGTAGCCTCGCCCCAGCGACTAAACCAGCGGTCGGCCACGTCCAGGTGGTGCTTGTTGAGCAGGATATATTTGCCGTACTTTTCGATCAGCGGTCGCCCGCCCAACGCGCCGACCCAGTAGGCCAGGGCCGAACCGAGCGTACAGCCAATCGCCCCCGCGAAGCCGGCAATGATCACGTCGCCCCAATTATGGACGAGATAGCCGCCGGCCAGCGGCATAATGACTTCACTGGGCAACGGGATGCAGGCGCTCTCGATTGCCATCATCACGACGACCCCGAACCAGCCGACCGTGGTATACAGGGTTTCCAGAAAGCTCCAGAGTTGTTCTTCCAGCGCGTGAATAAACTGCACCCAAAATCCTCCTCAGTCTCGCCGCCTCAACCGCAATCTCCGCCGGTCCGTCCTGCACCGGGCATTGGGCCTAATTGTACCCGATAGGTGAAGCAGGTGCAAGGGGGCCGGGCGGCGTAACAGGGCCGACGCATCTAAATTGGAACCAGTGAGATCCCATTGATTATAGAAGGGGCGTAGGGAAAACTAACCGTCGCTGGGTTGGAATGTGGGCTTCAGTGGGTTCGTGGGTTCGTGTCATAGATCGCCTTCTGTGACTAGGTAGGCGGTTTGCCCACCCCAATTTAGATGCGTCGGCCCTGGGCGGCGTAACTGTTCAGTCTGCGCTGAAAAAGAGGGGAGCTGTCATTCTGAACGCAGTGAAGAATCAGTGGGGGCGCAGATCGGCTCCCGCCAGCAGGTCACTCCGCCGGATGTATGCCTGCGGGCAGCCTTATACCCACCCCGACCGATTCTTCACTGCGCTCAGAATGACAGATCTCCTCTTTGGCGCGCAGACTGAACAGTTACCGGGCGGCGCAAGCCGCGTCTACCGCTCTGCCGCCTGCCTTAGCAGGCTTGACGGGGCCGAATTGAACACTTACTGGCGAAAGGGTGGGAGCTTATGCGTTCTTCTAGCTGCGCGTTTGATTAGGGGAGTAGGCGAACGGTGGGAGCGGCCTCCTGGCCGCGATAGGCTTGCCCTACCCCGATCTACCCGCCCGCCACCCCGCCGTGCGCGGTAAGGGTAGCCTATCGCGGCCAGGAGGCCGCTCCCACCGTTCGCCTACTCCTCGTTAGATCGCCGCCGCACGAACCTATACGCTCAGAATGCACCGACTCGCTGGGGACCGTTGCGCGGCGGGGGTAGGTGTGCTACAATCGCCCCGCAATGCGGCGTTGCTGTAGCGCAACTGGGCGCTGCTGGTAGGGGAAGATAGAGTTGCAGATGCGGGCGGGAGCGTAGCCAATGCCGTTAGTGCCGCCGGCGGTGGGCTGGCTGGTTGGGGTGCTGCTGGGCCTATTTTGGCCGGGCGCAGCGGCTGCGGGGGCGGGCTGGGCTGGGGCTGCGGCGGGGTTGACCGGCGTGGCGCTGGCCCTGTGTTGGGCCGACCGGCGGGCGCGCTGGGCGGGGTTGGTGTTGCTGGCGTTGTGGCTGGGCTTGGCGCGCACCCTGTTGGCTTTGCCGCCGGTCACGGCCGTGACCGGCAGCCTGCGTGCCTTCAACGTGCCCGCCGCCCAAGCCCGCTCCGTTATCGCCCCCCGTCAGACGGTGCGCGGCCAAGTCGTGGCCGACCCCGACCCCACCCGCAAAGGCCAAGCAGCCCAGGTGCGCGTAGCGGTGGCGCAGATCCAAGACGGCACGGCATGGCGACCGATCCACGGTGGCCTGCTGGTGATCGCCGACCGCTTCGTGCCGGTGGCGCAAGGCGACCGCGTAGAAGTGCGCGGCGTGGTGCAAGATCCGCCCACAGTCGCGGGCTTCGATTACCCGCAATGGTTGCGCTGGCACGGCACCGAGTCCTACATGGACCACGGCACGGTGCGCGTGCTGCAAGCCGCCGACGAGGCGACGACCGTGCTGGCAACTTGGCGGCGGGAGGCAGGCAGGCGCACAGCCGCGCAACTGCCCGAACCGGCGGCGGGCCTGTTGCGCGGCCTGCTGTTGGGCCAGCAGAAGGTGATTGATCCTAATCTGTGGGCGGATTTCAACACCACGCAGACTTCGTGGCTGATTGTCGTCTCCGGTTCGCAGATCACGCTGCTGTTGGTGTTTGTCTACTGGATGAGCCGTCGGATACTGGCTCCCTGGTATGCAGTAGTCGTGGCCGGCGGGATTGTTGTTATCTACTCACTGTTTGTCGGATTGGGTCTATCCGTAGCCCGCGCCGCGTTGATGGGTCTGCTATATCTACTGGCGCAAGGGCTAGGCCGTCCTATTGCGCCACTAAACCTGCTCGTGACTGTCGCTATAGTCCTTACTGCCCTCGATCCTCTCTCATTGGGTGATGTGGGGTTTCAGTTATCGTTCTCAACCCTGGTCGGTATCTTGGTTGTTGGCCCTTCGCTACTTCGATTGAAGAACCTGCTGTCCATAATGCGTAGTGTTTTTGCTATCGCACTTGCTGCCCAAACTACGGCCTTACCTATCGTAATCGCCCAATTCGGCACAGTTTCCCTTGCAGGGTTTGTAGCTGGTGCTTTAGCCGACTTGCTACTGGCTCCGTTAATGATACTCGGCGCGCTCTACGAATTTGCAGCTTGGCTGTGGCTCCCCGCCGGTCAATTTGTTGCTTGGGTCTGTTGGCTACCTTTAACCCTACTTGCCAAGGCTGTACACTGGGCAGCTCATTGGCAGCCGTTTGGTTTACCCTTTAACAGTTTAGAAATACCACGTTTTAGCGGCGCGGAAGCCCTTACGTGGTACTTAGTGTTAGCTGTGCTTTATATTTCGGTCAGTGCCGACCGCCGCGCTGCCGTGCGCCGTTTCTTGCGCCCCGATCCGGTGCCGCCGGCTGTAGTCAGCCCCCGCACTGAAAGCCCCTCGGCATCGTTATAGCAGTCGGCACCGGACGCGCGCAGCCGGCAGCGCCGCTACAGCCAAAAACTGACGACTGACGACTGACGACTGACGACTGACGACTGACGACTGACGACTGACGACTGACACACGAGGTACGCTTGCGATTGAATTAAGTCCTAAGATGGATGAGCATCGCATTCAGCTTGACGGCCATGTGGTGCATTACACGGCCCGTGGGCCGGCGGATGCGCCGTTGACGCTGGTGGGGGCCAACGGGCTGGCCGGCGGCGGTGACAGCTTCTGGCCGCTGCTGGGTGGCGTGCCCGCTGGGGTGCGTGTGGTCTTGCCCGATCTGCCCGGCTGTGGCGACTCGGAGCCGCTGGACGAGGCGCACACGATAGACGGCTATACGGCGTGGCTGCAGCGCTTCCTGGACGCGGTGCGGGTGGAGCGAGTCGCGCTGATCAGCGTGGCGACCGGCGCGCCGATCACGGTGCGCTATGCCGCGCAGTATCCCGACCGCACCGCCGGGCTGATCTTTAGCCTGCCGTTCCTGGGACGGATCGCGTTGCCGCTATGGATGCGCCCCGTGGCCGCTTATGCGCTGCGGGTCGGCCCCTTACGCGATTTGGTGGATGCGATCCGCCAGAGCGACGCGCTGATGCAGCGCATCATCACCAGCGAACCGCCGGACGCGATCCCCGTCTTGGCGGCACGCGACATCGCGCATAAGCAGCAAGCCTCGCTGCGCGCCGCCGGCGAACTGCTGCACGACCTGATGCTGATGGACAGCCGCCGCGAAATGCGGACGCTCGCCACGCCGATGCTCTATTTGGCGGCTGAACACGATGCCTTCTCGCCCTTGTCGGTCCTACAAGGAATTGTGCGGCAGCATCCCGAACGCCGCCTGTGGATCAAGTATGGGGCCGGCCATTCTTGGAATGAGGCATTTATCGCCGCCATGCAGGATGAACTGCGCCGCTTCCTAACCGAGATCGCGCCGGAGGGTAGCGCGTAAAACGACGAGTTGATCCACGAAGAACACGAAGGATCACGAAGAAGGACGGGTTGATCCGCGCAGGGCGGTAAAGAACGACGAGTTGATCCGCGAAGAAACGCGAAAGACCGCGAAGAACGATGGGTTGATCCGTGAAGGGATTTGTGAAGGATTACGGTAACGATTAGGGTGCATTGCCAAGGAGCAAGCAGCAGAGCAGCAGTGGTGAGTGGGCGCTGTAGCAGCGCGCGGCGTGCGTGGGGCCGCTATCGGCTATGTACCAGCAAGGCGCGCTCGCCGTTTGATGGAGGCTGAGGCCGGCCTCGCCGGGTGGAACCGCCTCCTACAGGTGCGGCGCGATCCCCGACCCGCGCACGCCTGCGCTGCTACAGTGCCCACGCACCATATCTAATACCCGTTGACGCTTTGTTCAGAACCTCGTCTCCTGACCCCTAGCCCCTGACCCCTGATCCCTACGGTTGTGGCACATCGTATTGCTCCCATGCGCCGTTGCTGTAGAGGACGCGGACGGTGTGGGTGTCGGGGCGGATGATCAGGCCACGGTCGAAGGGCTGGATGGCGGCGCTGATCAGGCCGCTTTCGGGCGCGGTGCCCCAGCCCAGTCGGGTGCGGACATCGGGCTGCTCGCGCCAGAGTTTGCCGAAGCCACGCACCGGCTCGTAAAAACCGGCAGGCGGGGTTTCATAGCCGCCGAGGGGGTCGCCCTCGTTCCAGGTGTCGGTGTAGCGCAACCAGGCCGTGGTGCTGCTATCGAGCAGATAGATCAGGTGGGCATCGCCGTTCCAAAACAGCGCGCCGTGTTGAAACGATTGGTCAGCGGCGTGGGTGATCGCTGTTTCGCTGGCGGTGGGGCAGCCGAGCGCGTTTCGCAGCGCGTAGTGGGTGGAGTAGACTGCGCTGATTTCGCCCTGCACAGGATAGCGGCAGGTAGTCAGTGTGACCGGGGTTTGTGTGCTGATCGGCGTGACTGTCGGGGTCGGCAGCACAGCGGTGCGCGTCGGCAGCATAGTGCGGGTCGGCGACGGCGTAGCCGTGTCGGTCGGCAGTGGCGTGTTGGTCGGCTCCACGTTGGGCCGCACGGTGGCCGTCGCTGTCGTGCCTGCGGTGGTCGGGGTGCGGGTTGCGATGGGCGTGCTTAACCCGGCGGTGGCGCTGGCAGGGGCCGGCAGCGTGGCGGTGGGGCTGGGCTGGCCTGCTGTCGCCGTGGCTGGGCTGCCCGTCGGCGTGCCAGATGGCAGCGGGGCGCTGGTGGCCGGGGCCGGCGCGTGCGTCACCGTGGCCGGCGGCAGAGGCAAGGTGGCGGTCGGCAGCGCCACAGTCGGCAGCGCCACGGTCGGCGGAGCCACGGTTACCGTTAGCTTGGGCGGCACGGTGGTCGGTACAGCCGACGGGCGACCGGGCGTGCTGATCTCAGTGACGATGACCGGCGGAGCAGTTGCGGTGACGACGACGGGCGGCGCGGTCGGCCTGCTTGCCACCGCTGTCAGCGGCAGGGGTGTGGCCTGCACTGGCGGGGGCGCCACCGTCGGCACCAGGGTCTGCGTCGCGGTGGGCAGCGGCGTATTGGTCGCGGTTAGCGTATTGGTGGCGGTCGGCGTGATGGTGTTCAGCGACTCGCCGGTCGTGAACTGCCAACTGATGGCATGATCCAGCCGGCTACCATCGGTAAACAGGGTGCCGGTCAGCACACTAACGGCATAGTGGGTATTGGGCAGCCACCATTGGGTGCGCCCCTGGCTATCGAGCGGCTGGATTTGCAATTCCCGACCGTCTGGCGCAAGCTGGCGATCCAGATACGGTTCGCGCGTTTTGGTGGTCGTGTTGTCCACCACCATCAGTGCGCCCAGATCCTGGCTTTGCGCCACGGGGCGGGCGAAATCAATCACCACAATGCTGTTTTTCCCGGCATCGGTTTGGCCGGGGTGGGGATAGATCATCTGCGCCGCCGCGACCGGGGCTTGCGGGCGCACGAGGTTGAACAGCACCGCCGCCGCCAGCAGCAGCACCGCCGTGACCGCGCCGAAGCGCAGCACGCCACTGAGCGATTGCCCCCAGACGGATCGCCCCTGGCGCGCCTCAATAGCCGTCCAGACATCGCGGTGTAGGGTGTTGGGCGGGGTCGGGCGCGATAGGCCGCGAATGCTCCCGCCGAAGCTGCGATACTCGGCCAAGATGCGCGCACAGTCCAGGCAGGTCACTAAGTGGTGTTCCACCAGCGCCTGTTCTGTGGGGGTGGTTTCCCCGTCAAGGTAGGCTGAGAGCAAGGCTCCGATATGCGGCGCATTCATAACGATTTACTCACTTTGTGCTTTTCGCGTTCACTCACTTGGCGAAACTCCTCGCGGGCGCGGAACAGCAACGATTTGACCGCCGAGCGCGAGGTTTTCATCACTTCTGCAATTTCATCGCAAGACAGTCCCTGATATTCTTTCAACACCAGGGCAGTGCGGTGCTTGGGCGAGAGTAAGGTCAGGATATGTTGAACTTCGCCTTCGGCCTCCTGGCGCAGAAACGCCCCGGCGGGATCGTCCGGCGCGGCGGGTTCCATGGCCGGGTTGGTGTCAAACACCTCCCACGGCAACCACTGGATCAGCTTGCGCCGGCGCAACACGTCGAGGCAGGCATTGGAGGCGATGCGGTGCAACCAAGCGGATACATTCAGGTCGGGTGTGGTGCGCGCCAGGGCGAGATACGCCTTGACAAAGGTATCCTGCGTCAAGTCGGCAGCATCTTCGGGGTTGCCCATCATGCGGTAGATAAAGCTATAGATACGCTTTTCATATCGCTGATAGATCGCTTCAAAGGCGGCTGCGTCGCCCTGGCGGGCGCGGGCAATCCAGTTGGTCTCGTCAAGCGCCACGGTTAATGCGAATCCTTCCACCACGCGCCACCCCCTTCTAGCAATATCAACGAAGGGGATCGGTTCTGGTTGCACGGAATTGCAGTGAGTTTCTTTCGAGATTATAGGGGGGGCTTTTGGGCCTGTCAAGCGCCGGCGGCTAGGGCGCGGCATTGCGCGCCAATTCCAACGCGCCCGCGATCCACCAGCCACCCGCCGCCGGCCCACCATTGCAGGTGCCATCCGACTCGCCGGGCCGCTTGATCCAGAGATAGGCATCAATCACTGGATCGGCGGTGGCGGTGGTCGGGGGGGTGCCCAGGCCGCGCCCCGGCGGGTTACACCAAGCATTATTGTCGGCGGGGCCACGTCCGTTACGGCTGGTGTCCAAAACGGCGTGTTTGCCGCCTAGCCGCGCCGCGAGATCGCGCGCATAGGCGATGAGCTCTGCGGTGGCGCGATAATTGGACACGTTGAGCGCGAAGCCGTCGGCCTGGGCGATCCCGGCCTGGCTCAGGCGGATTGCCATCGTGGCGGCGGGCTGCCAGTTTGAGTTGCCCGCATCTATATAGACCGCCGCGCCGGGTTGCGCTTTCAACAGGCCCACCGCTGCACCGATCAGCGCCATGCGCGCCGTTTGGTCGGTTGCCGATAGGCACTGATCCATCAGCGGCAGGGCATCGGGTTCCACGATGACCACCGCCCGCCGCCCGGCGAGCCCTGCCGCGAAGGCGCGCATCCAGGCGCGGTAGGCCGCCGGGGCCGCCGCCCCACCGGCCGAATACTGGCCGCAGTCGCGGTTGGGGATGTTATAGGCGACCAATATCGGCACCGCGCCCGCTGCCTGGATCGTCGTCACGCGCGTGTCTACCGCCGCCTGGATGTCGGCGTTCCAATCGCCGAACCAATCGGCGGCGGGCTGCCCAGCAATGCGGTCCAGCAAGGCCGCTTGCTGCGGATCACGCGCCCGCAGGCTGTCGGCTTGGCGGCGGGCGCCGGCGGCGGGGTCCACATACCACGTTGCCCCGGCCAGCGGATTACGCGCCGCCGGCGGCAGGGTTGCGCGGACCGGCAGCGTTGCCGTCAGGAGCGGGGGTAGGGTTCCCGTCGCCGGCAGCGGTTCGGCGATTGTCGCGGGCGGATTGCCGACTAGCGGTGGCGTGTTGGCCGCCGGGGGGTTGTAGCGGACAACCGCTACGCCGGCGGCGATGATAGCGCCGAGCAAGAGGGCCACGGCGGGCAGCACACGGCGGTTACGTTGGGGCATGGAGTTCTCCTGGGCAGCTAATCCGCGCATAATAGCGCAATAGACGCACGCCCAGCACAAAATGTTCCGCCGACCTCTAATGCACAGCCATGTCAATTCTGGACAGGGCGTGACGAAAGCGGCCCGGAGATGCTATAATAGAGGTAGCTAATCAGAGCGCGGATGCTGTAGTCCGCCGAAGCGCGGACAGGTGCCGCAGAGACATGCCAGCAGCGGGCGCAATGGCGCACCCATGAGGAGATGAGTCCATGAGCGATCAGAAACCGACGTATGCCAAGGGGCTTGAAGGGGTTATTGCGGGCACCAGTGGCTTGAGCCTCGTCGAAGGGGACATCGGTCGCCTGAGCTACCGGGGCTACAATATTGATGATCTGGTGGATCATGCCGGCTTTGAGGAAGTGACCTACCTGCTCTGGTATGGCGAACTGCCGACCGCCGATCAGCTCCAGGCGTTCGATGCCAAGCTGCGAGCCCAGCGGACCTTGCCGGCAGAGGCCGAGCGCGTGTTGCGGGCGCTGCCCACCGGCGGCGCGCCGATTGACGCCCTTCGCACCGTGGTCTCGGCCCTGGCCCTCGCCGACAGTGATGTGGACAATATCGGCCACGATGCCGTGATCGAAAAGGCTACCCGCTTGGCGGCCCTGTTCCCGACGATCATGATGGCTTACGACCGCCTGCGCCACGGTCAGGAGCCGATTGCGCCGCGTGGGGATCTGACCCACGCCGAAAATATGCTCTATATGCTGACCGGCACCGCGCCCAAGCCGGCAATGGCCCATGCGCTTGACACCTACTTGGTCTTGGCCGCCGAACACAGCTTCAATGCCAGCACGTTCGCCGCGATGGTCACGATCTCGGCGGTCAGCGATTATTACTCAGCGATTGTGACCGCTCTCGGCACCTTGCGCGGGGTGTCGCACGGCAGCGCCAACCAGAAGGCAATGGAGATGCTGATGGAGATCGGCGCGCCCGATAAGGTGGATGCCTTTGTGGACAATGCGCTGACCACGAAGCGTCGCCTGATGGGCATGGGCCACCGCATCTACAAGACGCGCGACCCGCGCGCCAAGCACCTCGCCCGCCACGCGGCGGAACTGGCGCAAATGGTCAACGATCCGCGCTGGTTCGATATCGCTAATCGGCTGGATGATATGTCCAAGTCGCACCCCTATTTCGCCGAGCGCAAAATCTACCCCAACGTTGAGTTCTATTCCGCGCCGGTCCTCTACGGCCTGGGCCTCGCGCCCGACCTGATGCCCGCCGCCTTCGCGGTCAGCCGCATCGCGGGCTGGACCGGCCATCTGCTGGAACAACTGGCCGACAACCGCCTCTTCCGCCCCAGCGCGCAATACGACGGCCCGGCCCCACGCCCGTATGCGGCGGTGGATACGCGAGCGTAAAACGTAAAACGTAAAACGTAACCATTGTTAAGTGGCGATGAGATTTTGGCTGCTTGCCAGGAACACGCGGATCTTTGCGACTTAAGCCGTTTACGTTTTACGTTTTATGCTACAATCGAAAGGAAAGCCCATGCCGCGTCCTGTGCCCATTGCGCCCGGTCCGGGGCAAGAGTCGGTGTGGGCCTACCCACGCCCGCCGCGCCTGGAACCGAGCGCCGCCCACATCCGCATTGAGTTTGGCGGCGTGACGGTGGCTGATACGCGGCGGGCGCTGCGCGTGTTGGAGACCAGCCACCCGCCGGTGTACTACATCCCGCCGCAGGATGTGCAGATGGCCTATCTGCACCCCGCACCGGGGGCGAGCTACTGCGAATGGAAAGGCGAGGCTGCCTATTATAGCGTGACGGTGGGTGAGCGCAGCGCGCCGGCGGCGGTCTGGACCTATCCGCAGCCTGACCCCGCCTACGCGGCGCTGGCGGGCTATTTGGCCTTCTACCCCAGTCGCATGGATGCCTGCTTCGTGGACGACGAACGGGTGCGCGCCCAGCCGGGCGACTTTTACGGCGGCTGGATTACCGCTGCTATCGTCGGTCCGTTCAAGGGCGACCCCGGCACGCTGGGCTGGTAGCGCCGCACGCCGACCTAACCCCCCGACCCCCTTCCTCTGTAGGGAAGGGGGTCGGGGGGTTAGGTCCGCCACGCCCAAAGGAGCATAGACGATGGAGAATCAAATGGCGGGACTGTGGAAGCCGCGGCTGCTCGATCTGGCCGCGCAGGGCGCAGCCGATCTGCACACCTTTGTTGCCGGCCTGAGCGCGGCGGAACGCGACGCGACCGGCAGCGCCGATCACTGGTCGGCCAAAGATCATGTCGCGCATCTAATGGTCTGGCAAGGCCAGTCAGCGCGTTTGTTGGGCGCCGCCGGGCGCGGGGAAACACCCGACCCCGTGCCCGATGAAGAGGCGTTCAATACGCAGATGGCCGCCGCTTGGCGGGATCGTTCGTGGGCCGCGGTGCTGGCGGAGGGCGCGGCGGTAGACGCACGGCTGCGGGCGGCGATCACGGCGTGTGCCGAAGACGCTTTTGCCCCAGCGGATCGCTTTC
>Ga0123336_10000829_pt1 | contig 29974 bp, 31 predicted proteins | sample SSSSmetaG_FD_96466 | JGI IMG/M metagenome (GOLD analysis project Ga0123336, IMG submission 96466) | Glacier valley bacterial and archeal communities from Borup Fiord, Nunavut, Canada, to study Microbial Dark Matter (Phase II) - ​SSSS metaG | ecosystem: Environmental > Aquatic > Freshwater > Ice...
AAATTATAATAATTTTTGTTAGAATATTTGGTACCAGTAAACTACTCAGGCCTAAAAATATTGTAGCTTAAAATGGAAAGGAAGTCATGCAAGATTCTCAATGCAACACTTTTTGCACAATGAAAGGATAATGCCTATGCAGAAATTTAAAAATGTGTTAGGGTTGCCTGTCGTTTGTGTTGAAGATGGGGAAAAAGTTGGACGTGTTGGTGATATAATTTTTTCACCTGAGAGTAAGGGTGTATTAGCTATAATTCTTGAAAAAAAGGGAATGGAACTATGCAGGAAGGCTATTGCTATTGAAGACGTGATCAGCCTTGGTGATGATGCAGTTATTGTAAGTGATGTGTCATGTATTAAAAAGGTCACTAAAAAGGATTTTATTAAGAATAAAGAACTACAGGGTTTACACATTTACACGAAAAGCGGGAGAGACTTAGGTGTGGTTAAAGATGTTATATTTGATTATGAAAATGCCACAATTGAGGCTCTTGAAATATCTGACGGATTAATATCAGATATTTTTACTGGGAGAAGAATTATTCCCCTTTTCGGAAAGGTTGAATTTGGCGAAGACAGCATAGTTGTGAGTGAAGAGGCATTTGATGAAATAATAACAACAGGCGGGGGAATCAACAACAGGGTATAATGAATACAAACTATTCGCGACGGATTGGTAAAAAAGTTAGTGCCTAAATTGTGGGCAGAAAGGTGGTTAATATGCGTATAGGATTTACAAAAGGTATGATATTAGGGAGCATTTTAGGAGCTTCTGTTGGTATGATGATGGAAGACGATGGAATGAGGAAAAGAAGAAGTAAAATGATTAGAAATGGAAGAAGGCTTGCAAGATCATCATCAGCTGTGATTGATAATCTTACTGGAATGTTTAGATAAAATAAAAGGATGGAGGGTGACCTTCATCCTTTAACTATAGGAGCTTGATTATTACTTATGTATAATACTGAGGTGGCTGGATGTATAAGCTAAAAAAGACAATTACTTATATTATTATAATACTAATATTAGGTGGCATTGCTACATTACTTTTTATTAATAGGGTAAAGCTAGCAAGAATATTGAGGCCTTTTTTTGTTGCACTAATCATAGCGTATCTTTTACATCCTCTGGTTGTAAGGATGGAACATAAAAAAATTAAAAGAGGTATAGCAATTATAATATTATATGTTTTCTTTATTATTGCCAGTGGTTCAATTCTCATATTTGTATTTCCCTCGGTAGTACAAAATACTAAGGAGTTGATTAATACAATCCCAATTATTGCTTCACAATATAAGGATTACTTCAATACTTTCATTTTTACAATTGAAAGTAGTAAATGGCCAGATGAGGTCAAAGATACTATAATGCGTGAGGTTAGTCTTGGAGCTGAAATGTTTCAAAAAGTCGCAATAGATACTTTAAAAGAGGCACTTACATCAACATTCGACTACATTTTTAAATTATTTGATGTATTATTGTCCATGATAATCGCTTATTACTATTTAAAGGATGCTGAATTTTTAAAAGAAGGTTTTTTGTCACTTACACCGAGAAAGTGGAGGAATTTCTTAATAGGGACAGGCCGTGAAATTAATCTTATACTGGGAAGCTTTATACAAGGACAACTTCTTACTGCCCTTATTGTGGGAATACTTGAGTCAATAGGGCTAATAATTGTACATGCTAAATATCCTGTTGTATTGGGAATGGTAGGAGGTATTTTTAATATTATACCTTATTTTGGGCCATTCCTTGGTGCAATTCCGGCAGTTGCTGTAGCTCTAATTGAATCCCCAATAAAGGCACTTTGGACGGCTCTGGTTTTTATTATAGTTCAGCAAATAGATAACTCATTTATATCACCTAAAATTATTGAAGGAAGGTTAGGACTTCATCCTGTTACTACAATATTAGCTGTTCTGGTAGGAGGAGAATTCATGGGAATTTTGGGAATGCTTATTGCTGTACCAATAGCAGCAATAATTAAGGTAATAATTAAGAGGACCATTGATATAATAGTATAGTACTGAACAGCGGTATGAACTCTCTTATCTTGTTTTGCCATATTTACCATGGGAAATCCCGGTCATATTATTAAACATGCAAATTCTAAATTTATATTTAAAATAGAGCCGAAAACCATGACAGAATACTTTATATCCTATATAGGGCAAAAGCTTTTACATCCGGGAAAAGTACGGTATAATAGTTTTAAAGTTCAGTTACTGTCACTTATAATCCTGAAATGATGGAATTTAGTAGCTATGAAACTACTTATTCCGATCATTTAGCAAAGACAGTAAATGCTTATTGCATGTATTTAAAGTTTAAAGTGAATTCAACTGAAATTAATCCAGAAGTAAAGTTTTCTATAGGAGCTGTTTGAGGATTACTTTGAGGTGGGTTGCTACATAAACGATTAACAGGGGAAGTATTAAGTTTTATAAGAATTGGAGAATGGTATAATGAATAATTTATTTCTTGAAATTCAAAGCATGGATGGAACCATACGGGCAACAAATTCTGACGGTGAACAGGTATGCCTAGTTTACAAGGAGGCATATGAAGCTGGTGATGCAATTATCTTAAGGAGTGATACGGAAAACGTATATTTAGTCATCCAATTGGAAGATTCCATGAATCCAGCATTTGTTTATCTGACTGGAAAGGAGTACCGTTTTAAGATTCCGTTTGGCGAAAAGAGAATTTCTTATTCACCAAAATCCTTCGTAGGCGAATTACACGCTCTAACTGCGCGTTTGGCTACTGCCGAAGAAATTTCTGCCTATAAAAATCTTGCTAAAAATGAGTATGATCAGCATGAAAATGATACTTGCTACCCACATGCCTCTGCCAATGTTGAAACTCGTGGGGAAGCTGTGTTTGCAGCCAGAAATGCCATTAACGGAAATGCCGTGAATCACTCTCATGGAAAATGGCCTTTTGAATCATGGGGGATTAATCAGAGGGATGATGCGGAAATCACGGTGAATTTCGGAAGAACTGTGGTAATTGACAAGATCGTTCTGACAACTCGTGCAGATTTCCCTCATGATAATTACTGGGAGAGCGCTACACTTACTTTTTCAGATGGCAGTAAGCATACGGCCAAATTGATAAAGACTAATAAACCTCAAACAATTCAGTTAGAGAGAACAGAAGCAGAGTGGGTTACCTTAAGTGAACTTATTAAATCAGATGATCCTTCGCCATTTCCTGCTTTGAGTCAATTTGAGGTATTCGGGCGCGAAGTTTGATGCTCAGTTATGGGAGCTTTACCAAATATGTGGAATCTTGCTCTTGTATAGCAGAATTCAATATGATATAATTTCTATAAATAGTAAATTAAAGGCAATGAAAGAGAAGTTGGGCAGGAAGTCGTTTTAGAGAGAGAGTGTCATAGGCTGTAAGCACTCTTATTGTACAAATGCCGAAGGTTCGCTCTGGAGCTGCATCCTGAATTCCGTAAGGTTAGTAGGAGATGCCGGTGTATTATCGTTAAAAAGTTAAGTGGTTCGCATTTTTTTATGCCGACAACTTGGGTGGTACCGCGAAATTATGCTTTCGTCCCTTGATTTTAATCATGGGACGAGGGCTTTTTTAATGTTATGGAGATTATGGTGGTATTATTTGTCCGATTCTTTGTATTTTTATGTTTAATATGAACATGGGAAAGCTATAGAAATAGCAAAGCAAGTTTAGTTTTTTGAAAGGAGAATTTTTATGAGAGAACAGCTAGAAAGCATAAGAGCAAATGCAGAAACAGAGCTATCCAAAGCTACTACTCTTCAGGAATTTGAAGCTATAAGAGTAAAATACTTGGGTAAAAAAGGTGAACTAACCTCTGTTTTGAGGGGAATGGGGGCACTTTCTGCAGATGAGAGACCTATAATAGGTCAGTTAGCAAATGAAGTTAGAAGCTTTTTGGAAGAAAAAATAGAGGAGCTTTTGACACAATTAAATGAAAAACTTAAGATAGAGGCTTTAGAAAAAGAGAAGATTGATATCTCACTTCCAGGCAAAAAAAAGTTTTTCGGCAAGAAGCATCCACTAACACAAGTTATTGATGAACTTGAAGAGATATTTTTAGGAATGGGCTATCAAATAGCAGAAGGCCCAGAAGTAGAATTGGATTATTTTAATTTCGGAGCTTTAAATATACCAAAGAACCACCCAGCCAGAGATGTTCAGGATACGTTTTATATCAATGAAGATGTTGTTTTGAGAACACAAACGTCTCCTGTGCAGGCTAGAGTGATGAAAAGCCAGTCCCCACCTATTCGTATAATATGTCCGGGTAGAGTTTACAGATCCGATGAAGTTGATGCAACACATTCACCTGTATTTAACCAGATTGAAGGATTGGTAATTGATAAGGGTGTAAATATGGGTGATCTGGTAGGGACATTACAGCTGTTTGCCCAGAGAGTCTTTGGTGAGAACACGAAGATAAGGTTAAGACCACACCATTTCCCATTTACTGAGCCCAGTGCCGAAGTAGATGTAACCTGTTGGAGTTGTGGTGGAAGTGGATGCAGAATGTGCAAAGGCGAAGGCTGGGTTGAGATTCTAGGCGCAGGTATGGTTAATCCAAAGGTACTTATAGAGTGTGGAATTGATCCTGAAGTTTACACTGGTTTTGCCTTTGGTATGGGTATTGAAAGAATAGCAATGGCTAAGTTCAACATAGATGATCTGAGGCTGTTGGTTGAAAACGACCTACGCTTCTTAAAACAGTTCTAGGAAGGAGAGAAAAAAATGAAAGCACCTTTAAAATGGCTAAGTGATTTTTCTGATATAAATATTACGCCTAAAGAGTATGCGGATGCAATGACAATGTCAGGGTCCAAAGTTGAGGGCGTTGAAAAAATGGCTTCCGGAATAGCAAATATAGTACTTGGTAAAATTCTGGAGCTTGTGAAGCATCCAGATGCAGATAAGCTCCAAATATGTACTATTGATGCGGGGAAGGGTAATTTACAAATTGTTACTGGAGCACAGAATGTTAAGGTTGGATGCTATATACCAGTTGCATTGGATGGGGCAGTACTTCCAGATGGAAAGAAAATTAAAAAGGGCAAGCTAAGAGGGGTAGAATCAAATGGAATGCTTTGTTCTGTGGAGGAATTGGGTTATACAAAGTATGACTTTCCAGATGCGGCAGAGGATGGTATATATTTGATTTCAGAGGCTATGCTGAAGGATAAATTTGCAGAGAAAGACATAGACCTAGAGCTCCTTGGGACAGACATTAGGGAAGTGCTGGGCATTGATGATACCGTAGTAGAGTTCGAAATAACGCCAAACAGACCTGATTGCCTAAGTATTGTAGGTTTAGCCAGAGAAACAGGGGCAACTCTTTCAACAAGCTTCAGGGAGCCAGAAATAAAGGTAGCTGAGAAGGCACCTGGAAAGACTGGAGATTCTGTAAAGGTGGAGATAAAAGATTCCACACTTTGTCCAAGATATGCTGCTAGAGTTATAAGAAATGTAAAGATATCTGAATCTCCTTGGTGGATGAAGGAACGTTTAAGAGCAGCAGGTATAAGGTCAATCAACAATATAGTGGATATTACCAACTATGTTATGATTGAGATGGGTCAGCCAATGCATGCCTATGATCTTGATAATTTAAAGGGTTCCAAGATTATTGTAAGGCAGGCAAACAAGGGCGAAGAGCTAGAGACACTTGATGGTAGCAAAAGAGCCTTGGATGAGAGCATGATTGTAATAGCTGATGAAGATAGAGCTGTGGGTGTAGCAGGTGTAATGGGTGGAGGAAACTCTGAAGTTACAGCTTCTACAAAGAGCATTTTATTTGAGTCTGCACTTTTTAACGGAACTTCAATCAGAGTTACATCTAAAAAGCTTGGCTTAAGGACAGAGGCATCGTCAAGATTTGAGAAGGGCTTAGATATAGAAAATGCAATTAGGGCTTTAAATAGAGCAGCAGATCTAATTGAACAACTAGGTGCCGGAGAAGTTGAAAAGGGTATTGTAGACAATTATCCTGTTCATTATGAAGAGAGAACCATAGAACTACAGGAAGATAAGATAAATGCCCTTTTAGGTACTGATATATCGAAAGAGAAAATGGTTAGCATGCTTGAAGTGATTGGCTTAAAGTATGATGGTGTAAAAAATAAAGTTACAGTACCAAGCTTCAGGAGCGACGTTGAAGGTATGGCGGATTTGGCTGAAGAGGTTGCCAGATTTTATGGATACAATAATATCACTCCATCTCTGTTAAAAGGTAAGCAGTCTACATTAGGAGTAAAAACCTTTAAGCAGAAGCTTGAGGATAAAATTAAGAACACAATGACCAGCTGTGGATTTTATGAGATTTACACTTACTCCTTTACTAGCCCAGACATTTTTAATAAAATAAGGGTGCCCGCAGATAGTGACCTTCGAAAAGCTGTTGTAATTTCGAATCCACTAGGTGTTGATTACAGCGTAATGAGGACTATTACAATTCCTGAGATGTTAATTGTCATCTCAAGAAACTATAACAGAAGGGTCCCTGAGGGAAGACTTTTTGAGCTCTCATATGTCTATAGAGCAAGTGAAAAGAGAATAAACTCTGTAATAGGCATAGATGAGTCCAACCTTCCAAAAGAAGTGGAAGTGCTTACATTAGGTATGTACGGTAAGGTTGACTTCTATGACTTAAAAGGAGCTGTTGAAGAGCTTTTTAGTGCTATTGGAGTAACAGACTATAGCTTTGAAAATGAAACAGATAATGCTACTTATCATCCAAACAGGACTGCTTCAATTATGGTTGGTGGCAAAAAGGCTGGTACAATAGGCGAGATACATCCAGATGTACTGGGAAACTTTGATATTGATACAAAGGCATATGCAGGTACTATTGAGATTGAGACACTAGTAGAAAACTGCAATAGCGTGCCTCAATACAAGGCATTACCTAAATTCCCAGCTATTACAAGAGATATTGCAATGGTTATAGACGATGAAGTGATGGTATCACAGATAGAGGCTGTTATTAGGCAAAGAGGCGGTAAAATATTAGAGAATATAGCACTTTTTGATGTGTATAAGGGTAAGCAAGTGCAGGAAGGCATGAAGAGTGTAGCATACTCAATTACTTTTAGAGCGGAGGACAGAACATTAACTGATGAAGACGTTTCTAAAGCAATGCATAAGATTGTGGATGGACTTAGAACTAATCTAAATGCAGAGTTAAGGGAATAAAAGTATTGATCCATTTAAAAGAAAAGATGGAGAGCAGAAATGTGCTTTCCATCTTTTCTTTTATCAGTAAATATTAAATATGGCCTGAATCCTGTAGATTTTGTTCAGCCATTGCAATCATTCTCTTAACCATTTGTCCCCCTATGGGGCCACCTTCTTGACCGTTCTGCTTTGAAGTCAGGTCACCCTTATAGTGGTCGTTGTTTTCCTTGCAAAATTGTGTATAGCCTATTTCCTCAGCGCATTCCAGCTTGAATCTTGTAAGTGCTTCTCTACTGTTTGCAACAATTGGTTGTTTTGGATTTGACATATAAATAACCTGCCTTTTTATATAGATTACATATAATTAAGAATTACATGCGATAATATTATTTGCAACTGATGAAATGTTAAACATAAAAATATCTTCATTTTAAGGGAAAATTTATAATGTCTGTATATTTCGAATCATGCAAAAGTAATATAAAAATATTAAGCTTAAAATAAATATGACGCAAAAAAAGTCTCATTGTATTGATTACACCCTTATAATTTGTTAATATAAAATAAATAAAAGGTTAGAATATGCAAAGTCCCTATAATTTGGGCAGGAGGAATATATTATGAATTTGAAGTTTGACTACTCTAAGGCAAATGATTTTGTCAAAGAACATGAAGTATTTTACTATGAAGGTTTTGTTAAAACAGCACACCAGATGCTTCATGATAAAACTGGCGCAGGAAGTGATTTTTTGGGTTGGGTAGATCTTCCGGTAAATTATGACAAAGAAGAATTCGCCAGAATAAAAGAATCAGCAGAAAAAATTAAAAAGGATTCTGATGTTCTTATTGTTATTGGAATAGGTGGCTCATATCTAGGCTCAAGGGCTGCAATAGAATTTTTATCTCACAGTTTTAACAATAAACTTCCAAAAGAGAAAAGAAAGACACCTGAAATTTATTTTGCAGGAAACAATATCAGCTCCACATATATTAGTGATCTTTTAGAAATCGTTGAAGGAAAAGACATATCAGTTAATGTTATATCTAAATCAGGTACCACCACGGAGCCAGCTATAGCTTTTAGAATATTTAAAGAATATCTAGAGACTAAATACGGTAAGGAAGAGGCTTCGGGAAGGATATATATTACCACAGACAAAGCTAAAGGCGCCCTTAAAAACCTTGCAACAAAAGAACACTACGAGACTTTCGTGATACCAGATGATATAGGGGGACGTTACTCAGTTTTAACTGCAGTTGGGCTTTTGCCCATAGCTGTCAGTGGAGCAGACATTGATAAGCTTATGGAAGGGGCCGCAAACGCTCATAAGCTATACAGCAATCCTAACCTTAAGGAAAATGAATGCTATCAATACGCTGCAGTAAGAAATGCTCTATATAGGAAAATGAAGACGACAGAGATAGTTGTAAACTATGAGCCATCTCTTCACTATTTCACAGAATGGTGGAAACAACTTTTTGGTGAGAGCGAAGGCAAGGATAACAAAGGAATTTTTCCAACAGGAGTTGACTTCTCAACTGATTTACATTCAATGGGTCAGTATATCCAAGATGGACTTAGAAATATATTCGAGACTGTTGTATTAGTGGAGACTCCGAGAAAAAGGATGACTATTAAGGCCGATAAGGACAATGTGGATGGGCTGAATTTCCTTGCTGGAAAAGAAATTGACTATGTAAATAGAAAGGCTTTTGAGGGAACATTACTTGCCCATACTGACGGTGGAGTGCCTAATCTTGTGGTTACAATACCTGAGCTTAATGAATTTTGTCTTGGAAATATAATCTATTTCTTTGAGAAGGCATGTGGAATTAGTGGCTATCTTATGGGTGTGAATGCTTTTGACCAACCAGGAGTTGAAGCATATAAAAAGAATATGTTTGCTCTTTTAGGAAAGCCAGGTTATGAAGAGGAAAAGGCGAAATTAGAAAAAAGACTTGCGTCTAATAAATAATAATATGAAGAAAAGAACTTAATGCAATATATCTAAGATTAAGGATATAATAATACCATGCGAAATTTATTTGGCATGGTATTATTATTTTTTTCATTTAAAGTGTTGACACAGCACGGCTTATCTGCTAAAATAAACACTCGTGAGGTACATGGGCTATTAGCTCAGTCGGCTAGAGCACTTGACTTTTAATCAAGGTGTCCCGGGTTCGAGTCCCGGATGGCTCACCAAAATCCTGTAATCAAATGATTACAGGGTTTTTTGATGTATAAAACAGGACACCTTGATCTGCAATAGACACCTTGACTTTCAGACACCTTGATTTTCTTGACTCATGAATAATTTATTATTCGGAGGCGTATTATGATCAAAACAAGGAGCCAGACAACAAAAAGACAGGATACAAGGATGTATCAAGACGAAGAGTTTGAAGTTTTTGATTTGGAAAAAATGAAAGAAGGATTTATCCTTGAGCAGAGCTGCCGTGGCAACTCAAAGGCTACGGTGGAATATTATAAGGGTAATATAACCAGATTTATTTCGTACATCGAAGAACAAGATCTGAATACAGATACTTCTTCCATTACTAAGGAACAAATCAAAAAATATATACTATATCTTAAAAACTCCAAAAAGTGGGTTAAAACAGAATATATTAAATCTGATGATAATCTGACGTCCAAATCTGTCCAGACCTATATAAGGGCGCTTAAAGCCTGGATGGCCTGGATGGAAGAGGAAGGCTATCTGAATTCATCCGTTTCGTCTCAAATAAGGCTTCCCAAGGCTACAAGTAAGGTCATAGAGATCCTTAATGAAGAAGAGATAAAGGAGATTTTTAAGTATCTTGAATCGAAGAAAGAAAACCATCTGAGAGATATATTGCTCCTAATGTTGCTGATTGAATGTGGTTTAAGACTTGAAGAGATTACCATAATTAAATTTTCCAATATCAAGCCAAATCAAAATACTATAAAGGTGCTGGGTAAAGGAAATAAAGAGAGAATTGTGAGTTTTGGGGTGAATCTTCAGAAGATGCTTTTTAAATATATCAATCAGGAGCGTCCTGAGCCTGCAAATAAGAAAATAGACAGTCTATTTTTGAAGAAGGATGGGATGCCAATTTCACAGGCAACGATTAAGCAGCTTTTTCGAAGGTTAAAGGGTAAGGCGAAAATGGAAAAATTGCATCCGCATCTATGTAGACACACTTTTTGTACGATGTATTTGGCGCAGGGTGGGAATATTTTTTCACTAAAACAGATTACTGGACATGAAAGTTTTGAAATATTAAATAATTATGTGCATCTGGCAAGTACCATTACGAACATCAGAGATAAGAGTTTATCACTGCTGGATGGAATGAAGTTAAAAATATAGGAACATAACTTAATAGACGATACAGTAATAATAATTTGAGGCAGATCGTATGAAAGTATTGTTATTTCCTATAAGGTTGAGTAGTTAACAAAATATCGGTAAAAAGACAAGGACAGCAGAATACAATCTGTTGTCCTTGCCTTTTTTTGAGCTATTAAACTGAAATTTTGAAAAGCACGCCTATACTTTTTTAAATTTGCGTAGCATTGCTGCATACTCCTTGACCTTATTCAGATCTTCTTCTGCCAGACCATCAAGATCAATGCATAAGATGTTAGAACCATCCTGCCTGAAGTTCCTGATCTCTGTACGCACAGGATAGTATTTTCAACTTAATAAATTTGAAAGCCATATTAATCTAAGAATAGGAGACGAAGATATGTTTTCACAAGAGGACATTAATAATGTTTTGAGAGAGGAATTTAAAGAAAAAGAAATTAGGGAGATACTATCCAAAGAGAAAGCCGAAAAGGAAGAAATGCAAGGGTACATAACAGATGACATATTGTATGATTCTCTAAATCAGGAGGCTTTTGAAGAGTATTGTGTTCCTGTTAGAAGATGGGGAAGGTGATATGGTGATGAGTATTAATAAATATTCTGAAATGACTTATAGCTACTCACGTGCAAAAAATGCTTGATACTTGCGCTAGAAGTTATTATTACAACTACTATGCATCTAATAATGGATGGAGACAAGATGCGTCACAAAAGACTAAATTAATATACAGATTAAAAAAGTTACAAGCAATACATTCAATCGTTGGGGAGGCCATACATTCATCTATAACGGATTTGATTATTAATCCTAATTTAACGAAGGCTGATTTTAAAAGACTGACTAATAAAAAAATTCGTGAAAGTTATAGGAATTCATTGACTATGAAAGATGAGTGGATTCAGGATCCTAAAATATTTAAAATGGTACAAGATGTATATTATTTTGGGAAAGTAAAGTTGGAAACACAACAGAAAACAATCGAAAAGATAGAGGCTTGCGGGGCAAATCTGAGCAGATGCATAAGCCTAGCTGAAATAAAGGCGGACTCTGTAATAGTGACAATTGATGAACTGAAGGAATTCACTTTTGATGGTTTCAAAACATATGTAAAGGTTGATGCTTTATATCAAAACAGGGATACTGGCAAATATGTAGTTGTTGACTGGAAAACTGGAAATGGCAACTCTCTGGAGGTTGAACAGCTTTTACTATACGTGTATTTTACACATAAAATGTACAATATACCAATCGAGGAAATTGAGGCAAGGCTGGAATACTGTGTTGATGGCGATTGTGCCATATATACTTTTACTAGTAATGACATGAATATGGCAGAAAAAATGATTAATGGCCATATCAAAAAAATGCAGGAGTATATGTTTAATATCCAAGATAATATTCCAATGCCAGAAATATATTTTCCAGAAAACAGGTCATCCAAATGTAGGTATTGCAATTTTCAAGAAATTTGCATTGGAGATACCTTTAAGAAGTCTGAGGAAGAGGCAATTAAATTTTCACTGGAAGCTAATAGGGCAAGCGAAATGTGTGTTCAGTAAGTTGGCTGAATATGTTTTGGCAGTGTGGGTAGCCGATAAAAGATTGATGAGGAAGGGTTTTAAAAAGCTGGATGGTATATTTCATGATAGGATGCCAGCCAGCTTTTTTATTTATTGGTTTTTGTTAAAGATTATTACTAAATGTGTTGACACTTTTAAATTAATGACTAATAATGGATTAATAGACATAATTTGCTATTATTTTCCTGATTCTATACGGAAAATGTCTATTATTGAAAGTTGGATACTGGAAAAAGTTCTGCTCCCAAAAGAGCTATTCTAATCCCAAATGGGGAGAAATAAAGAAAAGAGGAAGAATATGAGTTCATATTCATCGGTTAAAAAAGAGTTTTTTCGTTGGATTTCATCTCTTAATATTTCAGATCTTGGTGATATAGACAAGAAGTTCTTAAATCTCTTGATTAATAATTTCGATGTTCTAGTTCTGCTTGGAACAGCAGGAGGGGCGAGAGCTAGAAAAATTGGGCAATTAATTGAACAACAAGGGTATTCAATGACAACTTTATTACCAAAGTTAAGTAACGAAGATATTGATGTTTCAAAAACATTTAGAAATATTGAAGAGCTTAAAATTGGTCCTTTTAGGGGATTTTCAGTTGAAGAAACTTTTATATTTGATAAGAAATATACATTTATGTATGGTCCAAATGGTTCTGGTAAATCAAGCTTCTGTGAAGGACTTGAATATGCCTTATTAGGTGGAATTGAAGAAGCAGAATCTAAAAGAATAGACTTGACATCTTATACTCAGAATGTACAAACTGGAAAAGTGAAGAATCCTATAATTTGGGGTTCATTGCCAGACAAAAAGAAAGTCGAAATAACTCCAAATTCAGATGCATACCGTTTCAGTTTTGTTGAGAAAAATCGTATTGAAGGATTTGCAAGAATTGGTGCTGCAACTGCAAAAACCCAACTTGATAGAATTTCAACTCTTTTTGGCTTAGACGCATTTAGTGAGTTTGTTAATGGATTTTCAGACATTATTGATGAACGCTATCTGACAATTAAAAATAAAAAAGAGGAAGATTTCAAAAATGAAAGTGTTCAAATAGAAGCTAAAAAGGTAAGAAGCGGGGAATTATCCAAAGAATTAGTAAAACTTGACGAAAATACATTAGCTTTGATTAAAGAATTTGGTAATGAAAATATTAAAACACTAAACGAACTAAAAATATATTTCATAGGCTATGATGGTGCATCTGGCATAATTGGCGCTTTACATACAAAGAAAGCAGAGAATATACCAATCGATATTGACTCTAATTTAATTGAACGGATTAAAAAGCAGCTAAAAATATTAAATGAAGATTGTTATGAATTAGATATAAAGTTAATTGATTTAGAACGGTCATCCTCTGAGATTAATTTTAAAGATCTCTATTCAGCAATTAAACTGATTTCTGAGGATACATCTGTTATTAAAACAGTTTGTCCAGCTTGCAAGACACCTTTAGACAAGGTAGTAATAAATCCCTTTATTAATGCAGCAAACGAACTTGTTGCTATGAATAGATTAGCCGTATTGCAGGCAGATATTAAGAAAACCTCAAATAAAATAGTGCCAAATATACATACGTTAAACAAAGATATAATGAGCCTAAATAAGGCGAAAGAAACAGTAGGTAATACTCAGAAGACATTACTCAATTTTAAGGAGTTTGCATTCACGAGTATTTCATCAATAAGCTCATGGCTAAATCCTCTTTTAAAAGAAAAAGTAGAATTAGAATATTCAGTTGATGAGAACAAGAAAATTATACTCGATATTAAACAATATAATGCAGTTCTCTGTGCAAAGCGTGAAGAACAAAAAAATGTGGATACTGAAATTTTAAAATTTAGTTTAATAAAGCAAAGACTTGATGAAATTGAGGTTGGGAAGAAGGCATTTTCTATTGAAAAAGAGAAAATAGATATATCAATGGCAGAATTTTTCACTCAAAATCAAATCAAAATCAAAGCAGTAGATGACTTAAAAAAAATAATTGCTGTTAATATTGATTTCTCTAAATCTTATAGCTTGTTTATTGGGAAGCTAAAGGCGTATCGAAATTTACTGCCATCACAACTTGCTTCTGGACTCGCAGATAGAACTAGGGAATACTATAATATAATGAATTCACATGACCCGGATTTTGAAAAGCTTGAAATGCTAAAACTACCCACTACTCCGGGTGATAAACTATTAATTCGCTTTTATAAAGATAAGAATGAACTTGATGCTCTTCAAATTCTGAGTGAAGGTCATATAAAGATTCTTGGACTGTCACTTTTACTCTCGAAAATCGTAAATGATGATTTAGGCTTCATAATATTTGATGATATTGTTAATGCAATTGACGACGAACATCGAGACGGGATTGCAGACTTGCTTTTAAAACATGAGGATTTGAAGGATAGACAGCACATCCTTACATGTCATGGTGAAATGTTTATTTCAAAACTAGAACATAAGTTGGGCGCTTCTACTGCAGGGAAAGAAGTTAGAAGTTATAGATTTATCCCTTCAGACATCAATGGAGAAAGAGGTGTAAAAATATCAATAGGCAATTCAAAGCATTATTTATTACTTGCAAGAGACGATTATAACGCTAATAACCTCAAAGATGCAGCTTCGCGCTGCCGCCAAGCTATTGAAAGCATATCTGAGAATTTATGGATTAAAATGGCAAAGAAGGTTAATGTAAATATAACTGTAAAACTGAGAGGACCTGGAGCAAGGCCAGACCTGTCATCTGTAGTTGATGGTTTAATAAAGGAAATTCAAGGTATCGAAGGTCTAAGTGTATTACTAAGTGATTTAAAACAACTTAAAGAAAAATACCCTTGGAGTTTGTTAAACAAAGGTATTCACGAGCAAGGTGATCTGCCAGAATTTGAGCGTCATGATATATTTAAATTATTAGACCTTCTTGAGAAAATAGAAAAAGGTGTTTGTGAAATAAAACTAGAAGTTATTAGTGCTTGATGGGGGGGAAGATCAGTATTTGTATTATAGTTAACTGCAGATGTATGGAGAAGATGTAGAATCCTCCTATAATGATACAATAACGGTGGAAACTTAAATAAAATCCAGTAACTATGATAAATCAAATTAGGAATCTTTTTTGATTTGCATATATCAGCATGACAGAAAATTGTAAAAAATATTATATGACATATTGAGAGACTTCTGACATGTTTACTATTATACAGAAACCTTACAAATACCTATATTGAACAGTTGAGAATAAGTATTGAAATGGCATGGAAAAAAATTTGGATTTAACGACTAGGTTCGTACAAATTATGATAATTTGATATCTATATAAACATTAAAGTCCAGATATATAATAGTTAGGTGACACCCAGTAATTTTTAATTTAAAGGAGAGTTAATATGAACTTATATGAGTATTTCGAAAGAGTAATCAATACTGAGGCAAAGGATTGGAACACTATTACTTGTTGGGGAGCAGGGAGTGGTCCTTCATATTTAAACAAGTTTACCGTATGGAATACAGGTAAGGGCAATTTTTCAAATATTGAAATAGATTCTCATAGCAATATCGCTGTTTTAAAAAGTGATATTACTATGACCTTTGCATGGGGGTTATCACACAACAACGATTTTGCCGAAGAGTGGGCTAATAAGTTTTCAGACAAGAAAGCAATGAGTAGTTATATTGATTTCTTTTATAATGGCGTATTGGTTTTCCGAGATATTATTGTATCTGTAGATGGCGGCAGATGTTATATTCCTCTGCCAGATATGGAATTTGATAAGGAAACAAGTAAAGTCAAGAGATTTGTTGTCTCTAACTCAAAATATAAGTTTGTTAAAATGCTCAATTCATTTGAATCAACATATGATTATGAAAGCTACTTTTCAAGGTCAGGTCTTGTTATTATTGATGAAAGGTGGCCGCAATAATTAATGGATTACATAGATTATTTGAACATTTTGGGGGTTGCTTTAACTGCTGTAGGAACTAGTATTACGATTTGGCAAGCACATAAAGCAAAAATGTCAGCTAGTTTTGCTAAAACATATCGTGACGAGGTAGCGAAAGATAGAGGTAAGATGGCTTTAATTGAGTTGTTGCCGAACACTAAGAGGGTTAGAGAAGAGTGCAGAAAAATAATTAGGCCTGTTTCAGAAAGATCAATGAGAGGCGTTGATCCGCAAAAAGTTATTAATAATATACAAAATTTTATTGAGCAATTCGAAGAGATTAGCTGCAGGTTGAGAGTTAATGAGTTTGATAAAAGTGTATCTAATCTAAAGAGTAGGGTATCAGATTACCGATTAGAAACAGACAGCGAGAAGAGATTTTTATTTGCTGAGGATATTTACAATGAAGTTAACAATATTGCCTCGTTATTAGCTAAACAAATTTCCAGTGAACTTTAGTATAATTTACTGGAATTCCCATTATCCATAAAATGCATATACATCTCCCAATAAAATATAACAGAAGGTACTAATTTTAAATTAGTACCTTCTGTTATATTTTATTCTATAGTTTACTATAATACAAAATCAAAATAAAAAAGGTGATTGTTCAATCAGATTTTCAGGATGGAATTAACTTCCTACAGAACTCAAAAAGGTGCTGTACTATTCCTTTGCTTTCTATCCACTCCACAGCAACTTCTTAGGCTAGCTTGGGGAAAATAAACGGATGACCGCTAGGTCAGACGATTATTTTCTCCCCCAACAGATGTTAGATTTTTAATCTGACCAAAAGCGATAGGGTTCTAAGCTCTTTTGTTTTTGCATGGCAGAACTATCCAAGGTTCATTTCAAAAGGTCTAATAATTTTTTAGAAGGCACAATCTGTGCTGGCAAATCCAATCTGGATTTAAAACCTTGAACCAAGGTATATTCGGGCTGCAATCTGCAGGCAATCCCACTTTTTATTTGACATATGGGCTAGCGGCTTGTCCCATAACAAGCTGTATTTTCTTAACAAATTTCATTTTCAATTTATAAAAATTATTCTAAGCACTTTATTAAATAATTATAACGAAACATATAAGTGAATTCACATTATGTTAGGCCGCGTTAGCGGCCAATAAAAAAAATCTCAGGAGGAATGGATATGAATAGTAGAATTATAACCCAAAATGAGCTGGATGTCTTATTTTATGAAGAGTTTACTCAGTTCCAGTTACAGCATGTTTTTAATATTATCTTTTTATTATCACAATATATGCTCTTAACTACGGACATGCTTATTTATCTATATGAAAAGCAATATAACGAGAAAATGGGTTTAAGCTACCTAAAAAGGTCTGTTAAAGAGAAGCTAATTATTAAATATCAGTATGACCTTGATGAAGCTACTGAAAAAAAGATATTTTATTATGCTTTAAAAAGCAGTACTTTTTTATATTTGAAACAGAATCGGATATCTTTTGCTAAAATACCTCCATATTGTGCCTATGAAGAAAAGTCAAGAATATTGACTTTTAATAAATATGCAATTCAAAAAGGTTATACACTTAACATTAATATGCCCTTAGATACAGAAATAAGCTATTTTGTAACGAATCAAAATGTAATATGTTACTTTCCAAACTACATTACAGAAAGAGAAATACGAAATGAATTACGCAAAAAAAGAATTGAGATAGAATTTGGTTTTGAAGTAATTTCCATACTTAGAGTTGAGGTTGGAAGATATACCCGTGCAATAAATCCGAAGGATGTCGATTAAGACGGAGGATTAATTAATGACACGTCAAAAACATGGAAGTCTTATTTATCAGCTCAACGAACGTCTCATAAGTCTTCAAAAATTTGGACAATCAAAACATGTAGCAAAAAAGGATTACAGAAACAAACAAGTGGCTAATGGCGAGAAATGGAATCCTGCATATGCTGAAGGCATATTTTCATTTACTACTTATAATGCTTACAAACAAACTGTAATGGAATTTGGAACTTGGTTGAAAAAGGAGCACACTGATATCAAGTTGTTGAACGGAATTTCTAAAGGACATGCAATTCAATACCTCCAGTCACGTCAATCTGAAAAAAAGTCCCCTTACACAATAGCTAAGGATATGTCCGCCATTAACAAGGTTTTTGGCACTGGACTTACTAAAAAAGAAGCAGGATTGAATAATAGAAGTTACAAAGATGTGACGCGGAGCAGAGCGGAGCGTCCAAATGACAAAAAATATAATTCAAAGAATTATGCCAAGTAAATAGTTTTTGCTAAAGCTACTGGCTGCCGAAGGGCGAGCATACTAGGAGGGCAATACCAGGTTAAGCCATGTTCCGTGTGGAGGGACCAAAAAGGTAACATATTTGTAAGCCTGGTTGAAAAGGGAGGTAAATTTCGCAATGCTCCTGTGCTGGGAACTTATAGAGAAGAAATTGAAAGGATAGTGCCCAATATGGCTATAAGAACTCAACATAGTAGCATTGCTATGGAAGAATTTAGGTTTAAAGAGTTGTATAGGTGTTCTGGTCAAGATGTGCTTTTTAGTAGGTATACTAAAAAGATAGATAATCATGCCTTTAGGGCGGAATATGCAAGGGAGATGTATGCAGAACTGTTACAGCAGAAGAGGGAACAAGGGGAGAAAATTTTTAAGGATTACAGGGGCTATGACATGGAGTGCTTAAGGCAGGTGTCACAGGATTTAGGGCATAATCGGGTGAGCGTGGTGGTGGAACATTATATGAGGTAATAATTTGTGAGACATGGAACTGAGTTGTACCTAAAGGGTCTAATTCGCTTAATTCGGCATAACATCTAACACGGTTGGCAAAATGCCTTCTTTGTGGGCTATTTTTGTTTTTAGGTATAAACTTTACTGATTCAGCATAAACACTATAATTCGACAATAATATACAAATTATGAGTCTAATGTAATAGTATGGAAACCGCAACTTAATATGAGTATACATTAAACTATAGTACTATTAATATAGGATGTATGCTCATGAGATTGCATTTAAATAAAATAAAAATATTAAGGGAGGTATTACAATGAAAAGAACTGGAAAGGTAATTAGTTTAATAACGACTCTAGGGTTAATACTTGCATCAGCTTTTTTGACAAATACTATCATTCTTGCAAGCAGTGGAACGGTTAATATTCCAAATTACATGCAACCTAATACAACTATTATCTATAATGATGATTTGAGTTATGAAATTAAAGCAGGAGGCGAGCCTACAGGACCTGCACCTACACCTTATGTAGCTCCATCACCTAAGCCTGCACCTTCCGACTGGTCTCAGGAAGAAAAAGATAAGTATAATTATGAAAATAAACTAATAGAAGCTGCAAGACAAACAATTAAAAACGGAAGTGCAAGTGTTGTACATGGACTTTCTCCTGTGGCAAGACCTGGATTAAAAGTGACTTATGGAAATGATGGAATTATAATGAACATTTATTATCCTAATTCAAATGGTGGGTACACTTTAAGCGACCCCAATTTAACTTCAAATGCATCGTCTCTATCTTCGGTAGATAACAGCTACATAATTGCTACATGGGGCTCCAGCTATCCAAGTATCTTGACGTATGATGATATTGATGACAGTGTTGTAGGGACAGGAAGGTTTACATGTTATAGTGGTCAACCTGGTGATCATGATAATACTTTAGTGGTAGGTGATTGTGCTACAAAACAAGCTTATGATAACATAACTGATGGCATAAGCGTTACGGCAAGGAACTTAGATACTCAACAAGTTTATACATACACTAAAAATGATTGTGGTGGCATGCCGGAGGCTGTCTTGGATATGTGGGAAACAGGAATCAATTTGATAGGCGGCGACTATTATAGTTTAGCAAATGTAGATAATGGCAGGATGTATCATCCATCACGTACTTACTAAATAAATGACATATTAAATTACTTGCTGCGGGTTGATTATAAAACACCGCAGCAGGTATAAATACCTTTGAAAACGTATTTATACGCTTTACTTAGCTCATTATATGAGTCGAAATATTTTCATATTTATTGTTATTTGTTTAGTTATAAACGTTAATGAGGAGGTTAATATGACAAAAAGAGTTTATAAAATTTCATTTTGGGCGTTCATTACTGTGATTTTAGTTTCCCTGATTATTCTTGTTTTATTTAATTCCTGTGCATCAGTCTCACAAAAGGATGCTAAACCTACATTAAGTACTGTTAAGCACAAATATTTATCAATAACATATGATACTAATGATTCTACAGTGTCTGCTACAGGGAAAATGATGAATTTTTACACATACGATTTGGATACAAAACAGTTGACCAATAGGGCACAAATACCTTTTGGGTCACAATATGCGCTTGGTGCAGTAAGTCTGGACAATAATAAGGTCTATTACACAAAAAGGGAAGTGAATGATCAGGGATACCCTGACTACTTGTATGAATATAATTTAAACACAAAGGAATCAAAGTTGCTGGAATCGGAAAACAGAGCATATAATGATATAGTGCCAATAGGCAATAAGCTTTTGGTTTCGGCCATAGAAGGAGGCAATAATCCCGCAGTATTTAATTTGGATACAAAAAAATTCAGTTATCTATATGAAAAAAATGGATACGCTGAAGATAAATATTTTTCAAGTCCCCCGATTCCATTTGGTTATAATGTAAATACTAAGAAATTTTTGTATGTATATGTAGATAAAAAGCAATCTTATGACACTAACTACCGTAAGGGGGAACCAGGGGATAAAACACCTATTCCTCATCATATTAATTTAATGGATATTGATTTTAATAATCAGGAGGTATATACATTCCAAACCGAAGAGGTGCAATTCGCAACACAAATTTCTGATGATAAAATAATATGTACTACAACTGAACATCCTTTCGGAGTCGGTAAGAAGAAAGCGTATTTACTGGATATTAAAAAACAAGAATTGAAGGAATTGTCATCTTTGCCAATGCCAAAGATGACATCTGTTTTTAATTCCTATACGATTGACGAAGGAGAAACATTTTATGTTGCAGGCATGGATAAAGATAAAAGGCGTGGAGTGTTTTACTATAATACCAAAACTGATACTGTAGAGCCGATACTTTTAGATAATAATGAGACTGGTGGTCATGTTGTTAATTTTACAATGTTAGAATATATTGAATAATTCGACCACAAATACAATTTGAACATAACTCTAGTTTATCGAACGACCTCGAACACCTAAACCATTTACTTGGACTTATAAAGCCTCTATAATACAACTATAATATATTTTAAAGGAGGCTTTTAAATTGAAACAGCCTGTAAATTCTAGTTTACAGGGGTGTCTTGAATTGTTCTTAGACCGGTGCGAAAGTGAGAATCTTTCACCAGCCACAATTCAATTCTATTTAGGGAATATAGGTCGATTCGTCAGATTTTTGGCTGATGAACACAATTTGGAGAATCCTTCAGTGGAGGATTTCAAGGCAGAGTACATTAAAGAGTACTTATTTATGGCAAAAAGCAGCAAGAAGTGGGAAGCACATTTACAAATCAAAACCAAAAAAGAAAAGTTAAGTAGTCAATCTTTGAGAACCTACGCAAGGGCATTAAGAGCTTTTGGAAATTGGCTTTTCATGGAAGGGTTCATCAAAGAAAATATATTGGAGCTTGTACAACTTCCAAAAGCTTCAAAGTCTTACAAAGTTATATTGGATGATTCAGAAATCGAAACGATTATGAAAACGTTTAATACTAAAAATAAATTAGGCATGAGAGATGCGATAATTTTTATACTTGCATTCGATTGTGGTATTCGGCAGGGTGGAATAGTAAACTTATTAATTAGGGATGTAGATTTAAAGGCAAAGACTATAAGCGTTAGACTAAAGGGTGGAGACATTACGTGTCTTCCTATAGGTAATACTCTTGTAAAACAGATACGTGAATATAAAGTCAAATATCGCAGTTTGGGCAAAGAAAATGAGCCGCTCCTTACAAATAACTTAGGCGGAAAGCTCACGGAAAATGCAGTTAAGAAAATGTTTACAAAGCTTAAAAAAACGACAGGAATAGAAAGAATAAACTGCCACTTAGGCAGACATACATTTGCTACCAACTATATGATGGAGGGACATTCTCAGCAAGAATTGCAGCTTGCACTTGCCCATGAATCTGAATTTATGTCTAAAAACTACGTTCATCTGGCTAAGAGGGCTACCTTTCTGATTGCAGGAGCAGACTCGCATTTTGATAAAATGCTAATAAATAATAAAGATAAGAAAATGGCCATTGCAAAGGTCCAGGATAAGGTGCTACAATAATTAAACATGAGATAGAGAACAGGCACCTTGATTTTCAAGCAAGGGTGAAAAGACACCATGATTCGGATAAAATTTAAAAAATGACCCCAAAGCATTGCAAGGCATGGCTGGACTACAGGTTGGAAAGTGAGCAAAAGCATCGAAAATGGGCACTTTGTCTTTTAATCAAGGTGTCCCGGGTTCGAGTCCCGGATGGCTCACCAAAATCCTGTAATCAGATGATTACAGGATTTTTTGCTGTGCTTGTATTTGGTTATGATAGGAATTTTATAGGAAAATCTTAAAAACGCATCAAAAAACGGGTCGCGGCCGATTAACAGCGAGATATAAGCATAATTAACAAAGGAATCGGCGATACAAAGAGATAAATTAAAATTTTAGCATTTTATACTTGACAGTTTGCCATGCCTATATTAAAATATTGAAGTGTCGTTGTTTTGGTGAATTACAAAAAGACTAAACACGTTAAAGTATAAATACTAAAGTTTATTAAGGAGGCAGATATTCGATGAAATCTTTTATGGCAAAAGCGGAACAAATTCAGAGAAAATGGTATATTGTTGACGCTGAAGGAAAGCCATTAGGTAGATTGGCAAGTGAAGTTGCTAAGATACTAAGAGGTAAAAACAAACCTACTTTCACACCTCATGTTGATACTGGTGATCATGTAATAGTTCTCAATGCAGAAAAAGTATTGTTAACTGGTAAGAAACTTGAACAGAAGATGTACAGATATCATACGGGTTTTCCAGGAGGACTCAAGGAAATCAAATACAAACATTTAATGGAGAAAAGACCTGAAAAGGCTATTGAGTTAGCTGTAAAGGGTATGCTCCCTAAGAACAGCTTAGGCAGAGCTATGTTTAGAAAATTAAACGTATACAAAGGTACAGAGCATGAGCATCAGGCACAGAAGCCTGAAGTACTCACTCTGGACATATAATAGAGGGGAGGTTGTGAAATAATATGGCAGCAAAAGTTCAATACTACGGAACTGGCAGAAGGAAAAAATCAATTGCAAGAGTTAGACTTGTTCCTGGTGAAGGCGTTGTAACAATTAATGATAGATCATTAGATGATTATTTTGGACTGGAAACACTTAAGGTAATAGTGAAACAACCTTTAACTCTTACTGATACACTCAACAAGTTTGATGTTATTTGTAAAGTTACTGGTGGAGGTTATACTGGCCAAGCTGGATCAATCAGACATGGTATATCTAGAGCTCTTTTAAGAGCTGATATTGAATTAAGGCCTGCACTTAAGAAGGCTGGCTTCTTGACTAGAGATCCAAGAATGAAAGAAAGAAAAAAATATGGTCTCAAAAAAGCGAGAAAAGCACCACAGTTCTCAAAGAGATAATATTTATTCAATTTTTCAGAACCTCAAAACCTTGTGTTTTGGGGTTTTGCTTATTCCTAAGCTATAAAAACCAACGTAGAAGAACGAAGATTGGCAGATAATAAAAAGATTAGTGAACAAAAAAAGATATATGATTAGCATAGAAATAGGTTGGTGGGTATCATATCCTCACCAACCTATTTCTACAATGTCAAAGAACCTTTTTGAGTTTAGATGCATCATAGTCTCTTATAGACTTATTATTTTGCGCATCTACCACCAGAACTTTGATTCCATCAGATGATAATTTGAATACTCTGCCTTTTACCTTGGTTCCGAGAATATTTACAGGTGATTTGACATACAATTCACTTACTTGTGTGGATTCACAGAAAGGGCAGGAACTATTTTCAATGAAAATTCTCTTGCAATCATCGCAATACTCGTAGTTATCCATGGATTATCCTCCTCGCATAGTATTTTTTATCCATATAATTTGACTTGTTTTGCAATACTTGTTACTTTTATTCTATGGAAAATATTATAGAATTATAAGCAACAAATATTAATCTTATATATGAATATTTTGCTTTTAGTTCCAAATTCCTATATTTCCATTATATTTCCTAAAAATTTTTAAAAATTGTATATGAATCTAATACAGTTACTTCAAATAACACAGATGTTTAAAACTCCTTAATATCGTTCGGGATGGCCGCTACCCGATTGCAAGATGAGAAAAATATCATTATCTATGGAACTTCTGAATTATTATCTTTTCAATCGCAAATCAGTATTGGATTCTCGCTTTTTAAAAGATACATACTGTATGTAAAGAATTTTATTGAGAATTATGCAAGATTCTAATATAATCTGATATAATTAATAAGAATTTATTCTAAAACCACATTATGGTATAAGAGAATAGTTATTGAAACGGAGAGTCAAAATGATAATTATAAAGAATGGTAAGATTTATACAATGGCTGGCAAAACTATTGAATGTGGTTATATTGCTACCAAAGACAGTAAGATAATTGATTTAGGGGAAGACTTTGAGTCATCGGAACTAAATAAAAATTGTGAGGGATTTGAAGTAATTGACGCTAAAGGAGGATTTGTTTTTCCAGGTCTCATAGATGGCCATTGCCATGTTGGCATGTGGGAGGATGCTGTGGGATTTGAAGGAGAAGATGGGAATGAAATGACTGATCCCGTAACTCCACATTTAAGGGCCATTGATGGAATATATCACGGAGACAGGTCATTTGTTGAGGCAAGAGAGAACGGCGTAACAACAGTAGTTACAGGCCCTGGAAGTGCTAACGTAATTGGTGGTCAGTTCGCGGCTTTAAAGACCTATGGCAGATGTGTAGATGAAATGGTAATTAAAGAGCCTGTAGCCATGAAGGTTGCCTTTGGAGAGAACCCTAAGACGGTATACAATGAAAAGAGACAGACACCAATGACTAGAATGGCAACAGCAGCTATTCTGAGGGAAAGCCTCATGAAGGCTAGAGAATACAAAGAAATGCTGGATGAATACGAAGATAATAAAGAAGATAATGATAAGCCCGAGTTTGATATTAAGATGGAGGCCCTTCTTAAAGTTTTGAGCAAGGAGATTCCACTGAAGGCACATGCTCATAGGGCAGATGATATTATAACGGCACTTAGAATAGCAAAAGAGTTTGATGTGAATATTACTATTGAGCATTGTACAGAAGGACATTTGATTAAGGATATTCTTAAAGAAGCAAATGTTCCAGTTATAGTTGGCCCATTGCTTATGGATAGGTCAAAAATTGAACTTAGGAACTTTACTATGAAGACTCCAAAGGAGCTTTCAGATGCAGGAATAGTGGTCTCATTAATGACAGATCATCCTGAAACACCAATTCAACATTTATGGTTGTGTGCTGCAATGGCCTGGAGGGAAGGTATGGATGAGATGAAAGCCTTAGAGGCTATTACTATTAATCCAGCCAAAGCAACTGGAATTGATGACAGGGTGGGAAGTCTTGAAGTAGGCAAGGATGCAGATATTGTGGTATTTGACGGGCACCCATTTGATATGAAGAGCAAGGTAAATATGACTTTAATAAATGGTTCTATAGTTTATAAGAGGTAGAGTATGGTAAAGGTTTGTACTACGTCAGAGAAAGAAACTGTTGAAATAGGCAAAATGCTTGGGAACCTTTTTACGGGGGGAGAAATACTTGCATTAAATGGAGAAATGGGAGCTGGGAAAACTGCCTTTACAAAAGGGATTGCATTAGGAATAGACATTAATGAGTATATTACCAGTCCAACATTTGCGCTGGTTAATGAATACGTTGGAAGGTTACCGTTGTATCATTTTGACGTATATAGGATCAACGATGAAGATGAACTCATGGAAATCGGCTTTGAAGATTATATATATAGCAATGGTGTGAGCGTTGTGGAGTGGTCTTCACTGACTCCAAACATAATTCCTAAGGAAAGAATAAATGTTTCAATAGATAAGGTTGCTGAAGACCAAGATAAAAGAAAAATTGTCTTTGAGTTCTTAGGAGAAAAGAATAAGCATTTGGAAAAAACGTTTACTGAGGAAGTGTTAAAATATGAAAATACTTGCAGTTGATACCTCAGCATCAGTAGCATCTGTTGCTATAATGGAGGATGAGGTTTTGCTAGGTGAGTACAGCATTAATAATAAGAAGACCCATTCACAAAAACTTTTACCTATGATTGATGAACTTTTGAGAAGTCTAGAGCTTAAAATTGGAGACATTGACTATTTTGCTGCATCTAGTGGCCCGGGATCATTTACAGGGCTTAGAATTGGTATTACTACCATCAAAACTTTAGCCTATAGTGTTAATAAGCAAGTCATAGCTGTTCCAACACTCGATGCACTTGCTAATAACGTATCCTTTTCTGAGTCCATAATTTGTCCTATAATGGATGCTCGTAACAATCAGGTGTATACTGCTCTTTATACTTGTGAAAAGGGTACAGTGCATAATATTACGGAATATATGGGCATCCATATTTCGGATGTATGTAATATTTTAAATGGCAAGAATAAAAAAGTGATTTTTTTAGGTGATGGAGTTACAATCCATAAAGCCTATCTTAAAGAAAATCTGAGTATTCCATGTGACTTTGCTCCTGCTTCATATATATTGCAAAGAAGTGCTTCAGTTGCTGAAGTTGCAATGCAAATGTTAGTAGAAAATAGGCAACAATCATGCTTTGATATGGTACCTTTTTATCTGAGAAAGTCTCAAGCAGAAAGAATGTTTGAAGGGGATAAATAGAGAGGTTTGACAATGATTATAGAAAAGATGGAACCAAAACACATTGACGGTGTTATGGTTGTGGAGCATTTAAGCTTTTCAATACCATGGTCCAGGACTTCCTTTGTTCAAGAACTCACAACAAATGAATTTGCCCATTACTTAGTGGCAATTGAGAATGGGATAGTAGTTGGATATGCTGGAATGTGGAAAATCCAAGATGAAGGCCATATTACTAATATTGCTGTACATCCTGAATTTAGAGGAGTACATATTGGGAAAGGCCTTATGGCTCAGTTAATAAATGAGGCAAGAAACTTAGGTGTTAATTCAATGACTCTAGAAGTTAGGAAAAGCAATGTTGTTGCTAAAAACTTATACGAAAGCTATGGTTTTACAGAGGCAGGAGTAAGAAAAGGTTATTATGCAGACAATAAGGAAGATGCAATAGTCATGTGGAACGAGCAAATATAGGCAGAGCAAAGATAAAAGGAGAAGATTTTAAATCTTCTCCTTTTATCTTTGCTTTGGACTGTATTCAACACAGATTCTTCACTACGTTCAGAATGACAATATAGGTGCAATTCTGAAGCTTGCGAAGGATCTTAATTATGTTTAGATTAGATAGTTGTAAATTTACTTGTTGCATCTGAAAGATCACTAGCTAACTTGCTTAAATTCTTAACAAAGTTTGCAAGCTCTTCAGTATCAGCCATTTGTTCCTCTGTACTTGCAGAAACTTCTTCTGATGTAGCAGCTGACTCTTCAGAGACCGCTGATATATTCTCAATGGACTCTAATACTCTATTCTTATATTGTATAATATCGTACACAGAAGAGTTCATTTCTGTGAATTTATCAGAGATATCAACCATTGCCTGATAAATAGTCTTAAAGTCGGTATCTGTTTTGCAAACTGCATCTACTTGATCATTAACAGAATTTGAAGTCTCATTTACTGCTTCAGCAGTAGTCTGGGTTTGCTTTTGGATGGCATTAAGAATATTATTAATGCTTATTGAAGCATCCTTTGATTGATCAGCAAGCTTCCTAACTTCATCTGCAACAACGGCAAACCCTCTGCCAGCTTCTCCAGCTCTCGCTGCTTCAATGGCGGCATTTAATGAAAGGAGGTTAGTCTGATCGGCAATACCGACTATTACTTTTACTATCTTTTTAATTTGTTTCATCTGATCATTAAGATCGTTCATGTCTTTAGCAACTTTTTTAGTAGAAGTGCTTGTAAAGGCTGCCTTTGAATTCAACTGCTTAACTGTTTCTAAAGCTTTATCACTGAGCTTCATTGTTTCATTTACAACTGAAACTACGTTATTCATATTGCTTTCTACGTTATTAATACGCCCTGACAGTTGCTCCATTTGGACAACGCTAGATGAAACTTCTTCTGCCTGGGATGATGAACCCTTCGCAATTTCCTGTATAGTTTGAGATATTTGTTCTGATGCCGAATATGAAGCATCTGATAATGTCAAAAGTCTAACTGTACTTTGATTGACTTCAGAAGCCAGTGAATTTACCTGTGAAATTAACCCACCAATATTTTGAATCATAGTATTATAGCTTAAAGAAACTAATCCTATTTCGTCTTTGCCTTGGTCATGACTAAAGGAGTTTAATATGCCTTTCTTAGCCTTTTCCATGTGAGCCATAAGCTTCTCAAGAGGGGAGGATATGCTTGCAGCGATAAGAATTGAGAAAATAAGAGCTAAAATGAAAGATAGAATTCCAACTAATAAGTTATTGTTTTTTATACTATTTGCACCGTCATTAAGGAACTTATATGGAATAGTAGAAACCAAATACCAGTTCGTACCTTCTAGCTTTGAGAAAGAAACAAATTGTTTACCACCTTTGGCATCCAAGTCAAGATGAGAAGAGTCAGTTGCATCTTTAAGGATACCCTTTATCAATCCAGGTTCTGAATACTCTTTACCAATTTGATTTTTATCTATTGATGAAATAACAATTCCGTCAGCACCTAATACAAATACTTCTGTTCCTTGACCAAGATCAACATCACTATATATGTCTGAAATATATTTAGGATCTACTATCAAAATAATATAGCCACTAATTGAGCTACCAGTGAGAGAATTAATTTTACGTACAAGCACAAGGTCATCTTTGTAAAGTGCCCAAACTGACTTTCCAGTGGACTTGGAACCAATTTCTTTAATCATATAAGTAAAGTCATCAGTTTCCAGGTTATTCAGTTTTCCGTCTTTGTATGAAGTATATAGAGTTTCTCCAATGAAAAGATAGGCGCAACTAAGAGATTTAGCTAACTCTGTTTTTGTGGTGAGCGAATTAGAAAATTCTTTTGTGTAATTCATCTTTTCCAAAATGTCAACAGTACCTGATTTAGAATTGGACAATATAGTTTGGAATGAAGTAGAAAAACTCACTTCACTGCTTACTTGATCTATTTGTGTAAGTTTTGAAACAGACATCGAGTTCATTTGTTTCATTAGCTCATTAGAATAAGCTGATATTTTATCTTTAATAGAGTTACTTGCTTTGTAATATGAGGTAAATCCAGTTATCATAATTGGAATTATAGCAATTAAAAGAAAACAGGCTATTAACCTAGATTTTATGTTGATATTTCTAAGAGCATAAAAATTTCGACCTTCTCCAGTCTTTTTATCGACACTCAGATCATTAACAAAATCTTTTATGCCTATTCCTACTTTTTTGAGGAAAGTTCCTGTGGATTTAGGAAGGTTTTTTAGCACAGACTTATAATCGATTTCCTTAAAATTAGGTTGCTTCATTTTAAATTTAAACATTATGTATACCTCCAAAGTAGAATACATTTATTTATTCATTTATTAATAGTTTTTAATATTCGACATTAAATATGAAAGTCCTTTTTATTATGTAAATATATTGTTATATAATGAGTGTAATCCAATATATATATCGGACAAAAATATTATT
>Ga0123336_10000831_pt1 | contig 29932 bp, 28 predicted proteins | sample SSSSmetaG_FD_96466 | JGI IMG/M metagenome (GOLD analysis project Ga0123336, IMG submission 96466) | Glacier valley bacterial and archeal communities from Borup Fiord, Nunavut, Canada, to study Microbial Dark Matter (Phase II) - ​SSSS metaG | ecosystem: Environmental > Aquatic > Freshwater > Ice...
GCCGCATGAACCGCACGCTCGAGCAGATGGCCAGGGCGTTGTTTCAGAGCTGGTTCGTGGATTTTGACCCGGTGCGGGCCAAGATGCGGGGGGAAATGCCGGAGGGAATGGACCCAGAAACTGCGGCGCTTTTCCCAGACGCGCTCGAGGAGGTGGAGGGACGGGAAATCCCGGTGGGGTGGAGATGGGGGACGGTTGGCGACATTGCACATGTAATTGATTGTTTGCACTCAAAAAAACCTAATCAAGTAGACAATGGTCGTCCATATATTCAACTGAACAACATTTCTAACTGTGGGACTTTAGATTTATCAGAGATATATAAAATCAGTGAGGAAGATTATTCTAAATGGACTTCTCGTATTGAAGTTGGAGAAGGTGATTGTATAATAACAAATGTGGGCCGTGTAGGTGCAATATGTCGAATTCCGCAAGGTTTCAAGGGTGCTATTGGTAGAAATATTACAGCTATACGTATGAAAAAAGAATGTGATTATCCTATATTTCTAATTGAAATACTGCTCTCTGATTTTATGAAAAAAGAGATAAATTCAAAGACTGATGCGGGAACAATTCTAAACGCTTTAAATGTTAAAAATATACCGAAACTTTCCGTAATGTTACCGGGTATAGAGTTGATTCATAAGTTTGATAATATTGTTCGGCCAATCCGTAAAGGTATTGAAGATAATATTTATCAGAATAAGATGCTCGAGCGGATGCGGGATGAGCTTTTGCCCCGGCTGCTTTCGGGGGAGTTGGACGTTTCAGGTTGGGTGGAGAAAGAGAACCCGAAATACGGGGTTTATGCGTAGGGATGCCCCTTGTGGGTATCCTGTGGTGTTGCGCCGAAAACAAACGGGGAAATATTGCGCCGAAAATGGATGGGAATTTTGCGGTACAAACGGACGGGTGTTCCACCGAAAACGGACCAGGGCACCCACAAGGGGATGCCCCTACGTGGGAATGCGCGAGGATGTGACGACCATGCCTTTTGACCCAAACAAACATAAACGGCGTTCCATCCGGCTGAAAGGCTACGACTACCGCTCGAGCGGGGTGTATTTTGTGACCATCGTCACGCAGGGCCGCGCTTTGCTATGGGCAGACGTGTGTGAGGGCGAGGTTATCCTCAGCCCAGCCGGAGAAATGGTGGAGCAGGTCTGGACCCAGCTTCCAGAACGCTTTCCTCGAGTGAGCCTGGATGCTTTTGTGGTGATGCCTAACCATGTGCATGGACTTCTGGTGCTCGGCGGTATCGAACCCTCGAGCACCGCGTTAAGCGATGTTGTAGGTGCGTTCAAGTCGCAATCCACGGTGAATTACACCCGAGGGGTGCGGGAACAAGGATGGTCGGCTTTTGAGAAACGCGTGTGGCAAAGCAACTATTTTGAGCGCATTTTGCGAAACGAAGAACAGCTCGCTCGAGCGCAAGGATACATTGAACAGAATCCTGAAAATTGGCTCTGGGACCATGAAAACCCCATCCAACCGTAGGGGTGCCCCTTGTGGGTACCCTGCTTGTGGGTATTCGTGGGCAATACTCCATTGGTCTTGTATTCTAGATATATTTTGTATATAACATAATTATAGGGTTGTGATTCGGTGTGGTGAATGTACCGTTGATAGCCACTGTGCTTACTGCGCTCGAGGAGATGAAATGGCGTTTGACCCGGAACAGCCTTACAACGATTTGCCGCCCCTGCCCCCGCCAGGGGTGGACCTCGAGACTAAAGCGGTGCTCCGAGGGGCGGTGGCTGCGGCAAGGGCGCTGGCCGAACTCAAAGGGATTAGTGACCAGATTCCCAACTCCGATGTCTTGCTGCGCTGGGCCACCCTGCGCGAAGCCAAGATTAGCTCGGAAATCGAGAACATCTTCACCACCGATGACGCACTTTATGGAGCGGTGGGCCAGCCTGAACCCTCGAGCGACCCTGCCATAAAAGAAGTGCAGAGCTATCAGGCAGCCCTCTGGTATGGCTTTGGTAAGTTGCGAGGCGGGGGGGCGCTGAGCACCAATCTGTTCATCGAACTCTTCCAGATGATTAAGGGGCGCACCGAAGGGGTGCGGCGGATTCCTGGAACCCGCATTGCCGATGCAGCGGGCCACACCATCTATACCCCGCTCGAGGGTGAACAGGTTATTCGAGACAAGCTGGCCGACCTCGAGCGCTTTCTGTACGGCTCTTCCGAGCTGGACCCACTCATCAAAATGGCGGTGATGCACTATCAGTTCGAGGCCATTCATCCCTTCTCGGACGGCAACGGACGAACCGGGCGCATTCTCAATATTCTGTACCTCATCGAGGAAAAGTTGCTCGAGCAGCCGACCTTGTACCTGTCCCAGTACATCATCGAGCGCAAAAGCGACTATTACCGCTTGCTCAGGGGTGTCACCCAGAACGGAGATTGGGAAGCCTGGATTCTTTACATGCTCGAGGCGGTTGAACACACTGCCCGCGACACACGAGACCGGGTGCTCCGCATTCGAGATGTGCTGACGCAAGCCACCGAAGATATTCGCCAACACCTGCCGAAAATATACTCTCGAGAACTGGTAGACCTCATCTTTGAGCAGCCTTACTGCCGCATCGTCAACGTGGAAGGGGCCGGAATCGCGGGGCGCAAAACCGCGTCCCGCTACCTCAAAGCGCTCGAGGGGCGCGGCTGGCTCACAGCACAGCAACGCGGACGCGAACAGGTTTTTGTCAACACCCGCTTTCTCGAGATTTTGAGTCACTAGCTTTGAGTCATTAGCCTTGAATATGGGCACGCCGTGCCCACGTTTTTAAAATGTGGGCAAAAAAATCAAAAATTTACCCCTATCGAATTCCAAAACTCTTTTCTACATCCGCACGCTCGAGGTCCTATGCCATCGTCTTACAACGAAAATACCGTCGAACAGGCCGCGCTCGAGTGGCTTTCTCAGCAGGGCTACGAGGTGGTCTACGGCCCAGACATCGCCCCGAATACACCCTATGCAGAGCGGGCCTCTTTCCATGAGGTGGTGCTGGTTTCACGTTTGCGGACCGCCCTCGAGCGCCTGAACCCCGGCGCGCCCACTGAGGCGCTCGAGGAAGCCCAGCGCCAACTGCTCGAGCCGCTGGGAGGAAACCCGCTTGGGGTCAACCGGGCCATGCACACCCTGCTCTCGGAAGGGGTGCGCCTCGAGCTGCCCGACGGTCTGGGTGGGGTGAAGGCCGAACACCTGCGGGTGCTGGACTTCGAGAACCCCGGTAACAACAGCTTTCTGGCGGTCAACCAGTTCACCGTGCTCGAGGGTCAGGTGGAGCGCCGCCCGGATGTGGTGCTGTTTGTCAATGGGTTGCCGCTGGTCCTGCTCGAGTTCAAGAACACCGCCGACGAAAAGGCCACCATCGAAAAAGCGTACAAGCAACTCCAGACCTACCAGAAGCAGTTGGGCCGCCTGTGCGCTTATAACGCGCTGCTGGTCATCTCGGACGGCACCCAGGCCAGAATTGGGGTGCTGGGTGCGGCCTTCGAGCGCTTCCTGCCCTGGAAGACCGTAACCGGGCGCGAGGTCCTGCCCGAGAGCCTGGGCACGCTGATTGCGGGCGCACTGGCCCCGGCGGTGCTGCTTGACCTGGTGCGGCACTTCACCGTGTTCGAGGCCGACGGGGTAAAGCTCGAGAAGAAGGTGGCCGCCTATCATCAGTACCACGCGGTACTCAAGGCCGTGGAGCACACCGTGCGGGCCAGCGCAACAGCGGGAGACCGCAAGGGTGGTGTGGTCTGGCACACCCAAGGCAGCGGTAAAAGTCTGACCATGGTGTTTTACACCGGAAAGCTGGTGGTGCATCCGGCGCTCGAGAACCCCACGGTGGTGGTTTTAACAGACCGCAACGACCTCGACGACCAGTTGTTCAGCACCTTTTCAAAGTGTTCAAACCTGCTGCGCCAAAAGCCCGAGCAGGTGCAGGGGCGCTCACAGTTGCGCGAAAAACTGGGCGCTCGAGCGGCGGGTGGGGTAGTTTTCACCACCATTCAGAAGTTCCTGCCCGAAGAAAAGGGTGATGCTTTCGAGCAGCTCTCCGAGCGCCGAAACATTGTGGTCATCGCCGACGAAGCGCACCGCAGCCAGTACGGGTTGAGGGCCAAGATGGACGACCAGGGGCGCATCGGCTACGGTTTCGCCAAAAACATCCGCGACGCGCTGCCCAGGGCCACCTTTCTGGGCTTCACCGGAACCCCCATCGAGACGCGGGACGCCGACACCAGGGCCATCTTTGGCGACTACATAGACGTGTACGACATCGCCAGGGCGGTGGAAGACGGCGCAACCGTGCCGATTTATTACGAGGCCCGCCGGGTCAAGCTCGAGCTGGACGAGGAAGCCAAAGCCTCGCTGGACCAGGATTTCGAGGACATCACCGAGAACGAGGAGGTCGCCAGCCGCGAAAAGCTCAAGAGCAAGTGGGCCGCGCTCGAGGCGTTGGTGGGCGCTCCGGCCCGCATAGAGGCGGTGGCCGAAGATTTGGTCGCGCACTTTGAGGCCCGCCAGGACGTGCTCGAGGGTAAGGGCATGATTGTGGGCATGTCGCGTCGCATCTGCGTGGATTTGTACGACGCTCTGGTGCGTCTGCGCCCAGAGTGGGCCGGAGCGGGCGACACCGAGGGGGCCATAAAGGTGGTGATGACCGGAGACGCCACCAAAGAAGCGCACTGGCAAGACCATATCCGCAGCAAGGCCCGCAACAAGACCATCGCCGACCACTTCCGCGACCCGGCCTCCGGTCTCAAGCTGGTCATCGTGCGCGACATGTGGCTCACCGGCTTCGACGTGCCCAGTCTGCACACCATGTACCTCGACAAACCCATGCAGGGGGCGGCCCTGATGCAGGCCATCGCACGGGTCAACCGGGTGTTCCGAGATAAACCGGGCGGACTGGTGGTGGATTATCTGGGGCTGGCCAATAGCCTCAAGGAAGCGCTGGGCATATACACCCAGAGCGGCGGAGAGGGAGAACCCACCCGCGACCTCGAGCAGGCTCTCGAGTTCATGCTCGAGAAACTGGACGTGGTGCGCGGCATGTTGCACGGCCTGGATTACAGCGAATTCGAGGGCAGCAAGCCCACCGACCGGGTGGCCCTGATTGTGGAAGCGCAAGAGTTCATTCTGGCCCGCCGCGATGGGCGCATGAAGGAGCGCTTTATCCGTGAGGTGCTGCAACTGGGCAAAGCGTATGCGCTGGCCATGCCGCACCCCGAGGCGGTGGCCGTGCGCGAGGAGATGGTCTTTTTACAAACCGTGCGGGCCGCGCTGAGCAAGCAGGAAACCACCCGGACTATGCAGGTAAAGCACGACATCAACGCGGCTATTCAACAACTGGTCGAGGAAGCGGTGGCCCCCGGTGGGGTGATGGACGTGTTCGCAGCGGCGGGCCTCAAAAAACCCGACCTCTCGATTCTCTCCGAGGGTTTTCTGGCCGACGTTCAGGGCATGAAGCATAAGAACTTGGCGGTGGAATTGCTCGACAAATTGCTGCGCGACGAGGTGCGAACCCAGTCGCGCAAAAACGTGGTGCAGTCGCGCAAGTTCTCGGAAAAGCTCGAGGCTGCCATTTTGCGCTATCAGAGCCGTAGCATCGAGACTGCCCAGGTCATTGAGGAGCTGCTCGACCTCGCCAGAGAAATGCGGGCAGCACAAGCTCGCGGCGATGAAATGAATCTTTCGGAGGATGAAATCGCCTTTTATGACGCGCTCGAGGTCAACGACAGCGCGGTGCAAATTCTGGGTGACGAGCAACTGCGCGAAATCGCCCGTAAGATTGCCCAAACCGTGCGCGAAAACGCCACCATTGACTGGAACCTGCGCGAACAGGCCAGAGCCAATTTGCGCCGGATGGTCAAAAGGGTTTTGCGCGAATTCGGCTATCCACCGGACAAGCAGGAAAAAGCCAGCCAAACCGTGCTCGAGCAGGCCGAGAGGTTGGCCCAGAACGTGGTGGAAGAACCTTGATTTGATGTTCCACACCGTGTTAAGTACCTCCCGGCTAACATTCAACGTTTTTGCAGAAAGCGCAAAAACGTTCCATTACCGCCAGGACGCACTTTCTTCCCTACTCGCATAGCGAAGTTTCTCTATCGTTCAACCGGGAGACACTTATCAAGCACCGGGTGAGCGTGGTCAAACAAGTGGGTCTCAAGTTCTGTCTCGAGCAAACAAATGCAACTGGGCGTACTGCAACAGCATAATCGTCTTGCCATCCTGAATCTCTCCGCTCGAGATTTTCGCCACAGCGTCGTCTATGTTCAGCTCGAGGGTCTCTATGTCCTCGCCTTCATGCTCGAGGCCCCCGCCCTGGCTCACTCGAGAATTCGAGTCGTACTGCGCGGCAAAAAAGTGCAACTTCTCCGTCACCGAGCCGGGACTCATGAACGCCTCGAACAGCTTGACCGCGCCCGAGACCCGAAACCCGGTCTCCTCCTCGACCTCCTCGAGAATCTTGTGCGCCGGGTCCGCGCCATCGAGCAGGCCCGCCGGCGTCTCGAGCAGCAAATCGGGGTAGCCCGCCTTGAAGGCTGGAAAGCGAAACTGGCGCACCAGAACCACCGTTCGGTATTCAAGGTTGTAAAGCAAAATGGTGGCCCCGTGGCCCCGGTCATAGGTTTCTCGAGTCTGGGTTTGCCAAGAGCCGTCCGAGCGCTGAAAGGCGAGGGTGGTCTTCTCGAGCAGGTAGTAATCGTTTGAGAGGGTTTCGACTTTCTCGACGCGCACGCGGTCTTGGAGGGTCATAAGCACATTTTAGCTCGAGCGACCTTCCACGAAAGGGCGGCTCCCCAGGCTCTCAAAAAACCGCAGCACAAAGCCGTCCGGGTCGAGCAGCACGAACTGACGGTTGCCCAGCTCGAGGTCGTCGGCCCGGTACCAGCGTTCCTCGAGCGGAATCTGAATTCTGGCCCCACTTTTCAGAACTTTTTGATGCAAGGGGCCTAAATCCGAGACTTCGATTTGTAGGTGCATTCCACGTCCAAAGGGGTACTCGAGCAGCCCTGCGTGATAGGTCCGTCCTGGGTCCTCGACCTCGGCCAGCCCCTCGAGCATGAGTTCAGCGCCTTCGCGCTCGAGGTAGGCGAACTTTTGCTCGGGGCGGGCGTAGCGCACCTTGAAGCCCAGCACATCGGTATAAAACGTGAGGCTGCGCTCAAAATCGGTGCAGTTCAGTTCGGGAACGAGTTTGGCGGTCATGGCTTCAGGGTAGAGCCTGCTGCGAGGGTTAAGCCATCTGGCCTAGCCTGCGTTCAAAGCGAGGCTCGAGCACGATAATCTGGCCCGTCAGGACGCGCTAGATTTAGGGTATGTCCACTCGCTTTCTCAACCCATCCACCCTGTCCACGCCGCCCGCCAACGGCTATTCACACGTCGTTCTGGTACAGGGTGGGCACACCGCCTACATTTCTGGTCAACTGGGCCTCGACTCGAGCGGACAGCTTCTCGAGGGCTTTGAAGCGCAAGCCGTGCAAGCCTTCGAGAACCTGAAACTCGCGCTCGAGGCGGTGGACATGACCTTTGGGTAGTGGTCAAAATCAGACTGCTCGAGCAGCAGAAATTTTTCGCGTATCTCGTGTGGCACACAAAACTTTAAGGTTTCAGAAGCTTTGAGCAGTCTCGGAAATACCACTACCCCCGCAGGAATTCAAATCTCGTTTCTGAGCGAGGATGTCAAGCGAGACTTTGCTCGAGCGGTTCGGGCCGGAGCCAGCGAAGTGGTCCAGCCAAAGCGGATGCCCTGGGGCCAGACCGTCTCGAGGGTACGGGACCTCAGCGGCGTGCTGGTCAGCATCGTCAGCCCCCCTAACTTCTAAAGCATTTTTCACTACCATTGCACCACCTACACTGCGTTTCGGCTGGCTCCATTTTCGTGGAAAACGCCTTCCTGTTGCCACTCCCTTTGGTCGGAAGTATTGAGCAAAATTGGCTCAATACTTCTGCAAAATGCTTTAATTACACACTCGAGCGCGTCGGGTGTGGCGCTTGACAAACGCTGGATGGGAAAGTGGACAGCCCTAAAAATGCGCCCGTCATGGATTTAACCGTGTCGAGCACGGCTGTCCGCTGGAGCCTGTTCGCGCTCGAGCAGGCTGTAATCCCGCATCACTTCCGCCACCCGTAGTCGGTAATCCCGAAACACCCCGGCGCGGCCTTTTTTCTGGGTAGAACGGTGCGCCTCGAGCTGCCGCCACTGCGCCACCACCGCCTCGTCGCGCCAGAAGGAGAGCGAGAGCAGTTTGCCCGGTTTGGACAGGCTATCGAAGCGCTCGATGGACAGGAAGCCGTCAATGTCGTTCAACAAGGGCCGCAGCTCGGCGGCGAGGTCGAGGTAGTGCTCGCGCTCACCCTCAGCGGGCCAGACTTCAAAAATCACCGCAATCATGAGGAAACCTCAGTCCAGACGGGTAGGCGAGCGTTGACCGATGTGCGGTATGTCAGGCCCTGCTGCACTTCCAAAAAATCAATCCTCGAGCGCAGGCACTCGAGTAGACCCGCTCCTGCGATGCTCAGGGCCAGAACCTGCCCTGGACAGGTGTGTGGCCCTATCCCGAAGGTGAAGAGGGTGCGGTTCCTGCGCCCCAATTCAAAGCACAGTGGGTCGGGATTCACCCTCGAGTCCAGATTGGCGGCGGCCAGCAGCAGCAGCACGGCGTCCCCAGCCTGCACGCGTTGTCCAGCCAGAACGCCCGCTCGAGCCACATAGCTCCGGGTGTTCTGAATCGGGGAATGGGTTCTAAGCACCTCGAGCGAAAAGTCCGTTATCTGCGTGGGGTTGGTTTTGAGCGTGGTCCGTAACTCGGGGTTCTGGCTGAGTCGCAGCAGCCCGCTGGCCAGCAGGCCCGCCGTGGCTTCAAAAGCTTGCCACAGCAGACCCACGGCGTTAGCAACCAAAACGGCGCGACCCTGCGCGGCCAGTTCCCGCTCGAGCGAGGCCAGCAAACCTTGCGGCTCGAGTAAAAGTACCTCTAATCGGGTGAGAAGCTCGGCTGCGGCCTGTTTACCCCGCTCGAGTTCATTTGGCCCAGAGCGCGGCGAGAAACAGTAGGCCAGCTTCTTCAACAGTTTGGGCATCTGGGCGAGGTCCGTCTCGGCCACGCCCAGCAGGCTGCCCATCACGTAGCTCGGCAGGGTCCAGGGCAGGGTTTGCCAGCCCTCGAGCGGCAGGAGCACCCCTGCCCAGTGTGCGCTCCAACGACTCGAATCCCTGCCCTCGAGCGCCCTGGACACGCTTTTCTTCAGAACGGCGTGGCTTGCCTCGTCGGTCATGCGGACCAGAGTGCCAAAAAGTGTGGCCGCGCTCGAGCCGAACAGTGCGGCAGGAATTGGCTCGCTGGGTGGGCGTACCCGGCAGAGGTCGCTGCCCAGGACCTCGGTCACGGCTGCGGCGCTCGAGGCGACCCAGCTCTGGAGCTTCGTGTCAAAGTAAAACGGGGTATCGGTCGCCAAATGGGCGTAGTAAGGGCCAGGGTCGGGGTGTGTGACGGCCTCGAGCGGTGTCTTGGGAGGGGAGAGCATGGCCCCACGGTACCCCGCTCCTCGAGCAGACGTTTCAGCCCACCGTGAAACATGGCCGCGCCGCAGCCTCTAGGCTGGGTACATGGAAACTTTACCCGACCTCGGCCCCGATTTGAGCACGGTGGCCGCGCTCATTGGCGACCCGACGCGCTCCGCACTGCTCATCCAGCTTTTCGACGGTGCAGCCAGAACCGCTGGAGAACTGGCGCTGGGCGCGGGCATCTCGCCACAGGTCGCTAGCAACCAACTGGCCCGCCTGCGAAACGGGGGCCTGCTGACGCTCGAGGTGCAGGGGCGTCACCGTTATTACCGTCTCAGCGGGCGCGAAGTGGCTCAGGCGCTCGAGGTGCTGTCCGCGCTGACCCTTGCCCAACCGCTCCCCAGCCCAAGGGCGTCCAGGGTTCCGCTCGAGCTGAGATTTGCCCGTACCTGCTACGACCATCTGGCGGGTGAACTGGGTGTGGCGCTCACGGACGCCTTGCTCGAGCGGGACATTTTGCGGGAAGACGCTCGAGATTTCTATCTGACCCCTGTCGGTGAGACGTGGTTCGCAGACCTGGAGGTGGACCTGGGCGCGGTTTGGCGCTCGAGAAGGGTGTTTGCCCGCCGCTGCCTGGACTGGTCCGAGCGCCGTCCGCACCTGGGCGGCGCTCTGGGTGCGGCTCTGCTCGAGCGGTTGCGTGAGCGCGGCTGGCTGGTTTCGGCGGGGCAACCCTGGACGCTTCGCCTGACCGTGGCGGGTGCGGCGGGCCTCGAGCACGAGTTGGGTTTGCGTTTCTCGCGTGGTGGTGAAACCCATTAAAGTGTCCCCGTGAGACCCATTCTTTTCGTCATGGTTGGCCTGCCAGGTTCCGGCAAAACCACCCTGGCCAAGCAACTCGAGCAGCACCACCATGCTCTGCGCCTCACACCCGACGAGTGGATGATGCCGCTGTTCGGCTGGGGCGAATTTGAGAACAAGCGCGAAATTCTCGAGGGTTTGCTGTGGAACGTGGCAGCGCGCACCCTAGAGCTGGGCCTGAACGTGATGCTCGACTACGGCCTGTGGGGCCGCTGGGAACGCGCCGCCTACCGCGCTCGAGCCGAAGCTCTGGGTACTCGAGTAGAACTGCATTTCCTGGATGCGCCGCTCGAGGACTTATGGATTCGGGTGGACCGCAGAAACTGTAATTTGCAGGTCGGAGAGATGCCGATTACGCTCGAGGAATTGGGGTCCTATCCTCCGGCATTGGGCCTAAAATGATGCGCTCAATGGTCTGGTGCTTCCCGGATGAACGCCGTCCCCGAATCCTTAAACCGCCTCACTTCTCTCAGGCTTTTCCCTGAACTGCCCACGCTCGAGCGCTGAGGGCAATCGTGCCGTTTGGCGCGGACACGAGACGGGATTGCAGGACTGATCGTATCTCTTCTTGCGTTTGGGCCTCGAGTGAGGCCAGATAGGTTGGAGCTGCCCCCTGTCCCCCCAGAAAGGGGGTCCAGAAGTCGTCAAAGTCTTGGAACACGGTGGAAATTTCGATAGAACGCACTTGGACCGCCGCGAGGCCCAATTCCTTCCAGAGCTGCGTCAGAGGCTCAGGCTGGCATAGCGGAAACCGCTCGGCCTCATCGAGCATAGCGTCGTGTGGACAAACCGCGAGTGCGGCATCCCAGAAGTGGCGCATCATGGCCATGCCACTGGCATAATCCCAGACGTAAGCTGCTACTGTGCCGCCCACTCTCGTCACACGCATCATTTCACGCACCATCTGCTCTGGGTCCGCCACAAAGTTGAGTACCAGCCCCGAAACGGTGACGTCCTGGCAAATGTTTTCAAGAGGCAAGCGCAGGGCATCGCCTACTTGAAACAGCACCTGCGTGTCAGAGATGCGTCCCCTCGCCTCGGACACGAAGCCCTCCGAGCGGTCAATGCCCAAAACCGCCTGGGGAGCACAGCACGCCAGAATACCCTCGACCAGCGCCCCAGTCCCACAGCCAATATCGGCCCACGAGAGTCTGGCGGGAAGGGCAAGCCAGTTCAGGAACTCGCCTGAAACAGGCCGACTCCACCGCCCCACGTAGCGCTCATACGCTTCACTTGCGCCCCAAATTTCCTTTGGTAGTTCGTTCATGACTTTGCTCCATGATGCTCGACCCAAGCCTTAAGCACGATGAATTCGGGTGTATTCAACGATATAGGTTTAGACGGTCTTTGAACAGATGCCCTATCACCCCACCTCCGCACCCGCTCGAGCAACCAAAAAGTCCTTCACTGCTCTGGCTGCGCTCAAATTCATTCCCGGCACTCGAGCAATCTGTTCCACACTCGCCGCTCCGATGTCCTCGAGCGAGGTGAAGTGCTCGAGCAGCGCTTCCTTGCGCTTGGGGCCGATGGCGGGCAGGCTGTCGAACACGCTCGAGAACATGCCTTCGCCGCGCAGTTTGCGGTGGTAGGTGACGGCGTAGTTGTGAACCTCGTCGCGCACCCCAATTAAAGTTCGCAGCGCTGGATGGGTCTCGAGCAGCAGCAGTTCACGGTTGCGCCCGATTTCGGTGCCGCCCTCGAGCCACCACTGCGCCCCGTAGATGGACGGAAGAATGATGCGCTCCTCGCGCTTAGCTAGGCCAATCACCGGAATCATGACCCCGGCTTCTTTCATGGCGTCAAGGGCGGCGTTCAGTTGCCCGCGCCCGCCGTCAATCAAGATCAAATCGGGCAGTGGCAGTTTCTCGGAAAGGCTGCCGGTGAAGCGCCTGTAAACCGTTTGTTTCATGCTGAGGTAGTCGTCGGGCTTATCTAAACCTTGCACCTTGAAGCGGCGGTGCTCACCGCGCCGCGCCCGCCCGCCCTCGAAGACGACCATACCTGAAACGATGTGGGTGCCAAACAGGTTCGAGTTGTCGTAACCCTCAATGCGCCACGGACGCCCTGGCAGGGCCAGCACCTCGCGCAGCGCTTCCAAACCGGGATGGTCGCCGCGCTTCTCGAGCGCCAGCAACTCACTCTCGAGCGAGTTGACCGCGTTCTTACCCGCCATCTCGAGCAGGTCCACCTTGTCGCCGCGCTGGGGCGTTCTCAGCTCGACCTTGTGGCCCGACTTACTGCTCAAATACTGGCTCCAGAGGGGCGCGTCCTCGAGTTCCTCGGGCACCAGCACCAGACCCGGAACGTGCGTCACCTGGGTGTAATAATCCTGCACGAAGGCCCCGATGATTTCGCTGGGCGTGGCCTCCTCGGTTCCGGTCAGAAAGCGCTTGTCGCGGCCCACCACCCGGCCCGCCCGCATTCGGAACAGTTGCACCATTGCAAATTCTCCGGCGCTCGAGAAACCCAGGAAATCGAGGTCGTCGCCCTTGAGCGACATCACGCTCTGCTCGACGCCAAAGAGCTTGTTCACCGCGTCAATGCGGTCTCGCACCCGCGCGGCCTGCTCGAAATCCTGACTTTTGGCCGCCACGCGCATACTGGCTTGCAGGCTATCCACCACGTTGGCAATGCGTCCCTCGAGCAAATCCTTGACCTGCGTCACCGCGCTGGCGTACTCGGCGGGGTCGGCCCGGTCCACGCAGGGCGCGAGGCAGCGGCCCATGTGATAGTTCAAACACGGTCTCGAGCGTTTCTGGAAGGGAATTCCGCTGTTTTTACGCAACGGCAGCATGGTGTCCATCAGGTTTTTGACCCGCCGCACCGCGTTGCCGTCCGGGTAGGGGCCGTAGTAGGTGCCGCCGTCCTTGATGACTCGCCGGGTGACAATCAGCATCGGCCACGTCTCGGACGTAATCTTGAGAAACGGGTAGTGCTTGTCGTCCTTGAGCAGCACGTTGTAGTGCGGCCTGTGCTGCTTGATTAAATTGGCCTCGAGAATCAGCGCCTCGACCTCGGTATTGGTGGTGATGAACTCGAGGAGTACGGCTTCACGCGTGAACCTGCCCGATTTGCCGCCCGCCTTGAAGTGTTGCTGCACCCGGCTTCTCAGGTTTTTGGCCTTTCCGATGTAGATGGGGCCACCCGAAGCGGCGCGAAAAAGGTAGACGCCGCTCAGTTGCGGCAGGGGAGGAAGTTGCTCGAGCAGCATCGTTTTATTTTACGCTCTTTGCTAAGTTTTACGGTGCACTGGGCGACGGTGGGGGGTGGCGTTCATTCGACCTGGAAGAACCCTTCTCTCGAGCGTTTCACTGTCTTGAGAGAACGGCACTGTCTTGGTGAGAACGGCACCTACCGGGCCTCACCGCCCCGTGGGGCCTGCCCGCTCTCGAGAATATCCCCCTATTTTATAGGGGGGAACTAAAAGCCTTTCCAGCTCGAGGTTTTAAAGTACCCACCTGTAAAACAGGTTCGCGCAGCTTCCCGGAGCGGGCAGGCCCGGTAGGTGCCGCTCTGCCCAAGACGGGACGGGTCTTGCGTGACTACGCAAGGGGGGGTCCTTCCAGCCCGCTCGAGCTAAACTCGCATTCCTGAGTTGCGTCCACTCTTTTCAGCCAAGTCGTGATTTTCTACCAGACTTTTTCTTTAGCTCGAGTTAATGTAAAAAATATTTGTTTGGTGCTGAGCAACTTCCTCAGCCTGGAGCGTTTTAAATGATAGAACTGTGGGCTTACGCCAAGAGTTACGGGAAATATCAGGCGGTACAGAGTCTCTCGCTCGAGGTGAGGACGGGTGAGGTGTTCGCCTTACTCGGTCACAACGGGGCGGGGAAGACCACCACCATCCGGGCTATTACGGGCTTGACACGGCCCTCGAGCGGACAGGTGCTGGTTAACGGTATTGACGTATGGAAAGAGCCGGTCAAGGCCAAAGCTCAGATTGGCTACATCCCAGACCGTCCCTATTTGTATGGGAAACTCAGCGCCAGGGAGCTATTGAGGTTTATCGCTGGAGTGCATAAGTTGGGTCGGGTAGATGCCGAAATAGAGCGCTGGCTCGAGTTTTTCGAGCTTAAGGAGTTCGGAAATTCGCTCATCGAGACCTTCTCACACGGTATGAAGCAAAAACTCACCGTGATTACCGCGCTGCTGCCGCAACCTTCGGTGCTGGTGGTGGACGAGCCGATGGTGGGCCTGGACCCCAGGGCGGCCAAGCAGGTGCGTCAGTTACTCTTCGAGTACGCCGAGAACGGCAAAACCGTGCTCTTAACCACCCACTCGATGCCGCTGGCCGAGGCCATCGCAGGCCGGATTGCGGTGCTGGACCACGGCAAGCTCATCGCGCTGGGGACCATGACCGAACTCAAGCAGAGCACCCATGAGGGAAATCTCGAGGATATTTTCTTTCGCCTGCTCGAGGATGAACGCAGGGAGAACGAACGGGTGCTCGAGGTGACGCGGTGAGCGCTTTGCGCTCGAGGGTAAGAGGGTCAGTAGGTAAGAGGGTAAATGACCCTCAATCTTTTACCTACCGTCTTGGACAAAACGGCACCTATCGGGCCTGTCCGCCTCCTACCCGCCTACCCTCCCACCCTCTTACCCTCCCCTCACTCGAGTGTTCGTCATGACGACTTTGGAGCACTCGACTCCCGCCAAAACCCAGAATTACAGCTCGAGCCTTCTGCTTCTCAAAGGGCGCGGTCTGTTCAACAGCCTCGCTAGGGGGTCCAAAGGCGGCACGGTCTTCATCCTTCTCCTGGTGCTGCTCACCGTGTGGGGCGAGGTGGCGGGGGTCAAAGCGGCTATGGGTTTCCTCGAGCGCTTCGATTTGGGCGCGGCCACCCTGGGGGCGGGTCCCAACATCGGCCTCATCGTGGCACAGCGTCTGCTCGAGGGCTTAATTATCGTGCTCACCGCTGGGGTCGCGTTCAGCAGCATCACCACCGCGATTTCCACACTTTATTTGTCCGACGACCTCAATTTCTTGCTGGCGCAGCCAATTGGGGCCGCTCGAGTGTTCGCGCAAAAGCTGCTCGAGACCTTTCTCAGTGCGGCGGGTCTGGCGGCACTGCTCACGGTCCCCGGAATCTTTGCGCTGGGCGGTTATTTTGGCGCTCCGCTGTGGTTTTATCCGTATGCGGCGTGGCTCACGCTCATCGTGTACGCGCTGCCGGTGGGTCTGGGCGCGGTGATTGCGGTGCTCCTCATGCGGGTGGCCCCGGCGGGCCGGGTGCGCGAAATCGCCACCGGAATCGGCGTTTTGCTTTCGGCGGGCCTGATTTACTTCATCCGGGCGCTCAAGCCCGAGGCGCTATTGCAACTGGTGAATCAACAAAACCTGACCGACGCGCAATCTACAAAATTAGGCGAAACCTTCAACAAGCTGCTCGAGCAGTTTGCCGGGTCGCAGGACACTTTGCTGCCACCTGCTCTGGCGGCTCGAGCGCTGTGGGACGGCGCAAGAGGGAATTTCAACACTGCCTTCTGGGGAGTCAGCATTGTCAGCATTGCACTTCTGCTGGGCGCGGGTTGGCTGGCCGCGCACGCCTACCGCGAGGGCTGGATTCGTGGACTCGAGGGTGGAACCGGGCGGCTCGACTTGCGAATTCGGACCTCGAGCTGGGGCGAAAACCTCTACGCCCGCATGGGGCAGATGGGCCACGTACTCTACAAGGACCTGCGCCTGCTGCTGCGCGACGCGACCCAGTGGAGCCAACTGCTCATTTTAGTGGCGCTGGTCGGCGTGTATCTCATCAGCATCCGTGCTTACCCGCTCGAGGGCCTGATGGACAACACCCGCATTCGCAACGTCATCGGCTACCTGCAAATGGCTTTTCAGAGCTTCGTGGTGGCCGGGGTGGGCATCCGCACCGCTTTTCCGGCCCTCTCGCTCGAGGGTTACGGATACTGGCTGCTGCAAACCTCGCCGCTGAGTGTGCGCCGCATTGTGGTCGGCAAGTATCTGGCGGCGGTTCCGGCCCTGCTCATCATCTCGTTTGTCATGGCGCAGCAGGGCGCGGCCATTTTGAAGGTCAGCCCGCTGATGTCCACCGTGCTCGTTCTGGTGGGACTCTCGAGCGCGCTGGTCATCACCGCACTCGGCGTGGGCCTGGGCGCGGCTTTTCCGCGTTTTCGGGCCGACAACCCCAGTGAAATCCCGATGTCACCGGGGGGTCTGCTCTACATGTTGCTCAGCCTCGCTTACGCCACGCTGCTGGCGGTGTTGATGGCCCATCCGGCCTTTTTAACCCTGGGATTACCCAGCGGGTTGGGGACTGAGCAGAGCAACCACTACTGGGTCACGCTCGAGGGCGGAATTGTGCTTGCGCTTTACACGGTGGTGACGGTGGTGGGCGTGATTTGGCCGCTGAGTTACGGGATTCGGCGGCTCTCGAGGGAAGAGGTTTGAATCAGTGAAAGGGTGAAGGATGTGAAGGTTTTTTGGATACGGTTTCAACTGGACGACGGTTACGTTTATCCGGCTGGCACGAGAATGGGGTGCGGCGTAACTGCCTACTCAGAGTCTGAAGCGATGCGCCCCATAAAAAATGTCGTGTTTGGCGACCAAGACTTACCGCTCGTGGCCGAGATAATAGAAATTGAGGATGTGTCCCAATTGGACTCTAACCATGTCATCCCAAATATGGGCAACTTTCTTAAGCCCGGAGTCTGGTTTCCGATGGGCTACACGGAAAATAAGTAGAGGAGCAGTCCTGATTCTTGAGCCCGTTTATTACTGTGCTCCCAGAGTGGGTAACTCCATATTTGCCCTCGAGCACCTGCCCACTCGAGATTTTAAATACTTCCTTAAGGAGTGGTGAGAAAGAGAGTACGGTGTGCCTCAAAGTTCGAGCCAATAAATCATCCCACTCTCGAGCGTTTAAAGAGGTCCCCATGAAAAGTTGGACTCGAGCCATCGTCACCCTGGCCCTGGCGCTCAGCGCGGGCGCTCAGGCCGCAAACCTTCCGCTCACCATCGCACTGCTGCTTCCCGCTAGCGACCCTCAGTTGTCCGATGGGGTGGACGTGCGTGAAGGGGCCATGATTGCGCTCGAGGAGGTGAAACCCAGCTTTGCCCGCCTAGGTTACGACCTCAAACTGCAAATCTACGACGACAAGCGCTCTCCCGAGGAAGGCGTGGCACAGGCCAAACGGATTCTGAACAACCCCGAAGCGATTATGGTCATTGGAGCCATCAACTCCTCCGTGACCCTGACTGCCAGTGTGGTTCTGGCCCCTCAGCACATGGCCATGCTCAGCCCCAAAAGCACTAATCCGATGGTCACTGAGCGCGGCCTGAAGAACATCAACCGCATGGTGCCTCGAGACGACGCCCAGGCACAGGCAGTGGTTACTTCATTACCAGCGACTCGATGGGCGCTCAGAGTGCCATCGTGCTCGACGACACCAGCACTTACGGCAAGGGTCTGTTCAACCAGTTCAAGGCCGCTGCCGACCTCAAAAAGCTCAAGGTGCTGAGCTACTACAGCGAAACGACCAACTTTGCCCAGGTGGTGGCGGACATCCAGAAAAACAAACCCGATGTGGTTTACTTTGCAGGCAACGCCGATGTGGGCGTTCCTTTTCTCAAAGCCATCCGGGCTGCCGGTCTCGAGCTGCCTTTCATGGGGGCCGACGGTATTGACAGCGAGCAGTTCAGGAAGGGCGCGGGCCAGGACGCGGTGGGCGTTTTTTATACCGGGATTGCCGCGCCACCCAGCTTTTACTCGAGGTCAATCACGTTTAGCAATGCTTTCCGAACCGTCTATAAACGAGACCCCCAGGTCAATCAGATGCTCGGCTACGATTCGCTGAAAGTGGCGACCCAGGCGCTTCAGGACGCTGTTCAGGGCAAAAAAGGAATGCGGCCCTCGAGAATACAGGTCGAAAACGCCCTCCGCAACGTGAAAGCTCGAGGACTCATCACCGGAAACTTGAGTTTCAATAGCGCTGGAGACCGCATCGGGGCGTACATGTCCGTGCTTCAGGTGAACAAAGATTTGACCTCGAGCCTGAAAAAATCGCTCGACGTGACCCTGGCCAGAAAGTAGGTCCCATAAATGGTCAAAGGGGGTCGGTCAGGGCACAAAAGTCTATCTCCTTGACGCAGCTCGAGTTGGAAAGCGACAGCAGGCAGCGCACCAGCTCGAGCACGTCGCTCGGGTCTATGAGTTCGCGCCCGTCATACCCTCGAGCGCTCACCCCTGCTTCTGAAACCGTCACCGTGCCGATATCGCCCAGATTAAGGCAGGTCACGAGAATTTTGCTCGAGCGCAAAACCTCGCGCAGTGCGTGAGCTACGCCGCGCAAACCGAATTTAGAAGCGCTGTAAGCGACCTCGGGCCGTCCCGAGTTCTCGAGGCCAGAGGTGGAACCCACCAGAATCACCTTGCCCGCGCTCGAGCGCCGCAGGCACGGCAAAACCGCCCGCACACAGGTGATGGCCGAGCTGAGGTTGACCGTCAAAATCCGTTCGGTTTCCTCGTCTGGGATAGATTCAAAGTCGTAGCTCGAGCTAAACGCCGCGCTTTCCCAGATGCCTGCGTTGTAAATCACCGCGTCCAGAATTTGGCCCTCGAGCGCGGCCCCCAAAAGCTTTGCCGCACCGCTGCGCGACAGGTCGGCTTCTACCCAGTGCTGGGTGATTTGCTCGAGCGCTGGAAATTCGGGCGGTGTCCTCGAGACCGTCCAGAGAGTATCGCCCCTTTTGGGGAGTTGGGTCGCAAACGCTGCGCCCAGGCCTCGACTGGCCCCGATGACAAGTAGATTCACGCTGCTATTTTAACCGTGCTCGAGCGAACCCTTGAACCTGCTCGAGCACGCTGCCCCAACCCCAATCCAGACAATTGAGACGAGCGCTGCACACCTTTTGCCTTATGCTGACGTTAGTGGGTGCTGACGTTAACGGGTGCTGACCCAAACTCGAGCAGGCTCGAGTGCAGCATCCTTTTCAGCAAGGGGCGAAGACTTGACACAGGCAGACATTGGCGTAATCGGGCTGGCGGTGATGGGTGAAAATCTCATCCTGAACATGGAATCTAAGGGTTTTACCGTGGCGGCGCACAACCGCACCACCAGCAAGGTGGACGACTTCGTGGCGGGCCGCGCGGCGGGTAAGAAGATAATTGGGGTTCACTCGCTGCCGGATTTGGTGGCCGCACTGAAAAAGCCCCGCCGCATCATGCTGATGGTCAAGGCGGGCGCGGCGGTGGACAGCTATATACAGCAGCTCGAGCCGCTTCTCGAGGCGGGCGACATTCTTATTGACGGCGGCAACAGCTTGTTCACCGATACCCAGCGCCGTGCAAAAGAACTCGAGGAAAAGGGTTTTTTGTACGTGGGCGCGGGTGTCTCCGGTGGCGAGGAAGGGGCGCTGCACGGTCCCAGCATCATGCCGGGAGGTCACCAGGCCGCTTGGCCGTTTGTGAAGGACATCTTTCAGGGAATTGCGGCAAAAGTGGCCGACGGCACGCCCTGCTGCGACTGGGTGGGGCCGGACGGCGCGGGTCACTTCGTCAAGATGGTGCACAACGGCATCGAGTACGGCGATATGCAGATGATTTCCGAGGCTTACGCGCTGCTGCGTGGCGTGCTAAACCTCACCCCGCTCGAGCTAGCCGATATTTTCACCGAGTGGAACAAAGGTGAGTTAGACAGTTACCTCATCGAAATCACCGCCGACATTCTGCACAAAACCGACGACGAAACCGGAAAGCCTATGGTGGACGTGATTTTGGATGCCGCTGGACAAAAGGGAACCGGAAAGTGGACCTCGGTGGCCGCGCTGGATTTGGGTTCTCCGATGCCCACCATCGCTGAGGCGGTGTTCGCTCGAGCGATGTCAGCGCTCAAAGAGGAGCGCGTGGCCGCCTCGAGCCTGCTCAGTGGCCCCCAGGTCGGCGCTTACGAGGGCGACAAACTCGAGTTCATCGAGATGGTGCGTCAGGCGCTGTACGCCAGCAAAATCTGCTCCTACGCGCAGGGCTACCAGATGATGCGCTTGGCGAGCGCCGAATATTCCTGGCCGCTCAACTTCGGCTCCATCGCGCTGATGTGGCGCGAAGGCTGCATCATCCGCGCCCGTTTCCTGAACGACATCAAAGCTGCCTACGACGTGAACCCTGCGCTCGAGAACCTGCTTTTGGCCCCGTTTTTTGCTCAGGCCATCGGCAACGCCCAGACCAACTGGCGCAAAGCCATCGCCATCGGTATCGGTCACGGGGTGGCGCTGCCCGCTTTTTGCTCGGCCCTGGCCTACTTTGACGGCTACCGCTCGAGCAACTCTCCGGCCAGCTTGCTGCAAGCCCAGCGCGACTACTTCGGCGCGCACACCTACGAGCGCGTGGACAAGTCTCGGGGCGAGTTCTTCCACACCAACTGGACCGGACGCGGGGGAAATACCTCCTCGAGCACGTACAACGCGTAGGCGCTACGCGCTGCTGAAGGCAGAAAGCAGAAGGCTCAAGTGAGTAGCCTTCTGCTTTCTGCCTTCAGCCTTTAGCTTTCTACGGCGCGTAGCGCCCTTACTCGGCGTAAACCTTGACCCCGGTGCCGTTCTTGACCCCGCCCCCCTTCACTACATCCTGCGAGAGCAGCACGAAGGTGTCGGCTCCGGTGGAGGCCATCAGTTCGCAGGAGTGCTCGGTTCCGCCGGGAAAATGCACTCTGGCCCGCCACACCTGACGGCCCAGCCTGCGCTCCCAGCTCTCGAGCACGCTCTGGTCCACCGCCATGCTCATGCCGGTCAGGTCGTTCGAGATTCCGGCCTTGAGCTTTAAGGGGGCCTCGCGCAGCTCGAGCACACCCTCGAGTTCCAGGCGCTCGATGAGGCTCTCGAGCTGACCCTCGCGGCCCTCGAAACGGCGCAGGTCCCGAATCGTTTTCTCACCGTCTATTTGTAGCACCAGGGCCAGTTCGTCAGCGCTGAAACTGAGCGGACTGGCGCGACCACTCTCGAACAGGATGGGAATTTGGGGGGTGCTGAGGGTCTGGGTGGCACCGGCGGTGGGCGAGAAACTCACGCTCGAGGGGGTTCGCAGCTCGACCAGATTTTTACCCGTGAGGCGGTGCATCAGCATCTTGAGCTGTCCACGCCGCTTCTCGAGTTTACCGAGTGCCTCGATGTTGCGCCCATCGAAGTGGATGACCAGCCAGTTGTCGTCGGCAGAAAAGCGGGTCTCCTTGATTTTGGCGTCGTCCAGAATCACCGGAATGGCCCTGGGGTCGAGGTCGGGCAGGGTATCCACGTTGACCGAAGTGGATACCGTGGTCGATACCGAATTCGAGGGTGCGCCCGACTCTGTTCCAGGCGTCGTCACCTGGAGGAGAGCCGCCTCCGGGGTGGCCGAAGTCAGGGGTAGGTTCAACTCGAGTAGACCCATCGCCTCGAGGTGTGAAATCAGGGCTGGAAGCTGGCCGGGGGTGCGCTCGAAGCTGGACAGTTCGCGCAGGGTGCGCTGCCCATCTAAGTTCATGATGATGTGGAACTCGTCAATGGAAAATTGCATCTGGGTGAGGCGTTCGGCGTCGAGCACTCGAGGCACCTGGGCAACGTTGAGCGCGGGTGTGGGGCTGCTGCTCGAGCGCCTACCCGTGACCGGAGGAATAGGTAACTCGACCATGCCCAGGTTTTGCAGCCGCTTGAGCAGCGCGCTGGCCTGACCCTCGCGCCGCTCGATGGCGATGAGCTGCGCCACGGTGTGCGCCCCGTCGAGGTGCAGCACCAGCCAGTTGTCGTCGGCGGCAAAGCGCATCTCGCGCAGCCTCGCCGGATTGAGCACTCGAGGAACCTGATTGGGGTCCAGCATGTCCTGAGCATCGCTTTGGTCGCCTGCTCCAAAGGCGAAGCGCAGACGGCCCACCTCGAGCAAAAAGTTGTCCAGGGTCTGAACGATGGTCTGCACCGAGGGGGTAGCGCGCTCGACAAACTGAAAGCTGCCCCTGGGGTCCTGCAAAATGCTCAGCACCAGGCGGTGGTCGTGCAGACTTCCCCGGTGGGCATACACGATGCGCCCCTCTTTGAAGTACACACGGGCCTCGCCGTGCTCGGGGTTGACGATGCTCAGCGCACCCGTGGCCTGCTCACGCCCCAGAGTCTGTAACAGGACCAGGAGGTTCTCATTTTCCAGATTGCCTTGCATGGGGTCAGTATAGCCCATATGAGGGTTGCAAAAAGATTGGTTAAAGGGACAGGGGTACGACTCAGGAATGCGGGTTTTTCTCGAGCAAGCGGGAAGGACCCCCCCTTGCGTAGTCACGCAAGACCCACCTATCTTACAGGTGGGTACTTTAAAAGCTCGAGTGGGAAAGGCTTTTAGTTCCGTGCTTCGCAATCCTTCGGGAACCCTGTAAAGCAGGGGGGATATTCTTGAGAGCGGGCAGGCCCCACGGGGCGGGATGGCCCGATAGGCGAGCAGGCCCGATAGGTGCCGTTCTGCTCAAGACAGTGCCGCTTATCCCAAGACAGTGCCGTTCTGTCCAAGACAGCGTAGCGGTCAAGAGAAGGGGGGTCGTTCCAGGCCCAATAGCCGCTACCCCGCATTTCTGAGTTACACCCAAGGGACAGCCCTCGAGCAGACCGTCACTCTTTTGCGGGCTTTCCCTCGGTCTCGGGGCGCACCCTCACGCTCTGGCCTGCGCTCAGGCCGTGATAAAGCAGTGCCTCGCTCGAGATGAGCAGGGTTTTGACGTCCAGTTTTGGGTCGTCTTGCACACTCAGAACGATGGCCTCGAAGCCCTCGAGCCGCAGTCGCAGGCGCTTCACCTTGCGGTCCAGGGCCAGTTCCCAGCGCTCGAGCAGGCTCACGTTCAGCGCGACCCGGTGTCCACTCAGTTGAGGCCCTACCTGAAGGCGCAGCTTGAGGCCCAGACCGCCGCGCTCGAGGGTGTCTTTTCCGTCCGAGTTGTCCTGAGTGGAGGTCTGGGTGGGCAGCATTTTAAGTACCGCGAACATCAGCGCGTCAAAGCCCAGCGCGATGCTTTCCTCGGGCGCGGTGCGTCCGGCCTGAAAGTCGAAATCGCCGCGCTCGTCGCGCAGCAGGTTGTAAATCACGCCCTCGTCGAACACGTTGCGCTGTGCGGCGTGAACGATGCGGCCCTTGACGAAGTACAGCCGCGACTCGCCGTAACGCGGATGATTGACCAGCAAGGCCCCAGTGCGCCCGCTCGAGTTGAGGAGTTGAAGCAGCTCAAGCAGGTTGAAGAGTCCCAGTGTACCGCGCATGACGAGAAGTATAGCGAATCGTGAAGGGATGAGAGTGGGGAACAGACAGTCCCTAGACGTACCGTTCTTCTCAAGACGTGAGTAAGGAGAACGGTACCTCCAGCACTCCCAGAGCAGAACGTCATCTCGTGGGGCCTGCTCGCGGGTTTTTAGTAGTTGGTTATTGGTTGGTCTGCCCTCGAGCGGTCTGGCCCGATAGGCGAGCAGGCGGCGAGGCCCGGAAGCAGGCGTGTTGAAAGTCAAGCCCCTACCTCGAGCCGAGTCACATCCACCCAGGGTAAGCGGTCCCGCACGATGGCATTCAGAATCACCAGTAACTTCCGCATACACGCCACCAGAGCTACCTTCTTGGCCTTCCCAGCGTTTATCAGTCGGTTGTAGACGACCTTCAAAGCAGGATTCCAGCGCACCGCCGTTTGAGCACTCATGAACAACACGTTACGCACATTCGCTCGACCCCCCCGCACAAACCTCAGCAATAAAGCTTGCTCGAGACCTCCGGTGCTCTCACACACCACGAGCGTAGGTTTAGCCTTTTTGGCGAACTTCACGAACGCCTGGATTCCTGCGGGGGTGTTGTCGAACTCGAGCACTTCGCCCGTGGCGAGATTAAATACGTCGAGTCTGGGTTTACTAATGTCTATGCCAATGAAGACTTCGGTACGCATCAAGACCTCCAATGAAGTGGGGTTTCCAACCGTCGTCCATCCTTGCGAAGCGAACTCGAGTTTCTTGCAGCGGCGAGGCCCGGTAGGTGCCGTTTTCGCCAAGACAGCCGTTCGGACTCTGCTGGAATGGGTCAGCACGACGACCTTGCTAACGGACGACCTCGAGGGTCCAGGTGCGGTACGGTCTATCGTGCTCAGTCCCTGTTCTAACTTACAAGGTGCCGTTCTGCCCAAGACGCCCGGAAGGTGCCGCTCTGCTCAAGCGGTCAAGCGTCCTCGTGCGGGCAGGCTCCATACGGGTGCTGTTCTGCCCAAGACGGGCGCTGTCTTGACCAAGAAGACGTGCCGCTTAGACCAAGCGGCCCAGCCCGTGAGGTGCTGTAGTTAGGCCAAGACCGACAGCGTCCAAAATCAAACCAACTAAGAACCAACTACTAACGACCCGCGTCCTGGCCCGTTAGGTGCCGCTCAGGACAAGACAGCCGGAGGCGAAACACTTTCCACTTTGTTCTCGCTAAACTTACGCCTCGAGCCGCAAAAACCCCGACCCGACCATGCGCTCGAGCAACACCACAGCCTCGGCGGGGGCCAGATTCTGGGCCTGGAGGTACTCACTGAGTGGCTTACCGTCGCGGATGTGCTCGAGCAGGCCGATGGCCACATGGCCCAGTTCGCGGCGTAGGCTGGCGTAGGTGTGGGTGATGGGACTCAGCGCGTCGCGTCCACGCAGGGTGAGGGTGTGGGGCAGCAGCAAGCTGCGGGGCAGCGGTTCGCTGAGCGCAATGCTGCGGGGTTCTCCCGGCATGGGGTAGATGCCCTGTTCGCTCGAGGGCAGCAGCATTCGGCCCACCGCGCGGCCCTCGAGCCACAGTTCGGTCTGGGTGGTGGTCATCCACACCCCGGAAAAACCCGATGGGGGAGACTCGGACAGCGCGGGGCCGCGCACGCCGCTTAAAGTGCGAACGATTTCGGCCTCGAGCCGAAATCCGCTCAGGGTCGCTCCGGCGTTCCACATGTCCTGCACGCTCGAGAGCGCTAGTTCGCCCTCGTCCTCACGGCAGGCGGCGGCGACGGCTTTACCCTCGAGCATCAGCACATGGGCGCGCCAGCCCTCGACGGTGGTGTACAGGTGTCCGCTCCACTCGCGCTCCTGAAGTTCAGCAAAAAACGAGCGCAGGTCGCAGAATTTGGAGCGTAGCCCCAGGTACGCGGCCTTACCCGCAGGGAGCAGACGGCCCAGAGTGAGCGGTGAATCTTTGAACATCGGCTGAAAAAGGGTGGGTTGCACCTCGGTCATGGGGGTTCCTTAATAGGGGTCGTGCGAACGCTGATTTTAGACCTGCACTCGAGCGATTGTACCCTGTTCAGTGGGTTCTCATGCGAAGGGGTTGCTTTGCTCGAGCAGGGGAGGATAGGAGGGTTTGGTTTTGGATGCTGGGGGCTTAAACTCGAGTCATGAAGCTCCTGTTGCTCTTTCTTGCGTTTTTGGGGATAGCCCAAGCCAAGACGCCCGCTGTTCCAGTGGCTCGAAGAACCGATATTTTGATTTCCTGGAGTTATCCTAAGCTCGAGAATTTCGAGGTTGCCCAAAATTATTCGGGCACCGTGCAGCTCAATGGAAAACGAACCCTGCCCGCTCGAATGACGCTCAATCGAGCCACCTCGAGCGGCGATGGGCTAATTGCGCTCGAGGGTAAGGTCGTTTACGGTAAAGACTGCACCATGCAACTTCGTGCCAGCCTGCGCGTGGGACCGCTCAATCTGAGTGCGGGACCTCCCAAAGACGAGCGTTGGCTGGAAACGCTCGAGCGTTGTCCTGGTCAACTGGCCGCGCCCTGTCGTGCAAGCCACCCTCCAGGCTACAGCAGTCTTTTGGTAGGAGTGCCGCAAAGTGGGTTTACCACTGATTATCTACAGTCGTTTAAATTGTTATTATCCACCAAAGACGGTGCTTGGCGCGAATTGGATTTGAAAGCGAGTGGTCCCAATGCTCTAAAGGTTCAAGTCTCGAAATAATGAAAAGGCAAATAAATTCTAAACACTCCTGCTAACTCTCCAACCCTTCAACTCACTTACCTTTCCTCGAGCGAACTTTTATAGCGCTGACCCAATTCCTGATAGTGCTCGGCGTTTTCTGGAGTGTTCACCTCGCGCACGACCCTTGCGGGTATGCCTACCGCTAACATTCCCGCCGGAACACTTTTGCCCTCGCCCAGCAGCGCCCCGGCCCCGAGCACTGCACTCTCGCCCAGACTCGAGCCGTTGAGCATAATCGCGCCCATGCCCACCAGACTGCCTTTTTTGCAGGTTGCTCCATGCACGATGGCCCGGTGGCCCACGGTGACGTTCTCCTCGAGCGTGCAGGGGAAACCGGGGTCGGCGTGCAAAATTGCGCCGTCCTGCACGTTGCTTCCCGCCCCGACGACGATACTCTCGGTATCCCCTCGAGCGACCACCCCGAACCACACGCTGGCCCTTGCGCCCACGCTCACCCGTCCGGTGAGGTCGGCACTGGGCGCTACAAAAGCCGATGGGTGAACCTCGGGCGCGACCCCCTCGAGCTTATAAATCGGCACTCCTGCTCCGAATAAAGATGGCCCGCTCGAGCAAATCTCGGTCTTCGGGAAAGCTGAGCAGCGCTCTGGCCGGCTCGACCGCAAAAAAACCACCGTTCATGAAGGTATCCTCGAGCTTGACCGATTCACCTTCCGCGTTCATGGTGAACCACATCACCTCTCTAGCCTCGCCCCGGTTGTTGGTGTAACGGGTTTCCCCGATTTGCTCGAGGATTGCGGCTTTTACACCTGCTTCCTCGAGCACCTCGCGCACCGCCGCAATTTCTTCGGTTTCTCCAGCCTCGAGATGACCCTTGGGAAAGGTCCAGGTGCCGTCCTTGTACTGCAAGATGAGCACCTGATTCTCGAAAAAGACCACCCCACCGCTGCTGATGCCGCTTCGTTTCATGCGGGCATTTTAACAGGTGGATTTGAGAACGGCCTGTCCCGTGTGGCACCTGCGGTGCTTGGCAAACGTCCAACGCCGAACGTCTTGTGCGTCCCCGGCGTTGGACGTTTGACGTTTGCTGAACGCGCAGCGCGAACCCCTCGAGTGCAACCCATTGTCTTGGACAAGACGGCACCCCCTGGGGCCTGTCCGCTTCATTGACAATGCGGCGCGGCAGGTGTCTCATAGACTCGAGAGCAAAACAAAAGTTTGGGACTGCTAAACGCGAGTTTTGCGCTCAACAAATCCACTTCAACCCTCGAGCGTGAATCTCCATGCTCGAGCGAAAGACTCGAAGGTGAGTTTTTCGGAGGTTTCCATGAAAATCGGCCTTCCCAAAGAAATCAAAGTCAAAGAAAACCGCGTGGCGCTCACTCCCGGCGGAGTGGCCAGCCTGACCCGGCGCGGTCACGAGGTCTTCGTGCAAATCGGCGCGGGCGTGGGGTCCGGCCTCAGCGACGACGAGTATATAAAAGCGGGCGCAACCCTGGTGGGCAGCGCCCAGGAAGCCTGGAGCCAGCAGATGGTGGTCAAGGTCAAGGAGCCGGTCTCGAGCGAGTACCAATACCTGCGCCCCGACCTGCTGCTGTTCACCTACCTGCACCTGGCGGCGGACAGGCCGCTGACAGACGCGCTGCTCTCGAGCGGAACCACTGGAATTGCCTACGAAACCGTGCAGCTCGAGGACGGCTCACTACCCTTGCTGACCCCCATGAGCGAGGTAGCCGGACGGCTGGCGGTGCAGGCGGGCGCGTACCACCTGCAAAAGCCCAACGGCGGACGCGGGGTGCTCCTCGGCGGCGTTCCCGGTGTGGATGCGGGCGAGGTTGTCATTTTGGGCGGCGGTATCGTGGGGACCAACGCAGCAAAAGTGGCGATGGGATTGGGCGCTCGAGTGACTGTACTCGACGTGAATCACCGTAGATTGCAATATCTGGACGACGTGTTCGGCGGCAGAATGCAGACCCTGATGTCCACTGAAAGCAACATCATTCACTCGCTCGAGCAGGCTGATTTAGTCGTCGGTGCGGTCCTGATTCCCGGCGCAAAGGCACCGCACCTGGTCACTCGAGCGATGCTTTCCGAGATGCAGGAAGGCAGCGTGATTGTGGACGTGGCGGTGGACCAGGGCGGCTGTGTCGAAACCATCCACGCCACCACCCACGACGAGCCAACCTACGTGGTAGACGGCATCGTTCACTACGGGGTGGCCAATATGCCGGGAGCGGTGCCGCGCACCAGCACTTTTGCGTTGACCAACCAGACCATTCGGTATGCGCTCGAGCTGGCCAACGAAGGTTTGTACGCTCTCGAGCGCAACCCGGCGCTTCGCAAGGGCCTGAACACGATGGGTGGCAAACTCACCTATGCAGGTGTGGCCGACGCCTTTGACCTCGAGTTCGTAGACGCCAAGCTAGCTCTGGTGTAAAGCTCGAGTGATTGGGAAAGAAAGCTGCCCTCGAGTGGGGCGGCTTTCTGATTCTGGGAAAACTCAACGTGCTGGTTTTGGCACAAGAATGCTCGAGGTGTCTAGCAAATCCGTGTCCAGTCTTTTGCTGAGCCGCACCACCAGGGCTTGACCGGGTTGTAGAAAGGCACTTTCTTTCCAGTCAGATTTGAACTCGAGCTGAGGTTGTGATGCCTTCAAGGTGAGTGTCCCGTTGCGTTCAGACTGAGACAGTGAAATGTTATAAACCCTTTTCCCAAGCGGAGTGGACACGCTCTCGATTAAGGCGTAGAAGCTCTCAAGCTGATTTTTGGGCACCGGCGCGCTGTAGTGGTGTGTGAGTTCCGAAGTCAAATCAGGACTCATGGTCGTCACGTCTGAGGGGAAAGCGCTCATCCGATTCAGCTCTTGCTGAAGCATCAGCTCGAGAGTTTGTCTAAAATCCGTTTCTGGGAAGGACTGCTCCTTCCACCCAAGAGACGTTTTAACCTTCAACTTGAGCGGATTTAATTGAACCAGCCGGACTTCTTGCGAAAAGAAATTTCTGGAAAGGGCGACTTCAAGCGGCATGTACCAATGGTTCCCCTTGGCAAAGATATCACTGGGCTTTCGAGCCAGCCAGATTTGACCTTGTGAGGTTTCGATAAATAGCCCCGCCTGTTTAGGAGGAGTTTGCGCTTGTCCTGACGGTCCTTTCCAGGTGTTGTCTGTGGCTTGTATGCGAATGGGTTTAACGCCTGACACTTTGAGCCAATCGGCCATATCCACCCACACACCTCCACTTTCCACGCATTTCCAGCGATATCCAGGTTGTGCACAAATTTCTTTGGGTCGTAACAAGTAGCTCACGTTCGCGCTGCTCGAGCTAATCGCCAGATACGTACCCACCACAATCAATCCCGCCAACGCTCCACCCTTCATCACTTTCGGCATGATATAAACCTCCCGCATTCCCCTGTTTACGCTCGAGGGTGCACCAAACTCCTCGAGTGCCTTGTCCAAAGCCACGTTCCTCGAGCAACCCATCACCTGAAATTCCCTCACCCGCTCGAGCAAGTTGGCCTCGAGTTCGTCTCTCACCGTTTGGCGCTCGAGTCTATAAAGCCCAGCACACGCCAAGTTCAGGTAAAGCTCGAGGGCCTTCTCCCGCCCGCTCATCCCATCACCCCAGCACCCACCAGATGCGTCCGCTCGAGCACCACTTCATCGCCCTGCACCCGCCC
>Ga0123336_10000832_pt1 | contig 29900 bp, 16 predicted proteins | sample SSSSmetaG_FD_96466 | JGI IMG/M metagenome (GOLD analysis project Ga0123336, IMG submission 96466) | Glacier valley bacterial and archeal communities from Borup Fiord, Nunavut, Canada, to study Microbial Dark Matter (Phase II) - ​SSSS metaG | ecosystem: Environmental > Aquatic > Freshwater > Ice...
ACTGTTGACCTTGGTGCAAGCTATAGTGTAACAGGATCAAAGCTTGTCTGGGAAACAGCAGCAGGAAAAGACTACAAGATACAGGTATCTGCAGATAATGCGACATGGACAGATGCATATACCAAGACAAACGGAATAGGTGGAACTGAGAACATAACCTTTACAACACCTGTAAACGGAAAATATGTAAGAATGTACGGAACAGCAAGAACTACAGGCTATGGTTATTCCTTGTGGGAAATGGAAGTATACGGAACACAAGGCGGAACAGTAGAGACTGTGTCAACACCAACAATTACACCTGCAACAGGAACATATACAGCTGCACAAACAGTGACTATATCTGATTCCACTGCAGGAGCTACAATAAGATATACAACTGATGGTTCTACACCAACAGCAACTAACGGAACAGTATACTCAGGAGCATTTACTGTAGCCTCAACAGCAACTGTTAAGGCAATAGCATACAAGACGGGTATGACAAGTTCTAGCATAGCAAGTTCTGTGATTACTATGAATACTGTGTCATCAAATGTAGCCTTAAATAAAACAGCTACAGCACTTACAGGTACAGCAAGTGAAGCATTTGACGGTAATGTAAATTCTCGTTGGGAGTCTGCATATAGTGACCCACAGTGGATTACTGTTGACCTTGGTGCAAGCTATAGTGTTACAGGAGCAAAGCTTGTTTGGGAAACAGCAGCTGGAAAAGACTATAAAATACAGGTATCTGCCGATAATGTAGCATGGACAGATGCATATACCAAGACAAACGGAACAGGTGGAACAGAGAATATAACCTTTACAGCACCTGTAACCGGAAGATATGTAAGAATGTACGGAACAGCAAGAACTACAGGCTATGGTTATTCCTTATGGGAGTTTGAGATTTACAACTAATTGATAACAAAATAATATATACAAAATAAGATACTTACCACTCAAATTGTAATTTATAAAGAAGGGACCATTTTAAAACTAACTGAGAAAGTTGGGTTTATAACAGCTCATTTTTGAATCTTTAAATTGGAAGAACCTGCATAAAATCATATGATTTTATGCAGGTTCTTTTTTTAATCTAATTATAGCCCATTTGTCTATTGTTTAAACCATTTCATTCATTTATCAACTCAATGGCAAGACGAGAATTAATTTGAGATTTATTTATCAAATCTTCAACAGATTTTGCAAGCTCAGCCTTTATGTTATCTCGATTCTGCAAAATCAAATCAACTTTAGGACGCATACTATCAAAAGTTATATCTTTAGCATTGCCAACTGATGGTTGGTTAACATATTCGAGAAAGCCTTCAACCTTTGGCTGATAACTTATACCAAGAATTGGGACATTCATATAAGCTGCAAAAATCAGAGCGTGAAGGCGCATTGCAATCATAATATCCATTTTCCGAATAATAGAAAAGGTTTCTGCAACAGAGCGATTGTGACTAATAATATAACCATCTGTTTTCATTTTTGATATGATGTTCTGTATAGTTACAATATCCGCATGATATTCCATTGGAATGAAAATAGGCTTAAGGTTATATTTCATATAGATATAGTCAGCAATCTCGGCAATAGTCTGTTCATATTTGACGTGCTGATGTTTTTCAAAACCCGGACATTTCCTAACAGAAAAGCCAGCATAGTTACCATCAGTAGGTATTCCTTCACTTGTAAAAATTTCTTCAAGCTGTGTACTATTATCAAGCTGCACTGAGAATGCTGCATCAGCTGTCAGGACAATTTTAGGCTTTGTTATACCCATTTTTTTAAGCTCGTTAAAAGATAATCGTTCTCTTACAGTAATAATGTCAGCCTTATTAAGTATTTTACGAGAAAATTCGGCATTCCTTAGTTTGTTAATTGGGCCAATGCCATTAGCATAAAACATCACTTTTAGTTTAAGCTTTTTGGCTAGCCACGCCATACCTAAATAAAACATAAGAGAGCGAGTGCTAGTACTGTCTTGAATAATATTACCTCCGCCGTAAATAAAGAGCTTTGTTTGTTTCATTGCAAAGTATACGGCTAAGATGTCTTGCCTGTTTATAGTGCTAACACTATAATTTTGTGAGGTTTCCTCAGGCTTTTTCGATAGTACTAAAATAGATATATCAGGCTTTTGAAGTTTCAGATTATCAATTATTGATCTTAGCATAGCGTCGTCACCAATATTATTAAAACCATAATAGCCAGAAATAATTGCGTCATATTTTTTCGAATTTGCTCTTTTATGGACAATATCCTTGGTAATTGAGTTGTAAATTTCAAGCTGTGTTCTACACATGGCTTTGAGTGAAAAGTCCTCATCTGCTTTAGCGTAGAGCCTATCTCCAAAGTCCTTACGCTTGCTGCTATCCGAGGCAAGCACGAGAAGCTGCTCTGCCAGTGTATTAAAATCTCGTGGCTCAAAAAGGTATCCATTTACGGAGGAGTCAATCAGGTCGGGAATTCCTCCTACCCTACTACAGACAGTAGCCTTTGAAAAACGCGCACCCTCTAGCAGATAATAGGGGAAGCCCTCGCTTATTGAGGTCATTACATTTATATGTATTATGCTAATAAGTTCATAGGGGTCATTAAGCCAGCCAAGAAAAAATACGTTTTTATCAAGCCCCAGGCTGGTTGCTCGTGCTTTTAATTCTTTGCCTTCATCACCTTCGCCACCAATAAGAAACTTTACATTTGGATTTTTTTCAACCACAAGCTTTGCGGCCTCTAGAAGAGTTCCGATATCCTTAACAGGGTCAAGTCTTGCTGCGGTACCAACCAATATGTCATCTTTACCAAAGGATATATTATATTTACGGCAAAAATCCTCGTTTGAGTAGTTTTTAATAGGTTTACTAAAATCAATACCATTTAATATTGCATATATTTGATTATTTTTGAAGCCTCTTTCGGTAAGCATTTTTCTAAAAGCTGAAGTAACTACAATATAGTAATCGAGCTCTCGAAGGACTATAGAATTAAGTAATCCTATCGTCATTCGTTTAAAAAGACTCTGCATATAATCGAGCTTATAATCACTATGCATTGTTGTAACAACAGTTACCTTACAAGCCTTCTTAATTGCATATGCAAATATATTAGCTTTTGAACCATGTGAATGAACTATATCAAACTGATTGTTATTAACATATTTTATTGAGTTGCTAATATCTAATAGAACATTTGAGGTTTTGATAACTTTAACATTTATACCCATTGCACGAGCTTCATCTGCAAAGGCACCTGGTCTTAGGCTCAAAAGTGTAACGTCAATATGGGAAGTGAGTTCTTTAACTAGAGACAGAACATGTACCTTTGCCCCACCAACATCTCCTCCACCGATAATGTGCAAAACTTTCATTGTATTTCTCCTTTATATCTTTTGTAAAATACATGATTATTTTATCATGCATTTATGATTTTAACACTATACATTTTTTTTGTATATTTTCTTACAGGGAAAAAATGCAATATTTTTCATATAATTATGATATAGTATATATTGTTAATATTAAAAAAATCACCACTTCTAAATTCCAATTTGAGTTATATGTTCAGTATTTCCGGTACCTTGCTAGTAAGCCAGAAATATTGACAATAAAATAACAAAGGTGATATAATACCAACACAAATAGAGTTATGAGGTGAAGATTCTAATGGCTTCAAAGAAAATTTCTATGGCTGTAATTAAACGGCTTCCTCGGTATCACAGATATCTAAATGATTTATTAGAGCTCGGGATTAAGAGAGTATCTTCTAAAGAATTGAGTATTAGAATGGGGATTACAGCTTCCCAAATTAGACAGGACTTAAATTGTTTTGGTGGTTTTGGACAACAAGGCTATGGTTATAATGTTGAGTCTCTGTTTAGTGAGATTGGCAACATTATGGGTATTAATAAAACATTTTATGCTATTATAATTGGGGCAGGAAACATGGGCCAAGCACTTGCCAATTATGGAAATTTTGAAAAAAGAGGTTTTGAAATTGTTGGGATATTCGATGCAAGTCCTAACGTAATCGGAAGTACAATTAAAAATATTGAAGTTATGAATATCGATGATTTAGATGAGTTTGTATTGCATAATGCTGTCGATATAGCTATGATGTGTGTTCCATATAGAGTTACAGCCTCCATTGCAGATAGAGTTGGTAAGCTAGGAATTAAGGGATTATGGAACTTCTCTCCAATGGATTTGAAAATTCCGTATGATGTCATTGTAGAGAATGTTCATTTGAGTGATAGCTTAATGGTATTGGGCTATAAACTTAATGAAAGGTTTGAAAGAGAATAAAACATAATAAACAACATATAAATTATTAAAAATAGAGCCAGCAAGATGAACAATACCCTAAAAGTTATGCAGTACTATATACTCATAAAGGGATTCAGTTCAATCGTGCTGGCTTTTTTAATATATTAACTATGTAAATTAATCTTTTCTGAAAACCTTATAAGAAAAATCAGAAAGTATCTCAAAAGCTCTATCTGTATTACTTTGATCGGATAGCGTAATTTTAAGGCAGCCTTGTTCAAATTCACGGCTATTAGAGACATTAATGTTCTTAATATTTATTCCGTTGTTGCCTAGCAGAGTGGCTATTTTACCAATAATACCAGGCTCATCCTTTATGTCAGCTATAAGCTCAAAATTTCGGGGAATAAGACCCGCAGAGGTTGTTGAAAAACTATCCCTAAAAGCTTTGGCTTTATCAAAAAAATGATAAATCTCTTGGTTGTTAGTGCTTTTAATATTGTTTATCATTTCATCAACAATTTTTTTACAATCATTAAGCAAGTCAATTACAATTTTGCCATTACTTAATACAATGTTTTCCCACATGGTTGGATTGGAAGAGGCTATCCGGGTAATATCTTTGAAACCACCAGCAGCCAATAGCTTTATAAGTCCAGTATCATTTTCATTATTTCCTGCGAGCGTTACAAGTGCAGAGGCAATAATATGAGGTACATGGCTTATGCAACCAGTCACAAGGTCATGTTTTTCCGGAGATATAATAATTGGAATTGCACCAATACTACAAAGCAGTTTTTGTAAAGTAGATATTGCAGTTTCTGTTGATGTTTTTGTAGGTGTTAATGCATAATATGCATTTTCAAATAAGTGAGCAAAAGCATTTGAATACCCAGATTTTTCAGTTCCAGCCATTGGGTGGCCACCAATAAAAACTGGTGGCTTTTCAATGCCTTCGATATAATCACAAATCTCACCCTTGGTACTTGCCACATCTGTAATAATGCAATCTCCGCTAATGTTTCCAGATAGCTGAGTAATAAATTGAATAGTTTTTCTTATAGGTGTACAGATAAATATGATATCTGAGTTCCAGATCTCAAAACAACAGTCATCAAATCCTCTATCAATAACACCTTCTGTTTCAGCAAGCCTTAGTGATGAAGTAGAACTGTCCACTGCATATATTTTCAGATTCTTATCCTCTTGGCGAAATGCCTTTGCCAGAGAACCTCCAATAAGTCCAAGCCCAATAATGGAAATATTTTTAACCGCCATAAGTAAACTCTCTCTCTAAGATTGGTGCTAACTTGCTTAAATCTTTACATAGCGAGTCAAATTCAGCAGGGTTCAGCTGCTGGGCAGCATCAGACATAGCACACATTGGATTAGGATGTACCTCTACAATCAGTCCATCTGCACCGGCGGCTATTGCTGCCCTTGAGAGAGGAATAACATACTTTGACTTCCCAGCAGCATGGCTAGGATCAACAATAATTGGCAAATGACTCATGTTTTTAACTACAGGTACAGCACTTAAATCAAGTGTATTTCTAGTAGCTGTTTCAAAGGTTCTAATACCTCTTTCACAAAGAACAACATCGTAGTTTCCTTCACTCATAATGTATTCTGCTGCGTTTAACCATTCATCTATCGTTGTTGCAGCTCCACGCTTCAAAAGTACAGGTTTCATAGATTTTCCAACTTCCTTTAAAAGTTGGAAATTTTGAACATTTCTTGCACCAATTTGAAACATATCAACATAAGGTATTGCCATTTCCACAGCCTTATCACTAGTTACCTCAGTTATTAGCTGCAAACCAGTTGCTTTCTTGGCTTCAAGTAACAATCTTAAGCCTTCCTCTTCTAAGCCTTGAAAAGCATAGGGAGAAGTTCTTGGTTTGAAAGCCCCGCCCCTTAGAAACTGAGCACCAGATTTTTTAACAGCATGTGCTGCGTTCATTATCTGTTCATAACTTTCAACCGCACACGGCCCTGCCATTATAACTAATTCTTTTCCACCAATCTTTACACCATTTACATCTACTACACTAGGCTCTGGCCTAAAGGTTTTACCTGCAAGCTTAAAGGATTCCACAATGGGAACAAGCTTGTCTACACCAGGCATAAGCTCCAAAGGGATATCTCTAATAACACTTTTGTCACCTATAATTCCAATTATCGTTCTTTCCGTTCCTTGAGAAATGTGAACCCCCAAGCCGGAATTCTTTAAAACATTAACTACATCCTCGATTTGCATTTGATTTGATTTTGGATTCATTACAATAATCATTAAAATCAACATCCTTTCTACCGTTTTACTTTGTTTAAATTTTTACAACACCATTCTACCGTATTACTAACAACTAATATTATCTTACAACTAATATTATATAGCAATAACAGTAAATTATAAATATCATAATAGAATTTAAAGATTTTTAAGATGATATTAAATTGTCAAATTAACATTGAATGTATGCTATAATTTTTATATTAAGATAAAAATTGAAATTATATTTTATAATGTTCAAAAGCCTATAGGTAATTTCTATTAGTAGATCACTACCTTCAAATAAAAATAAGTAATTATAAAGAAATGGGACCAATGAAACAATTTAAAAAGATATTAGAAAAACTGCTGAAAATTTCTTGTCTTATATTCATGGGATTAATTACTATTTCAAACAGCGTAGTTTTTATACTATATAATGTATTTCTCTATGTTATTCCTGTCGTAATAATTATTACTCTTCTATACATAATTGTTCGTTTAATCAAAGTTAAAGCAAAGTATTTTGCTATTGGTGTTTTTATCCTTGCATTTGTTTTAAAAGCAATAGTTGCAGTTTACTACAACACTCCCCCAATATCAGATTTTGCACATTTCTATGATGCTGCTTTAAAAGCTGCAAAGGGAGATTTTTCGTTTTCCACCAATGGATACTTTAGATTATGGGGTTACCAGACAGGTATTGTTACTTATTATGCTATCTTAATCAAAATATTGGGAAGCAGCATATTAGCCCTTAAAATCGTGAATTGCTTATTTATAGCAGGGTTGAATGTTGTTTTATATTTGATTGCACAGAAACTTGTAAGTGAAAAGTGTGCCAGATTTATTGCCTTGCTTTATCTTTTTTATCCAGCATCCTTCTTCCTTGCATCTGTATTAACAAATCAACACGTGTCAAACTTTTTGATATTATCTGGAGTTTATATTTTTATTATCAGACAAAAAATACCCATTTGGGGTGTTGTAATATCAGCCAGCTTGATTGCACTTGGGAACGTTATGCGTCCTCAAGCAATAGTTGTTATAGTGGCAATAGTCGGTTCTATTTTATTTGAGATAATTACTAATATAAGAGACAAAAAAACGAATATTAAGTTTCTAAAATCAATTGCTAGCTTTTTAATCATTTATATTGTTATAACTCAGGGCCTTTCTTTTGGAGTTAAAGTAATTGGATTAAATGATAATGGTTTAAAGAATACTTTCCCATTATATAAATTTGTTATAGGTCTTAACCCAGAAACAAATGGTACTTATTCACAGGAGGATGCTGATAAATTAACATCAATAAGAGATCCTCAAATAAGGGACGAAAAAGCTATGGAAATTATTAAAGAAAGATTAGCTGATCATAAAAACCTGGGTATATTAATCATAAAGAAACAAATTGTGATGTGGGCGGGGATGGATATCTCTACAGAATGGGGATTTAGCTATTTGAAAGATACCGGTGTAAATATATTTGGGAAAGCAGTAGCATATAATTCATTTATAGATACTATACAAAATCTTGAAAAAACCTTTTACATTTTTATCTTTTATATGGCTGTTTTTGGCATTTTAGTAGGATTTAGAAGACTTAATAATTTTAATGTATTCATTACTTTTATCCTAATATTAATAACAAATTTTAGTTTATACAGTTTAATTGAAATCCAGCCCAGGTATAGAGATTTCCAAATGATTTTTATATTTATTATTGCAGCGATGGGAATAGAATTAATTGAAGAATTTTTTACAACGCAAATAAAACACGACTCTCTTCCATTAATACATAAGATTTCAAAAGGTAACATAACACATAGAATTTAGCACTTCTATAGAATAATAAATTTATGAAATTTCTCAAGAAAATAAATTAGTGGGAAATAATGTTCACTGGGTAATAATTGTATTGTAATTGATAAATTTTTCTATTAAAAAAAAGGTAAAACACTATTACGAATAGAATAGATAATACTAAATTCGTATTTTATTATTTACTAAAAATTGAATAACAGTTATATAGAGTACATGGATATTTTATATAAAAATGTATTAATCGTTGTTTATGCTATTGCAGAAGTACCGCCTTAAATCTACTCTGAACCTAAGAAATATGTTTATCTTTTACACTTGCTTTTGTACATGTTTTCACAATAAGCAATGGGCTAATAAGTCCCTGAATTTTTGCTTTGGCTTTAAGAAGCAGTTTTATTATACAGTGTGAAATGATTCAAAATAATAAGGGGGAATGATTATGAAGGACTATGCCGTGCAAAAACTACGGAATATTTGCCTCCTGGCCCATGGTAATGCAGGGAAAACTACCTTGGCTGAGGCTATGCTACTCAATACTGGTGTGTTGGACAGATTTGGGAAAGTCGTTGATGGAACTACCACAACTGACTATGATCCTGAGGAAATTAAAAGAAAAATATCTATTAGTACAGCTATGGCGCCGTGTGAATGGTTGGACCATAAGATTAATGTTATTGATACTCCTGGTTATTTCGATTTTGTTGGAGAAGTGATGCAGGGTATTCGTGTTGCAGATGGTGCGGTTATAGTTGTTTCTGCAAAGAGCGGTGTTTCTGTAGGAACAGAAAAATCTTGGGCATATGCTAAAGAGTGTAATGTTGCAAGAATGTTCTTTATTAACAAGATGGATGAAGAAAACGCAAATTTCGATGCTGCTTATGACAAAATGTTGAAAATGTTCGGAAAAAGCGTTATACCTTTCCAGCTTCCAATCTATGAGGCTGAAAAATATGTTGGTTATGTGGACATAATCAATATGAGTGCGAAAAGATTCCAAAAGGATAAGCTAGTAGATGCTCAGATCCCGGCGGATTTATCTGATAAAATATCCCAAATAAAGGGTTCTATTAATGAACTGATTGCTGAAACAAATGAAGCTCTAATGGAAAAGTTCTTTGGTGGTGAAGAATATACACATGAAGAGGTTCAAAAAGGTATTGAAGCCGGTGTTATAGACGGAACAATAACTCCAGTATTCTGCGGCTCAGCTTTTCAAAATTTGGGCATCAAAGAGTTGATGAGTGCTATAATTGAATACTTACCATCCCCTGAAGATGTAACTGTAAAGGCTAAAAGAGCTGGAACAGATGATATTGTTGAAATAAAAACAAATCCAGCTGGATCCTTATCAGCATTGGTGTTTAAGACTATTGCAGACCCATTCGTAGGTAAAATTTCTATGTTTAGAGTTTACTCGGGAACATTTAAGGCCGATTCAACTGTATATAACTCTACGACAGAGAAAACAGAAAAAATCGGACAGATATTTGTAATGCGAGGTAAGAAGCAAATACCTACTGATAAATTAATAGCTGGTGATATTGGTGGTGTGGCAAAGTTGGCAGGCACGAATACCAATGATACACTATGCGACATATCAAACCGAATTATTTTAGATAAGATAGTATTCCCTCAACCTGCAATATCTATGGCAATTGAGCCTAAAGCAAAGGGTGATGAGGAGAAAATCAACTCAGGACTTCACAAACTACAGGATGAAGATCCAACGTTTAAGTTGTCATTAAATACAGAGACACACCAATCATTAATTTCAGGTGTTGGAGAGCAGCATTTGGATGTTATTGTTAGCAAGCTAAAAGCAAAATTTGGAGTTTCAGTTAACCTGGTTGATCCAAAGGTACCTTTTAGGGAGACTATAAAGAAAAAGGTTAAAGTAGAGGGAAAACACAAGAAACAATCTGGAGGTCATGGGCAATACGGACATGTTTGGATAGAATTTGAGCATGGGGACACAGCAGATTTAGTATTCCAAGAAAAAATATTTGGTGGATCTGTACCTAAATCATATCATCCAGCAGTTGAAAAAGGACTTAGAGATGCAATTGTTAAAGGGGTACTAGCAGGATATCCAGTTGTTAACCTAAAAGCTACTTTGGTTGATGGTTCTTACCATGACGTTGACTCATCTGAAATGGCATTTAAGATGGCTGCAAAATTAGCCTACAAGAAGGGTTTACCTCTAGCATCCCCTGTTTTACTTGAGCCGATAGCACATGTAGAGGTTAATATTCCGGATCATTACATGGGAGATATCATTGGAGACTTGAATAAGAGGCGGGGACGTATTCTGGGTATGAATCCGCAGGATGATGGTTCTCAGCAAGTTGAGGCAGAAGTTCCTCAATCCGAGATGTTCAAGTATGCTACAGATTTGCGATCTATGACTCATGGTAGAGGTTACTTTAAGCTAAAGTTTGACAGATATGAGGAGGCACCTGCTCTTGTCGCAAACAAGATAATTGAAGAGGCTAAGAAGCACATGATAGAAGAGGAAGAAGAATAATAATGTTTAGTAATATGCTACTTTATTATTACTATTGAATAATTTTAACAAGAGATGGCTCCTATATCAAAAGGAGCCATTTTTTGGTATAAACTAACTATTGACTTACTGCCTAAAAGATAATAAAATTCAAAGATAATGAATGATAGCGCTAACAAAAGTATATAATTTATAACTTATATACAAAAAAATTACGTTAAATCATAAAAAGGACAACACATGGCAAATATGAAGGATGTAGCAAAAATATCGGGAGTATCTCTTATAACTGTATCACGGGTCATCAATTCTCCGGAAATTGTTTCGGAGGCTACAAGACTTAAAGTTGAGAAGGCTATGGAGGAGCTAGATTTTTTGCCTAATTTTGCTGCAAAGGCATTAGCACAAAATAATACTCGCACCATATACCTTTACATTCCAAAAAATATTGGCATTTCAGACCCTTTTATTATGCATCTTATTGCAGGTGTCAGTGAAGAACTCAGCAATGCTAACTACTTGTTTTTAATAAAGAGGGACTTAGAGTTTAATCATCGTTGTGATGGGGCTATTGTAATGGGTTTGGATCTAAGTGAAGAAAATGTTTTAACAAGCAAGATAAGGATCCCTTTTGTTCTTTTTGGCAAAACAGACATGAATATTGATTGCGTAGACATTGACAATGAGAAGGGTGCACTTATGATGATGGATCATATTATTAGCAATGGACACAAGAAAATAGGATTCGTTTTTGTAAAAACGAGTTTACGTTTTGCACATGAACGTTTTGACGCATATAAGAAAGGGTTGGAAAAACATAACATCCCTTTTGATGAAAGCCTTGTGAGATATGCTGAGAACTCAGAACAGGATGGTTATCTAAAAGCCTATGACCTGATAAACAAGGAAAAGCCTACGGCTATATTTTGTTGTGTTGACCTTTTAGCAATTGGCGCTTTTCGAGCGGCAGAAAAGTTGAAACGCAAAATACCTAAAGATATTTCAATAGCTGGTTTTGATGGACTTATATTTGATTTAATTCCGAAGGTGCCACTAACGACTGTAAGACAGCCTGTATATGAAACAGGAAGAGTTCTAGCTGCAAGGCTTTTGGAAAGACTTAAAAACCCTGATATTCCATATGAGAAGATCTATATTGAACCGGAAATGAAATTTAGAAAATCTGTTGGTCAAATTAAATCATGATTTTCTTTCAAAAACTGATGTAGCACTAACAAACATAAAAATTTTATTTAAATGTGAGGATTTACTATGACTAATGTTAAAATTATTCAAACTGCTAGAGATACAAGTGACAGACTGACAGAAAAAGGGGTATTTACTCTGGGAAAAGAAAAGACTCAAGGAGCTTTACTTTCATTAGATATAGCTAAAAGCTATCAAAAAATTGTAGGTTTTGGAGGAGCTTTTACTGAAGCAGCCGCTTATACATTTTATAAAATGGAACCATCAAAAAGAGAGGAAATACTGAAAAAGTACTTTGACCCAGAGGAGGGTATTGGATACTCAATAGGAAGGGTTCATATTCACAGCTGTGATTTTTCTCTTGGTAATTATACATATGTTGAGGACTTTGATACAGAACTAAAAACATTTGATATATCTCATGAAGAACAATGGACATTACCACTAATAAAAGCAGCAATCGAAACTAGAAACGGTGACATTACACTGTTAGCATCACCTTGGAGTCCACCAGCGTGGATGAAAACCAACAATGATATGAATCATGGAGGACACCTACTACCTCAATATGGAGAGGTTTGGGCCAACTATTATGTGAAATATATAAAAGCGATGAGAGCAAGGGGTCTAAATGTATGGGCTATAACTGTACAAAACGAGACAGCAGCAGAAATGATTTGGGACTCTTGCCTTTATTCAGCTGAGGAGGAAGGTGCCTTTGTTAAAGATTATTTGGGCCCAATTCTTCAGAAAGAAGGCCTAGCTGATATCAAGATTTATATCGTGGATCATAACAGGGATATTTTGTTTGAGAGGGCATCCGTCACTTTGTCAGACCCTGACGCTGCAAAATATATTTATGGCGTAGCAAATCACTGGTATCTTTCAGAAGATTTTAGTATTTTATCTAATGTTCATGAAAAGTTCCCTGACAAGCATATCATATTTTCAGAAGGTTGCCAGGAGGGCGGACTTCATCTTGGCTCTTGGATGACAGGTGAAAGATATGGCAGAAACATGATAGGTGATTTTAACAACTGGCAGGAAGGTTGGCTTGACTGGAATCTCATATTAGATGAGACTGGCGGACCAAATCATGTAGGGAATTTCTGTGATGCGCCTATAGTTGCAGATACAAAGACACAGGAAATACATTACAACAGCTCCTACTACTATATTGGACAGATCAGTAAGTTTGTAAAGCCCGGTGCAGTGAGAGTTGACGTTTCTACTAATGAGGAAACACCACTTCAACATGTTGGCTTTCTAAATGAAGACGAATCAGTGGTTCTTATTGTCATGAATGAGACTGACAAGGCTTTGAGCTTCAATGCTGGGAATGGAGATGAATATGTAGGGTACGAGTTACCTGCACATTCAATAGCTACTCTAGTATTTAATAATCTGTAAAGGATAACTGTTATGAGTGAAATTGATTCTACAAAAATAATATTAAATAATGAATGCCTAGAAGTAGAAATATCAAATCCTGGAGCATTTTATAAAGGCTCCAGATTTGACTGGAATGGTTTTATTATGCAGGTAACTTTGGATGGTACACACACCTTTTGTGTACCAGAGTCTCTTGAACCCGGAAAGGGCACTGGGGGTGAGGGATTGTGTGGAGAATTTGGTATAGAAGAGCCAATAGGTTATGATGAGACTCCGGTAGACCATTATTTTCATAAGATAGGTGTAGGCCTCTTGAAAAAAACTGATATGTTGCCCTATGACTTTTTTAGGTCTTACGAAGTAATTCATCAAAGCAGCAATATTATTGCAAATAAAGAAACTGTAAGCTTTTCTACCTCTACATCAAATCAAAACGGATATACATATGAGTACAAAAAAAGTATTTCAATACAAGGAAATAATTTAAAAATAAGTTATTTCCTCTATAACAGTGGTACTAAAAGAATAAGCACCACTGAGTATTGTCATAATTTCATAGGAATAGATAATCAAAAAGTTGACAGTAGCTATTCCTTGAAGCTTCCATGTGAACTGCTTATGCAAAATGTTGTTGGAGAAATCGAGGCAGAGGACAAAGTAATTACATGGCCTGATACAGTAATGGATAAGCAGTTCTACTGCCAAATTCAAGGATACGATAGTAATGAAAAGCCTTCATGGGAGATCTATAACAGCAAGACAGGTGTGGGAGTAAGGGAAATAGATAATTTTCCTGTTTGTAAATTTGCTTTGTGGGGATATAGGCATGTAATTAGTCCTGAAACCTTTATAAAAATAGAACTTGAGCCGGGACAAACAAAAACGTGGACAAGACAATATGAGTTTTTTATTAAATAAAAAAAGGGATGTGATCTGATAATGAATAATAATTGGAATTTTATTGATGAAGAAGGTACCTTTGAACTGGAAGCTCCTCATAAAAGTAGTTATCTCTATTTTCCATTAGCGAATGAAAGTGGAATGATGTCATCTATAACACCAACACTAAGTGGTGATATCAAAACAGGACAAAATACTTTTTTTAACTTACCTGTATCTGCTGATGATCTGCATAATACTAAATCAAGTAGAAATTTTTGGGTTTATATCAATGGAAAAGGCGCATGGTCTACAACAGGAGGTTCTTCACCACAGATAGCCAATAATTTTGTTAATGAGGCTGATGAAACTGTTAAACTACAGGCAGGTTTTCTATGGCATAAGGTTATAAGAGAAAATAAAAGATTTGGGATAAAATCTGAAATTACCACTTTTGTTCCAGCCAATAATGATAAAATTGAGCTTATGAAAGTGAAGATAACTAACACTGGAAAAGATAAATATGTTATAACACCTACTGCAGCTATTCCGGTTTACGGACGTTCTGCTGACAATGTAAGAGATCACCGCAATGTTACAAGTCTTTTAAATAGAATCTATATTGTAGATGAAGGTATTGAAGTTCAGCCTGCAATGACCTTTGACGAGAGAGGTCATAAAACCAATACAGTCTCATACAATGTTTTCGGAGCAGATGATAAAGGCATAATGCCTATAGGAGCTTTCCCATTAATGGAAGAGTTTATAGGTGAGGGTGGATGCCTCGAATGGCCTGAAGCTGTAGTATGTAATCTTAATCAATTATACAAGTCTGGAGAATTAATTGAAGGATATGAAGCAATTGGTGCTTTAAGATTTTGTGATAAAGAACTTAAACCAAATGAGTCAAAGACATATATTCTAGTGATGTCTATAACACAAGATAGAACACAGGAGAAAAGTGGACTTGCAGAGTACCTTAGCCTAGATGGTTTTGAAAAGCATCTGGAGAAAAACATAAAATTCTGGGAAGAGAAATTGAACAAAATTAGCTTTAATAGCAAAGATACAAAGTTTGATCTCTGGATGAAATGGGTGTCGTTACAGCCTGTACTTAGAAGAATATTCGGCTGCTCCTTTATGCCACATCATGATTATGGTAAGGGTGGACGTGGATGGAGAGATTTATGGCAGGACTGCCTTGCATTATTACTTATGGAGACTGGAACTGTTAGAATACAGCTCTTAAATAATTTTGCTGGGGTAAGGCTTGACGGTACCAATGCAACAATCATTGGTAAAGAGCCAGGTGAATTTCTTGCTGATAGAAATAACATTAGTAGGGTATGGTCGGATCATGGTGTATGGCCATTTTTTACAACAAATCTTTATATTAATCAGAGCGGGGATATTGATTTTCTCTTCGAGAAACAAACATATTTTAAAGACCGAATAGTAATGAGGTCCACGAATGTTGATGCGGCCTGGACTCCTGAATATGGAAATAAGCAGAAAATCATGAGTGGTGAGGTTTATACTGGAACTATTCTAGAGCATATTTTGATTCAAAACCTGTCATCATTTTTTAATGCAGGTGAGCATAATAATGTAAAACTTGAAAATGCTGATTGGAATGATGCACTTGATATGGCCGTTGCTAAAGGAGAAACTGTAGCATTTACAGCATTTTATGCAGGAAACCTAATGGAGCTAAGCAAATTACTTCGTGAAATAAAGAGAATAAAAGCGGTTGAGCAGATAGAGCTTGCTTCAGAAATATTGATACTTTTTGATACCTTGAACGGAGGTATAAACTATAACAATCCAGAAGCTAAGAATAATGTATTAAAACAATATTATGAAAAATGTAGACATAATATCAGTGGTGAAAAGCTACTGATTGATATTGAAGATGTGGCTAACGACCTTGAGAAAAAAGCTTCTTGGCTTTCAGATCATATTCACAAAAATGAATGTGTAAAATCTACTGATGGTTTCGAATGGTTCAATGGGTATTATGATAACTTAGGAAACAAAGTCGAAGGGGATATGGATTCTGGAGTCAGAATGACTCTTACAGGACAGGTGTTTCCGATTATGATGGGGATTGCATCTGAGGAGAAGATAGGCAAGGTGATTTCAGCTGTAGATCATTACCTGTTTGACAGTAAGCTGCAAGGCTATAGGCTTAATACTAATTTCCACGAAGTAAAGCTAGATTTGGGAAGATGTTTTGGCTTTGCTTTTGGACATAAAGAGAATGGTGCTATGTTCAGCCATATGGCTGTTATGTACGCATTTGCGCTCTATAGACGTGGCTTTGTTTCAGAAGGTTACATTGTACTGAAGTCAATTTACGACATGAGTACTGATTTTGATAAAGCGAGAATTTATCCCGGAATACCTGAGTATATTAATGAAAAAGGAAGAGGAATGTACCACTATCTCACTGGTTCTGCAAGTTGGTTAATGTTAGTTATGTTAACTGAAGTGTATGGAATACGCGGGAAAATTGGTAATCTTTCAATAGAGCCTAAGCTAAAAAAAGAGCAGTTTAGCGGTAAAGGTAATACATCGGTAAGTACTATATTTGCAGAAAGAAAACTGAATATTACATATATTAATGAAGAAGAATTAGACTATGGACAATATACTGTAAATAATATTTTAATTGATAATTGTCCTACACCTTTCAACGTTATTGAAGGCGCTGCAGTTTTGGATAGGGAGACTATTCTTAAACTTGATCCAAATTTGGTTCACACCATACAAGTTAAGCTTGGATAAGTAGTGTTTTTTATAAATAATTTATTAAAACGAAAAGGAGAAATAATATGAATCCCAAATACATTTTTAATGAGAATAATGAATTTGTGATAGAAAACTATGATAAGGCTAAGACCTTTGCTAGCTTTTTGCCAGGTATTGCGGGCATTGATGGAATTCCAATGTGGTCTTTTTACGTAAACAGGGGACAGGTAATGGGGAGCTTTGGTGTAAAGGACAGAGACAGTACCATCATGGAGTTTTTTCCCGCAAATGTTATGTACAGAAACATAGAAAGGCAGGGGTTTCGTACCTTTATCAAATATGAAGGAGAAATTCATGAAATTTTCTCTTCAACATCTACAGATGTTCATACCAGAACTTTGGTTATTGAGAAAAATATAATAAAAATTATAGAAGAGAATCGCACACTCGATTTAAAGGTCACAGTAACTTATTTTACAATGCCTGGAGAAAGCTATGCTGCTATTGTCAGAAAAGTAGAGGTTGAGAATCTGAATAATGAAACTAAAGAAATTGAGATTCTAGACGGACTTCCGCAGATTTTCCCTTTTGGAGTAACTAATTCTGAGTATCAAGCGATGTCAAACCTAACAAAGGCATGGTTTGATGTTTACAATATTGAGAATGATATTGCCTACTATAAGCTTAGAGCATCAACAGGGGATACTGTTGAGATTAACGAATATGAGGCAGGTAATTTCTATTTATCCTTTTCATCTGAAAGTAAGGGACTGATTACTCCTATTTTTGACATGGATATTATTTTTGGAGACAATAATGCTTTATCAAAAGCAGATGGTTGGGATTGTGGGGTAGAAGAGCTCTACAAATGCAAGCAGATTCCACAAAACAAAGTTTCAGGCGGATTTACTGGAGTAAGCACTACAATTGGAGAGCAAGGTTTTGTATTGTGTAGTGTTATTGGTCATATCACAAGTATTGACCTTATTAATTCAATCAAAAATGAATTTACCATAGACTTTATAAATGCGAAGGAAAAGCAAGCTATAGCTTTGGTTGATGGCTTGGTACAGGATACTTATACTAAAACCTCTACTGGATTGTTTGACAAATACATAGACCAATGTTACTTAGATAATCTACTTAGGGGCGGATATCCTTTAGTCTTTAGTGCAGGAAATAAGAATCATGTGTATCATGTTTTTTCTAGAAAGCATGGAGATTTGGAGAGAGAGTATAATTTCTTTTCACTGGAGCCTGCCTTTTATTCCCAAGGTAACGGCAATTTCCGTGATGTAAGTCAAAATCGTAGAAATGATGTTTTGATTAAGCCTGAGGTAAAGGACTTCAATGTTAGACATTTTATGAGTTTAATACAGGCTGATGGGTACAATCCTCTTTCTGTTAAAGGCTGTACATTTTCATTTGACGACCAAGCTTGGAAAGAAGTAGAGACGCTTCTAGGTAGTCACAAGGACGAAATAGGAAAACTTCTTCAGAAAAGATTTACACCAGGACAGCTAATTTCATATATTGCGGAACATAAAACAGTTCTCAAACTATCACGTGAAGCCTTTCTAGAAAAAGTACTTGAAAATTCATGTCAGAACTTTGAAGCAACGTTTGGTGAAGGATATTGGAGTGACCACTGGACATATAATATGGATTTAGTGGATACATACGTTACAATTTATCCTGATATGAAGGAAAGTTTTTTATTTGAGGATCAAACCTACCGTTTCTTCTACAGTCCAGTGTATGTTCTTCCGAGAACCGACAAGTATGTTTTAACAAAAGGCATTGTGAGACAATATGGTGCTATATTAGAAGAGCCAGAAGTGTCCAAAGAAGCATCAGAAGAAAAATGCTGGTTAAGAACCAAAAACGGTGAAGGTGTAGTTTATGAAACAAATCTATATGTGAAGCTTGTCTCTCTAGCGTTAATAAAGTTTACCAGTCTTGACCCCTATGGAATGGGACTAGAAGTTGAAGCGGGAAAACCTGGCTGGAATGACGCTTTAAATGGGCTGTCTGGACTCTTTGGGTCAAGTATATGCGAGACTGCTGAATTGCTTAGAATTGTTGAATTCGTTATCGATAACAGCTCTAAATATGATAAAAATGTATTGTTACCTGTAGAGATAGGTGAGCTACTTAAAAGGACAGAAGAGCTTTTGGATAAGAATCTTCTTGGTGAGCTTTCAGATTTCGACTATTGGGATTTGACTGCAACTGCAAAGGAAGAATACCGTAAAGAAATACGTTATGGTATAAATGGCAATGAAGAGACCTTTAATTCTAAAAATATACTTGATATATTTAAGAAGTTCCATACAAAAATTGATAAGGGTACGGAAAAAGCTTTAAAATTCGGAAATGGTATATACCCTACATACTTTACCTATAGTGCCAAAAAGTACGAAATCGTAGAAGGGAAGACTAACCCTGTAAATGGGTATCAGAATGTAAAGATTACGGATTTTGAATGTAGCACACTACCACTATTTTTGGAAGGCCCAGCAAGGGTTCTTAAAACTATTGACAATAAGACAAAGGCATTAGAACTTTATGAAGCAGTAAAAGCAAGTGATATTTATGACAGTAAATTAAAAATGTACAAAACTTCTGCATCGCTAGAGAACACGAGTGCCGAGATTGGAAGGCTGAAAGCCTTTACAGCAGGATGGCTTGAGCGTGAATCTGTATTTTTACATATGGAGTACAAGTATCTTTATGCCATGTTACAAATAGGTCTGTATGATCAGTTCTTTACCGATCTTAAGACAATGCTTGTTCCTTTTATGAAGCCAGAAATATATGGACGAAGTACTTTGGAGAACTCATCCTTTATTGCAAGTTCTGTAAACCCAGATGAGTCAATGCATGGACGTGGATTTGTGTCCAGAATGAGTGGATCCACAGCAGAGATGCTCAGTATGTGGTTCTTAATGATGGCAGGAAAAGATGTATTTAGCTTCGAGAATGGTGAATTAAAGTTGGAGTTAAAGCCAGTACTTCCTAGCTGGTTGTTTGATGAACAAGGTTTAATAAGCTTTAAATTCCTTGGAAACACCTTGGTTAACTACATAAATCCCAAAAAGCAAAATACTTTCGGAACAGATGGAGTAAAACCTTATAAGTACAAATTGACCGATTGTCAGGGACAAGTTTTGGAATTTGAAGATTCTTTTATTATCGGACAATATGCAAAAAAGGTTAGAAACGGAGAAATAAAAAGTATAGATGTGTATCTAAAATAATAGTATAATGACTTTGGGAGAGATAGACAACTATGAGAGGTCTATCTTTCCTAATGATTGATAAAGGGATATTATATATATAGTGAAATCTGACAACTGCTGATGAGACATCAATAAATAGAACATTGGGGGGATATGCATTGGCAAGAGCATTGATTGTTGATGACGAAAAGTATATTAGAAATGGTCTTAGAGCGATGATCTCTAGAAGTGATTCAATATTTACAGATATTGATGAATGTGCAAATGGAATTGAGGCACTAGAGAAGCTTTCACAATGTAGGTATGACCTTGTTATAACTGATTTGAATATGCCACAAATAGATGGAATCGAGTTAGTAGCTAAAATTGATAACATGGATTATAAGCCTTTCACTGTAGTTCTAAGTGGGTATGATGATTTCAAATATGCTCAGAAGGCAATCAATTATGGAGTAAAGGCATATCTACTCAAGCCAATAAACAGAAATGAACTTTTAAGCATAGTAAAAAAAGCTGAAGCTGAGTTTGTTAAGAAGCAAAATATCATCGAAAGAGATATTGATAACGGTAAAACAGAATTTTTTGAAAACCAATTTAAGCTAATGCTACTTAGTGATAATGCTACAAAGGAAGAATCGGATAAGATTTTTTATAACTGTGACCTAGATTTTGTTAATGAAACTTATAGTATATCAATAATTAATTCCTCAGGGGTTTATGAATGCCAGAATAAGCGCCTAAATAATATGTCTATGTTAACCAATTTTAAGATGTATTTAGCAGATTCTAATGATTTAGGATATTGTTTTCTAGATAACAGAGACAATGTTGTTATAATACTAAAAGAGAAGATAGATATTGGTGGACTATTGAAAGATATTAACAAGATGTATGGTTGTGAATGCACTGTGGGTATTGGAGAACAGTTTCATAACATTAGCGAGATGCGTCTTTCATATAAGCAGGCCGACTATGCATTAAAATATAAACTATTAGAACCAGATACAACTGTAATAAGATATGGTGATATTGCCTGTACTGATAACAAGTTTGTCATTCCTATACGGTTAATTAAGAAACTTGCGGATTTGCTGGACTCTGAACGGAAAGATGAATTATGTAAGATGGTCAAACAGATTTTTGATGAAGATATCATAAAGAAGTATCCTCTTGAGTATTTAGAAAAGCTTTCAATGGTACTCAAAGACGAGATTATCCAAAATCTCTCCGAGCATATTCCTCAAAAAATAGATTTTATCCAGGAGCAGGAAAAGAGCTATAAAAGTATATATCAATTTAATGACCTTTATGATTACATTCGCTACATAAATAAATTAATAATGAACATCAATGATGTGCTTCTAAAATTTAAATACATCTGTAATAATGACAAAACTATTGATATGGCTGTTAAGTATGTACAGGATAATTATAATAGTAATCTTACCATGGCAGAGGTTGCAAACCATATCAGCCTAAATTATTCTTATTTTTCTATATTGTTTAAGGAAAAGATAGGCATGAATTTTATAGATTACTTAAGAATGATTCGAATCGAAAAAGCAAAGGAATTATTGCAAAACTCGATTTATAAGATTTATGAAGTCTCGGAAATGGTTGGTTATAACAATACAAAACACTTTACTACCACTTTCAGGGCGCTTACTGGAATATCTCCAAGCGAGTTTAGAGAGAAACTATATATTAATAATTAGTTATTCTAAGGCGGGAAAATAGATGAGGTTTAAAAGGGAACATTCGGGAATTTTACAGAAATTTAAGAATATGCGCCTTGCTCATAAGCTCATGTTTATTTATTCTGCAATATTGGGTGTAACCATTATTGTATTTGCAGGCCAGTTAATAAGTGTTGCTAATAATTCGACAGAACTGAACCTTGTAAATGATACTCAAAAACTTCTCAAAGAAACTAATTATGCTATTGAAAGAGAAATGGATACTTGTTATCGAGCGGCAAATTCTCTGTCAAATGATTATAATACAATGTCTTACTTTAATTTCTGGGATAAGAACGATAAAGCGGATATTGTTAGTTTTAAATTGGATTTGACTTATAAGGTTGAACAAATCTTAAGTTTAAGTGGAGATATAAACGTAATAAGAATGTTTATGAGTAATCCCAATTTCCCCGAAATTGGATCAATAATATATAGTGATTCCAGATTGACTAACAAAAAAACTATCCTTGAGGAGTCAACAAATATTCTCGATGGCTACTGGCAATTGGATCATTATGAAAAAAACTATAATATAAGCTCGCTTAGCCAAAGAAGTGTTGTATCATTATTCAGACCAATACTATATAGAAACATTAAAAAATTAGGAATAATTGAAGTAACAGTTGATACCAACACATTTTTTAGAAATATATTTTCGCAGCCTGAAAATGAGAATATGGTTTCTTTTGTGATAGTTAATAATGAAAAAGTAATTACTGCTGATAATAGTACGTTCATAAAGAAGTATAAATTTGATAAGTTTGAAATGCTAAAATATTACCTAGACCATGACTTAAAGGGAAAGAGTGGAAATATTCGTCTGATTAAGGATGGTATACCTATGAATCTTATATATGATTACATAGATAAGCTCGACTGTTCTGTTTGTTACGTTGTTACCAACGAAAGTATTAGAACAAATATCAAAAATAAAAGAAATCTTATAATTCTTGAGAGTCTTCTGGCTATGGTTGTATTGTGTGTACTGATTTACTTTTTTACCAATATCCTATTGATTAAAATGAAACAGATAATAGCATCAATGAGAAAAGTAGAGAGTGGAAAGCTTGACATTAGGGTGGATGTTTCTGGGCAGGATGAGATGAGTGAACTTGCATATCATTTCAATAAAATGTTGGGAAAGATAGGAGACTTAATTTCTGAAGTTGTAAAAAAGCAGGAAGCTAAAAAAAATGCTGAAATACATGCATTGTTTTCACAAATAAATTCTCATTTTATTATAAACACACTTCAGAATATAAGCATGATGGCAGAAATTGACTGTAAATTTGAAGTTGCTGACTCAATAACATCTCTTGGTAAATTACTTAGATACAGTATGAAGTGGTCTAAGGAATCTGTGAGATTAAGAGAAGAAATAGAATATGTTGAGAACTATGTTATTTTAATGAATATGCGTTACGATTTTGAGATTAAACTTGATATACAAATACCAAATCAGCTTATGCAGTATGAAGTATTAAAAATGATGCTTCAGCCAATTATTGAGAATGCTATATATTACGGAATAGAGCCTCTTGCAAAGGGGGGAAACATTACTGTTCTGGGATACTCTGAAGATGAATTTACTATTATAGAAATCATTGACGATGGTGTTGGTATGGATGCAGAATGTCTACAAAAAGTGCAACAAGGTCTATTATTAAATCTTCCTCATGAGTATAAACAAGAGGGAAAAGGTAATGGTATTGGACTTTCAAATGTAAATGAAAGAATTAAACTTTTTTATGGAGATAATTACGGCATTGAAATATTAAGTAAAAATGGTTCTTATACAAAGGTAATAATTAAATTACCGGATAACTCAAATAAATAATATCTTATTGCCTAATTTGTTATGCTTTCACAAAAATAATAAAAATATCTTTGGATTTTTGTTTAAAACAACTAAAAAAAACGAACCAAAACCAAAACCTATTACCTATATAAACATCCTCTCTTCCATTATAATTAAACCACAAGCCGATTGTCTGCAGCATATATATATCTACTACAGTAATAAATGACTCAACACAATCGAGAAAGGGGCGTTTAATTTGTCAAACATAGTAGTTCCGTCTTTGGAAAATAACAACAAGACAAGTAATCAATTAACTAAAAAAACTGGTATATTCCAGCAGATTTCAAAAATCTGGGCCCAGAAAGATTTACAGGCAATGGCAATTCCAGGTGTAATATGGATGATAATCTTTAATTTTGTTCCAATGTATTTTATTATAATAGCATTCGAACGATACAATGTTGCTAAAGGGATTTTAGGTTCTAAGTGGGTTGGATTTGACAATTTCATTGAGTTTTTTACTGATGAACGGTTTTGGTTGGTTATGAAGAATACCTTTGGTCTTAATTTAGTAAGGCTCCTTGTAGGTTTTCCGCTTCCAATAATATTTGCTATTCTGCTGAACGAGTTATTATCATTAAAATTTAAAAAACTAGTTCAGACTCTCTCGTACCTCCCACACTTCTTATCATGGATAATAGTTGGTGGAATCATGTACAACTGGTTGTCCGACACAGGCTTCATAACTACAATCTTAGTAGACATCGGAATATTAGATGCTCCCGTACATTTGATAGGCACAAAGGAATACTTTTGGGGAATCCTAGTAACCTCTGAGAATTGGAAGGAAATAGGCTGGAATGCTATTATATACATAGCTGCGATATCCAGTATTGATCCAAATTTATACGAGGCAGCTAATATTGATGGAGCAGGAAGATTTAGAAAGATATGGAACATTACTCTTCCATCTATTAAAGGCACTGTAGCCATTTTGCTTACACTAAATATAGGAAATCTACTTGGATCAAATTTTGAACAACTATTTGTTTTCTATAGACCGATTCTCTATGATGTAATCGATGTAATAGATATCTATGCTTATCGTATTGGTATCGAGAACGGAAGATTGTCATATGCAACTGCAGTAAGTTTATTTAGATCGATATTTGCGTTTATTCTGCTATATTCAGCAAACAAGGCATCAAAAAAATTAACTGATGTATCTTTAGTCTAATAATGGAGGTGATACCCAATGAAGAAAAAATTTAGTTTAGGCGATGCTGCGTTTGATACACTTAATACAGTAATAATGATTCTAATTTGTTTTTTAGCTATATACCCTATATGGTATATACTTATAATATCGTTAAATGATGGATATGATGCTATTCAAGGTGGAATATACTGGCTTCCACGTAAATTTACATGGGATAATTACAGAGAAGTATTCAGAAACAATGAGATAATTATTGCTTTTGGTGTTTCAATTGCAAGGACACTTATTGCAACAACCTTACATGTATTTTTTACAGGAATGGTAGCTTATGCGTTTTTAAAAAAGGAACTTATTGGTAGGAAGATATTTATGACGATGGGACTTATTACAATGTTCTTCTCTGGAGGACTTATTCCAACATTCATACTTATCAGAAACTTGGGGATGTTCGATAGTTTCTGGGTATTCATATTTCCAACAATGTTCAGTTTCTTTGATCTAATAATATTTCAAGCATTCTTTAGAACTATCCCAGATGCGCTTGAAGAATCAGCAAAGATGGATGGAGCCAATTATTTTACGATTTTTATAAGAATAATTTTACCGGTAGCAAAGTCTGTAGTAGCCGTTATAATATTGTTTAATGGAGTATACAATTGGAATGATTATTTTATGGGAATTATTTATTTAAATAATCAAGATTTGCATCCTATACAGACATACCTATATAAAATGGTAGTTACATCTGAGTCAAGTAGGCAATCGTTGAATACTGTATCAGTTAGCACGACTAGATTTACTTCGACATCGCTTCAGATGGCAACAATGCTAATAACTACAATACCTATTATATGTATATATCCATTTATGCAAAAACATTTCGTTAAGGGAATGATGTTAGGATCTGTAAAAGAATAGAAAGTGTGATATAAAACCTTTAGCATATGCTAAAGGTTTAATATAAAAAAATATATTACAGGAGGAGATAAAATGAAAAGTGTTAAATTGACTAAAGTTATAGGCCTCACATTGGCTATAACAACAGCAGTTACAATGCTAGTAGGTTGTGGTGGCTCATCTGGCAGTGGGGATTCTAGTACTGTGGCTTCATCAACAGCAGTAGTATCAACAAGTGCAGCTGAAAGTACTACGGCAGTAGTTGACGAACCAGGTTGGAAAAAGGATATTTCACCAGTTAAATTGGATTGGTATGTAAATGAGACTTGGTTTGCTAACCCAAAAGGGAATCTTGCATCTGAATTAGTAAAAGAACAAACAGGTGTTGATCTTAACTTCATCGTTCCAGTTGGAGATGCAGGACAAAAGTTGAACACAATGATTGCATCAAATTCACTACCTGACATGGTAACACTTGGATGGTATGATCAAAATGTTCCACAATTATCAACAGATACATTTACATATCCATTAAATGAACTTGCAGACAAGTATGATCCATACTTCTGGAAGGTTGCAGCTCCTGATATCGTAGGTTGGTATAAGGACAAAGATGGTAAACTTTTTGGATATCCATGTAATGGAAATACACCTGCTGATACTGAAAAATACCAAGTAAAATCAAATGAATCTTTCCTAGTAAGGAAAGATATATATGAAGCAATTGGTAGCCCTGATATGAGAACTCCAGATGGATTCTTAAATGCAATAAAGGCTGCAAAAGAGAAGTTCCCAAAGATTGACAACGGACAACCGCTTATCGGTTTAGGAACTTATTTCTTCAATGCTCAAGGAAATGCTGGTCTTGAAAACTTTTTGATGGACTTCATAGCAACTCCTAGAGAAATAAATGGTCAGTGGTTTGATATTAAATGTGCAAATCCAGACCCTGATTATATCACTTGGCTTAAAACTTATAGAAAAGCCAATGAAATGGGCTTGATGGCTACTGATTGCTATGTAGATGATAGAACTAAGATAGAAGCAAAAATTGCACAAGGTAGATATTTTGCTATAATGTATCAGTGGAAAGACGCAATGATTCCACTTGGACAACTGTATACTAACAAGCCAGAGCAAATATATATTGCTATAGATGGCCCTGCAAACAGCAAGTTAGATGCACCAAGACTAGGCGTTACAGGATTCTCTGGTTGGGAACTTACAATGATCACAAAAAATTGTAAGAATCCTGAAAGAGCAATTAAGTTTATGTCTTATGGTATGAGTGAAGAAGGTCTGAAGACATTATACTTAGGTAAAGAAGGCGTAACTTATGACATGGTTGATGGAAAACCAGTTATTAAGCCTGAAGTTGATAAGCTTAAGAATACAGATATGCCTGCATTCAAAGAAAAGTACAACACATATGGAGAAATTTGGATGTTCAATTCTTCAATGTTGGAAACTTGGGCTCCAACTCCAGTTGAACCATTTAAGCAATATCAAGATTGGTCAAAAGGTAAGAGCTTCCATTACGGCGTATATGACAACAACAGACCTGCTGGAGATACTGATGAAGGAGAAATCCTTCAAAAAGCTGAAAACAAGTGGGGAGAAATTCTTCCTAAGTTGTTAATGGCTAAGACAGATGCAGACTTTGATAAGATATGGAAAGATTATGATGCTTATAAAGTTTCCATTGGATATCAGAAGGCTCTAGATTATCAGAGAGCTAAAATTGCAGAAAACAAAGCTAAAATTGGAATGAAGTAATAAGTAATAACTGACATAATATTTGTACACTAGATTCCCCTAAACTTCTAAATTTAGGGGAATCTTTTTAAAATTTTAATTTTTGGTGAAAGTTTCTTAAAATATTAAAGAATTCAATATTTTAAGAAACTTTGAAAAATGCAGCATGAATATATTTTGACTACTTGGTTTAGTAACTCATTTTTAATTTATAAGTTAATGCTGCTAACGCTACTGAAAGTAAGGTAAGGAGCAGATTTAAGGAAGTTAAAATAAATTACCAATAAATACGGAGGAAAATAACATGTTAAAAAGAACGATATCAATCGTGTTGACAGTTTGTTTACTATTGACTTGCATGGTACCAGCAGTTTTTGCCGCTGAGCAACCTTCTGTTAGCCTGTACTCTGATGTGTCTTCAAACCATTGGGCAGCTAATGACATAGCAAAATGGACTGAAAAAGGACTTTTTACTGGGAATCCAGATGGGACATTTAAACCTAATAATAACCTCAATAGGGCTGAACTCTGCGCTGTTATTAATAAAGTTTTTGGTTTTACTCAAGCGAGTACTGAGAACTTTACAGATATAAAAGCTACCCAATGGTATGCTGGTGTTGCAGCAAAAGCCAAGGCTGCAGGCTATACAAATAGCTGGATTGAAAGCGACTTCAAGGCAAATCTTCCCGTAACAAGAAAAGAAGTTGCAATGGCAATATTCAACACTTTTAAGCTATCAGAGGTTGACACAACAGAGTATATGAATAAATATACTGACCTTAAGGAGTTTAAGGATAAGGGTGCTAAGGAAATAGCCTCAATAATAGCAAATGGTTTTATGAATGGTTACTCAAATAAAACCTTTAAGCCTGATGCAAATATCACTCGTGCCGAGTTTGTAAAAGTGCTAAACAATGCTATTAGCGAGTTCTACAATGTAGCTGGAAGTTACAATACACCTGAGGCAAAGAAAAATGTAATCATTAATACATCTGGTGTAATACTGAAGGATACTAAAATTCAGGGGAATATTTATTTAGCAGAAGGTATTGGAGAGGGTGATGTAACCCTTGATAATGTAACTGTTAAAGGTAAAACTGTAATCAGCGGTGGCGGTAAGAACAGTATACATCTGATTGGATCTACATTTGCAGAAATTATTGTTAATAAGGCTAATGGACTTATTAGATTAGTTTCCTCAAACAGTTCAATTTCTTCTATACTATTAAAGTCAGGATTGAAATTTGAACCAACACAAACAACTGTAAAGACGCTTCCTAGTATTATTATTGATAAGGATACTCCTGCTGGACAGGTGATTGAAATATTAGGTAATGTTGAAGCTATAGTTTGTAAAAGCCCTGGAGTTATAATAAATATTGCAAAGGGTGTAGTAGTTAATAGTCTGACAATTGAAGAGGGTGCTAAAGGTACCTCATTAAAAGTTGAAGGAAAAGTTACAAAGGTAGAAATAAAAGCAACTGACATTAAGATAAATGATAAACCTATACAAAAGGGTACGACCGGAACTGTTGATGGTACTACAGGTGTAATCCCTGTTGTAAGTGGAGGTAGCAGTAATCCAGGTAGTTCAACACCGTCTGATCCATGGACACTAGTATGGGGTGATGAATTTAGTGGTACTACACTAGATACAACAAAGTGGAGATTAGAAAACAAAGGCGATGGCTTCGGTAATAACGAACAACAATATTACAGACCTGAAAATGCTACGGTTAAAGATGGAAATCTGGTAATACAGGCCAAGAAAGAAACCTTTGGAGATAGAGAATATACCTCTGCAAAGTTGTTTTCAAAAGCAGACTGGAAATATGGTAAGTTTGAAGCAAAAATTAAGATGCCTGTAGGAGCAGGCTACTGGCCAGCATTTTGGATGATGCCTGCTGATAGCAAATACGGTGTATGGGCAGCTTCTGGAGAAATCGATATAATGGAAGCAAAAGGAAGATTTCCTGATACTACATCAGGAACAATTCATTATGGTGCAGTATCTCCTAATAATAAATACACGGGGGAAGAGCAAGTATTCCCAGAAGGCCAGACAATTGATCAGTTCCATACATATTCCATAGAGTGGGAACCAGGAGAAATAAGATGGTATGTAGATGGGAACCTATTCCAAACACAAAATAACTGGAGTACT
>Ga0123336_10000836_pt1 | contig 29812 bp, 23 predicted proteins | sample SSSSmetaG_FD_96466 | JGI IMG/M metagenome (GOLD analysis project Ga0123336, IMG submission 96466) | Glacier valley bacterial and archeal communities from Borup Fiord, Nunavut, Canada, to study Microbial Dark Matter (Phase II) - ​SSSS metaG | ecosystem: Environmental > Aquatic > Freshwater > Ice...
GCGCACGTGGCTCTATCAGCGGCTGCGTGACTTTCGCGCGGGCATTGAAGGCACCATCTCGTTTCTCAAGCGGTGCTTTGGTTGGGATCGATGCACGTGGCGATCGTACGAATCGTTTCGTGCATACACGTGGGGATCGGTGATCGCGGCCAATCTCGTGATGCTCGCTCGCCACATCCTGAACCGACGCGTGCAACTCTATGCAGTGGCCGAGTTCCTCGTGGCTCGTCGCTTGCGGCGTGGTCGAAGTCGAATTTTTGCTGAACCAGCGCCTCCCAGCCTGGCGAGTGCTCCGGGGAAGCGCGCGAAATCACGTGTGGGAGCCCGAATCCTCGACGAGAAACGCCGATCTGGGATCCGAACTAGCTAATCCGATGAGCTAGCAGCGCGGACATCATCGTCGAGTGGGATGTCGTCGTAGTCCTCGCGGTAGAGCGCCCCGAGGTGGCGATCGCAAAACACCGCGACGAGATCTGGATCGTACATCTTCGTTGCGGTCTTGCGGAGAACTGCCTCGCACTCTTCGAGGGGCAGCGCACGCTTGTACGGACGATCTGTGGCCATCGCATCGAACGCATCTGCGATCGCGACGATCCGCGCCACGAGCGGGATGTTCTCGGCGACCATCTTGTCCGGATAGCCGGACCCATCCCAGCGCTCGTGATGATTGCGCACCGCCGGCATGATCGGATGGAGCATCGCGATCTTCATTGCGATGTCGTAGCCCTTCACAGGGTGCTCGCGCATGTGGATCCACTCGGCATCGTCGAGCGGACCGGGCTTGCACAGCACCGCATCTTTGATCCCGATCTTGCCGATATCGTGGAGAAACGCGCCGAACTCGAGGGTCTCGAGGCCCTCGGCCGGGTAGCCAGCTTCCTTCGCGAGCACGAGCGAGTATGCGGCGACACGACCGCAGTGACCCTTCGTATAAGGATCCTTCGCTTCGATCGCTTCGGCGAGCCCGAAAAGCGCTTGCCGGTTCGCGACCTTCAACTTCTCGTAGCTCTCCTCGAGCTCTTTGGTGCGCTCTTTGACGACCGTGTCGAGCAAGGTCTCGCGGCGATGCAGCTTGCCTTGTTCGAGCGAGAGCTTGCGGACGAGCTCGCGCTGCTCTTCGACCAAGCTCAGCAGCTTCACGCCTTCGTTGACGAGTGCCACCAAGCGGCTGCGCTCGCGCGGCCGCGCGACCAAGCGAATGATCGTGCCGGCATGCGCGGGCCGATAATCGAGATCGACCGCTTCATCGGGCGAGCTGACGAGCGCGATCCGCAGCGCTTCGGGCGCATGCAGGATGCTCGACTCGAGCAGGCCCACGCCGTCGAACGAACCGGTCACTTGCTGCGCGACGATCACGTGCGCTGGATGCCCGCGGAGCTTGTTGAGCGCTTCGAGTGGCGTGCGCGCCGTCTCGACGTGCAGCCCGGTGGACCCTAGCAACTCGGCTAGTTCGCCGAGCGCCTCGACCTGCGGATGAGCGACGAGCGCTCGGAACCTACCCTTCACGAAGGTCACTATATCTATGGCGTAAAAGCTCGCAACCAGTAGATTTTGACACGTGCAAGAAGAGGTAACGGGGAATACGCAGGGCCTTGCCACGAGCGAGATCAAGGCGCTCGAGCGCCTGTATCGCCGTCGCGTCGCACCGACGGAGATTGTTTCGTCGGAATTGGCGCAACAACTGGCGCTTGCCGCCGCCGGGCTTCACCGCCAAGTCGGTGTGCTCATCGACCGTCGCGGCGCGATCCAGCACGTCATGGTCGGCGACGCCTCGAAGATCACGCTCCCCGATTTCGGTCGTATCCGCGGTGGTCAGGGCCGGTTCCGCGGCCTCCGCCTCGTTCACACGCACCTCCGCAACGAGCCGCTCACCCGCGACGACATGACCGACTTGCAGCTCCTTCGTCTGGATGTCGTCGCCGCGATCGCGGTCGATGCCGAGGGCAGGGCGGGCAAGCTCTATATCGGTCACATGGTGCCGGACGGGCCGGCGCGCGAGCTACCGCCCGAGCAAGCGACCGGATCGAAGACGAACTTCCTCGAGCTGATCACGCAGCTCGAGCAGCAGTTCGGGCGCGCGCATCGTGTCGCATCGACCGATCAAGGAAAGGACCGCGCGCTGATCGTGCACGTCAAGCTCAACCGGACCAAGGACTCGGAAGCGCGGATTGCGGAGCTCCGCGAGCTGTGTCGGACTGCGGGCGTCAAGGTGCTCGATGTCATCGTGCAGCGCAGGCCCGAGATGGATCCGAAGTTCCTCGTCGGTCGCGGTAAGCTCGACGAGATTCTCTTGCGCGCGATGCAGCTCGGCGCCGAAGCCGTGATCTTCGACCCCGATCTGTCGCCTGGCCAAGCGCGTGCGATCAGTGAAGCGACCGAGCTCAAGGTCCTCGATCGCACGATGCTGATCCTCGACATCTTCGCGCAGCACGCCACCTCGCGCGATGGCAAGCTCCAGGTCGAGCTCGCGCAGCTCCGCTACGCGCTGCCGCGCTTGATCGAGAAGAACACGATGATGTCACGCCTCACCGGCGGCATTGGTGGTCGCGGTCCCGGCGAGACCAAGCTCGAGCTCAATCGTCGTCGCGCACGCGATCGTATCAACCTGCTCGAGAAACGCCTCGCGGATCTCGCCAACGATCGCCGCTTGCGTCGCCAGCGCCGCGAGCGGCGCGATCTCCCGATCATCGCGATCTGCGGCTACACGAACGCCGGCAAATCGACCCTGCTCAACGCGATCACGCAAGGCGATGCGCTCGCCGCCGACAAGCTGTTCGCGACGCTCGATCCGATCTCGCGTCGGCTGCGGTTCCCGCACGAGCGCGAAGTCATCATCACCGATACCGTCGGCTTCATCCGCGATCTTCCCGAGGAGCTGATGAACGCCTTCCGCGCCACCCTCGAGGAGATGGAGGACGCCGATCTTCTCGTCCACGTGGTCGATGCCTCCGATCCGGATCGCGAACAGGAGATCCGCGCGGTCGAGGGCATCCTCGCGGACCTCGGGTTGTCCGAGAAGCCGCGCATCCTGGTGTGGAACAAGGCGGATCGCGTCGAGCAAGCGGATGCCGACAACCTCGGCCGCCACGGTGGCTTCGTGACCTCCGCGCTCGATCGCGGCACGCTCGGTCCGCTCCTCATGGGCATGGAGCGCGCGCTCTGGGAGCACGGTAAAGAAGCGTTCGTCGCGCGCAACGCGCACGCACCGGTCACGTAGCTGCGCGATCTGGCGCCGGCGGCGGACGACTAGCTAGGTCTTCGGCTTTTCGCTCGGAGCCGGTGCGGCAGCGGTGCCCTGGTCGTCGAGCACGGTGAGCGCGATCGCCATCGCCTTGCGTGCTCGCGCGACCATCGCTTCATCGGTCTTGATCTTCTGGTACGCGCGCAGGACCTGGTCCTGGTAGCTCGTGTTCTCGGTCTCTAGGCCTTCGATCTCTTTGCGGAGCTCGGCGATCCGGGTATCGCGCTCGGCGATCGCAGCGGCGTGCTGGCGGAGCTCGGCGTTGCGGTCCGCGATCGATTGGACCGCAGAGGCGAGCTCGCCTTCGGAGCGCTTGAGCGAATCGCGCGCACCGGAGAGCCCTCGCTTGAGCTCTTCGCGCTCGGCAAACAGCTCTTTCGCGGTCTTGTCGTGCTCGGCGACGAGATGCGCGCGGGCCTTCCCGGCGTCGGCCTGGACGAGCGCCGTCGCGCGCGCGTGTTCGGCGTCCGAGGAGGATCTCTGTTTCGCGAAATCGCCCATTGCTGCGGCGAGCTCGCGCTCGCGCGTGGCCTCGGACTCGGCGAGCGCCTGCGCGTGAGCCTTGGTCGCAGCGTCACTCGCAACGGCGTGCGCGGCGGCCGCTTCTTCAGCAGCGCGCTTGGCGGCGGCCGTCGCGGCCTGGTGCTCGGCGACTTCCTTGTTCGCCGAGTCGGTGATGGCCTGGAGCTCGGCCGCATGCTTCGAGGCGACGCCGTTCAGCATGGTCTGGTGCTGGGCTTCGCGATCGGCGAGGGCCGTGCGATGGGACTCGGTCGCATCGGCGAGTGCGATCTGACGCGCGTCGATCGTGCGCTGATGCGAGGTGACGAGCTGGTCGCGATCGGAGGCGGCTGTGGCGAGCTGAGCTCGGTGCGCAGCAGAGAGCTGCTCCATCGCGCTGCGGTTGGCTTGCTCGAGATCGCGGCGCGCCTGGTCATGGCGAGCGATCTCGGTCTCGTACTCGCGACGTGCGGCGCCGAGCTTGACCTCGTGCGCCGCGATCGCACGTTCGAGATCGGCACGAGTGATCGCGAGCTCGGCGGCGTGAGCCTTGGCGACTTCTTCAGCGTCGCGCTCCCGAGAAGCGATCGCGTCGGACTCGGTGGCGTGCTGCTCGGCGAGCGCGACTGCGTGCGCGGCCCGCAGATCGGCGAGCTGCTGCTCGTGCGTACGTGCTTGCGCGTCTAGCGCCTGCTCGCGTTCGCCCGCTGCGGCGGCCGCGCCTTGCGTGGCTTCGGCGAGGAGGGCGATGCGAGAGCGCTCGGCCTCGGCGAGGTTGCTCGCGTGAACGCGCTCGATCTCGGCAAGCTCTGCCGCATGCGCGGTGCTGCGATCCTCGAGGGCCGCGGCGTGCTCGCCCATGATCCGGGTAAGGGCGTCGTCGTGCGCTTGTTTGGTGGTGTCGAGCTCGGCCGCGAGCCTGGTGCGCTCGCCGGCGTGCTCGGCCCCGAGGGCGGCCCCGAGCGCGACGATCGCGCTGTCGTGCCGCTGCTCGAGGACGGCGATCGCTGCGAGCTGATCACCGGCGCTCGCGGAGCGAAGCTGCTCGAGTGCGATCGCGTGCGCTGCGCGCTGCGCGGCGAGCGCGGCTTCGGCTTCGCTCTGCGCGGCGTCGAAGGCGGCTCGATGCTGGTGCACCAGCTGCTCGCGCTCGTCTTGCGCGGTCGCGACGGCCGCTTGTTGCTGCTGCCGCGCAGCCGCGAGTATTGCGGCGTGATCATTCGCGAGCTGCTCGCGCTCCTCTTGCGCGGCCTTCGCGAGTTGTGTGTGCTCTTGCTGCACGCTCGCGAATGCGGCGCCGTGTTCGGCGACGAGCTGGTCACGCTCGTCGCGCGCCTGGGCATCTGCACCTTGCTTCGCGATGTCGACGTCCGCCTTCGCCGCCGTGATCTCCTGGACATGGCGCTGGACCAGTTGCTCGCGCTCGGTGCGGAGCAGGCGCTCGGCTTGCGAGGCAGACGCCTTGCCAGTTGCACGCTCGGTCGCGAGCTCTTTCTCGAACTGCGCCCGCGCGGACTCCGCCGCAGCGCCGGTCGTCGTGAGCCGTTCGACTTCTTGCTGGAGCTGCGCGAGCTGGCCTTCGCTCTGCTTGGAAGCGGCGGCGAACTTTTGCGCTCTCGCTGCTTCGTCGGTCGCGCGCTTGTCGAGCTCGGCTTGCTTGGCCTCGAGCGCGGTCCTGGCGTTCTGCGCGGCTTCGAGCTTCGCGGTCGCATCTGCGAGCGCGGCGTCCTTGTCTTCGAGCTCGGTCTTGGCCTGCTTGAGCTCCTTTTCCTTCGCGAGCATGCCCTCGCGGAGGTGGAGGAACTGCGATTCGCGTCCGCCCTTCGCGGCCGTGTCACCGGCGGCACGAGCGCGCTCGAGCTCGGTCTTGAGCTGCGCGATCTGGCGTTCGAGCTCGCCGATCTTGCGCAGCGCGCGGCGGTCGTAGACCCCGGATTGTTCGGAGCGTGCATCGTCGGCGACAGCATCGAGGCCGAGATCGATCGTGGGATGCGAACCTTCGCTCGTCGAGGTCCGCGACTGGGTGGGGCGCGACGAATCGGGCGAGTGCTCCGCCACGATCGGCGGCATCGGCACCGGCCCAGCGGTCGGAATCTGTGCGATCGCGGTCGCCTCGTGCGGCTCGAGCTGCGGGACGATCGTGCGACCGCTGCTGCGCGCGCGGCGCTGCTCGGCCGTCTCGTTGGGAGGCTCGATCTCGACCTCCATCGCGAGCGTCTCTTCTTCTTCGATCATCGGGACGAGCTCCTCGTCATCGAGCGCGATCGCCGGCGCGGATTCGTCGTGGTGCGGGCCTTCGAGGGGCACGCCATCGTCTTGGGCGGCCTCGTACATGTCGGTCGCGTAAGCGCCCGGCGACTCGTCGATCACATCTTCCGCGATGTCGTCGCCGTACGCGGCTTCTTGCTCGGGCAGCGCGTCATCGGGAAGCGCTGCATCGGGCAGCGCTGCATCGGGCAGCGCGTCATCGGGCCGCACATCATCGGGCAGCGCGTCATCGGGAAGCGCTGCATCGGGCAGCGCTGCATCGGGCAGCGCGTCATCGGGCCGCACATCATCGGGAAGCGCTGCATCGGGCAGCGCGTCATCGGGAAGAGCTGCATCGGGCAGCGCTTCGTTCGCGGCCGCCTCGTCGAGCGCCGCGAGATCGATCGACTCGTGCATCGGCTCGTCGACGATCGGCTCGGGCTCGTGGTCAGGCTCGGGATCCGCGTGGTGCGGCACCGGCTCTGGCACCGCTTCCGGAATATCGCGAAACGATCCGATCGCCTGCGTGCGGCTGTGATGGTCGTCGCTCATCGGCGGCTGATCGATGATGATCGCCGGCACCGAGCTGACGAGCGGCGGCGGTGTGGTGCCGCGGCCGCGGCCGTCGAAGATCGGCTCGGGGACAGAGATTTCCTCTTCGGCGCTCGCGAGCGCTAGATCGACGGGGCTGAGCTCGGGCTCGATCGGCGCCATCGCGATACTCTCTTCGCGATGCTCGCCCGCTTCGGCGACTGCTTGGGCGGTAGGCGCAGCTTCGGATTCGTCGCCGAAGCCACCCATCAGCGCGTCGAACGCGGCATCGGTCTCGGCCTCGACGACCGAATCGACGCTGAGGCGCTGATCGAGCGCGGCATGAGCTTCGGGCTCGGCAGGCGCGGATTCGGGCTCGTGAGCGAGCAGCTGTGGTTCTGCGCCTTGAGCGTCGTCGAGGTTGCCCACCACGTCGTCGAGCACGACATCGCCTTCGGCGATCTCCATCGGGACTTCGTCCTCGATCGGGATCGAGAGGTCTTCTTCTTCGGGATCGCCGAGCGCGATCAAGCCATCGATCTTGCCGACCAGCTCGTGCGTCGACATCGTGCGCTTGTCGAGATACTCGTCGGCGTGAACTTTGAGGCCGCGGTGCTTTGCGAAGCTGTCGGCTGGCACCGAACCGGTGACCAGCACGATCGGAATCTTCGAGAGCACGCCCTTCTTGCACTTCTCGAACACTCGGAAGCCAGCCTTCTTGTCGGCCTCCTCGATGCACAGGATCACCAGCGCCGCCGCTTCGCTGTTCGCGAGTGCCAAGGCACGGTCGGAATCCGGCTCGGTCATCACCACGACCCTGTAGCGAGCGAGCTCGCGGATCAGGGTGTCGCGGAAGACAGGATCGGCATCGATCAGCAGAACGCGGCGGTTCATCCCTGCCACGATCATAGCGGACTTGGAGACGATTTACTGGGGACCTACCAGGCTCGTACGTCCGACGAGCGCGATCAGGTCCTTGAGCGGTAGCTCGTCCGACATGAACATGTAGCCACGGTGGTCCGCATCGAGCGTGGTGACCGCCGTATGCCCATCGGACGTGATCACGCGGACCGTCCGTCCGTTGATATCGATCTCTTCGCCCTCGGAGAGCTCATCAGGACGGACGTCCTGGATGACCAGGACAGACATCACCACGTGCTGGTTGTTCACGACGATGTCGTAGGAGAGCAACGTGCCATCATGGCCGTTGACCCCATTCGGTAGCATCCGGGCGCCGAGCAGCTGGCTGCCCGTCTGCGAGACTTGCGGCGGGTTCACGGCGGCGAACTGGCGAACCCAGTTCCCGGTCCGCGGCCCTTCGACCTCGAGCGGCAAGGCGCGGGTCTGCTGGCGGACGCCGGCGCGTGCGATCGAACCGGCGACGGGTTGCGTGCCCGACTTCACGTTGACCCCGACGAACACCGCGATCGCGGCCGCCGCGGCGAGGATCGCCGAACCGGGCAGCACGAACTGCGAGAACCTACGGCGTTGCTTCTTCACGATCTCGATCGAGGTGACCTTGTCGGCCTCGTCGAGCACCTTGACCATGCGCATCCGCATCGTGCCGGTCATGCGCGGTACGACGAGCGAGGTCTGGATCAGTGACTGATCCGCACGCGCGCCATCGACCTCGGCGCGACAGCTCGTGCACTCGGTGAGATGCATGTCGAGCTCGCGACGCTCTTCATTTGCGAGCTCACCATCGAGATAAGCCATCGCAAGCGTATCGATGCTTTCACAGAGGCTCATTACGAATTCCCTCGGGCCTTGGCGGCTCGATACTTCTCGAGATCGATCGTCTCGGACGTCTTCGATTCGGGTTTAAGTTTGACGAAGCCTTCGGCGACCGCGAACTCGCGAAGGCCAGCAGCGAGCAACTTGCGACCACGAAACAACCGCGACATCACGGTGCCGACGGGGCACTCCATGATCTCGGCGATTTCTTTGTACGAGAGTCCCTGCATGTCGCACAGGATCACCGCGGTGCGAAAATCTTCGGGCAGCTGATCGAGCGCGCGCTGCACATCGTCGGAGACGGACTGCGCGAGCATCGCCTTCTCCGGCGATTGCTTGTCACTCGCATCTGCCTGGACGAGCACACCGTCGGTGGCATCCTGTTCGGCGGTCGCTGCATCGAGCACCTCGCGCGTGCGTTTCTTGCGCTGGTACTCGTTGATGAACGTGTTCGTCACGATCCGCAGCAGCCACGCCTTGCAGTTCGAGTCCTGCTGGAACGAGTCCCAGAACCGATAGGCGCGCAGCAGCGAATCCTGAACGAGGTCCTCTGCGTCACGCGGGTTGCGTGTCAGCCGGTAGGCCGCTCCAAACAGCGAGTCCATGTGCACCAGAGCTTGGCGCTCGAACTCGCTGCGTTTCTGCTTCACGGCCTGCATTCAGGGGGGGTACCGGTCTCTGCGGGCTTTTGTTCCCGTTTTCCGTGGCCAACGTTTGTTGGCCCCTCGGAACCCTGAAATCGTACTACGCCTTGAACGCGACGTGCTTGATGCCGAGGGCCTCGGCGACCGCGGCGTGGGGCACGGTGCCCTTGTACGTATTGATGCCGCTCTGGATGTAGGGCGTGTGGGCGACGGCCTTCTCGAGGCCGCCCTCGGCGAGCATCGCGACGTAGCGGATCGTCGCATTGGTCAACGCGTAGGTCGACGTGCGCGGCACCGCGCCCGGCATGTTCGCGACGCCGTAGTGGATCACCCCATCGACGAGATAGGTCGGGTTGTCGTGCGTGGTCGGACGCGCGGTCTCGATGCAACCGCCCTGGTCGATCGACACGTCGACGATCACCGAGCCACCTTCCATCTCCTTCACCATCTGCGCGGTGACGAGACGCGGTGCACGCGCACCGGCGATCAGCACGGCGCCGATCACGAGATCGCTCTCGAGCACTGCCTTCTCGATGCTCAACGGATCCGAGTACTGAGTCGAGATCCGGCCCGAGTAGATGTCGTCGAGGTACGCGAGCGTCTTGAGGTTGACATCGAGTACGGTGACGTTCGCGCCGAGACCAACCGCCATCTTCACGGCGTTCGCACCGACGACACCACCACCGAGGACCGTGACGCGGCCGCGCTTCACACCCGGCACGCCGCCGAGGAGAACGCCCTTACCACCGCGCTCGCGCTCGAGGTACGTCGCGCCTGCTTGCACCGACATGCGACCCGCGACGGCGCTCATCGGCGTGAGCAGCGGAAGATCGCCGGGCGTGGGCTCGAGCGTCTCGTACGCGACGCCGTTGACGCCGCGGTTGAGCAGCTCCTTGGCGAGCTCTTGCGCGGCAGCGAGGTGGAGATACGTGAAGAGGAGCAGGTCCTTCTTCATCCGCGGAAACTCCGGCGCGATCGGTTCTTTGACCTTCACGATCATGTCGGCCTGGCCCCAGACCTCGTCCGCCGTCGGCAGGATCTGCGCGCCGGCCTTGACGTATTGATCGTCAGGGATCGCGGAGCCCGCGCCCGCGTTTTGCTCGACGAACACGGTGTGACCGCGTTGCGTGAGGATGGCGACACCGGCCGGGGTCATGCCGACGCGATACTCTTGAGTCTTGATCTCTTTGGGGACGCCAATACGCATGTGGATGCGCGCAGCATTGCTCCTAGAGCGGGCGAATTTCAATTGCCCTTCACTATAAATTTCAACGACTTCGGTTGACGCAAAGCGTCGCTAAAATTTCGCGCCGGCGTTACTCGGACGCCGCGGCCTCTTCATCCTTGCCGTGACACTTCTTGTACTTCTTGTTCGAGCCACAGGGGCACGGATCGTTGCGCCCTACCTTGGGCCGCTCGCGCTTGACCGGTGCCGTGGTCGCGCCGTCGCCCGCGGTCCGCGCCTTCTTGCCGGTCTGCGCCGCGATCTCGTCCTCGTCTTCGTTCTTGTCGGCGACGCCGAGCTCGACGAGGTCGTTGAGCTCTTTCTCGGCGACCGCGGGCACGGCCTTGGACTCTTCCTGCTTCTGGATCTGGACGCGGAACACCTTCTGGATCGTGTTCTCTTGGATCCTGTTCATCATCTCGGTGAACATCGAGAAGCCAGCCTTCTTGTACTCCTTCTTCGGATCCTTCTGGCCATAGCCCTGAAGGCCGATGCCTTCACGCAGGGCATCCATCGTCTTTAGGTGCTCGATCCACTGTTGATCGATCTCCTCGAGCGAGAAGTGGCGCTGGAAGTACAGGAGCCACGCGCGCGACAGCTCGTCCTCGCGCTCCTTGAGCTTCTTCTCGACCTTCGGCCAGATCTCGCTCGCCGCTTCATCGGGCGTCGCGGGGTTGGTCTCGATCTTCATGTTGAACTGTTCGGTCAGCGCGTCCTCGAGCTGATCCCAGTCCCACTCGTCTTCGACCTTCTCGGGATCGAGGACTTCGTCGAGCACGCCTGCGAGCCGCGCGTGCGCCAGATCGTAGAGCCGCTCGCGCTGCTGGATCTGCGACGCCACGACACCGTCGGTGCACAGCGTGACGAGCGCCTGGTCATTGTCGCCTCCTGGACCGTCGTACGCCTTCTCGATGTCGAGCAGCGTGCCGTACTGGCGCCAGATCTCGGCGCGCACCACGCGCCAACCCGGACGCGTATCACTCGGGCTCTCGCCACGCGCGATCGCGGCGTCGCGCTCGGTGACCTTTTCTTTGATCACCTTGATCATGTCGGCCACCTTGGCCTCGAGATCAGGGCGCAGGCTCGTGGGCGTCCAATCGCCAGATTCCTTCACGGGCTCGGGCACGATGCCGGCCTCGGCCTGTTCCTTCGACGGCTCCGGATGGTAGCGACCGTCGAGGACCTGGCGGCGCAGCGCGTAGATCGTCTTGCGCTGCTGGTCCATGACGTCGTCGTACTCGAGGACGTTCTTGCGTTGATCGAAGTTGCGGCCTTCGACCTTCTTCTGCGCGTTCTCGATCGAGCGCGAGACCATCGGCGATTCGATGGGCACGTCTTCCTCGAGCCCGAGCCGCTCCATCAGGCCCGACATCTTGTCGAGCCCAAAGATCCGGAGCAGGTCGTCCTGCAGTGACAAGTAGAACCTCGACGAGCCCGGATCGCCTTGGCGACCCGCGCGACCACGTAGCTGGTTGTCGATGCGGCGTGATTCGTGGCGCTCGGTGCCGACGATCTTGAGACCGCCCGCGGAGAGCACCTCTTGCTTCTCGGCCTCGCACTGCGCCTTGAACTCGACGACGAGCTCCTTGAGCCGCTTCGCTTCGTCGAAGTCGGGCTGGCTCGAGCCGCGGTACGGCCCGCCGGTCTCGTCGCTGTCGTTCGGCTTGGCGTTCGCTGCTTCGGCGACGAGCTTGGCCTTCTCTTCTTCGAACGCGTCCTTCGCCATCGCTTCGGGATTGCCGCCGAGCAAGATGTCAGTGCCGCGACCCGCCATGTTCGTGGCGATCGTGATCGCGCTCTTGCGACCGGCCTGAGCGACGATCGAGGCCTCGCGCTGGTGGTGCTTGGCGTTCAACACGTTGAACGGGAGGTTCTTCTGCTTGAGGAAGTTCGCGACGACCTCGGACTTCTCGACCGAGACCGTACCGACGAGCACGGGCTGGCCGCGCTTGTAGCAATCCTCGATGTCTTGCGCGACCGCGCGGAACTTGCCAGCTTCGTTCTTGTAGACGAGATCGGAGAAGTCTTTGCGCGTGATCGGCTTGTTCGTCGGGATGACGGTGACGGGCAGCTTGTAGATCTGATGGAACTCGGCGGCCTCGGTATCGGCGGTGCCGGTCATGCCCGCGAGCTTCTTGTAGAGGCGGAAGTAGTTCTGGAACGTGACCGTGGCGATGGTCTGGTTCTCCTCTTCGACGGCGACGCCCTCCTTGGCTTCGATTGCCTGGTGGAGGCCATCACTCCAGCGCCGGCCCGGCATCTTGCGGCCGGTGTGCTCGTCGACGATCACGACCTTGTTATCTTCGACGAGGTAGTTGACGTCGCGCTTGTACAGCGTGTGGGCGCGCAGGCCCTGATTCACGTGGTGGACGAGCTGGATGTTCTTGGCTTCGAACAGGTTGTCGACAGAAAGCAGCTTCTCCATCTTCTCCACGCCGTCGTCGGTGAGCATGGCGCTGTGCGCCTTCTCGTCGACGGTGTAGTCGACCTCGCGCTTGAGGCGCGGGATCATGCGGTCGACCTTGACATAGAGGTCGGCCGACTCCTCCGCCGAGCCACTGATGATGAGGGGCGTACGCGCTTCGTCGATGAGGATCGAGTCGACTTCGTCGACGATCGCGTAGTTCTGACCGCGCTGGACCATGCGGTCTGGCGAGGTCTTCATGTTGTCGCGCAGGTAATCGAAGCCGAACTCGTTGTTCTGGCCGTACGTGATGTCGCAGTTGTACGAACGCTGGCGCTCGTAGTCGTCGAGGCCGTGGACGATCGTGCCCGTGTCGAGCCCGAGGAACTTGTGGAGCTGCCCCATCCACTCGGCATCGCGCCGAGCGAGGTAATCATTGACCGTGACGACGTGGACGCCTTTGCCGGTCAACGCATTGAGGTAGCAGGGCAGGGTCGCGACGAGCGTCTTGCCTTCGCCGGTTCGCATCTCGGCGATCCGACCCTGGTGAAGGACGAGCCCGCCCACCATCTGGACGTCGTAGTGGCGCATGCCGAGCGCGCGGACACCGGCTTCACGAACCGCGGCGAACGCATCGACCAAAATGTCATCAAGACTGGCGCCGTTTTCGAGCTTCTGCTTGAGCTCGGCGGTCATGCCCCGGAGCTCGGCATCATTCTTTGCCTTCATCTTCGGCTCGAGAGCCGCGATGCTGGCGATGATGGGTTCCAGCTTCTTGAGGTCGCGCTGGTTCTTGCTACCGAAGATTTTTTGAATCAATCCCATGGAGATATCCGCCGGAGGGGCGTCGCGGTTCTTACCACGTGTTCACGAAAACCCCTCCTGGAACCTGGAGAATCAGGCAGGTCGAAAGCTCCGCACGAAGCTCCACCAGTGCCTGCGGAGGTCGAAGCGCGTCTCGCAGGTCGCGACCCGACGCTGCTGGCCATCAAAGATCTCCGCCGGGAGCCGCGTGAAGCTCGCGAATGGATGCAGGTATGAGATGTCCTTCTGGCCGACCAGCTCGTAGCGTTGGCCATCATCCGCGAGGAAGCCGAGCTCGTAGCGGATGATCTTCTTCCCGAGGACGCGGATCTCGATCGTGCCTTCGGCGGGGCCGGCCCGCGTCACGGGCGGCGCGTAGACCGTCCCGCGAATCGTCGCTTTGCCGGTCTTGAGGTGGTCACGGGTCGACTCGGCGTGTGCCGTTATGTCGAACCGGAACGGCTGGCGCTTGCCATGCTCGCTGGTCCACGCCGCCGTCCCCGCCATCGTCTCCGAGAACTCGAACCCCATGCCCGACAATACCAGTAACGTTCCGAAAACGCGTCGAGGCGAGTCTCTCGACCCGCCTCGTTCCGCACGTTACTCCTACTAGCTGGTCGTCAACTGAAGTTACAGAGCGTTGGCGCAGGCCGCGAACACGAACGATTCACACGTGCAGCCGGTCTGGCCCGAGTGACACGCGTTGTTGCCCGAGTCATGGCAGTTCAAGCCGGTATACGAGGCATCGCACGAGGTATCCGCGAGGCAGAGGTTCTCGTCGTTGATGTACTTGCAACCTGCGGCTGGCGAGCACGATGCCGTGGCTTCGCAGGTGCCGGTGAAGCAACCGTTGTACGCGACCGGGCTCTGGCCGACTGCGCACACCGGCGCTGCGGTCGTGCAGGTCGTGTTGATGGTGGTGGCCGACGCGCACGCGCCGGTCTGGCAGGTGCTCGAGGTCGTGTCACAGAACTGACCAGCGCCCGTGCAGTCGGCATTCGACGCGCAGGTCGGAACGATGGTCGGCTCGCACGACGAGCGCTGTGTGTCGCAGGTGTAGCCGGGACCGCAGTCGGCGTTTGTGGTGCAGAATCCGCCCTCTTCACACGTGTTGCTCGTGGTGCAGTAGCAACCCGCGGCGCAATCGGTGTTCGAGCCGCACTGGTAGCCCGAGCCGCCGCCCGAGCCCGAACCGCCGTCCGAGGTACAGGTCGAGCTCACCCATTCGCAGCTGTCGCCGTAACAGTTGTACTGGCCGTCCGAACCGCAATAGGTCCAGGAGTCGCCATTGTTGTGGTGGCCAAAGTACAGGTCGCACCCGGCGAGCGTGCTGAGGGCGCCGGCGGCAACCAGCAGCGAGAGGGACCGGAGGGAAGTGAGCATCATGATGAAATAGTCCTTGGGGTGACGGCCTGAAGAAGCGTGCGAACCAAAGCTTAAGCAGCCCGCGTGCCATTGTGGCGAAGGGATCGAACTGCTTGAGAATTCATTGACGTAGAGACACGGGAAGTCAGGATATTGGGAACAGGCGTCCGAACTCTGACAAAAATGCCCGGAAAAACGACGGTGCAGGCAGTCTGACAGGATCGACGTGGACATGGTTGCCGCAATCGGCCGGTTTGCCCCGCGGGCGGGAGCGGCCCTCGAATAGTTCGCTGTGAACATCTGGCTACACTAGCTGTGGCCCGGAGATACGGATCGGGACGGCAGACGGCGGTTTGACCTCCGTTATCACGCCGCTTCATCCACCGCGCGAATGGTCTCGCGCAGGCCAAACCGGGGCCGAAAGCCCAGATCGGCTGCGGCGCGCCGACCATCCACCATGCAGACATAGCGGATGAAATCGAGCTCGTCGCCGGGAAAGCTCGACAGCCCGAGCGTGAACGCGAGCTTCAACAAGCCCGACGCGATCGGGTGCGGGATCATCCGCGGTTCGCGATGGAGCTCGCGAAAGATGGCAGACAGAGGCACTTCGCCGGGGCCGACGATGTTGTAGATGCCGCGGCGACCTGGTGCGAGCGCCTGGACGATCGCCTCGGCGACATCGTGGACGTGAACGAGCTGAACCATCGGGTCGAAGCCGAGCAGCATCGGTGGCCGCGCGATCCGGAGATAGTTCGAAGGCGCGTTGTGCACCGGGCCAACGATGTGGACCGGACGGAGCACCACGGTTTCGGTCTCTCGCGCACGCCACAAGAAGGTCGAGACGAGATGGTCGACCTCGACGAGATCTCGCATCGCGGGGAACCGCTGGGCAGCAAGAAGTGGTGCGTCCTCGGTGAGAAACTGCGGGTTGTCGGGCCGCGGGCCGTACACGTTTGCCGACGACAACAGCACGACCTTTGCGACCGCGTGCGCCTGGCAATATTCGAGCAGCTTCGTCGTCCCCGTGATGTTCCACGCGTAGAGCTGCTGCGCGTGCGCACGTGGATCGTGCATCACCCCGAGATGGAGGAGCGCATCGGCATCGCGGATTACGTCGCGCGCCTTCTTGCTGCGGAGATCGACTTCGTGGAGCTCGATGTCCTTGGGGCGACCTGGCATCGGGCGACGATCGAGACCAACGATCTTCCAGCCGAGCTCGTGGTGCAGGCGTCGCGCGACGATCCGGCCGAGCCGACCGCTGATCCCGGTGATCACGACCTTCTTTGCGTGGCCTGGCCGGCCGGGCTCACCAGAAGACATGTTTTCGCCCCGCGAGTCCTTGATGAATCATGCCCTGGATACGGTGGCGCACCGTCCGCACTTTTTCGGCGAGGACGTCATCGTCGTCGTCGGGATCGCCGGTGAACAGCATGGGCTCCCCGAAGTGCAGGCGGTATTTGACCGGCAGCGGCACGGGCGCGACGAACGGCGGATACGGCACGATCGGCAGGGCAGGCATGCCTAGCAGCTTCGCGACCGAAGAGAGATTGATCGCGGGAGCTTGTTCCTCGGCGCCGATCACGGCGACTGGCAAGATCGGTGCGCGCGCTTCGAGCGCGAGTCGCATGAAGCCGGTGCCGAACTCGGCGAGCTGATAGCGCTTCGAGAACGGCTTCGAGATACCGCGCGCACCTTCCGGAAATACGAGCACCGCCTCATCGGCCGCGAGCAGGCGCCGGCAATTCTCCGGAGTACCCGTGATCTGGCCCCAGCGTGCGAACAAGTACGAAGCGAACGGGATCGTTGGCACGAAGAATTCGACCATCGCGCGCACGAGGCGCGGTTGCGGCGGCTCGAGAAAGCACGCGCTTCCGATCACGAGCGCATCGAACGGGAGTTGGCCGGAGTGGTTCGCGACGATAAGCACCCGGCCCTTGCTCGGCAGGTTTTCGATCCCGAAGGCCTCGGCGCGAAAGTAGTGGCGATACATGAACCGCGCGACCGTCATCGCGGTGCCGAGGTGCTTGCGCGACATCCCGAATGGGTCGAAGCCGAATTCGTTGTCACGCACGACGAGCGCTCGCGTGCGGCTCGCGATGTCGTCGCTGGGGACCGCCCCACGGAACTGCTTCAAGCGGTCGAGTATGCGCACGCCGCGGAGTATAGAATGAGCCATGGCATCCGAGAGCCCCTACGTCGACCTCAGCTATCGCGGCCTGTCGCTCGGGCAAGGGGTGAAGCTCACCCAGATCCGACCGAGCACGGCGTACGTCGAATTCGCTGCGCCGATGCCCGTCGGTACGTTGCTCGGGCTGACTGCCCAGGACGGTACGGTGCTCGAAGCCACCGTGATCGAGCTCCGCGAGCAGGTCGCAAATAGTGATGTGGTCGCCGGCATGACGCTCCGGCCGCGCCTCGAAGGTGAGGTCGCGGCATGGTGGAAGGCCAAGGCCGAGCTACCCGATCTCGTCAAATCAGATGCGGCACCACCGATCGGCATGGTGCGATCCAAGCGCGGCGCGACGTCGGGAGGCGTGCCGGAGCTGATGGACGACGGGCGCAATACCGCCGTGCAGCAGGCCATCGATCCGACCAAGCTCGAGGAGACGACCGAAGCGCCCGCCGAGAAAGACACCCAGGTCATTCCCGTGACCGATTTGCATCCGAACATGGCGGTCCTCGTCGACGATGGCAAGCGCACGGTCGCGATGGATGCCGTGGATCTCGTCGCCCTCGGGCTCGAGCCGATGTCGGCGAGCGGACCGATCCCGATCATCACCGAACAAAAGTTCGACGATGACGACGGGGCACCCGAATCGGGTCCGGCCGGCGCGAAGAAGAAGCGCAAGCGGCGCTAGATGTTTGCCGTGATCCCACCGCGGGTCGTGCGCGGCCAGACGATCGGTATCGTCGCCCCGGCGGGTCCCGTCAAGCTCGACAAGCTGCGCACCGGGCTCGCGCGGCTCGGCGATGCCTTCGACCTGCGGCTCGCGCCTTCGATCACGGAAGCCCGCGCGCCGGAGCTGCCGAGGTATCTCGCTGCGTCGGACGAGGTCCGCGCGGCCGAACTGATGGCGATGCTCGCGGATCCCGATGTTCGCGCGATCATCCTCGCGCGCGGTGGCTACGGCTTGATGCGGATCCTGCCGCGGCTCGATCCAGATGTGCTGCGCCGGGATCCGAAACCGATCGTCGGGTTCAGCGACGCGACCGCGCTGTTGGCGTGGGCCCACGCCGCGGGCGTGCGTGGCATCCACGGTCCGATGGGGGTGCAGATGGCGAGCCTGCCCGAATCGGATATCGCGCAGACGATCGAGATGCTGACCGAAGCACGCCCGCTCGGTCGACGGCCTTGGAGTCTCGAGACCACGGGTCGCGGCGTGGTGCGCGGAACCTTGCTGCCAGCAAACCTCACCCTCGTTTCGATGCTCGTCGCCACACCGTGGGCGCTCCCGCTCGATGGTGCGATCGCGCTACTCGAAGAGGTCGGCGAGGAGCCCTACGAGCTCGATCGCTATCTCACGCACCTGATCTTGACCGGCGAGCTCGCGAAGCCGAGCGCGGTGATCCTCGGCGATTTCACGCGCTGCACGGATCCAAGCCCGACGACAGGCCTCCCAGAACCCCACGACGCGGCGCTGAGCACGGTGCGCGAGCGCGTGCACGCGGCGGGCGTTCCCGTCGCGAGCGGTGCCCCGATCGGCCACGGTGACCGCAACGAGCCCGTTCCTTTCGGCGCCGCAGCGGTGCTGGATCTGGATCGGCGCACGATCGAGATCCTCGATGCCGCCGTTGCCTGACGACGCGCGACTTGCGCAACAAACGATACGAATCGATCGTTTGGCGCTGAACCGTGATCAACGGGTGGCCACCAGACTGGCCACATCCGAGAACCTGCGGTGACAGAAGTAGTCGCCGGTTGAAGAATCGTCGTCGCTAACCGCTGGTTTTTTGGTCGTCGATCTCGAATCTCGAGATGGCACCGAACGTGCTCATCTCTTCGTGGAAGCAGGCATCGGTTAGAGCCTCTCCTGCGGTCCTGAAAATCGAATCCTACGCGCGACGAACGAGTGAACGTTTCGACTCGGCAGATGATTGGCGGTTCCCCTCCCCTCATTCCCGCCAATCTCCCCCACTGCTTGAGGCAACTGGTAGTTCGTTCGATCTGCGCTCAAGGCCCTGCAATCCCCCTTGCAGGGCCTTTATTTTTGGGCCCAAGTCCCTCCTGTGAAAGCGCTGGGCCTCGACGTGGGCCAAAAGACGATCGGCTTGGCCGTGACGGACGACGCGCACATCGCGGCTCACCCGATCGGTACGCTCGCGCGCGCCGGAACGGCGACAGATGTGTTGGCAATCCGAACACTCGTCAGCGAACGCGACATCACCGACCTCGTTGTCGGCATGCCATTCGAGCTGTCGGGCAAGATCGGGCACCGAGCCCGCCGCGTGCAGCAATTTATGGGGGTGCTGCGCGAGCGGCTCCCAGCTTTTCTGAAATTCCACGAGCAGGACGAGCGTTTCACGACCGCGGAGGCGACCCGCGTGTTGCTCGATGCCGATTTGTCACGCGCCAAGCGCAAAGAAGTGATCGATGCGCAAGCTGCCGCGCTGATCCTCACGGGATGGCTCGCGCGGTGGCATGCGCAACCAAAGAGCGGGATATAAATCAACCGGATGTCCAAGCGCTCGTTCAGAGTCGCGCTCGCCGTCGTGATCGGAACGGTCGTGCTCGTGCTCGCCATCGGCGGGTACTTCGCGCATCGCGCGCTCGCGTACCCCGATGCGCAGCACGAAGGTGCCGGTCGCGATGTCGAGATCGAGATCAAGACCGGGATGAAGTTCCCGTCGATCGCGCAGATGCTCGCCGACAAGGGCGTGATCGCGAAGCCGACCTGGTTCCGGATGTATGCGATGTGGGAAGGCGACACGACAAACGTCAAGACCGGCAAGTACCTCATCAAGGACAACCTCTCGCCGGCGCAAGTCCTCGCGGTCCTGATCGCCGGGGTGAAGGAGGTGGCCACGAAGGTCATCCTGCCCGAGGGCAAGAACATGCTCGAGTACTTCGCGCTGATCGAGAAGCAGAAGATCTCGACCGCGAAGGAGCTCGAGGCGTTCGCACGCGACAAGGACTTCCTGGCGAAGCATGCGATTCCCGGCGAGACCGCGGAGGGCTACCTGTTCCCCGACACCTACAGCTTTCGGGTCGGCGAGAAGCCGGCCGTCGTGATGGACCGGCTGATCCAGCGCCACCAGGAAGTCTGGAACGATCTGCTCTCGGTACACGGTCGCGATGCCGCGAAGATCAAAGACAAGATGAAGTGGAGCGATCACGACATCCTCACGATGGCATCGATCGTCGAGAAGGAAGCTGTCGATCCGGCCGAGCGCCCGCGGATCGCGCAGGTGTTCATGAACCGCCTCACGTTCTCGGACTTCAAGAGTCATCGGCTCGAGACCGATCCGACGATTCGCTACGGCTGCGAAGTCCCGGTCCAGAAGTCCGCCGCCTGCCAGGCGTGGAACATCCAGGACCGCCTCCACACCGCGCAGCTGCGCGACAAGGACAACCCGTACAACACGTACGAGCACGAAGGCCTGCCGCCAGGCCCGATCTCGAACCCCGGCAAGCGCTCGATGGAGGCGGTGCTGACGCCCGATGGCTCGGACTTCCTGTATTTTGTCGCGAAGGACGCGCGCAACCACGTGTTCGCGAAGTCGTTCGAAGATCACAAGCGCAACGTCGACAAGTACCAGAAGTAGATCGGTCTCTATTAACAGCTCGGGCAGGGCGCGGCGACCACGTCGACCTCGTTGATCACGCCGACGGTGAACTGCGATCCGGTAATCGCGCCGGCCGGCGAGATCCGGTTGCTGCGCGTGATCCGGAGCGTGTTGGTGCGTGCCTGATCCTTGTCCGCGTGTAGCGTGCCAGCGGTGACCGCGTAGGTGCCCGAGTCGGCAACGTCGACCGCGTTGCCGCCATCACCGGCCTGCACGCGTGCGGTATCTGCAGCCGTCGCGCGATCCCAGGTCGCGGTGAACGGCAGCGTCGAGTCGAGCGAGGCCCCCGCGGTCGGCGAGGTGATCACGTGGATGTCGGGGCCATCGACGCTGACCCCGGTGACCGCATTGGTGCCGCTCGTCACGTCGAGCACGTAGCTCTGATCGTAGCCGGTCGCTGCGCCTTTCCAGTGTGCATCGCCACCGGTGGTCGTGAACGTGAGCGCTGTCGTGGTGCTGCCTTTCATCGTGACCGTGCCCGTCGTGACCGCGACCCCCGCGAGTTGAACCTCGACTGAAAAGTCCGTATCGAAATCGGTTGCCGCGCTCGCATTCGCGAGCCGCGGTGTCGCCGTGGCCGAACCGGTGACGAGCAGCGTGCCGGTGCCGCTGCCCTGAGAATCCCCGGTGGACGAGCCACCGCATGCGACGAAAAACATCAGGCTAAGACAGAGTGCTTGGTGCATCAGGAAAAACCCCCTGCGCACCATATTTTCCGAGGAGCACCGCCGATTCAATCGACGTTGTTTGCACAGCGTAACGGTCGCCACACTGCGCAACCATGGTACGATTTTGGGATGACGCTGGTGGGACAGATCGCCGAGTTGCAGAACTACGCGACGTACAAAGAGCTGTCGTGGGAGGGCAGCTTCGAGGACTACCTCAACCTGGTGCGCAAGACTCCGCAGATCACGCGGAACGCGTATCAGCGGCTCTACGACATGGTGCTCTCGCACGGAGTCGAGGAGTACATCGACAACAAGAAGAAGCTCGTTCGCTACAAGTTCTTCAAGGACGACGCGCACGGTGGTCGCGACGCGGTGTTCGGCCTCGACGTCCCGTTGATGCGCTTGATGAACGTGCTCAAGAGCGCGTCGCAGGGCTACGGCACCGAGCGTCGGATCATCCTGCTCCACGGCCCGGTGGGTTCGGCAAAGTCGACGATCGCGCGCCAGCTCAAGAAGGGGATCGAGGATTACTCGCGCACCCCCGAAGGCGCGCTCTACACCTACTACTGGACGTTGCCAGGCCCGCTCCAGGAGCTCGCTGGTGGCTCCGAAGTGTTCCCGTCGCCGATGCACGACGAGCCGCTGCGGCTCATCCCGCACGAGTGGCGCGCCGATACGATCGTGAAGCTCGGCCTCGGTAACGACGACTTCAAGGTCAAGGTCCCCGGCGATGTGAACCCGGCGTGTCGCCTCATCTACAAAGAGTTGATGAAGCACTACGCGGGCAACTTCGAGAAGGTGATGGGCCACGTGAAGGTCAAGCGGCTCGTGCTCTCGGAGCAGGACCGCATCGGCATCGGCACGTTCCAACCCAAGGACGAGAAGAACCAGGACTCGACCGAGCTGACCGGCGATATCAACTATCGCAAGATCGCGACCTTTGGTTCGGACTCCGACCCGCGCGCGTTCAATTTCGACGGCGAGTTCAACATCGCGAATCGCGGCATCCTCGAGTTTGTCGAGATCTTGAAGCTCGATGTCGCGTTCCTCTACGACCTGCTCGGCGCGACGCAAGAGCGCAAGATCAAGCCGAAGAAGTTCGCGCAGACCGACATCGACGAGGTCATCCTCGGCCACACCAACGAAGCCGAGTACAAGAAGCTCCTCAACAACGAGTTCATGGAAGCGCTCCGTGATCGCACCGTGAAGGTCGACATCCCGTACATCACCAAGGTGTCCGAAGAGGTCAAGATCTACACGAAGGACTTCTCGCACGGCCGCGTCGGTAAGCACATCGCGCCGCACACGCTGTACGTCGCCGCGCTGTGGGCGGTGCTCACGCGCCTCGAGGATCCGAAGAAGCATTCGCTGTCGCTGCTCCAGAAGAGCAAGCTCTACGACGGCAAGACGCTGCCGGGCTTTACCCAGGACAACATCAAGGAGCTCCGCAAGGAGGCGCAGCGCGAAGGCCTCGATGGCATCTCGCCGCGTTACATCCAGGACAAGATCGCCAACGCGCTCGTCAGCGACAAAGCCGACGGAGCGATCAACCCGTTCATGGTGTTGAACGAGCTCGAGAGCGGCTTGCGGTCGCACTCGCTGATCTCGTCCGACGAGCAGCGCAAGCGCTACGGCGAGATGCTCTCCGTCGTCAAGCAAGAGTACGAAGACATCGTCAAGAACGAGGTCCAGCGAGCGATCAGCGCCGACGAGGACATGATCGCGAAGCTGTGCGCGAACTACATCGACAACATCAAGGCGTTCACCCAGAAGGAGCGGGTCAAGAACCCGTATACCGGCCAGGATGAAGAGCCGGACGAGCGTCTCATGCGGTCGATCGAGGAGAAGATCGATATCCCGGAGAGCCGCAAGGATGATTTCCGTCGCGAGATCATGAACTACATCGGCGCGCTCGCGATCGAAGGTCGCCAGTTCGACTACAAGACCAACGAGCGGCTGCACAAGGCGCTCGAGTCGAAGTTGTTCGAAGACCAGAAGGACTCGATCAAGCTGACGTCGCTGGTGTCGAGCGTCGTCGATCGCGACACGCAGGCGAAGATCGATGTCGTCAAGCAGCGCCTGATCAAGAACTTTGGCTACGACGAAGTGTCGGCGACCGACGTGCTCAACTTCGTCGCATCGATCTTTGCGCGCGGTGACGTCAAGTCGTGAGCCGATATGAGTGACGCGCGCGGTGTAGGAACGGTACAAGTCGAGCTCAACAAGACGTTGGCCGAGCTGCTCACCAAGCTATGCATCGAGCTCGACACCGAGGACTACACCGGCGTGATCTCTCGAGCCCTCGGCTTACTCGAGATGGTGCAGCGGACGAAGCGCCAAGGCGGTCGCCTCTGCTTCATCAACGAGCGGGGTGAAACCGCGGACGTGGTGGCGTAGGGAGCAATCGAACATGTCCCAGAAGATCGACCTCGACCACGGACGGTTCCGCCAGATCATCCGCGGGAAGATCAAACAGAACCTCCGCAAATACATCTCGCAGGGCGAGATGATCGCGCGGAAAGGAAAGGACACGGTCTCGATCCCGATTCCGTCGGTCGATATCCCGCGGTTCAAGCACGGCGACAAGCAGCAAGGCGGCGTCGGCCAAGGTAAGGGCGAGCCCGGGGATGCGCTCGGGCAGGGGCAGGGTGAGGAGCAGCCTGGCACCGGGCAGGAAGCCGGCGATCGTCCGGGCGAGCACCTGCTCGATATCGAGCTCAGCGTGCAAGAGCTCGCCGAGATCATGGGCGAGGAGCTCGAGCTCCCTCGGATCCAGCCGAAGGGCACCGAGAAGGTCGTCGCGTACAAGACCAAGTACTCGGGCATCCGCAACGTCGGTCCCGAATCGCTGCGCCACTTTCGCCGCACGTTTCGCCAGGCGATGCGGCGCCAGATCTCGATGGGCACGTACGACCCGAAGAACCCGGTGATCGTGCCGATCCGCGAGGACAAGCGCTACCGCTCGTGGAAGTCCGAGCCGCTGCCGCAGTCGAACGCGGTGATCATCTACATGATGGACGTCTCAGGCTCGATGGGCGACGAGCAGAAGGAGATCGTCCGGATCGAGAGCTTCTGGATCGATACGTGGCTGCGCTCGCAGTATCACGGCATCGAGAGCCGCTACATCATTCACGATGCGATGGCCAAGGAGGTCGATCGCGATACGTTCTTCCGGACCCGCGAGTCCGGCGGCACGATGATCAGCTCCGCGTACAAGCTGTGCGCGAAGATGATCGAGGACGAATACCCCTCGGAGCTGTGGAACATCTATCCGTTCCACTTCTCCGATGGCGATAACTGGTCGGTCGATGACACGCATACGTGTGTCGAGATCCTCAAGAAAGACATCTTGCCGAAGGTCAACCTCTTCGCGTACGGCCAGGTCGAATCGCCGTACGGCTCGGGTCAGTTCATCAAGGATCTGACCGAGCATTTCGACGAGGACGAGCGTGTGGTGACGAGCGAGATCAAAGGCAAGGACGCGATCATGGACTCCATCAAGGAGTTCCTCGGGAAGGGCAAGTAGATGCCGAGCGCACTCTCGCGGCTCCCCGCGTATCTCCGCGATATCCAGGAACAGGTGGAAGGTCACGCGCGTGATTTCGGCTTGGACTTCTTCCCGATCCTCTACGAAGTCCTCGACTACAAGACGATGAACGAGGTCGCCGCGTACGGCGGCTTCCCCACGCGCTACCCGCACTGGCGCTTCGGCATGGACTACGAGCAGCTCTCGAAGAGCTACGAGTGGGGCCTGTCGAAGATCTACGAGATGGTGATCAACACCAATCCGGCGTACGCGTACTTGCTCGAAGGCAACTCGACCACGGATCAGAAGCTCGTGATGGCGCACGTCTGCGCGCACGTCGACTTCTTCAAGCACAACTATTACTTCTCGAAGACCAATCGCAAGATGATCGACGGCATGGCGAACCACGCCTCGCGCGTGCGTCGCCACATGTCGCGCTGGGGCCAGGACGTCGTCGAAGAGTTCATCGACACCTGCCTCTCGCTCGAGAACCTGATCGATCCGATGTCCGCATACATCGTGCGTCAGCGGCCGCCGCGCACGCCCGAGCAGCAACGTGCCGACGAGGAAGCCGAGCCCGAGGTCGGCAAGCTGCGTTCGAAGGGGTACATGGACTCCTTCATCAATCCGCCCGAGTACCTCGAGGCGCAGAAGAAGAAGAAGGAAGAGGAAGCCAAGAAGCAGCGGCACCGCTTCCCCGAGCAGCCGCAGCGCGACGTGCTCCAGTTCTTGATCGAGAACGCGCCGCTCGAGCACTGGCAGCGCGACGTCCTCGAGGTCGTGCGCGACGAGGCGTACTACTTCGCGCCGCAGGCGATGACAAAGATCATGAACGAGGGATGGGCCACGTACTGGCACTCGAAGATCCTCACGGAGAAGGCGCTCCACGCCTCCGAGATCATCGACTACGCTGATGCGTGCTCGGGTGTCCTCGCGACCTCGCCGGGCAAGCTCAACCCGTACAAGCTCGGCGTCGAATTGCTTCGCAACATCGAGGACCGCTGGAACAAGGGCCAGTTCGGTAAGGAGTGGGACGAGTGTGATTCGATGGACCAGAAGAAGGACTGGGACCGGCGCACCGGGCTTGGCCGCACGAAGATCTTCGAGGTCCGGAAGCTCTACAACGACATCACGTTCCTCGACGAATTCTTCACGCTCGAGTTCTGCATCGAGCAGAAGTTCTATTCGTTCGGCTTCCAGGAGCGCTCGGGCAATTGGGAGATCATGAGCCGCGACTTCAAGAAGGTGAAAGACCAGCTCTTGAAGATGCTGACGAACCGCGGCCAGCCGGTCATTGTCGTAGAAGATGCAAACTTCGAGAACCGCTCCGAGCTGTTGCTCAAGCACATTCACGAGGGCACGGACCTCGATGCCAACCAAGCGCGCGATACGCTCCGCAACGCCGCCAAGGTCTGGTCGCGCCCCGTCAGCCTGCTGACCAAGATCGAGAACAAGGGCAAGCTGCTGCGCTGCGAAGACGGCAACATCTCCGAGCGAAGCGCGGAGTACGCCTAAGTTCATGAAGCTCCGGGCGTGGGGCCAGAGCGACCCCGGGAAGAAGCGCGAACGCAACGAGGACAGTTATCTCGTCGACCCGGAGACCGGGGTGCTCGCGGTCGCGGACGGGATGGGCGGCCACCAAGGCGGTGCGACCGCCTCGCGCATGGCAGTCGAACAACTCGCCAAAGAGCTGTCCGAGGCGCGCGACGATTTCGGTGCGGCGGTTTGGTCGCATCGCGGTGGCACCGTGCGCAACACCGAGGAGATGGCGGCGGTGTCCGATACGATCCCCGATATCGATGACGCGGCGACCACCCAATCGAACGAGCCAACCGCGACCGATACGGCGGCGCTGTTCTCGCCCGCGCTCGAGGTGATGCGCGGCGTGGTGCGGCGTGCGAGTGGCGCGATCTTCGAGCACGCGTGGGCCAAGCCCGAGCTGCGCGGCATGGGCACCACGCTGACCGCGTTGCTGATACACGGCGGCAAAGCGCACCTCGTGCACGCGGGTGATTCGCGCTGTTATCTGTTTCGCGATGGCGAGCTTCGTCAGATCAGCGAAGACCACTCGTGGGTTGCCGAGCAGATGAAGATCGGTGCGCTCACGCTCGAAGAGGCCAAGCAGAGCAAGTTCCGTCATGTCATCACCAAGTCGATCGGCTACGAACGCGATGCCGACGCCGATTTGAAGTCGGTGACGGTGTCGCCCGGCGATTGCTTCCTCTTGTGCTCGGACGGAATGTCGAATTACGTCGACCACGGCGAGCTCGAGCGAATCATCGCGATGACCTGGATCCGGAAATTGCCCGAGACCTTGATCGCGCTCGCGAACGATCGCGGTGGCGATGACAACATCACGGTCGTCGTCGGCCTCGTCTCGAACGCGTAGCACCCGATTTGAAGTCGGCTGCTCAGTCGCGGTCGACCATCGATCGGCCAATGCCATTACGATCCTGCCGGGCTCGAGCTCTGTATGATGGCGAGTCTAAATATTCCAGGAGCGTCGCAAGCCGACAAGATCTTGGAGCGAGCCGCCGGAAGCCGGTCAAGGTTCACTCTCGCCTGGGCTACACTCGAGCGATGAGGGACTTGCTCGTCGCCGCCGTGATCCTATGCGCCGCGAGCGCACGCGCCGATGTCACGGTGAGCGTCGATGCGGAGGCGAATCAGCATCCGATCTCGCCGCTGATTTACGGAATGAATTATCCGGATGCCGGTCAACTTACCGCCGGCGTGCCGATCGCGCGGTGGGGCGGAAATTCGACGAGCCGCTACAACTACCAGATCGATGTTCACAACACGGCGAACGACTATTACTTTGAAAATCTTCCTGGCTGCTTCAACTCGGCGGCGAACTACTGCAGCTCGCCGCCGGCCGACCCAAAGGAGCACAGCGAAGCGAATGCTTTTCTGGCGGCGGCGCAAGCAGCAGGTGCGTCGCAACTCTTCACGTTGCCGACCGTCGGCTACGTCGCCAACCCCCCCGCGGCGTACTCGCACCCGTTCACCTGCGGCTGTCCGCGCTCGTTCGCCGGCAACCAGGATTCGTATGACCCGTACGATACGAACTGCGGCAACTGCAAAGTTGGCGGCGCGTACATCATTCCACCATCGGTCCCGACGACCAGCATGGCGGTTGCGCCTGCCTGGGATGCGGACTGGGTCACGTACCTCACCCAAAAGTTCGGTCCCTCGAACGGCAGACGAATCTACGCGCTCGATAACGAGCCCGCACTGTGGAGCAGTACGCAGCACGATGTTCATCCGATGCGGTTGACGTACGACGAGCTATGGCAACGCATGCGCGATCACGCGGTTGCGATTCTCGAAGCTGACGCCACCGCCCAGATCTCGGGTCCGGCCGAATGGGGATGGCTCAACTACATCTGTTCCGATGCAGACATTATCCAGAACGGTTGTTCGGCAAGCTCGCCCGATCGAGCAGCGCACGGCGGCGAAGAGCTGGTCGCGTGGCTGCTGGACCAGGCCAAGGCATACGAGCAACAGCACGGCACGCGAATCCTTCACTATCTCGATCTCCACTATTACCCGCAGGGTGGCAATTCCCCGGCCAATCTCCGGTCACTGTGGGATCCGACCTATGTGGATCCGTCGTTTATCAACACTGCGATCAAATTGATTCCGCGAATGCACGACTGGGTCGACCAGCACTATCCGAACACCAAGCTATTGCTCAGCGAATACGACTTCTATCACCACAACGAACCTCTCGGCGCGATCACCTATGCGGAGGCACTCGGGATTTTCGGCCGCGAAGGTCTCGATGCAGCGACGGCGTGGTCCCCGCCAGGGACGACCGAAGCCGCATTCGGTGCGTTCCTGCTCTACCTCGACTACGACGGAGCTGGTGGCCACTTCGAGACCACGAGCGTAGCGACGACCGTGACGGGAACGGGAATCAGCGCCTTCGCTGCGACGGGTGGGACGAAGATGACCTTGGTCCTCGTGAACGAGACCGCCGCTGCGGCTCCGGTAACGGTCCAGCTACACAATTTCATCACGGCCACAACCGCGTCGTATTTTACGGGTGCGAGCCCGGTCATCGCGAAACAACCGGATGTCGCAATCAACGCTGACCAGCTTTCCGTCACGGTCCCCGCGATGTCGTTCTCGTTGCTCGCAATTCCGCGCGACGTCCCGCTCGCTGACAATTCGATCAGCGTCGATGGCGGGGCGTCGCCCAGCGGGATCGGTGGGTGTGGCTGTGGTTCGACGAATCCGGGTGGAACGGCGCTGCTCGCGATGATCGGAGCGATCGCGCTTCGTGGTCGGCGAGGCTCGAAGGCTGCAAAGCTCGGCTCTGCTGACCAACGGTTGGAAATCGATGCTCGCCATTGAGCAGCGGCGCGCGCGCGGCAGCAGCGTGAGAGGTTCAGTATTTCTGAAGCTCTCGCTCGTGATTGCCGGTTGCGGGCGGGTCGGGTTCGGTTCGGTCGGTTCAGATGCGAGCGATTCCGATGGTCACGGGAGTGCTCGAGACTGTGTGAGCCCAGGACTCGCGGTTGCGTTTGCTGATTTCGCTCAGCCTTGCGGTGATTGGGGGAGTGTGACGATGCAAGGCGCCTCCGTGGTAATCAACGGTGATGCGCTGGAGGTCACTCCAGCCACGAGCAACAGCTTCGGCGGTTGCACCTCGACGAACGCCATCGACGTCGGCCACGAAGGTGTGTTTGCACACATCACCCAAACCCTCGTCTCGGATCAAGATGCGTACACGGTGCTGCAATTGTTTGCTCTGGACGGCTCAGCCCGCGTGGATATGGTCGCGTCGAATGGGTTGATGAGCTTGTCGGTGCTCGTCCAGACAGTTGGCCAACAGGAGACGATGGTTGCCTTCGACAGTGCTCTCGTCCAATGGTGGCGCGTCCGGTTCGAAGATGCGTCGACCGTTTTCGAGCTCGCGACCGACGGCCACGACTGGTCCGAGGTCGCGCGGATCGATCTTCGACCTGTTGCTACGTCCGTGATCAACGTCGGCGCTGGTCTCAACTCCCTTATCATAGCCCCGGGGACCGCTCGATTTGTCAGCGTCGATGTCTGCCCATGAATGCTTGAACCGGGCACGTTCGACAGGTCTCGACGTGAAACGTCGCGAATGCCGGTAGCCCAAATACACA
>Ga0123336_10000840_pt1 | contig 29707 bp, 27 predicted proteins | sample SSSSmetaG_FD_96466 | JGI IMG/M metagenome (GOLD analysis project Ga0123336, IMG submission 96466) | Glacier valley bacterial and archeal communities from Borup Fiord, Nunavut, Canada, to study Microbial Dark Matter (Phase II) - ​SSSS metaG | ecosystem: Environmental > Aquatic > Freshwater > Ice...
CACCAGCACGGCCAGCCCAATGCCGTACACCGGCTCCAGATTGATGGTCAGGTTCACGGCGAAGGGCGAGAGGCGCTTCATCAGCTCGACCGACGTGGAGAAGGCGTACACCGTGCACACGCCGGCCAGCAGGCCCAGCCAAAGCCAGTCGTAGCCGTGCCAGGCCAGCTGCAAGCCCCGGCCCTGGGTGAAGTGCCGGCTGTAAAACGGGAAGAACAACCCGATGCTCAAACACGCGCCCACCATTTCATAAAACGTGAGCCGCAGCGGCGGGTGCGTCTTAATCAGCTTGGCGTTGAGCACGCTGAACAGCGCCGACAAGCCCGCCGACAGCACCGCCACGCCGAGGCCCAGCAGCTGGTCGAGCTCGGCTTGGCTCACCAGGTACAGCCCCACCATCGTAATCAGCCCCAGGCCCACTTCGTAGCCGCGCACCCGCCGCCACAGCAGCAGCGGCTCCAGCAGCGAAGTCCACAGGGCCAGGGTGGCCAGCCCGGCCAGGCACACGCTCACCGACGAGAGCCGCGCCGCCAGAAAAAAGGTAATCCAGTGGGCGGCCACCAGCGCGCCCACGGCCAGCAGCCGCCCCGCCTGCCCCGGCGGAATGCGCCACGCCTGCCGCTGGCCCAGCAGCAGCACGGCCAGGCCCGTGGCCGCCAGCAGCGTGCGCCAGAACACCAGCTCCACCGGCGGCACCGTCAGCAGCTTGCCCAGAATGGCCGTGAAGCCCCACAGGAGCACAATAAAATGAAGCTTGAGGTAGTCTTTTAACATATGGTGAGATGGTGAGGTGGTGAGTTTGATTTTCTATTGGCGCCGCTTGCGCAGTTTGCGCAGATGAAACATCAAACTCACCATTTCACCACCTCACCACCTCACTACTTCGGCACAAACCGGTACAGCGCTATTCCAATCGCGCTGAACACCGTGCTCGGAATCCAGGCCGCAATCAGGGGCGAGAGGCTGCCCACTTGCGCCAGGTTGCGGCTCAGCATCACGAAGATGATGAACACGAAGGCCAGCACAAAGCCCAGCGCAATTTGCCCGCCCACGCCGGCCCGCGACTTGCGGGCGCTGAGAATCACGCCAATCAGGGTGAGGATGACGATGGCAAACGGGTAGGAATACCGCTCGTATTTCTCGCTGAGGTACACCTGGGTGTCGTCGGCGCCGCGCTCAATTTTGGTGCGGATGTAGGCGTTCAGTTCCGGCAAGGTCAGCGTTTCGGCAATTTTGTAGGTGCTGGCAAAGTCCTTCGGGAACAGGTTCAGGGTGGTGTCGCGGGCGGGCACTGTTTTCAGCGCCTCGTTTTGGGCCCCGCCGAAGGTGCGCACCAGCTGCTGCGAGATGTGCCACACGTGCTTGGTCGAATCCCACTGAATGGCGTCGGCCGTGAGGCGGCGGTGTAGCACCGTGCTGTCGATGGTTTCGAGCGCAAAATGGAAGCCGATGTTGCTCGTGTTGTCGTAGCTCTCCATGTACACGTAGTCGCGCGGCCCGATTTTGATGTGCACGTTGCGCCCCTGGAACCGGAACGGCAACTTGATGTACGCCCGCTCAAACGCCACCCGCGACTTATTGCCCAGCGGCAGCACCCAGCCAATCAGCCCAAATATGAGCAGGGCCACCACGCTGCCGCCCATGGCATAGGGCAGCATCAGCCGCCGAAAACTAACCCCACTGGCCAGAATGGCCACAATTTCGGTACGGGCCGCCAGTTGCGCCGTTACAAACACGACGGCAATAAAAATGGTAATCGGCGAAAGTAAATTAGCGAAATAGGGAAACAGATAAATATAATAGCCGAAAATAATTTTCGACATCGACAAATTATGCTGAATAAAGTCGTCGTTTTTCTCGGTGAAATCAATCACGCAAATCACCGATACAAGAATGACCACCGAGAAAAAAAATGCGGCGAGAAACTTCTTAATAATGTATTTGTCGAGGATATTCATATCACTGATTCTCGCTGATTAACCGTGATTTCGCTGATTGCGGTAATGCGCATAGTGGTTGATGGATGTAAAGCTGCCGAAATTCGGGTGTGGCAACAACACGGGTAAAGACGGCAATAAAAATCAGTAAAATCACGGTTAATCAGCGAGAATCAGTGATTTATAAGCGCGTCATTACCTGTTTCACCATGCGCTCTTTCCAGGAGCCAAACGTGCCGGCCATGATTTCCTTGCGCGCCTCGCGCACCAGCCATAGGTAGAACGCCAGGTTGTGGGCCGAGGCAATTTGGGGGCCCAGCAACTCTTTGCACTGAAACAGGTGCCGCACGTAGGCGCGGGAGTAGAACGTGCTGGCCGGCCCGGGGAGGGCGGCGTCAATCGGCTCAAAATCGGTGGCCCAGCGCAGGTTGGTTACGTTCATGATGCCCTGCGTGGTAAACAACATGCCGTTGCGGGCGTTGCGGGTGGGCATCACGCAGTCGAACATGTCCACGCCCAGGGCAATGTTTTCGAGAATGTTAGCCGGCGTGCCCACGCCCATGAGGTAGCGCGGCTTGTCGGCGGGCAGAATGTCGCAGACCAGTTCGGTCATTTCGTACATCAGCTCGGCCGGCTCGCCCACGCTCAGGCCGCCAATGGCGTTGCCGGCGCGGCCCTGCGCCGCCACAAACTCGGCCGACTTCACCCGCAAGTCCCGGAAGGTGCTGCCCTGCACGATGGGAAAAAGGTTCTGCTCGTAGCCGTAAAGGCCTTCGGTGGCGTCGAAGCACGCCGTGCAGCGCTGCAGCCAGCGGTGCGTCATGTCGAGCGAGCGGGCGGCGTAGTCGTATGCGCAGGGCCAGGGCGTGCACTCGTCAAACGCCATAATAATGTCCGCCCCAATCACGCGCTGAATGTCCATCACGCCCTCGGGCGAAAACAAGTGCTGGCTGCCGTCAATGTGCGAGCGGAATTTGACGCCTTCCTCCTTGATTTTGCGGGTGTTGCTCAGTGAGTACACCTGGTAGCCGCCCGAGTCGGTGAGGATGGGCCGGTCCCAACCGTTGAAGCGATGCAGGCCGCCGGCGGCGCGCAGTACATCCAGGCCCGGCCGCAGGTAGAGGTGGTAGGTGTTGCCGAGAATAATCTGGGCGTCGATGTCGGTTTTCAGGGTTTGCTGCGACACGGCCTTCACCGTGCCGGCCGTGCCTACGGGCATGAAAATGGGCGTTTCGACGGCGCCGTGCGCGGTGTGCAGCATTCCAGCGCGGGCTTTGGTAGCGGGGTCGTGGGCGAGCAGGTCGAAGGTCATGTGTGGCGGAACTGTCATCCTGAATGTAGCGCAGCGAAAAGAAGGACCTTATCGCCCACGAACGAGTAGCAGTAAACCCAGCGGTGCCGACGTGATAAGATGCTTCGCAAGCTCAGCATGACAGATGACGTCGCAAAGATACCCCGCCCGCCCCGCGCCCCGTACTTTTGCCGCTTCATTCGCGCTGCGCCCTCCTTGCGTTTACCCGTACCCACGTCTCCGTTTTTCTGGTTGTTGCTCGCGTGCCTGCTGGTGCAGCTGTTCTACGCGGCGTACTACTTCTGGCCGTTTGCCCGCCGCCCTGCCGAGGTCCCCGCCGATGCACCCGGCCCGGACGCCGAACCGGTGTCCATCGTCGTCTGCGCCCGCAACGAGCTCGACAACCTGCGCCGCCTGCTGCCCCTGCTGCTCCAGCAAGGCTACCCCGCCGCCTTCGAAATCGTCCTCGTCGACGACCGCAGCCACGACGACACCTACCTCTACGCCCAGCAGCTCGCGCAGTACTACCCCACCACGGTGCGCCTCGTCACCGTCACGGGCACGCCCGACGGCTTTGCACCCAAAAAGTATGCCCTCACGCTGGGCATCAAGGCGGCCCGCTACCCGCGCCTGCTCTTCACCGACGCCGACTGCCTGCCGGCCACCAGCCAGTGGCTGCGCCTGATGCAGCGCGGCTTTTCCCAAGAAAACGGGGCCGACCTCGTGCTCGGGTTCTCGGCCTACGCCGCGGCGCCGGGCTTTCTCAACCAGCTCATCCGCTACGAAACGCTGCTCACCGCCGCGCAGTACCTCGGCTTTGCCTGGCGCGGGCGGGCCTACATGGGCGTGGGCCGCAACCTGGCCTACACCCGCGCCTGCTTCACGGTCACCAAGGGTTTTGCCTCGCACATCCGCCAGCTCTCCGGCGACGACGACCTGCTGGTGCAGGACGCCGTGCGCCGGGGCCAGCGCGTGGCCGTGGTGGCCGACCCCGCGGCCCAGACCCGGAGCGCGCCCGCCGCCACCTGGGCCGCGTGGTGGCGCCAGAAACGGCGCCACCTGTCCGCCGGCCGCGCCTATGCTTTTACCGACCGGCTACGACTCGGTATGTTTGTCATGGCCAACGCGTTGTTCTACCTGGCCACCGTTGGGCTATTATTTTCTCCAAACAATTGGATATCTTTGGCAGTGGTATGGGGTGTTCGAACTTTGTTCGTGAACGCCGCATATGCCCACCTTGGCCGGCGCCTTGGCCAGCCCGTAAGCGTCGGGCTGCTGCCCGTGCTCGACGTGATATACTTTTTTCACTACCTGGCCCTGGGAGCCTCGCTGTTCCTTAACCGCACCCTTCGATGGAAGTAAACAACCAAGACATTCAAAAGCAGTTTTCCGCCAAAGCCAAGCACGACTTCATGCTGATTCGCGCCGCCGTGGACCACGGCGACGAGAAGGCCTACGCCGAGCTGATGCACATCTACAAAAAGCCCGTGTACCACGTGGTGCTCAAGATGGTGCGCAATCAGGACGACGCCGAAGACCTCACCATCGAGGCCTTCGCCAAGGCTTTCCGCAACCTGCACAAATTCAACCCCGAGTACGCCTTCAGCACCTGGCTGTTCCGCATTGCCACCAACAACTGCATCGATTTTATCCGCAAGAATAAAATCAAAACCATGTCGATTGACTCGGCCATCAAAGTCGATAACGGCGACGAAATCACCATCGATTTCCGCGACAACGACCTGAACCCGGCCGAGCACGCCGTGCGCAACCAGAAAATCGAAATCATGCGCCACGTCGTGTCGCGCCTGCCCGACAAGTACCAGCGCCTCGTGAGCCTGCGTTATTTCGACGAGCTCAGCTACGAGGAAATCGCCACCGAGCTCAAAGCCCCGCTCGGCACGGTGAAGGCGCAATTGCACCGCGCCCGCGAGCTGCTCTACGACATGGTTAAGCATACCAAGCAAATTATTTAAACAGGAAAAGCCCCGGCGTCAGTCGGGGCTTTTTTGTGTGAGAACTTCGGTTGACACGCGCAGCCTACAGTGCCCTATTTTTTCATCGTTCCCGTTTTCTTGCTGATGTTCCTGGCGCTGCTGGCCGGGGGTGCGGTGCTGCGCTTCACCCGCTTAAAAAAAGCGGCGCCGTTTGCGTTCAGCGCGGCGTTGGGTTCCTTGGTGGGCTTTGTGGGCGCCAATGCCCTGCTAGCGTTGCTGGCGTACGGCGTGGGCCACTGGCTGCCGCGAAGCCCCGCGGCGGCGCATGCTTCCGACAGCGTTTCCGTGCTGGTGGCGCTGGCTGGCGTTGGGGCGCTGGTGGTGGTGCCAGTGGCGGTGTCGGGGGTGGGCGCGTGCGGCGGGGCCGTGGCCGGGCTGCTGCTGGCGTGGCGCCTGCGGCAGCGCCGAAACGGATAGGCTTGGGCGGCCGTTCGCCTGGTTTCTGGTTCGATTGCTTCTAATTTTGCGCCATGTCGCTCATTGCCCAGTATTTTCCCGAGTTCACACCGCCGCAGCTTCGGCTTTTTCAGCAGCTCGAAACCGAGTTTCGCGCCACCAACGAGGCCATCAACCTGGTTTCGCGGCCCGACATGGAGCATTTCACCGAGCGGCACGTGCTGCATTCGCTGGGCATCGCTAGGGTGGTGCAGTTCCCCAAGGGCAGCACCGTGCTCGACGTGGGCACCGGTGGCGGCCTGCCCGGCCTGCCGCTGGCCATTGCCTTCCCCGACGTGCATTTCCATCTGGTCGACAGCATCGGCAAGAAAATCCGGGCCGTGCAGTACATGGCCGCCGCCCTGGGCCTGCCCAACGTGACGGCCGAGCAAACCCGCGCTGAGCAGGTGCGCGCCAAGTACGACTTCGTGGTGAGCCGCGCCGTGGCCCGACTCGCCACTTTCCACCCCTGGGTTGCCCACCGCTTCAAGCCCCAAGCCGCGGCCGGCGCCGGGCTCTACTGTTTGAAAGGCGGCGACCTGACTGAAGAAATCGCCGAATCCGGCCTCAAAACCACCGTGACCGATTTGAGTGACTTTTTTCGCGAAGAGTTCTACGAAACCAAAAAAGTAGTTTTTGTGCCCGCCGGGTAACTGTCTGTCATTGCGAGCGCAGCGAAGCAATCCGTCCTTTTCTCAGCGACCAACTATGTGTGGTGTGACAAGCGCCTTTTGTTAAATAATAAAAAGCCTCGGCACCGCACAGTGCCGGGGCTTTTTACACTTTAGGGCTGGTCGCTGAGAACGGGACGGATTGCCGCGCTGCGCTCGCAATGACAAGCGGGTCATGCCGGCACTTCGGCCGTAAGAAACTCCACGGCGCGCCGCTCCGAATAATACTCGCCGTCGGGCGAGCCCTCTGGGAAGCCCACGTGTCCGCCTTCCGGCGGCGTTTCCAGAAACACGAAAGGTGACCTGGCCGCCGCATCGCGCGGGAAGCAGGAAGCCGGCAGGAACGGGTCGTTTTGCGCGTTCACCAGCAGCGTGGGCACCCGGATGCCCGCCAGGTAGCGCCCGGAGCTGGCGTGCTGGTAGTAGGCATCGGCCGAGGCGAAGCCGTGCATGGGCGCCGTGTAGCGGCTGTCGAATTCCTGAAAGTCGCGCAGGTCCTCGATGCCGGCCAAATCGATTTGGTTGGGCAGCAGCTCGGCTTTGGCCCGCACTTTCAGGCGTAGCGACTTGAGGAAGCGGCGCAAATACACCTGGTTTTGGGGCCGGCTGATGTACACCGAGCTAGCCTGCAGGTCGGTGGGCACCGAGAAGACGGCGGCCCGCTGCACCGCGGCGGGCACGCGGGCGGCGTTTTCGCCCAGGTATTTTAGCGTCACGTTGCCGCCCGCGCTGAAGCCCACCAGGAACACGCGCGCGTAGCGGCCGGTGGCCAGCGCGTGCCGCAGCACCAGGTCCAGGTCGTCGGTGTCGCCGAGGTGGTAGGAGCGGAGCAGGCGGTTCATTTCGCCGCCGCAGCTGCGGTAGTTCCAGGCCAGGGCGTCGAAGCCGGCGCGGTTGAGGGCCCGCACCATGCCCAGCATGTAGGGCCGCGAGGCGTCGCCCTCCAGGCCGTGCGACACGATGGCCAGGCGGTCGGTGGGCCGGTGGGCGGGCAGGCGGCTCCAGTCCAGGTTCAGGAAGTCGCCGTCGGGCAGCTCGAGCCGCTCGCGCTGGTAAGCCACGCCCGGCACGGTGCGCCACAGGCTGGGCACAATGGTTTGCAAATGGCCGTTGAACAAGTAAAACGGCGGCTGGTAGCGGGATTCGGCAACGAGGGGCATGGCGCGGGTACGGTAAGGAGTAGGGCAGCGCGATGGGTGGGAACGGGGAGCCGGTAAAGGTCGGTATTAATCGGCATGCATACTACTTGGGTTCGAGAAACCGCGGCGGCCCAGTCGTCGTTCGGCAAGGCTCCAAGATTTTTATTGGCGAGGGTTTGATTATGCCGGCCGCTTTTGTACCTTTGCCCTCCCAAACCCAGAACGACCGCATTAAGCTTAATCCTATTCCTGCTCATGGCAAACCATAAGTCGGCCCTCAAGCGCATCCGCAGCAACGAAGCCAAGCGCGTGTTGAACCGTTACCAGCACAAATCGACCCGCACGGCCATCAAAAAACTGCGCGCCCTGACCGAAAAATCGGCCGCGCAGGAACTGCTCAAGAAGGTGACTTCGATGCTGGACCGGTTGGCCAAGAAGAACATCATCCACAAAAACAAAGCTGCTAATAACAAAAGCAAGCTGACAAAGCTCGTCAACGCGCTTTAGCGCGGGACGAGTTTAGGAGGGCCAGACTGCGCCGCCCCAAGGTCTGGTCCTCCGCTCATCACAGAAGCCCCGCTCGACACCGAGCGGGGCTTCTTGCGTTTGGGCCGGCCGGGCCGGGTATGAATCTGCCATGCTGTGTACCTTACAGCCATCGTTTCACCCAACATTGCCCCGTGATGAAATACAGCTATAAAAAGATGCTGCTCAGCAGCGGTTTGCTACTGTTGGCGGTTACTTCGGCCCTCGCGCAGCAAGCTTGGCGCCCGTTTCGGCCGGGGCTGGTTTATTCGTATGAAGTGCCGGGCGCAACCGTTAACGGGCAGTTCACCACCCCGGGAGTTTACACCTTGCGGCTTGATTCTGCTTACGTAACAGCTACGGGCGATTCGGCGTGGGCCTTCAATCGGGTGATGCGGGACGTTTCGGGCTTGACGCCGGGCAACTCGAACGCGCGTCGGTTTCGCAGGAGCCGCAACAACTTATTTGGTCAGCGCCTGCGGTGGCGGCCGGGCTCGGCGGAGTACACCCTGGAGTCGGTGACCGAGGGCAGTGCTCAAGCGGGCGTGGCCCTGGCGCTGCGGCCTCGGGCGCCCGTGGCCAGCACCTGGGTTGCCAACGCCGCGTTGGGCATTAGTGCGAGGCTGACCAGCCGGGGCGTGCAACTGGTGGGCGGGCAACCCGATACCGTGGCATTCATCACGCTGAGTTCGGGACCCGTGGTGCGGCTGAGCCGGCGCTTTGGCTTGCTGGAAGGGCCGCAGTGGCTGGCGCTCAGCGGCGGCCCGGTGCAGTGGATAGCCACCCAACTGCCGGCCCCGCTGGCCCAGTCGCCCTATAGCCCGCTGCGCCTGTTTGATATGCAGGTGGGCGACGAAATTGGCTACAACGACGACGGCAGCATCATAACGGCAGTGCCATGTACGCTGACCAAAACGTTGTGCCGAATCCTGGCGCGGCGTCAAACCAACGATTCGCTCGTCTACACCTATCGTTACCAAACCCGGTTCGAAAACCTGGGAGCCCCCGGCTGTAGCCCGGCTGGAGTCACGTACACGCCCGTCGGAACTAGGCGCTGGGCTTTTTCCCTGAACACCGGCCAGTCGAGGGAGTTTCCCGAGTTGGCCATGCTGGCTGGAGAATATCGGACAAGTAGCACCAGCTTGGTGATGATGGGCCGGGGCGTTGTTCGATTACAACCGGGAGGCGGAGGATGCGGCGGGAATGAGCTGCTGGCGTACGAGCAACTATTCGGCTTCGGTTTCGGGAATGGAAACGGGGTATTCGGCCCCATTCCCGATGTCGTGCCGTTTGTGTTTTATTCGGTGCCGCTTGGCCTGGGTCCGGTGTCGGACAGGAACTCTTACATGGCCTATTACCGCCGCACCCGAAATGGGGTAACAACCACCTGTGGCTCCCCCCTGGCCTTCGTCAACCTGCTGCCCACCCGCGCCGCTCAGGCGGCGGCCATCGCCAGCCTGGCGCCCAACCCGGCCGCCGACCAGGCCACCCTCACGCTGGCGGCGCCCGCCCAGCCGGGCACACGCCTCGTGCTGCGCGACGCGCTGGGCCGCACGGTGTGGCACGGCGCCGTGCCGGCCGGGCAAACGGGCGCGGCCGTGCCGCTGGCTGGACAGCCAGCGGGTTTGTACCTGCTGCAGGTGGCGCGGCCAGAGGGCGCGCCGGCCACGTTGCGCCTGACCAAAGAGTAGTCTGGCACGGCTAGCAAGCAGTTTGACTTGCTGCCCCGTCGAAGTTGCTGGTGCTTGGAGCTTGCGGGAACATTTACGCGAAGCTGTCAGCTACACTGGTTGTCGCTCATCCTGTAGAAACGTAAAGCCATGAGAAGTAGCTTCTGCGTAATTTTCGTGTTGTCCTTGTTGGTGGGCATTGCGCATCCCGGCTTGGGGCAGCAGGCGTGGCGGCCGTTCCGGCCGGGGCTGATTTATTCATTTACAACCGCCCGCAGCAGCAATCTCGTCGGCACTTACCTATTGCGGCTCGATTCGGCATATGCGGCAGCCGGAGGTGATTCGGTGTGGGCGTTCAACCGCTTGTTGCGTCCGCTCGGCGGCGACGTGGCCATGTTCTTTCCAACCCTCGCCAGCCGCAAAAGTCGCAACAACCTGTTCGGGGCGCGACTAAGATGGACGCCCAGCGCCGATGAGTTCATGTTAGAAAATGTGGCCGAAGGTAATTTCCAAGCGGCCTTTTCGTTGCGGCTGCGCCCGCGTGCGGCCGTGGGCAGCACCTGGGCAGCCAGCACCGCGCCGGCGCTCACGGCCACGCTCACCAGCCGCACCTGGCAGCCGGTGACCGCTGCCGTGGGTAGCCTCTCCGATTCGGTGGCAGTTATTACCCTCAGTTCGGGGCAGGTGCTGCGGCTGAGCCGCCGGTACGGCCTGCTGGCCGGCCCGCGCTGGCTGGCCACCAGCGGCCCTGCGCCGCAATGGGAGGTGGCCGAACTGCCGGCCACGTTGGCTAATTCGCCGGTGTACCCGGCCACCTTGTTCAACCTGCAGCCCGGTGACCGGCTGGGATATGCGGCAATGTTCGGTTCGCTGGGCGGCCTGCCTTGCACAGGCGAATTTACGCTGCGGGTAGTGCAATCGCGCCGGTTGGTGGGCGATTCCCTCTTGTACACTTACCGGCAGCAGACCCGTACGGTCTACTATGGCTCGTTTATGTGCGCCGGCGGGCCTCCTACGGTGGGCCCGGTGCGCACTGGCCGGTTGACTTTCTCGCTGCGCACCGGGCAGTCGCCGCAGTTCCGGGCACTACCGATGTTGTCGGGTGAGTACTGGGAATATGGCAGCGGCCCCCGCAGGGGCATTTTGGTGTTGGGGTTGGGTCTGGCCGGCAGCCTCCCGGCGTCGTGCCAGGGAGGAGGTGCCACCTTGAACTACCAGGAAATATATCCGTTTGGGGTTGGCAACGGTACGCAGTATTCATCGGTAACCGATGGCAACCCGTATCAGTCCTTCGCGCCGCAAACCGGTTTGGGTGACATCCAAACCGATGAAACCTACTTGACTTATTCCGTTAGATTAACGGCCGGGGTCCCTGTTACTTGCGGCTCACCGGCCGATTTCGTCAACCTGTTGCCCACCCGCGCCGCCCAGGCGGCGGCCATCGCCAGCCTGGCGCCCAACCCGGCCGCCGACCAGGCCATCCTCACGCTGACGGCGCCCGCCCGGCCCGGTACCCGCTTGGTGCTGCGCGACGCGCTGGGCCGCACGGTGTGGAGCGCGCCCGTGCCGGCCGGCCAAACGGAAGCGGGCGTGCCGCTGGTTGGACAGCCAGCGGGTTTGTACCTGTTGCAAGTGGAGCGGCCCGAAGCGGCGCCAGTTACGCTGCGGCTGACGAAGGAGTAGAAACGGAACGGCTAACAGCCAAAAAAGCCCGTTCCTGCCAGGAACGGGCTTTTTTGGCCGGCTGCGAAACGGCTTTACGCCACGCTCACCTTCACCATGTTGGCTTTGCCTTTGTCCTGGATGGGCATCGAGCCGGTGTTGATGAACAGGTCGCCGGCTTCGAGGTGGCCGGTGGTGGTGAGGACGTAGCGCAGGTCCACGATGGTACTGTCGGTGCTGATGAGGCGGTCGTAGTAGAAGCTGCGCACGCCCCACACCAGGCTGAGCACGGTGAGCAGGGGGCGGTGGTCGGTGAAGATAAAAATGTCGGCCTTGGGACGGTACTTGGCCAACTGGAAGGCGGTGTAGCCGTGGTGCGTCATGCCGGTGAGGGCCTTGGCGCCCGTGTTTTTGGCCAGGTGGCAGGCGGCCGAGAGCACGCTGTCGGCCATGAAGTTGTTCCCGACCGGGTCGATGGGCCACCACTTGTGAAACAGCTGCGGGCTGCTGCCCTCCACGCTCAGGATGGTGCCCACCATCGAGCGAACGACTTCGGCGGGGTAGGCGCCCACGGCGGTTTCGGCCGAAAGCATCACGGCGTCGGCGCCGTCGAGCACGGCGTTGGCCACGTCGCTGGTTTCGGCGCGGGTGGGGCGGGGGGCCGTAATCATGCTTTCCATCATCTGGGTGGCCACGATGACGGGCTTGCCGGCGGCATTGCATTTGGCGATAATCATCTTCTGGGCCATGGGCACCTCCTCCATCTTCACCTCCACGCCGAGGTCGCCGCGGGCCACCATCACGGCGTCGGTGATGGCGATGATTTCGTCGATGTTGCGCAGGCCGTCGGGCGTTTCAATTTTGGCGATGACGCGGGTGGTTTTGCCGGCCTGGGCAATCAGGTTTTTGATGAAGCGGATGTCGTCGGCCTTGCGGGCAAAGCTGAGCGCCACCCAGTCCACGTCGTGCTCCAGGCCGAACTTCAGGTCCTCGATGTCTTTTTCCGTCATGCTCGGGGCCGACACCTCCGAGTCGGGCAGGTTGATGCCCTTGCGGGGCTTCACCAAGCCGCCGTACACCACTTCCACGTCCACTTCGGTGTCGCGGTCGGTGGCCAGCACCTTCAGCTCAATCTTGCCGTCGTCAATCAGAATCATGTCGCCGGCCTTCACGTCGCGCGCCAGGCCCAGGTAAATGGTGCTCAGGCGCGTGGCCGTGCTGATTTCCTTCTCGCCGCACACCAGCTTGATGCGGTCGCCGGCCTTGATTTCGACGCCGCCGCCCTCCACTTCGCCCAGTCGGATTTTGGGGCCCTGCAAGTCCTGCAGCAGGCCCACGGCGGTGCGCATGTCCTTGTTCAGCCGCCGCACGGTGTTAATCACCGAGAGGTGGTCGTCGTAGGAACCGTGCGAAAAGTTGAGCCGGAACACGTCCACGCCCTCGCGGATGAGCACGGCGAGGCGCTCGTAGGTATTGGAAGCGGGGCCGACGGTGGCCACAATCTTGGTCTTGTTGAACGTGGGGCGGTTTTCCATGGGGACTAAAGAATCAGGTTCTCTTTGTATTTGAGCGTGTTGGGGTCGAACTGGCAGGCGTACTGCACCGCGTCGAGGGCGGTGAGGTGTTCGAGCAAGGCATCGTCGGCCAGGGCCCCGCTGCCGTTGCTCACGGCCAGCAGGTAGTCGTACTCCTTGATGTCGGGGGCCAAGAACGGCTTTTTCAGCGTAGACGGTGCCACCGAGCGGTTGCGCAGCAGGCGCAGGGTCAGGGTTTCGGTGGCGTAGAGGTAGTGGGTGAACACGAGCCGGCCGCGGCTGAGCAGGTTGAGCAGCAACTCGGGCTGCTTCACCAGGCGCAGGCGCAGGGCGCGGTTCAGGGTCCAGGCCAGGGTGTAGTCGCGGGTGCTGCTCACCAGCCCGTACAGGGCAAAGTCGCACTCGTAATCCACGTCCAGGGTGAAGGTCTTCATAGCGCCGGCAAACGGCCGCCCGCCCCGGCGACTCCGGGCAAAGCTACGCCTTGCGGCGGGCCACGGCCCGGCCCGGGGCCATAATCTTGTACCCTGGAATGAAAAGCGCGGCGGCGGGTTAGTTGAAAAATCTCTCGTTACTTTGCGCCGTAGTTTTCCCTAAACCCCACGGAAATGTCTGAAATCGCAGAAAAAGTAAAGGCCATCATTATTGACAAACTGGGCGTCGAAGCGTCGGAGGTGACCCCCGAAGCCAGCTTCACCAACGACCTGGGTGCCGACTCGCTGGATACCGTCGAGCTGATTATGGAGTTCGAAAAGGAATTTAACGTGAGCATCCCCGACGACCAGGCCGAGAACATCGGCACCGTGGGCCAGGCCATCAGCTACCTCGAAGAGCACGCCAAATAATTACGCACCGTTGCGGGAGCCGTGGCTGCCGCAACCCCAGTACGCATACCGGCCGGCCCGCCGCCGGCCGGTTTTGTGGTTTTATCCCGTCTTCACTTTTGCGCCCTCGGCGCCTGCTTATGTCGTCCATCCGACGCGTTGTCGTTACCGGCCTTGGGGCCATCACGCCGCTGGGCAATACCGCCCCGGCTTACTGGGAAGGCCTGCGCACGGGCCAAAGCGGTGCCGCCACCATCACCCGCTTCGACCCCACCAAGTTCAAAACCCGTTTTGCCTGCGAGGTGAAAGGCTACGAAGCCGATGACTTCTTCGACCGCAAGGAGCACCGCAAAATGGACCTGTTCACGCAGTTCGCGGTGGTGGCCTCCGACGAAGCCATCGCCGACTCGGGCCTGCTGGCAAGCGGCGTCGACAAGGACCGGGTGGGCGTGATTTGGGGCTCCGGCATCGGCGGGCTGAAATCGTTGCAGGAAGAATGCTTCCAGTTTGAGAAAGGCGACGGCACGCCGCGCTACTCGCCCTTCTTCATCCCGCGCATGATTGCCGACTCCTCGTCGGGCAACATTTCGATTAAAAACGGCTTCCGCGGGCCCAACTTTGTCACCACTTCGGCCTGCGCATCGTCGAACGACGCCATCATCGCGGCCTTCAACAACATCCGCCTCGGCCTGGCCGACGCCGTGGTGACCGGCGGCTCCGAGGCGGCCATCACCGAGTCGGGCGTGGGCGGCTTCAACGCCCTCAAGGCCATGAGCGAGCGCAACGACGACCCGGCCTCGGCCTCGCGGCCCTACGACCAGGACCGCGACGGCTTTGTGCTGGGCGAGGGCGCCGGCGCGCTGGTGCTCGAAGAATACGAGCACGCCAAGGCCCGCGGCGCCAAAATGTACGCCGAACTCATCGGCGGCGGCATGTCGTCGGACGCCTACCACATCACCGCGCCCGACCCCAGCGGCAGCGGCGTGGTGCTGGTGATGCGCAACGCCCTGCGCGACGCCGGCATCGACGCCACCGCAGTCGATTACATCAACACCCACGGCACCAGCACCCCGCTGGGCGACGGCGCTGAAATCAAGGCCATCGAAAAAGTGTTTGGCGCGCACGCCGAGCAGCTCAACATCTCCTCGACCAAAAGCATGACCGGCCACCTGCTGGGCGGCGCCGGCGGCGTGGAGGCCGTGGCCTGCCTATTCGCCATGCAGCACGGCCTGGTGCCCCCCACCATCAACCTGCACACGCCCGACCCGGAAATCAACCAGGCGCTGAATTTCACGCCCAACGTGGCCCAGGCCCGCGAGGTGCGCGTGGCCATGAGCAACACGTTCGGGTTTGGCGGGCACAACACGTCGGTGATTTTCCGCAAGCTGAATCACTGATTACCGCGGATTAACCGTGATTTCGCTGATTTTTCCTTTCCCAATAGTTTCTTCCGTCGGTCTTAGCCGGATTAGCCGACTGCAATCAGCGAAATCACGGTTAATCACGACTAATTTGTGATTCATGCTCGGTTTCGTTTCCCGCTTTTTTGGTGCTGAGAAGACCTTTCGACAGGCCGTAACCACCGTAACGGGCCTGACGCCCGGCAACACGAAGCTGTACCGGCTGGCGTTCACGCACGCCTCGGCGGTGCGGCAACAGCCGGCCCTGGGCCGCCACCAAACCAACGAGCGGCTGGAGTTCCTCGGCGACGCCGTGCTGGGCACGGTGGTGGCCGAGTACCTGTTCAAAAAGTACCCCTACGAGCAGGAAGGCTTCCTGACGGAAGTGCGTTCCCGCATCGTAAACCGCGAAAGCCTCAACGGCATTGCCCTCAAGCTGGGCCTCGACCAGCTGGTGCAACTGGATGCCGCGCAGGGCCGCGCCGCCCGCTCGCGCTCCGTGAACGGCAACGCGCTGGAGGCCCTGGTGGGCGCCGTGTACCTCGATTTGGGCTACAAGGCGGCCCGCAAGTTCATCCTCACCCGGCTGGTGAAGGGCTTCGTGGACGTGCACACGCTCACCACCACCACGGCCAATTTCAAGAGCAAGCTGGTGGAATGGGCCCAGCGCGAAGGCCGGATGCTGCGCTACGACATCAGCGGCGAGGCCCGGCCCGGCGGCATGATGGAGTTCACCGCTACCGTGCTGCTCGACGAGGAAGTGGTGGCCACCGGCATGGGCCTGAGCAAGAAGCAGGCGGAGCAACTCGCCGCCGACCGGGCCCTGGCGGCGCTGGGGGTGGGGTGATTTTCGAATCGGAATCTCAACACTGGTATGGCAAATTGGCAACCTTGGGTTTTCGCTGCTGTGGCATGGCCAGCACTCTTGCAGTTTACATACTGGATTAGAAATGCATTTATAGCGCCTGCAATGCAGCGGCGGCAGTTAACTAAGCAGCCGTTTGTGGGGCTGCTGGAACGTGGTTTTCTGGCGCCTGTCGTAACTGACAGTTGGCCTGATAGGGATGAAAAAGGAACTGTGGTAGCATTGATTGGGGCGGTGGATGGGTATGCAGTTGAAGTTAGTTCAAATTACAATTTGGGCTGGGGTTGGAATAAATGGCCGTATTATTTCATTCGCGTGTTTTTTAACACGGAAAATTTGAGTAATCAAGCCTTGCATTCCCGCCATCAGCAGAACCTAATACACAAGAATAGATTTCCTGAATGGAGTGATAATTACAACTGGTATGACTTGGCTATTGCATCCATGGAAAGAAAAATTCTTTGTGGTCATTATATTCAGCCAGATGGCTCGGTCATATTCAACATCGTGAAACGCATGGTGGTTGAGATGAAGGAGCTAGACTTGAAGCCTGTCAGCTACGACGAGGCAAAAGCCCAGTGGCAAAAAATTAAGGATTAAGTCATGCGTATTGCCGGAGCTGCCCTCAACCAGGTTCCCATTGACTGGGCGAACAACCTGCGGAACATCCGCACGGCCATTGAGCAGGCCAAAGCGGCAGGCGTGGAGCTGCTGTGCCTGCCCGAGCTGTGCCTGACCGGCTACGGCTGCGAAGACCTGTTTCTGAGCGACTGGATGCCCGAGGCGGCGTTGGCCCATTTGCAGCAGGTGCGGGCGTGGACCCACGGCATTTGCGTGGTGGTGGGCCTGCCGGTGCGGCTGAACCACCGCACCTACAACACGGCAGCGGTGCTGCGCGACGGCCAGATTCTGGGCTTTGCGGCCAAGCAGTTCCTGGCGAACGACGGAGTGCACTACGAAACGCGGTTTTTTGCGCCCTGGGCGGCGGGGGAGACGACGGCCGTGGGGTGGGCAGGGGAAACGTGGCCGCTGGGCGACCTGGTTTTTGAGCACCGCGGCGTGCGCTTCGGTTTTGAAATTTGCGAGGACGCCTGGCGGCCCGACGACGTGCGGCCCGCCTGCCGGCTAGCGGGCAAGGTGGACTTGATTGTGAACCCCTCGGCCAGCCACTTCGCCATGAGCAAAACCGACGTGCGCTACCAGCTGGTGATGCAGGCTTCGCGCACGTTCCACTGTACCTACCTCTACGCCAACCTGCTGGGCAACGAGTCGGGCCGCATCATCTTCGACGGCGAAATCCTGGTGGCGCGCAACGGCCACCTGCTGCTGCGCAACCAATTGTTGAGCTTCAAAGAAGTGGATTTGGAGGCCATTGACGTGGATTTTACCACCGAATTGGCGCCGGCTGCCGAAATCGTGCCGCTGCCTGCGCCCGACGAATACCAGGAGCTCAACCAAGCGATGAGCCTGGGCCTGTTCGACTACCTGCGCAAGGCCCGCAGCCGGGGCTTCGTGCTCAGCCTGAGCGGCGGGGCCGACTCTTGCTTCTGCGCCGTGGGCGTGGCCGAAATGGTGCGCCTGGGCGTGGAGGAACTGGGCATGGCCGAGTTCAAGCGCCGCAGCGGCTGCTTTCCCGAAGCCGACACGGTGGTGACGCAGGAAGGAGCGGGCGGCAAGGCCACGCAGGTAGTAGTGGGAGAGTCGAGGGTTAAAAGTGAAAAGCTAAAAAGGCAAAACGGCAGAGCAGATATTCTACCTTTTAACTCTCAACTTTTAACTGATAACCAAGCGCTGGTGCGCCAGTTGCTCACCTGCGCCTACCAAGGCACCGTCAACTCTTCGGACGACACGTTCCACTCGGCCCAGGAACTGGCCGACAGCATCGGGGCCCGCTTTTACAATTGGGGCATCGACGAGGAAGTGGCCGGCTACGTGGGCAAAATCCAGGGCGCGCTGGGCCGGGAGCTAACCTGGCAGACCGACGATTTGGCCCTGCAAAACATTCAGGCGCGGGTGCGGGTCCCCGGCATCTGGCTGCTGGCCAACGTGCAAAACTGCCTGCTCATCACCACCAGCAACCGCTCGGAAGCCAGCGTGGGCTACTGCACCATGGACGGCGACACGGCCGGCAGCATCTCGCCCATCGCGGGCGTCGACAAAGACTTTGTGAAAAAGTGGCTGCGCTGGGCCGAAACCGAGTTGGGCTACCCCGCCCTGCGCCACGTGAACGCCCTGCAGCCCACCGCCGAGCTGCGCCCCCTGGCCGACCAGCAAACCGACGAGCGCGACCTCATGCCCTACCCGCTGCTCAACCGCATCGAGCGGCTGGCCTTCTACGACCGCCTCGGCCCGCGCCAGGTGCTGGCCACGCTCGAAGGCGAAGGCACCGGCTTTGACCAAGGGCAACTCAAAACCTACGTGCGCCGCTTCTACACCCTCTGGAGCCGCAACCAGTGGAAGCGCGAGCGGTACGCGCCTTCGTTTCACCTCGACGACTACAACGTGGACCCGCGCTCCTGGCTGCGCTTCCCCATCCTCAGCGGCGGCTTTGCCGAAGAGCTGGCGGCGCTTTGAAAACGGCGGGCGCTCCGGCAGGGGATATTTGGCCCTACTATTTTGCTGTACATCAGTTATTTGAAAAATAAGGCGGTGGGGCGGCGCAAGTATTTGCGGCAGATGGTACCTAAGGCCACACAGCTTTGGTACCCGCTGCCGGGGCTTGGCGCCAAGCCGGCGTTCTTCCAATTCTTCCTGTCGTTTTGCTTGTGGCTTATTCGCTTCCGCTGCTCCTGACTCCCGAGCTGCCCGAACTGCCGGACAGTGCCCCCTTGCCGGCGGCGGACGCCGCGCTGCTGACCCGGTTGCGGCGGGGCAGTGAGGCGGCCTTTCGCACCCTGGTCGAGCGCTACCAGGACCGCATCTACCGCACGGTGCTGGCGCTGCTGCGGTCGCCCGAGGAAGCGGAAGACGTCGCCCAGGAAGTTTTCGTGGAAGTGTACCAGACCATTGGCCGGTTTCGGGGCGACGCCGCCCTCAGCACCTGGCTCTACCGGCTGGCCACTTCGCGGGCCCTAAAACATCGCCGCCAGGCCCGCGCCCAAAAGCGCTTTGCCTACTTCACCAGCTTGCTGGGGTTCGACAACGCCGTGCTGCACGAAGTGCCCGACCACGCGCACCCCCTGGCGCTGCTCGAAGGCCAGCAGCAGCTGCGGCAGCTGCTGGACCACGTGGCCCGCCTGCCCGGCCAGCAGCAGGTGGCGTTCACGCTGCGCCACGAGCAAGAGCTGAGCTACGAGGAAATCGCGGCCGTGCTCGATACGACCGTGCCCGCCGTGGAATCGCTGCTGTTCCGGGCCCGGAAAACCCTGCGCCAGCACCTTCAACTCCCCCCGAGCCATGTCTGATTCCGCCCCCCGCCCCCCGTCCGACGAGGTTTGGGACAACCTCGTGCGCCAACTGCCCGGTTCGGCAACCGCCCGGCCCCGGCCGTTTTTCTACGGCCGGGTGCGCGCCCGGCTCGACGCCCGGGCCGCGGCGGAAAGCCCCGCGCTACCGCATTGGCTGCGCCGGCCGGCCTACGCCGCGCTGCTCGGGGCGCTGGCGTTGGCGCTGAGCGGCGACGGTCTGGGGCTGCGCCCGGCCGCGCAGCAGGGCAGTGCCCCGCCCGGCGCCCCCGCGCCGCGCTGATTGGCCGGCACCCCGCTGCAAAACCAGCCATTTCCGACCGTTTGGGCGGTTCCGTTCCCGATGCGCGGCGCCCGGGCGTTTCCGCCGGCCGAAGCCTACGGGGCGGTGTACCTTTGAAACCACCTTTGATTTTTGTTGCGTATGCTCGCTATCCTCGCCTATCTCACCTGGGACCTGAACCCTATTATTGCCCACTTGGGGCCCATTACGCCGCGTTGGTACGGGCTGTTTTTCATGTCGGGCTTCGTGGTGGGCACGTTTGTCCTCACCCACATCTACCGCTCCGAGCGGGTGTCGCCGCGCTGGGTCGATGTCATCACCATCTACATGCTGGTGGGCACCATTGTGGGCGCCCGCATGGGCCACGTGCTGTTCTACGAGCCCGAGATTATCACCGAGAAGGGCATCCTGGAAGTATTCAAGGTGTGGCACGGCGGGCTGGCCAGCCACGGCGCCACCATCGGCATTTTGCTGGCCTGCTGGTTGTTTGCGCGCAAAAACAAGTTCGACTACCTGTGGGTGCTCGACCGCATCGTGATTGTGGTGGGCATCGGCGGGGCGCTGATTCGCACCGGCAATTTCATGAATTCCGAGATTGTGGGCCACCCCAGCACGGCGCCCTGGGCCGTGGTGTTCCCGCGCGACGCCGAGCATCTGCTGCCGGCCACCAACCCGCTGCCTGCCGGGGCCGTGCTGGTGCAGCGCCAGACCGAACCCGACGGCTCGGTGGTGATGCGGCCCGCGCCGGCCGGCACCCCGGTCACCCCGGGCGGGCTTATGGCCGTGCCGCGCCACCCCACGCAGCTCTACGAAGCGCTGTACTGCGTGCTGCTCGTGAGCTTGCTCTACTACCTCTGGAACCGCACCAGGGAGCGCACGCCGCGCGGCCTGCTCTTCGGGTTGTTCGTGGTGCTGCTGTTCACGCAGCGGTTTTTGGGTGAATTCCTGAAAGAAGCCCAGGTCGATTTCGAGAAAGGCCACTTGCTCAACCAGGGCCAGCTGCTCAGCATCCCGATGGTGCTCATTGGCATCTGGGTGCTGTGGCGGGCCGGCAAAGACCCCGAAAATCCTTACGGCTACGCCCCGCGCGACCTCGACGAAGCGGAAGCCAACGCGTCGCTGCCCCGCCCCGCCGTCAAATCAAAATAGAGCAATTTCTAACTCAGTGCACAAGTTTCGTACACGGCGTCGAGACGCAACACGTTGCGTCTCGACGCCGTGTACACTGACTCCAAAACGGCTCCAAGCGCCGGCTACGGTAGCTTATACTCGTACAAACTGCCCTGCTCGGTGCTGATGAGCAGCGTGGCGTCGTCCTTGAATACCGCGCCCTCCGTTTGCCCGGCGCCTTCCAACGACACGTGGCGGGGCGTGGCCTTGAGGATTTCGGCCCACGAATTGCCGTCGAGAATGAACAATTCGCCGCGGCCCAGCAGCACGAGGCGGTGGCCGTCGGCGCGCAGGGCGGCGTCGGTCACCTCGCCGGGAATGGCCAGGCTGGTCACCAGCTAGGCGGTGTAGGTGCCGGGCTGGTCGGGCACGGTGTACACTTTGCTGGCGCGCTGCTGGCCCCGGTCTTTGGTGAAAAGCCACACCTTGCCCTCCTGCCACAGGCTGGCTTCGACGTCGAAGTTGCGCTGCTTTTTCTTGGGCGGGAATTCGGTTTGGTCGGGGTAGGTGAAGTTGATTTTGCCGACTTCATTCGGGCTGTTCGGCCGCACGCGGTAGATGGCCAGGTCGCGGCGCACGCTTTCGTTGTTGCCGCAGTTGCCGATGTAGTAGTTGCCCTGCGGGTCGCGGCTCAGGCTTTCCCAGTCGGTGTTGGGGGCGCCGATTTCCACGGCGTGCACCAGCTTGCCGGTGGCCGTGATTTCGTAGAGCGTGGGCGAGTTGCCGTCGTCGCCGAAGCTGAAGTAGCTGTTGGCGCTGGCCGGGGCCAGGCCCGAGCTTTCGGGCACCACGCCCTTGAGCGAGCCCACCTGCCGCAGGCCCGGGATGGCGGCCGCGGCGGCTCGGTCTTTGCGGCGGTCGCCGCCCTTGGGCGCCGCCTGGCCGGCGTTTTCGGGTTGGGCCTGCGAGCAAGCCGACGTAAACAACAAAGCCAGGGCCACTGGCAGCAGGGGAAGAACGCGCATAGAAAAGTTAGGTGAAAGCCAAAGCGGGCACCCGCCTATACGCGCCCGGGCGCTCACGGTACGGGGTCGTGGCCGTGGCCGCCCCAGGGGTGGCAGCGGGCAATGCGCCGCAACGCCAGCCGCCCGCCGCGCCACGGCCCGTACTTGGCGATGGCTTCGGCCGCATACGCCGAGCAGGTGGGCGAATACCGGCAGCTGGGCGGCGTGAGCGGCGAGATGAAGTGCCGGTAAAACCAGACCAGGGCCAAAAAAAAAGCGCGAAACAGCCGGGACATGGCGTGAAGGTAAACGCCGGGATGCCGCGCCGGGTGCAAGCGGGCCGCACGGTTACCGCGGCAGCGCGTTCAACTCCGCCTGCCACCGCGGCCAGTCGGGCATCAGGCGCGTTTGCAGCGCGTAAAACGCGGCCGAGTGGTCGGGCACCAGCAAGTGGCAGCACTCGTGCAGCAGCACGTAGTCGAGGCACTCGGGGCGGGCGCGCACCAGCTCCGGGCTGAGGCGGATACGGGCCGTGCGCGGCGTGCAGCTGCCCCAACGGGTGCGCATGGCGCGCACGGCCAGCGTGGGCCGGGCCAGGTTGAACTCGGCAAAAACGGGCCACACGCGGGCCAGGGCGGCCGCAAACAGCGGCCCGGCCTGGCCCGCGTACCAGGCGTGCAGCAGCGCTTCGGCCCGGGCCGGGGTGAGCGGGGCGGGCAGGGCCACCGCCAGCGCCTCGGCTTCCACCGCCACGGCCGGGCGGGGGGCTTCGGTGAGCCGCAGCGGGTAGGCCCGGCCCTGGTAAAAATGCGGGCTGCCGGCTTCGTAGTGGCGGTCCGGCGCCGGTGTTGGGCGCCGGGCAAACGCTGCCTGGTGCTTGAGAATCCAGTCGGCGCGCTTCAGCACTTGCTGGGCTACCCACTCGGCCGAGGTGCCGGCGGGCGCGCTCACGTGCACGCTGCCGTCGGGCCGCACGGCGAAGCCGATGGAGCGCCGGGCCCGGAACACGAGCGAGTAGGTGAGGGGCTGCTGGCGGTAAAGGATGGTTTCGCGGCGGGGCGCGGCGGCAAAAGAACGGGGCATACGGCGGCAAGTTCGGCAGTGGGGCCGGAATGCCTAACCGCGCCGCCGCCCAAAATAATTTCGCGGCAGAGCCCGCCCAATTGGCGCCAACCTGCTACCTTCCCGCCATGCAACACTGTTTACCTAGGTATCTTTCAATTTTAGTTTGCTGTTTGGGTTTCTCGGGACTGATGCCCGGGGCTTCGGTGTGGGCGCAAGGCAACGGGCCCGGGGTGCGCGGCGCCCGCGCGGCGGCCCTCGGCAACGCCTCGGTGGCCCTGCCCGGCGAGGTGTGGAGCATGGGCAACAACGTGGCCGGCCTGGGCGAAGTGCAGCAGCCCACCGTGGGCTTCTACGCCGAAAACCGGTACTTCAGCTCGGCCCTGAACGTGGGCGCCCTCACCGTGGCCCTGCCGCTGGGCCGGCCGCCAGGGCCGGCCGCCAGCGGCGACGCGGGCGCGGCGGCCCCAACCGCCCCGGCGGCCCGCGCCTGGGCGCGGCACGGCGTGGTGGCTTTCGAAGCCCAACGGTTCGGGGGGCAGCTCTACAACGAAACCCGCGTGGGCGCCGGCTACGGCTACCGCTTCGGCCAAATCAGCCTGGGCGGGCGCGTGGATGTGCTGCAGGTGACCATCGAGGGCCTGGGCAGCCGGCGCGTGCTGCTGGGCACGCTGGGCGGCCTAATCGAAATTGTGCCCCAGCGCCTCAGCTTCGGGGCCTCGCTCTACAACCTCAACCAGGCCAAGCTGGCCAGCTACCAGACCGAGCGGGTGCCCACCGTGCTGCGCGCCGGCCTGGCCTACCGCCCCGGCGCGCAGGTGCTGCTGCTGGTCGAAACCGAGAAGGACGTGGAGCGCGCCGCCAATTTCAAAGTGGGGCTGGAGTACCGGCCGATGCCGGTGCTGGCGGCGCGCATCGGCCTGGCCAGCCTCACCGAGCAAGCCAGCGCCGGCGTTGGCGTGCTGGCCGGGTCTTTCCAAATTGATTACGCGGCGGCGTTCCAACAGGCCCTGGGCTTTAGCCAGCACCTGAGCGTGAGCAAGACGCTGCGCTCAATGAAGAATGAGCAATGAAGAATGAGGAATTGGTTACTGAATATTTAGGGGTTGGAACGACTAGCGCAGTGGCGGAGGGAAGTGAAAACATCATTGTTTTTAAGTCTTTCGGCCTGGCTGTGCGCGTGGTGAAGCTCTGCCGTTTTTTGCGCGACACTCGACAGGAATATGTGCTCACCAAGCAACTATTGCGCAGCGGAACATCAATTGGGGCAAACGTGGAGGAAGCCATTGGCGGCATCTCCCGGGCCGACTTCTCGGCAAAAATCAGCATTGCCTACAAGGAAGCACGCGAAACCAGCTATTGGCTCAAGCTGCTGCGAGCCACGGACTATTTGACGGAAGACTCTTTCAAAAGCATGTTCGAAGACTGCGAAGAAGTCTGCCGCATCCTCCGCGCCATTTTGAACACGACAAGGACTAAATAAGAAACGGGGATTGAAGAATTGAAAATGATGAGACGTCTATTGTTTTTGGCTGCAGGTCGGCTGTTAAAACTTCTGTCAAACGACGCTCCTTCAAATGGCAAGAGGCGGCGCTTGTCGTTACTCTTTGCTATAATTCTTCATTCTTCATTCCTCATTCCTCATTCAACAAAAGCCCAGGATTACACCCGCCGCGCCCCCGACCTCGACCGGCTGACCCAGGAATTATTCGCCGAGATTCAATCGGAAGACGTGCCCTACGAGGACCTCTACGAAACCCTGCTGCAGTACTACCAGACGCCCCTCAACCTGAACACCGCCAGCCGCGAGGAGCTGCGGGCGCTGCTGCTGCTCAACGAAAACCAGATAAGTACCCTGCTCAAGCACCGCGAAGTGAACGGCGACCTGCTGAGCGTGTACGAGCTGCAAAGCGTGGAAGGCTACGACCTGCGCACCATCGCCCGCATCCTGCCGTTTGTGGGCGTGCAGGCCAGCAACGCCAACGCCGCCCGCGGCAGCCTGTGGCAGCGCATTGCCCGCGAGGACAACAACGCCCTGTACCTGCGCTACGAGCGGGTGCTGCAGCAGCGCCAGGGCTACACCGCGCCCACGCTCTACCAGGGCAACCTGACCACGCGCTACCTCGGCTCGCCCGACAAAATGGTGGTGCGCTACCGCGTGAGCCACACCAAGGACTTCGACCTGGGCTTTTCGGCTGAAAAAGACGCCGGCGAACCGCTGACCTGGAACCCCAAAAACGGCCAGTTTGGGGCCGACTACGTGTCGGCCCACCTGCTGCTGCAGGACCGGGGCAAGCTGAAAGCGTTGGCGCTGGGCGACTACCAGCTGCAGTTCGGGCAGGGCTTGCTGCTGTCGTCGGGCCTGGGCGTGGGCAAGGGAGCCGAAACCATTACCACGCTGCGGCGTTCTTCGGTGGGCGTGCGGGCGTACTCGTCGCTGCTCGAAAACTCGTTTTTTCGGGGCGGGGCGGCCACCTACCAGGTGGCGCCCACGGTGCAGGCCACGGCGTTTGTGTCGCACAAAAACGTGGACGCCAACCTGCAGCAAACGCTGGATTCGCTGGCCCAATACAACGAGTTTACCTCGGGCCTGCTCTACACCGGCTTCCACCGCACGGCCTCGGAAATAGCCAACCGCCACCAGCTGGCCGAAACCGTGGGGGGCGGCAACGTGGGCTACACCAGCCGCAACGGGGACCTTGCCATCGGGGCCACCGGCGTATTCACTCACTACGGCACGCCGCTGCTCAAGCGCAACGAAGTGTACAACCGCTACGAGTTTTCGGGCCGCGAAAACCTGGCCCTGGCCGTGAACTACAGCTACGTGTGGCGCAACCTGCTGCTCTTCGGCGAAACGGCCCGCAGCACCGGCGGGGGCCTGGGCACCGTGAACGGCCTGCTGGCCAGCCTCGGCGCCGACGTGGACGCGGCCCTGCTGGTGCGGCACTACGACCCAACCTTCCACACCCTCTACGGCAACGCTTTTAGCGAAAACACCCGCAACATCAACGAAACCGGCGTGTACTTTGGGCTGAAAGTGCGCCCCGTGGCCCGCTGGGAGGTATCGGCCTACTACGACCAGTTCCGCTTTCCGTGGTTGCGCTACCGGGCCAGCGCCCCCACCGACGGCCACGACGCCCTGGTGCGCGTGGCCTACTCGCCCACCAAAACCAGCCTGCTTTACGTGCAGCTGCGCCAGCGCCTCAAGCCCCGCGACCTGACCCCGACGGACGTCGTCCGCCCCGTGCCGCTGCCCGGCGAGCAGTTGCGCCAGAGCATTCTGGTGTATTACAACACCTTCGCCACTAATCAGTTAGAATTGCGCACCCGCCTGCAAGCCTCGCGCCTGCGCGATGACACCGGCCTGGCCTGGCGCAGCGGCTACGCGCTGGCCCAGGACCTGGGCTACCAGCTAACCAAGGCCCTGAAGCTCACCGCCCGCTACTCCATCTTCGACGCCGACGACTTCGACACCCGCCAGTACGTGTTCGAGCAGGACGTGCTGCTCGCCGTGTCGTTGCCCGCCCTCTACGGCCAGGGCACGCGCGTCTACGGCATCGCCGAGGTGCGCCTCAACCGCTCCCTTACCCTTTGGCTGCGCTACGCCGAAACCCGCTACCGCCACCAGAATGTGGTGGGCACGGGCCTGGAGGCCATCCAGGGCGACCTGCGCGGCGAAGTGAAAGCCCAGCTGCGGGTGAAGTTTTAGGGGGTAGCGGGCGGCTGTCATTGCGAGCGCAGCGAAGCAATCCGTCCTGTTCTCAGCGACCAACCTTTTGATGTGAAAAGCCCCGGCTCTGCGTGAAGACGGGGCTTTTTGCAGTCAATTGAAAAAGCGGGTCACATCGCGAGGCGTCACGCTGAGAACAGGACGGATTGCTTCGCTGCACTCGCAATGACAGGGGTGATTTAACTCTCCGTTTTCAGCAGCACAACCTGGGCCCTATCGGCGATGCTCACTTTGCGGCGAAAATCAACGTAGCCCGGGTAGGCCGTTTTCGGCAGCTGGCCGCGCTTTAGCTCCAGCCGGCGCACGTACTGCACGGTGCCGTCGGACAGGGCGGTGTACTGGCTGGCGTAGCTGCCGTAGGGCGTGCTGAACTGCACGGCCGAGGGTAAGTTTTCGGCGTGGAAGCCGGCGGGCAGGTGCAGGCGCACGGTATCGGCGTGCAGGCTGGCGCGGGGCAGCCACACGGCGGCCTGGCGCTCGCCCACCGGGGCCGGCAGCGCGGGCAAACGGCTGAGCAGGTTGGGGCACACGAATACGCGCTTGCCGCTGGGCGGGGCAAAGCCCGGCAGGGCCAGCCCCAGGGTTTCGACCACGCCGGGCAGCGGGCCGGCCGGCGCGGCGGCCAGGTTGAACTTGGTGAGCGTGAAGGTGGGCAGCCGGAGGTGGTCGACCACGTACTTCTTTTGCTCCGCCGGCCCCAGCTCGTGCAGCAGCTGGGCGTAATAGTCCTGCTCCTGGCCGGTGCGCAGGGTGCGGGCCGTGGCCGTGGCGCCGCCCACGGCGTCCAGATACAGGTCGAGGTGGCGCTCCTGGCGGTTTTGGGCCGCGCCGTAGCGGGGCGTGGCCACCAGCTGCCCGCCCTGGGGCGTGACGAGCAGCGCGTGGCGGTTGCCCGTGAAGCTGCCCATGTAGCCGAAGGCGTTGGTCTGGCTGGTGCATTCCAGCCACAGCGTGTCGGGCCGGCCGCCGGTGGCCAGCGGCACGCACACAATGGCGTGGTTGAACTGGTTGCTGGGAAAGTCGGCGTGCAGGTCGGCCTCGTCGGTGCCGGCGCCCACCAGGGCCACGTAGGCGGGCACCCCGGCGGCGGCCAGCAGGGCGGTGGTGTAGTTGCTCAGGGCCTTGCAGTCGCCGTAGCCGTTGGCGGCCACCGAGCTGGCCGGGAAGGTCTGCCAGCCGCCCAGGCCCAGCTGCACCGAAATGTAGCGGGTGCTGCCCTGCAGCAGCTCGTACACCCGCCGGGTGCGGGTGCGGGCGTCGGGCGCGTCCTTCACCAGCGCGGCCACCTTGGCCAGCGTGGCGGGCGGCAGCTGGTCGCGGCCGGCGTTCAGGTCGTAGCTCCACTGCCCAAAGCCCTGCCAAGTGCTGGCCGTGCCCTTGTGGCCCTGCACCTCAAACGCGCCGGGGGCCAAGGCCACGCCCGGCGCGGTGTCGGCCAGGGGCGGGGCCGCTTCTTCGTCGTCGAGGGCGGGGCGGTCGGTGAGGCGCCACTCGTAGGTCTCCTGGCCGCCGGCGCTGGCGCGGGCCACGGCGGTGCCGGCGGGCAGCGCGTGCTCCTGGTAGCGCAGGGGCAGGGCCGCGGGCGTGAGCACGCGCAGCGCAGCGCTTTCCACGGCCAGGCCTTCCTCGTGCTGAGGCTGCCAGCTGGGGTAAAACAGCGTGTTGTCGGACACCGTTTCGTAGTCGAATTCCACCGTGTAGGGCACCTGCGGCTGCCGCAAATCGGCGTAGCGCACCCGCACGTCGGTCATGAAGCTGCCGCCCGCGAAGCCCATGCCTTGGTCGTGGATTTCGGACGCGCGCAACTGGTGCAGCAGGTAGCCGTCGGCGTCGTACACGGCGCCGCGCAGGTAGCCCAGGGCGTTGAGGGCGTCGTAGCCCACGGCGTGGCGGCCGAAGTCGTCGCCGGCGGCGTCGAGCACCGTCACCACGCGGTGCACGGTGTGCACCAGCCGCCCGGCCGATTTCACGGTCACCACTTCGTCATCGGCCCGCAGCACGGCGTGGGCGCCCTCGCGCAGCGCCGCCGGAATGGCCGCCACCGGGTACTTGGGGGCCGGGCCGGCGGGGTGCGGCGCGGCCGGCCCGCGCAGGGGCAACGTCAATAGCAGCGATAGAAATACGTTCACGGGGTTCAGGAATGAGTAGGACCGCAGCGCCGGAGCCTGAGTGGGCTAGGCTTTCTTCTTGATGACCAGCTTTTCGGCCTGCTTTTCCAGCATCAGCCGGTAGAATTCCCGTAGCTGCACGTACTCCTCGGCCGCGTACACGGGCTTGCGCAGGCTCAGGCGGCTGGTGATTTGCACGCTGCCGGTGCCGGGGGTGGCGGCCACGTTGTACAGGAACCGGCCGCCGCCGTTGGGCAGGTCCACCACGGCGGGCTTGGGCATTTCGGTCAGCTCGTAGCCGGCCGGGAGGGTCAGCGTCACCATCGTTGTTTCGTCCTGGGCGGCACCAAAGTCCACGGGGAAGGTGCGGTCGTCGTGCCGGAAGGGGTTCTGGTCGGTGTTCACTTCGCGCAGCGGGCTCAGGTAAATGGTGCCCACCGGGCTGGCCCCGTCGGCGGCCTGGGTGAATTCGTAGTCCAGGGCCAGGGGCTTGGCCACGTTTTCGCGGTCGCCCACCGCCAGCTTCGACAGTGCCCAGCCGCTGTGTTCGCGGGCTAGGTCGGCGAAGTACTTCTTCTCGCCCAGGCGGGCCAGCTCGTCGCGGGCATCGGCGCCGGCGTAGCCGCCGTGCTCGTCGTGCACCTTGCCGCTCAGGCCGCCCTGGGCGTCCAGCGTCAGTTGAATTTGCCGGTAGCGCACGTGGCGCAGGGCGGGCGAAAGGTCCACCCAGCGCGATTCGGCCGGGTTCTTCATCACCAGCCGGCCCGAGCGGTTGAGGCAGCGCTCGGGGAGCACGCCGCAGGGCAGCAGCGGCTCGGTGGCGTCGACGAGCAGGTCGTGGCCGTCGGGCAGCGGCACCAACGCCACCACGTAGTTGAAGCGGTCGAGCATGGCCAGCGACTCGTTTACCTGGCCGTGGTTGCGGGTGGAGAGCAGGACGGGGTGGGCGGGCAGACCGGCGTCGCGCAGGGCGGCGATGAGGAGCAGGTTCACGTCGGCGGCCGAGCCGCGGTGGGCGTCGAAGGCGCGGCGCAGCGAGCCGTCGGTGGCGTAGC
>Ga0123336_10000843_pt1 | contig 29689 bp, 23 predicted proteins | sample SSSSmetaG_FD_96466 | JGI IMG/M metagenome (GOLD analysis project Ga0123336, IMG submission 96466) | Glacier valley bacterial and archeal communities from Borup Fiord, Nunavut, Canada, to study Microbial Dark Matter (Phase II) - ​SSSS metaG | ecosystem: Environmental > Aquatic > Freshwater > Ice...
CGGCGACACCAAGACCGGCCTCACCTTCTACGCCAAGGGCGACATCACCCTCGTCGACGAGTTCGCCCCCCACATCTGGTCCGGCCCGCAGGCCGTCCAGAACTGGGCCGCCGACTACGACAAGCACGCCACCGCCACCGGAGTCACTGAAGGCAAAGTCACCTATGGCAAAACCACCCGCACCGAAATCACAGGCGACCTCGCCTACGTCGTCATCCTCACCGTCTACCTCTACAAAGAAAAAGGCAAACCCCTCCAGGAAAAAGGCCAGATCACCGCAGTCCTCCACCGCGAACAAAACACCTGGAAGATCCGCAGCTGGACCTGGGCCGGCGTCAAACCCCACCCCGCTAAATAAAAGGCCAGTCGCCACGTCCGATTTCGCCGCGATAAAAGCTGGGTGCCCCATGTCTCGCTTCTGAGACATGGGCTGATCCGACACAATTCTCGACCACACACACCCACCGTCTCCCAACACCAAGTGTCCACGAATATCCAACAAGCCACCACAAAATGCACCCCAAAAACACCCTCCCATAACCCCCAAGGTTCTTTTCGCCACTCCCCGCCCCACTGCACAGCCCAATGCCCGACACTAGAGCAGTGAAGAAGAAACTACGCATCGGCATTCTCTTCGGCGGTCGCTCCGGCGAGCACGAAGTCTCCCTCCTCTCCGCCGCCGCCATCCTCAAGGCCATCGACCGCAAGAAGTACGACGTCGTCCCCATCGGCATCGACAAACAGGGCCACTGGCTCGCCGCCGAGGCCGCCCAGCACCTCCTCTCCGGCGTCTCCCAGCCCCTCCAGCTCAGCGCCGGCGCCGACCTCGTCGCTGATTCCAAATCACTTACGTCCAGCCTCGACGTCATCTTCCCCGTCCTCCACGGAACCTTCGGCGAAGACGGAACCATCCAGGGCCTCCTCGAACTCGCCGACCTCGCCTACGTCGGCTCCGGCGTTCTCGGCTCCGCCACCGGCATGGACAAGGTCGCCATGAAGCACCTCTTCGCCGCCGCCCACCTCCCCCAGACCCCCTTCCTCCCCCTCACCCGCAACCAGTGGCGCACCGACCCCAAACGCTCCATCCGCCTCATAGAAAAGACCTTAGCTTACCCTCTCTTCGTCAAACCCGCCAACCTCGGCTCCAGCGTAGGCATCTCCAAAGTCAAATCCCGCGAGACATTGTCAGCCGCCATCAACTTGGCGGCAGACTATGACCGCAAACTCATCATCGAGCAAGGCGTAGGCGGCCCCGGCGTCAAACCCCGCGAGCTCGAAGTCGCCGTCCTCGGCAACGACACCCCCGAAGCCTCCGTCGTCGGTGAAATCGTCCCCGACCGCGAGTTCTACGACTACGACTCCAAGTACTCCTCTACCAGCACTTCCGACCCCGTCATCCCAGCCAAACTCACCGCCGCTGAATCCAGACAGATCCGCGCCATGGCCATTGCCGCCTTCCGCGCCCTCGACTGCGCCGGCCTCGCCCGCGTCGACTTCCTCATGGAACCGGCCGCCAAAGGCAAAAAATCCGTCATCTACCTCAATGAAATCAACACCATGCCCGGCTTCACCAGCATCTCCATGTACCCCAAACTCTGGGGCGCCACCGGCATCCCCTACAAATCCCTCATCGACCGCCTCATCCAGCTAGCCCTCGATCGCCACCACGAAAGACAGCAGACCCACTTCACCCGCGTCTAAACTCAAAGCAGCAAAACCTTTAGGAGCGCTATGCAGACACTCGCCACGCAGACCGTCGCATCCACCCGCTCCAGCCGCACCATCGCGATCTCCGCCGCCACCCACCTCCTCGTCATCGCCGCCCTCCTGCACCACACCACATTTCACGCCGCCCCCATCTTCCTCCCCGGCACCGACCACGGCCACAACCTCGTCATCACCTACCTCCCCGGCAGCGCGCCTACTCCATCACCCGCCACCAGCCCCAAAGCCGACCCCAAGATAGCCGACCTCCAGGCCATAACCCCAACCCTGCCAACGCGCACCACCAAATCCATCACCTCTCCCAACCCCTCCGCCCCCGCCTCGGACCACCCCGACTCCACCGCCGGCACCGACTCCCTCGGCTCCGGGGACATCAACATCGCCATCCTCAGCTTCCACCCCATCCCCAAACCTGACCTCTCCACTCTCCCCCACGGCACCCGCGGCGACGTCATCCTCGACGTCACCATCGACACCGAAGGCAAAATCTCCGACCTCAAAATGACCGTAGGCCTCGGCCACGGTATCGACGAAGCTGTCATCGCCATCGTCCAGCGATGGATCTTCCACCCCGCCACCCAGAACGGAAAACCCGTCACCAGCGGCCAGGAACTCCACTTCCACTACGAACGCGCCTAAATGTTTGAAACTAAAGCACCCGGCTGTACCGGTATCCCTCCGCCGTCATCGCCGCCAGCAGCTCTTCCACCTGCTCCCGCCCGCGTGTCTCCAGCGTAATGTCGATCGTCGTATCCCCCAGGTTCACCCCGTAATACGCCCGGTTATACAGCGTATCCACAATGTTCGCGCGCGACTTCGCCAGCAGCATCGTCAGCTCCGCCAGCGCACCCGGCTTATCCAGCAGATGAATCCTCAGCCGAATCAACCGTCCATCTTGCACCAGTCCGCGCTCGATAATCCGCGCCAGCAGTGTCACATCGATGTTGCCGCCGCACACCAGCACCGCCGTATGCGCGCCAGCCGGCAGCGAAGTCTTCTTCTGCAGCAGAGCCGCCAGCGCCGTAGCACCCGCACCCTCCGCCAGCGTCTTCTCGCGTTCCAGCAGCACCAGAATCGCGGAAGCGATCTCATCCTCATCCACCGTCACGATCTCATCGACATACCGCTCTACCACCGGATACGTCACATCCCCCGCCCGCCGCACCGCGATACCATCCGCAATCGTCGTCGAGGGCTCCACCGTCACCGGATGATGTTCCCGCACCGCCGCCTGCATCGACGCCAGCCGCGAAGTCTGCACCCCAATCACCTTGATCCTCGGGTTCGACTCCTTGATCGCGCACGCAATCCCCCCAATCAGCCCACCCCCACCAATCGGCACAATCACCGCATCCAGCTCCGGAACCTGCTCCAGCAGCTCCAGCCCAATCGTCCCTTGCCCGGCCATCACCACCGCATCGTCAAACGGATGGATAAACGTCATCCCCTCCGCCTCGCACAGCCGCGTCGCCTCCACGCACGCCTCATCGTAATTCGCGCCATGCAGCACCACCTCCGCGCCAAACCCTCGCGTCGCCGTCACCTTTACCAGCGGAGTCGCCAGTGGCATCACAATCAGAGCGCGAATCCCACGCTTCGTCGCGTGATACGCCACACCCTGCGCATGGTTTCCCGCACTCGCCGCCACCACACCCTTCGCAGCCTGCTCCGGCGTCAGCATCGCAATCCGATTCAACGCGCCGCGTTCTTTAAAGCTGCCCGTCATCTGCAGGTTCTCCAGCTTCAGATACACCTGCTGCCCCGTCAGGTTCGACAGCATCTCCGACCGCGGACACGGCGAAAGATAGATCGACCCACGCAACCGCTCCCGCGCCGCCACCACATCCGCGAGCCCAATCGGCAACTCAACCTTCTCCAACTCAAGTGTCGTCATAGTCATCTTCAATGTTAGCGGAACCCGCTCCGCTCCTTGCTTACACTGCCTCGCCTTGCCTTGCCTTGCCTTGCCTTTCCTTGCCTTGCCTTGCCTTGCCTTGCCTTGCCTTGCCTTGCCTTGCCTTTAAATCCGATTTGGCCTTCGTTCTTATCCGTGTACATCCGCGAAAATCCGTGGTCGCGCCCTACCCACGCCGCTTCCGAAACTTATTCGCCAGCGCAAACTCATCCCGCAACTCTGGCGTCCGCAGATTCTCCCGAATATGCGCCAGCCTCTGCTCCAGTGCCAGCAGCGTATCCGCCACCTGCTTCGTATTCGTCATCGCCACATCGCGCCACATGCTATACGGGCTCGCACCCAGCCGCGTCGTCTCGCGCAGCGCACGCCCGCCAATCGCCGCGATATCCGCATCATCGCCAAACTCATCCTCCAACAGCGCCGCCAGTGCGGTCGAAAGCATCTGCGGCAGATGACTCACCCACGCGCACAGTTCGTCATGCCGCTCCGCATCCATATCCAGCATCCTGCACCCAAACTTCGCCACCCACCCGCGCCATTCTGTTTCGAGCGCCGCGTCCTCGGCAAGCGGAGTAAACAACCACATCGCGCCATCAAATATCTTCGCCTCCGCCAGCGCAGCCCCGCCACTCTCCTTTCCCGCCATCGGATGCCCCGGCAGAAACCGCGCCCCCTCGCCGTCAAACAGCCGCTCCGCCAGCTCCGCAATCTCTAGCTTCGTACTCCCCACGTCTGTAATCAACTGCCCCACTCTGCACACCGGAGCCAGCTTCCCCATCCAGTCTTTGATCGCCAGCACCGGTACCGCCAGCACCACCACATCCGCGGCCGCCGCCATCTCCAGCGCAGCATTTGGCGATGCAGCGACCTCATCCACCGCACCCAACAGCAGTGCCGCAGACAACTCGGCTGGACTCGCGTCCCAACCCACGATCCGGCCTTCGTACCCAGCAGCCCGCAGAGCCAGCCCAACCGAAGCGCCGATCAACCCCGTCCCGATGATCGCAATCCGCTCCATCACGTCGCACTCCACAACTAAAAACTAGCAACTAGCAACTGTCTTATGCCACGGTTCTCCCCACCACCGGCGCCAACAACCGCAACTGCGCCATCAGCTTCTCCAACTGCTCCGGATAAAGACTCTGCGCACCATCGCTCATCGCCTTGTTCGGATCGGGATGCATCTCCATCAGCAACCCGTCCGCACCCGCCGCCACACTCGCCAACGCCATCGGCGGGACCAAATCACGAATCCCAACGCCATGCGACGGATCGCCCATCACCGGCAGGTGCGTCAGCTTCTTCAGCACCGGAATCGCCGAAATATCCATCGTGTTCCGCGTATACGTCTCGTACGTCCGAATCCCGCGCTCGCACAGAATCAGGTCGTAGTTGCCACCCGAGAGAATGTACTCCGCGCTCAACAGCACCTCTTCAATCGTCGCCGAAATACCACGCTTCATCAGCACCGGCTTCCGCACATGGCCTAGCTCACGCAGCAGGTTGAAGTTCTGCATATTCCGCGCACCCACTTGGAAGCAGTCGATATACGGCAGCATCAGCTCAATCTGCGAGATCTCCATCACTTCGGTAATCACCAGCAGCCCGGTCTCATTCGAAACCTCGCGCAGCAGCTTCAGCCCCTCCAGCCCCATACCCTGGAAGCTGTACGGCGAACTGCGCGGCTTGAACGCACCACCGCGCAGAAACTGCGCCCCGGCAGCCTTCACCTGCTTCGCGCTCAGCAGAATCTGCTCCTTCGACTCCACCGAGCACGGCCCGGCCATAATCACCACCTGGTTGCCCCCCACCACCACGCCATTCGGAAACGTGATCGTCGTCCCCTCCGGCCGGAAGCTTTTCCCCGCCAGCTTGTACGGCGAAGAGATGCGATACGCTTCATGCACCCCGCCCAGTACCTTGAACTCCGCCACGTCGAAGTGCTCCGGCGTGCCAACGCCCGCCAGAATCGTCTGCGCCGCGCCCGTCGTCCGGTGGACGTTGAACCCGAGCTCAACCATCCGCTCGATTACCTGCTGAATATGCTCTTCTGTTGCCTGATCCTGCATCGCTACGATCATCGTCTCAATCCACTCTCTCTATTAGTAACTAAATCTGCTACAAACTCGTCCTTGCCCTAACCTTCACCGTCCCTAGCTGCCTTAGCTGGTCCAAGTTGCCCTCACCTGTCCTGCCGCTGCAGCGTTCGCATCACGTCGATAATGCGTTCGTACACATGCAGCAACTCCGCATCTGCCAGCGGTCCCGGATTCGCAGCGCGAATCTGGTCAAACACCTGCTGCTCACGTCGTGGTTCATACACAGGCAGTGCAGCAGTCTTCTTAATCTCGCCAATCGCCTGTGCCGCCTCGGCCCGCTTGCTGATAAGCCGCACAATCTCCACGTCCAGCTCATCAATCTTCTTGCGCCAGTCAGAGATCTCCATCTACTCGCCTCACTCTTGGGATGCTCCCCATGATAAACGTCGCCCTCTGCCGCCTCGTCGAAATTGTCATCCTTCGCGCAGCGGAGAACCTGCTTGTCGCTTTTGCCGTTGCCCTCCGCGATGAGCACCATCATGCCCGTAACCCCGCAATAAACCTCCCCACAGCCGCCGCAGCCGCCGCAGGCTCAGTCTTCTCAATCAGCGCCACCAGCGCGCTCCCAATCACCGCGGCATCGGCAAACTCACCCACAGCCTTCACGTGCGCGGCATTCGAAATCCCAAACCCCACCGCCACCGGCAGCGTCGTAAACTTTTTAATCCGCGCCACCAGCCCCGGAGCATCGCTCGCCACCGTATCCTGCGTCCCTGTAATCCCCACCCGCGAGATCGCATACACAAACCCCTTCGAGTTTTCCGCAATCGCTTTCAGCCTCACATCCGGGCTCGTCGGCGCCGCCAGAAACACCGGCGCCAATCCGTTCGCGCCCATCGCCTCCAGGTACTCACCCGCCTCTTCCACGATCATGTCCGTCAGCAGCACGCCATCCGCGCCTGCCTCCTTCGCCTTCGCGCAGAACGTCTTCATCCCCATCCGCACAACCGGGTTCAGATAGCTGAACAACACAATCCCGCACTCTGGCCGCGCCGCCCGCAACTCCTTTGCCAGCCCCAGCACCTGCGTCAGAGTCGTCCCCTTCGCCACCGCCCGCTCACTCGCCCGCTGAATCACCGGTCCATCCGCCAGCGGATCGCTGAATGGCACACCCAGCTCAATCACATCCGCTCCGTTATCAATCGCCGCCAAAGCAATATCCCTTGTAGTCGCTAGGTCCGGATCACCCGCAGTCAAAAAAGCAACAATCCCCGGCTTCGTCCTAAACTCAATTGCCACAAAATCCCCCGTCTTTGTCTTCAATCCGTTCTTGTCTCTGATCCGTGCTCATCCGCGTAAATCCGTGGTCGCGTCTTAGGCCCCACGGAGATCAAGCTCCTTCGCCAGTATCCCCATATCCTTATCCCCGCGCCCCGACAGATTCACCATCAGCACATCGGTCTTCGCCATCATCTTCGCCAGCCGCATCGCCTCGGCCACGGCATGGGCAGTCTCCAGCGCCGGCACAATCCCTTCGGTCCGCGACAGCGCCACCGTAGCCTTCAGAGCCTCTTCATCCGAGCACGCCACATACGTCGCCCGTCCCGAGTCGTGCAGCATCGCATGCTCCGGCCCCACGCTCGCATAGTCCAGCCCCGCACTCACCGAGTGCGTCCCCGACACCTGCCCCGCGTCATCTTGTAACACATACGAGTACGTACCCTGCAGCACCCCGGGAACGCCGCCGCCCTTGGTCTGGAACCGCGCCGCATGCTGCCCCAGCGCCGTCCCGCGTCCACCCGCCTCCACGCCAATCAACTGCACCTGCGCATCCGGCAGGAACTCGTAGAAGGCTCCAATCGCATTCGAGCCGCCACCCACACAAGCCACGACCGCCGTCGGCAGCTTGCCCTCCGCCTCCAGCATCTGCGGCCGCGCCTCCTTCGAGATCACACGATGGAAATCCCGCACCATCGTCGGGTAAGGATGCGCTCCCAGCGCACTCCCCAGGATGTAGTACGTCGTCCGCACATTCGTCACCCAGTCGCGCATCGCATCATTGATCGCGTCCTTCAGCGTCGCGCTTCCACTCGAAACCGCGCGCACCTCCGCCCCCAGCAGCCGCATCCGGTAGACGTTCAACTCCTGCCGCCGCATATCTTCTTCACCCATGTAGATCACGCACTCCAGCCCGAACAGCGCACACACCGTAGCCGTCGCCACCCCATGCTGCCCCGCGCCCGTCTCCGCGATAATCCTCTGCTTGCCCATCCGCCGCGCCAGCATTGCCTGCCCCAGCGCGTTGTTGATCTTATGCGCGCCCGTATGCAGCAGGTCCTCACGCTTCAGATAAATCTTCGCCCCGCCGCAGTTCTCCGTCAGCCGCTTCGCAAAGTACAGGGGAGTCGGACGCCCGCAGTAGTGATGCAGCAACCCATTCAGCTCCGCATGAAACGCCGGATCATCCTGCGCCACCGCATACGCAGCCTCCAACTCTTCCAGCGCCGCCATCAGCGTCTCCGGAACATAACGCCCCCCATAAACCCCAAACCGCCCAGCCCCCGCCAACTTTACCGGCCCCGCCGGATTCACTATCGCACTAGCACTCATACATCCTCCAGGTTCGCTTTACTCACAACTCAAAACTCACAACTGCAATAAAAAAGCCGCGACTCATAAAGTCGCGGCTCGTGTGGATGTCGAATCGTCTGAAATCGTACAGCTCAATCTCTCAGATGAACCTACTCCGCCGATGCCGCCACTGTGCGCCAGTAGCGGAACGTAAACCAGAATCGGCTGGAAGTAATAATCATCTTGCCTTTTACCTTACATCCTGTCCCGCGCCGCTGCAACCCATCGCCCGCAGAGTTGCCTCAAAATATTCTTTTTCTTCACGCCATCAACCCATCCGCGCAACCTTCTTTGCCATCCAATACCCAGGAAGTATCCAAGGAGAACCCGCATGAAACTCCACCGCACCGCAGCATCCATTGCCCTCGCCGGATTGCTCTCTCTCACGACAGTGTCTTTTGCCCAGCAATACGAGACCAAACAGCAACGCCATGACCGCGCCAAGGCTGAGCAGACCGCCAAAGACCACCAGAACCACACCGGAGCCAAGATTGTCGGAGGCTCAGCCGCTGGCGGAGCAGTAGTAGGAGCCCTTGCCGGAGGCGGCAAAGGCGCCCTCATCGGCGGAGCCCTCGGAGCTGGTGGCGGTGCCATCGCCAACAAGATCCGCAAGGATAAGGCCGTCAAGAAGCGTGAAAACCGCGAAAACCCCCGCTAACTTGCATCAATCCCGAACTCATAGGCGCATGGGCAACCCATGCGCCTTTTCACGTGCCCCGTGTAATCTATCTCGCAGGTAAAAAACCACTTTCACCGCAAGCGAACACGAAGGGCCGCCACCATGAACCGTCTTACCCGCCGCAGATTCCTCAGCACTACCTCCACCCTCCTCGGCACCTTCCCCCTCGCCAAAAATCTCGCCCTCGCGCAGCCCACCCCCGCCTCCCAGCCCGCCTCAAAGCCCGACCACACCCTCTACTACACCTCCCCCGCCACCCAGTGGGTCGACGCCCTCCCCATCGGCAACGGACGCCTGGGAGCCATGGTCTACGGAGGAGGCCCAATTGCAGAAAAAGCCGCCTCTTCAACCAGTGAACTCCTCCAGCTTAACGAGCACACCTTCTGGTCCGGCCAGCCCCGCGACGGCAACAACCCCGACGCCCCCAACCATCTCGCCGCCATCCGCGAAGCCATCCTTCAGCACCAGGACTACCACCTCGCCGACCAGCTCTGCCACAAGATGCAGGGCCTCTTCGCCGAGGCCTACCAGCCCCTCGGCAGCCTCTCCGTAAAGCTCACCCACACCGGTATCTCCTCCGACTACCGCCGCACCCTCCACCTCGACACCGCCACCCACATCACCACCTACACGGTCGATGGCGCCGAAATCCAGCGCGAAGCCTTCGTCTCCGCCCCCCACCACGTCATCATCCTGCGCATCACCTCGTCCGCTCCGCGCACCCTCAACGCCACCATCGCCCTCAGCGGCGAACTCATGCACTCCGTCACCGCCCCCTCCCCCAACCGCCTCCTCCTCACCACCAAGGCCGCCGCCCACATCGCCGGAGCCGGCCACCCCGGCAGCGAAAAGCCCATCATCCTCTCCGACGAGCTCGGCAACGGCATGTACGGCGTCACCGCCCTCCACCTCCAGCTCGAAGGCGGCACCTCCACCATCGCCCCAGACGGCAAATCCCTCACCGTCACCAACGCTACCGCCTTCACCCTCCGCCTCACCGCCGCCACCGGCTACCGCGGCTTCCAGCGCAAACCCGACACTCCCGCCACCGAAGTCGCCGCCGCCGCCACCCGCCTCCTCGACCCCGTCGTTGCAATCCCCTTCTTCACCCTCCGCGCTACCCACATCGCCGACCACCAGCGCCTTTACCGCCGCGCAGCCCTCTCCCTCCCCACCACCGACGTCACCACCGCCGCCCTACCCACCGACCGCCGCCTCGCCGCCTTCGCCACCATCCTCGACCCCGCGCTCCTCGCCCTCTACTTCCACTACGGCCGCTACCTCCTCATCGCCAGCTCCCGTCCCGGCGGCCAGCCCGCCAATCTGCAGGGAATCTGGAACGCCAAGACCCAGCCACCCTGGTCTTCCAACTACACCGCCAACATCAACATTCAGATGAACTACTGGCCCGCCGAAACCTGCAATCTCTCCGAGTGCACCGCACCCCTCTTCGACTTCATCACCGACCTCAGCAAAACCGGCACCATCGCCGCCAAAGAAACCTACAACCTCCCCGGCTGGTGCTCCCACCACAACATTGACCTCTGGCGCGCCGCCAACCCCGTCGGCCAGGGCGTAGGCCAGCCCACCTGGGCCAACTGGGGTATGTCAGCCGCCTGGCTCTGCCAGCACCTCTACCAGCACTTCCTCTTCACCCGCGACCTCAACTTCCTCAGCATCCGCGCCTACCCCCTCCTGCGCAGCGCCGCCGAGTTCTGCCTCGCCTGGCTCATCGAAGACGGCGTCGGCCATCTCACCACCTGCCCCTCCTTCTCCACCGAAAACGACTTCCTCGCCCCCGACGGCAAAAAGGCCATGGCCTCCCACGGCTGCACCATGGACCTCGCCCTCATCCGCGAGCTCTTCAGCAACACTATCGCCGCCTCTACCCAGCTCCACCTCACCACCGAATCCGACTTCAACGCCAAACTGGAAGCCGCCGCCAAACGCCTCATCCCCTACCAGGTCGGCAAACACGGCCAGCTCCAGGAGTGGTCCGTCGACTTCGACGAATCCACCCCCGGCCAGCGCCACATGTCCCACATGTACCCCCTCTACCCCGGCAACCAGATCACCCCCCGCACCACGCCAGAACTCGCCCAGGCCGCCCGCGTCTCGCTCGAACGCCGTCTCGCCGCCGGAGGTGCCTACACCGGCTGGAGCCGCGCCTGGGCCATCGATTTCTGGGCCCGCCTCCACGACGGCGACAAGGCCTGGGAATCCCTCTCCATGCTCATGCTCCACAGCACCAACCTCAACCTCTTCGACACCCACCCCGCCAACCCGTCCCCCATCTTCCAGATCGACGGAAACTTCGGCACCATCGCCGCCATCGCCGAAATGCTCCTCCAATCCCACGAAGGCACGCTCGACGCCCCCCACCTCGACCTACTCCCCGCCCTCCCAGCCGCATGGCCCAACGGCGCAATCAAAGGTCTCCGCGCCCGCGGCAGCATCGAGGTAGACCTCCAATGGTCCAACGCCAGGCTCACCACCGCCACCCTCCGCCCCACCCACTCCGGCCCCATATACCTCCGCACCCCCAACAACCAGAAATTTACCTCCAAATCCCTCACCCCCAAGCCCCAACCCGACGGCACCCAACGCCTCACCCTCGAAGCCAATAAAACCTACCGCCTCACCTTCGCCTAACCCCAACACAACCCGTCCCCACCCAAGCCAAACCACCGTCATTCTGAGCGAAGCGAATAGCTGCTAAGAAAATCCATGGAGCGTATCGGCTCATACTGCGGTAACCGTCCGAACCCCCGCATTTCGCTTTTGCCGTTGCTGTTGCCTTTGTCTGCCCTCCATCACCCATCACAAAAACTGTCATCCTGAGCGAAGCAGCCCACGCACTTTGCGGGCTGCGCAGTCGAAGGACCTGCGGTTGCACTTGCCGTTGCCTGTTCCACCCACCTTTACCCTTCCGATACCCACACCCGCCCACACCCACCCACACCCTCCCCCCGCGATACCCTCGTCTCACCATGAGAATCCTCGCTCTCCTCCTCGCTCTCTTCACCACCGCCGCCCACGCCGCCATTCCCGCCGACTGGACCATCCCCCTCGCCCCCTTCAAAATCTCCGGCAACCTCTACTACGTCGGCTCCCGCGACCTCGCCGCCTATCTCATCACCACACCCAAGGGCAACATCCTCATCAACGCCAACCTCGACTCCTCCCCCGCCCTCATCCGCAAGAGCGTCGAAACCCTCGGCTTCCGCTGGGCCGACACCAAAATCCTCCTCAGCAGCCAGGCCCACTACGACCACGCCGCCGGAGCCGCCCAGATCATCCGCGAAACCAACGCCCGGCACATGGTCATGGACGGCGACGTCGCCGTCATGCGCGATGGCGGAGTCTCCGACTTCGACCAGTCCCTCCCCCACTTCCTACCCGCCCGCGTCGACCGCATCCTCCACGACCACGACACGGTCACCCTCGGCACCACCACCATCACCGCCCGCAAAACCCCCGGCCACACCCCCGGCTGCACCTCATGGACTCTCAAGACTCACGAAGGCTCCAAGACCCTCAACGTCGTCATCGTAGGCGGCTGGGCCCTCAACCCCGGCAACCTCCTCGTCCCCAGCAAAGGCAAACCCGCCGCCTACCCCGGCATCGCCGCCGATTTCGAACATACTTTCGCGACCCTCAAGGCCCTCCCCTGCGACATCTTCCTCGGAGCCCACGGCCTCTACTTCAACATGCGCGCCAAACTGGACCGCCTCCCCAAAGAAGGCCCTGCCGTCTGGATCGACCCCGCCGGCTACCACGCCGCCATCCTCGAAAAAGAAGCCAGCATCCAAAAGCTCCTGACCGCACAACAAGCCACGCGGTAACCACGGAACGACTCTCCTCCTGAGGCGACCTTGAAGAAGAAAGTTATCATGTTCGCCGCACTTCCCGTTGTCGCAGCCCTTGGAACTGCGGGATACGCTTTGTTCTCCTCTGCGCCAAACACACAATATGCCGCAGCCCCAATCGTCAACGCTTACCGGAACGCACCATCCGCGATGCCGCCAACGTCAATCGCCGAGTTCCCGCCTTTCACGATGCATCCCGGAACGCAGGACGCCGACGGCGAGCCAACAAGACACGCAAGGCTATGCCTCATTCAAAGCACCCAATGCTTCACTCTGTCCGCAAATAAAGAGGAATCGAAACTGCAGTTCTTCTTTGGACTGGACCCGAAGGCAGAACGACTGCCCGTAACATCGGGAGGCTCATTGATTTTCTTTTCCGGCACCTTCTCCGGCGGAGGAAGCGGCACCTCCGACAACCTGACCTTGCTCCAATATGGCCCGGATGGCGCAATTACTGACCTTCTGCCAGAAGTCCGACTCAGCAATCAAAGCGAACGCCGCTTCTGAAATCTCCAACAAGTGTCCAAGATGCCTATCCTCGTCACAGCAGACTTCAACTGGGCCGAAGGCGAGACACACTTCGCCGATCACTTCTACACCCTCTCTGCATACGTGTTTGATACGAAGACAAACAGATATGCCCGCCAGCTAAAGTACATCACCTCGAAAAACTACCCAGGTATCGATCAAGCCGACACCATCAAAGTTCTGCAACCAGAGCGCGACACCATCACCCAAAAGCTCACATCGCAACTAACAACTAACAACTAACAACTAACAACTAACAACTAACAACTAACAACTAACAACTAACAACTCACAACTCACAACTCACAACTGCCTTTATATCTTCTGTACCCGCTGCACATCCCTCACCCCCGGAACCTTGCGCAGATTCAGCACCATCTTGTTCAGGTGCCGCACGTCCACCGTTTCGATCACGAAGTCCACCTGCGCATATCCATCCTCCAGCGCCTTCGAGTCCATGCTCCGGATGTTCGTGCCATCGTCCGAAATAATCGCCGTAAACTCCTTCAGCATCCCGGCCCGGTCGTCGCACACCACCGTCAACTTTACCGGATACGTCTGCTGCTTCACCTTCCCCGGCTCCGTCGCCAGCGGCGACCAGTCCACCTGGATTCGCCGGTCCGACTCATACAGCAGATTCTGCACATTCGGGCAGCTCCTCGCATGGACCGCCACACCCTTGCCCCGCGTCACGTACCCCACAATCTCTTCGCCGCGAATCGGGTTACAACAGCGCGCCCGGTATACCAGCAGATCGTCCTGCCCCTCCACCTGCAGCGAGTCCGAGCCCTTCCCAAAGAAGACCCGCTTCACCGCCTCCGACATCTGCCCCACGGTATTGCCGATAGTTCCCGGCTCCACTGCCGCAGGCTCCGCCGCCATCGTCGAACCCGGCTCCAACTTGTTCAGTACCTGCCGCGCGGAGTACTTCCCAAACCCCACCCCCGCCAGCAGCTCCGCCTCCGTCCCCAGCCCGTACCCCCCCGCCACCCGGTCGAAGTCCTTCTCCGCAAACTTGTTCATCGCGCGCTTGTACTTGCGCGCCTCGCGATCCAGCAGCTTCTTGCCAATCTCAATCGCCCGCTCGCGCTGATGCTCGTTGATCCAGTGCTTAATCTTGTTCCGCGCCCGCGAGCTCTTCGTAAAGCTCAGCCAGTCCCGGCTCGGCGCATGGCCCGTCTGCGTCGAAATCTCGACGATGTCGCCATTCCGCAGCTTCGTCCGCAGCGGCACGATGCGCCCATTCACCTTGGCGCCAATCGTCGTATTCCCTACTTCCGTATGAATCGCATACGCAAAATCGATCGGGCTCGCGTCCTTCGGCAGCACCACTACCTTGCCCTTCGGCGTAAAGGTATATACCTCCTCCGGGTACAGGTCGATCTTCAGCGTCGACATGAACTCGTTCGGGTCCGACATCTCCCGCTGCCACTCCATCAGCTGCCGCACCCACGCCAGCCTCTGTTCATCCTTCGCCGTCACGCTCTCGCCGGCCTTGTACTTCCAGTGCGCCGCAATGCCTTCTTCCGCGACCCGGTGCATCTCCTCCGTACGAATCTGCACTTCAAACTGATGCCCACCCGCCGCAATCAGCGTCGTATGCAGAGACTGATAAAGGTTCGGCCGCGGCATAGCGATAAAGTCCTTGATGCGCCCCGGAACCGGCCGCCAGATGCTGTGGAGCAATCCCAGCAGCGCATAGCAGTCCTGCACCGTATGGCAGATCACCCGGATCGCCAGCAGGTCATACACCTGGTCCACCGGAATCTTCTGGTCCACCAGCTTCTGCTGGATCGAGTACAGCCGCTTAATCCGCGACTCCACCCGCCCCTCGATCTTGAACTCCCGTAACTTCTCTTCCAGTTGGGCCACGATGCTCTGCAGGAAAATCTCACCCTCGCCACGCAGCGCATCCACCTCGGTCGAAACCTGCTCGTACGCATAGGGGTCGGTATACCGGAACGCCAGATCCTCCAGCTCGCCGCGCAGCTTACCCATCCCCAGCCGGTGCGCCAGCGGAGCGAAGATCTCCAGCGTCTCCCGGGCAATCTTCTGCTGCTTCTCAGGCTTCAGATGTTCAAGCGTCCGCATATTGTGCAACCGGTCCGCCAGCTTGATGATCACCACCCGAACGTCCGTCACCATCGCCAGCAGCATCTTGCGAATGTTCTCCGCCTGGTGGTCTTCGCGATTTGCGAACTTGATCTTGTCCAGCTTCGTCACACCTTCGACAATGTGCGCGACCTGCTCCCCAAACCTCTTCGCAATCTCCGCCGTCGTAACGTCTGTATCTTCCACCGCGTCATGCAGCAGCCCCGCCGCAATCGCCGTCGAGTCCATCTTCAACTCGGCCAGCACCTGCGCTACTTCCAGCGGATGGATAATGTACGGCTCGCCGCTCGCGCGCTTCTGCCCTTCGTGCTGCTGGATACAGAACGCCCACGCCGAACGCACGATCTCCAGATCGTCCCCGGGCCTGTTCTCATGCACCGTAGCCAGCAGCTTGTCGAACTTATCATCGATAACGCTATCCCCGGTAGTGATCACCGAAACCGCAGGCACAGCAGGAGGCAGAACAGGAACTGGAGCAAACGTCCCCGAAGGCCCATCTAGGCTCATCTCGCTCGCATCCCCCGACGTATCAATGGACGCAGCAATCTGCGGAGCTCCTTCCAGCTCAAGGCCAGCGTCGGTGGAAACTATATCCGGTGTGCTCTTCGGCTTGACTCTGGACCCAGGCGGCGGGCCCGGCTGCCGAGAGGCCGGGGGAGCGGTTGCCATAGGTCATTATAGGCCGACCGCAATGCCCCGACCCCCAAAGCAAACAACAAGGCCCCGCCCCAGCCGAGGCCGAAGGCAGGGCCGCAGCTCCTTCAGCTACGCCTTACCCGCCAACTGCCGCAGCACATACTGCAGAATGCCGCCGTGCTGGTAGTACAGAATCTCCTGCGGCGTATCAATCCGCACCGTCACAGGAAACTCCGTCGTCTTGCCCAGATCAGACTCCGCCACGACCACGATGTTCTTGCCATTGGCGAACTTGTTGTCCAGCATCTCCTTCAGTTGTCCCGCAACATCGCCAATCGCAAACACCTCTTCGCCGGAGAGCCCCAGCGACTCCACATTCTCCCCCGGCATAAACTGCAGCGGCAGAATGCCCATGCCCACCAGGTTCGACCGATGAATCCGCTCGAAGCTCTCGGCAATCACAAACTTGATGCCCAACAGCCGCGGCCCCTTCGCCGCCCAGTCACGGCTCGAACCCGATCCATACTCCTTGCCCGCCAGAATCGCCAGCGGTGTCCCACGCTGCGCATACGCCACGCTCGCATCGTAGATCGACATCGGAATATCTTCCGGCAGCAATCGCGTCACGCCGCCTTCGGTTCCAGGCGCCAGCTTGTTCTTCAGCCGCACATTCGCGAACGTACCGCGCACCATCACCTCATGATTGCCGCGCCGCGAGCCATAGCTGTTGAAGTCGGCAGGCTTCACCCCGTGGTCCGTCAGGTACTTGCCCGCCGGGCCATTCAGCTTGATCGAGCCCGCCGGCGAGATGTGGTCCGTCGTCACCGAGTCACCCAGCACCGCCAGCACACGCGCCGCACGAATCTCCTCAATCGGAGCCGGGGTCGCCGGCATCCCGTCAAAGTACGGAGCCTTGCGAATGTAAGTCGAATCCGCCTCCCACTCGTACGTCTCTCCTTCCGGAAATTTCAGGTGCTGCCAGTTCTGATCGCCGTCTGACACCGTCGAATACTGCTTCCGGAACATCGCCGAATCAATCGACGAAGCCACCACATCCGATACCTCTTTCTGCGTCGGCCAAATGTCCTTCAGAAACACCGGAGCGCCTGCCTTGTCCTTGCCCAACGGCGTATTCACAAAGTCATGCGAAATATGCCCCGCCAGCGCATACGCCACCACCAGCGGAGGACTCATCAGGTAATTCGCCCGTACCTCCGGCGAAATCCGCCCCTCAAAGTTACGGTTCCCAGAAAGCACCGACACCGCCACCAGCCCATGGTCTTCAATCGACTTCGACACATCCGTCGGCAGCGGCCCCGAGTTCCCGATACACGTCGTGCAGCCATAGCCCACTACCTGGAAACGCAGCGCATCCAGGTACGGCATCAGCCCGGCCTTCTCGTAGTAATCCGTCACCACGCGCGAACCCGGCGCCAGCGAAGACTTCACCCACGGCGGCGTGCTCAGACCCTTCTCCACTGCCTTCTTCGCCAGCAGACCCGCCGCCATCATTACGTAAGGATTCGACGTGTTCGTGCACGACGTAATTGCCGCAATCACAATCGACCCATGGTTCAGGTACGGATCAGGATCAATCCCGAACCGCGCCTTGATCGAAACCGCCGGAGCCTCCAGCGTCGCGACACTCATCCCACCACCACCACCCAGCGTGACCACCGCAACAGCAGGAGCCTCCACCACCGGCGCCGGCGAACCCACGCCGCTCGTCACATCGCCGTACGCACTCGCGTGGCCGCCTTCACCTTCCCACCGAACCAGCTGCCGAGCCGCATTCTTGTTGGCATTCGGTCCCAGCAAAGCCGGAAGCTGCTGCGCAAAGCTCGCCGCCGTATCCGACAAGCGCACTCGGTCCTGCGGACGCTTCGGCCCTGCCACGCTCGGCTCCACCGTCGCCAGGTCCAGCGAAATCGTCGCCGAGTACTCCGCCTCCGCCGCATCCGCCGTGTGGAACGTGCCCTGCGCGCGGTTGTATGCCTCCACCAGCGCAATCTGCTCGTCGCTCCTGCCCGTCAACGAAAGGTAGCGCAGCGTCTCCGCGTCCACCGGGAAGAACCCGCACGTCGCGCCATACTCCGGAGCCATATTCGCAATCGTCGCGCGATCCGCCAGCGGCAGCTCCGCGATTCCAGGCCCGTAGAACTCCACAAACTTGCCCACCACGCCTAGCTTCCGCAACATCTCCGTCACGGTCAGTACCAGGTCCGTCGCCGTAGTGCCTTCCTTCAACTTGCCTGTCAGCCTGAACCCGACCACCTGCGGCAGCAGCATGCTCACCGGCTGTCCCAGCATCGCGGCCTCAGCCTCAATGCCGCCGACGCCCCAGCCCAGCACGCCCAGCCCATTCACCATTGTCGTATGCGAGTCCGTCCCGACCAGCGTGTCCGGATACGCCACCATCGCGCCATCCGCATCCGGCGCAGTCGTAAACACCACCCGTGCCAGGTACTCCAAATTCACCTGGTGACAGATCCCCATCCCCGGCGGCACCGCCGAGAAGTTGTTGAACGCCGTCTGCCCCCACTTCAGAAACGCATACCGCTCACGGTTCCGCTGAAACTCGAGCGCCGCATTCAGGTCATACGCCCGCTTCGTCCCAAATTCATCAACCTGCACCGAGTGGTCGATCACCAGCTCCGCAGGCTGCAGCGGATTGATCTTCTCCGGGTCACCGCCCAGCGCCTTCATCGCATCGCGCATCGCCGCCAGGTCCACAATCGCCGGAACGCCCGTAAAATCCTGCATCAGCACCCGCGCCGGCATATAGGCAATCTCGCGCGAGGGCTCAGCCTTCGGGTCCCACGCCGCCAGAAACTTGATGTCATCCGCCGTCACCGTGCGCCCGTCTTCGTGGCGCAGCAGGTTCTCCAGCAGCACCCGCAGCGAAAACGGCAGCCGCGCCAGATTCACGCCCATATCCGTCAGCGCCTGCAAACGATACATCGTGTACGTCTTACCGCCTGCGGACAACGTGGATTTGCTATGAAACGAATCGGGATGCGTAGCCTTCGACATATCTCTTCTCCATGGGCCGTGCTCACGCGGAGCACGAAGTTCGGGCAAGCCTTCTGCTCAGAATCAGCAGCGGCCGCGACGGGGTAAGCCTATCAAATCCTGCAAGAGGGAACGGTACGGAAGAGGAAAATACGAATCAACGGCCCCGGTCAGGGCGACCGTGGCGAAAGCGCTTCGTCTTGGAAAGACTGCCTGCCATACCCAAATCTTACTCCCAACCACCCCTCCGCCAAAAGCCGCTTCACTGACAACTGTAGACTCGAAACTGAAAACCAATCCAGCTAGCCGTTGCACTTGCCTCTGCGGTTGCGCGCCCCATCCCAACCCATGCGATGATGCTCCGTCAAGCAAAACTCGCCTCGGAGCCGCCCCTAATGCCTTGCAAATCCCTCACCGCCGCAGCCCTGCTCTTCGCTGCCACCTTCGCGCCCGCCCAAAAGTCCGCTGCCAAAGACACCGCCCTCCACATCTACTTCGCCGACGTCGAAGGCGGCCAGGCCACCCTCATCGTCTCCCCCACCCACGAGAGCCTCCTCATTGACACCGGCTGGCCCGGCTTCAACTCCCGCGACGCCAAACGCATCGTCGCCCTCGCCACCCGCGCCGGCATCTCCCGCATCGACAACGTCATCCTCACCCACTACCACGTCGACCACACCGGCGGCCTCACCCAACTCGCAGCTCTCATCCCCATCGGCGGCATCATCGACCACGGCCCCAATCGCGAGCCAATGACTACCAACGACGGAAAAGGCACCCTGGACGCCTTCAGCGCCTACCAGCAAACCCTCACCGAAAAGAAAATCGCCCACCTCACCGTCAAACCCGGCGAAACTCTCCCCTTCAAATCTCTTCACGCCCAGGTCGTTAGCGCCGACGGCGAAGTCATCACCAAACCCTTCCCCGGCGGTGGCTCCGGCAAGCCCAATCCCGCCTGCGCCGCCAGTCCCCTCAAACCCATCGAAAACGGTGAGAACGACCGCTCCGTCGGCATCCTCCTCACCTTCGGCAAACTCCGCATCCTCGATCTCGGCGACCTTACCTGGGCCGAAGAGCGCCCCCTCATGTGCCCCATCGACAACCTCGGCCGCGTCGACGTCTACATCGTCTCCCACCATGGCGTCGCCCAGAGCAATAGCCCCGCCCTTCTCGAAGCCATCGCCCCCCGCGTCGCCATCATGGATAACGGAGCCACCAAGGGAGCCATCCCCGCCGCATGGGAGAACATCCAGCACTCGCCCCGAATCAACGCCGGAGAAAAGGACGGAAGCGCAGCCCTCTGGCAACTCCACACCGCCACCAAGGCTGACGCTGCCCACAACGTCCCCGATTCCCGCATCGCCAACCTCACCGCCCCTGGTCCCACAACCGACGACGCCGGAAACTTTCTTGAGCTCATCGGCCGAGTGGATGGCTCCATTTCCGTGTTCAACTCAAGGACGGCCGCAACGGTGAAATACCCCGCACGGTAAAGCTCCCAGCGGCCAGGTTCATTGCGATTCCCGGGGGCCACGTTCCACCCTCTCCCGGCATCACATTGAGCTGAAACTTCGTCAGGAGACACGATGAAGATCTACAAGCTCGCGCTCGGTATAGGCTTAGGCCTCACCACCATCACCGGATTCACAGGTTGCAACGCGCAGACGGTTACCGCCTCCACACAGGATCTCGGCCCCGACCCTGCCGACGCCAACATGGCTCCGGTCCCCGCCCAACAGAATCCCAGCCAGCAGAATCCCAGCCAGCAGCAACGGCCATATGTCTCGCAGCCCAACCAGAACGAGAGCATCACCAGCGCGCAGCAGGCCCAGCAGCAGGGCGCACCGATCGAACGCCGCGACCCCTACAACGGCAACCAGTCCCCCCAGGCAAGCCAGAACGACAGCTCCTACTCCGACCAAAGCTACGACGATCAGGTCAACGACGGTCAGGACGCAATCGAAGCCGAAGCCGATCAGCCACCACCTCCGCTCCCCCAGTATGAGCAGCCACCCGCACCTGAACCCAACTACCTCTGGACCCCAGGCTACTGGAGCTACGCCCCTCAGGGCTACTTCTGGGTGCCCGGAACCTGGTGCGCCGCCCCCTACTACGGCGCTCTCTGGACCCCCGGCTACTGGGGCTACTACGGCAACCGCTACCGCTTCCACCGTGGCTTCTGGGGCCTCCACATCGGCTTCTATGGCGGCATCAACTACGGATTCGGCTACTTTGGCTCCGGCTACCGCGGCGGCTATTGGAACGGCAACAACTTCTACTACAACCGCGCCGTCACCCGCGTAAACGTCACCCACATCACCAACGTCTACAACCGCACCGTCGTCATCAACAACATCACCAACAACCGCGTCAGCTTCAACGGTGGCCGCGACGGCATTAACGTTCGCCCACGGCCCGCCGAAATCGCCGCCATGCGTGGCCCGCGCATCCCGCCCATGAACACGCAGATTCAGGTGCGCCGCGATGCCGAGCAGAACCGACAGCAGTTCTTCCAGCAAAACAAAGGCCGCCCCGCGCTCGTCTCCTCTCCGCGCCCTATCGCAGCCGATCGCGGCATCACCCGACCCATGCCCCAGCCCAACTCCAACATGCGTCCGGCCCAGCCCAACCAGCCCGGCAATCAAAATCCACCCAGCCGCCCCGGAGACTTCCAGCGGCCCGGCCAGCCCGGCCAGAGCGGTCGCCCAGACTCCCAGCGTCCCGCTCAACCCAACCAACCTCAAGTCCAGCCCGCCCAGCCAAACCGCCCCGGCGTTCAACCAGGTCAAAGTGGCCGCCCAGACTATCAGCGCCCCGCGCAACCCAACCAGCCCCAGATCCAGCCGGTCCGCCCCAATCAACCCGCCCAGCCCCAGAATCAGCAACGCCCGATGCCCCAGCCAAACTCCAACATGCGCCCAGCGCAGCCCACCCCTCAGCCGCAGCAGCCTTCGCTGAGACCCACACCCCAGCCCGACCAGCAGCGGCCCACCCCGCAGCCGCGCCCCTCCTACCCGCAGCAGCAGCCACAGCGCCCTGCCCCGGAGGCACGTCCCACGCCCCAGCCCCAGCAGCGCCCGCAACAGGAAGCCCGGCCCAACTTCCAGCCCCGCCCGCAGGAAGTCCGGCCCGCACCTCAACCTCGCCCCCAGGAGGCTCGCCCTCAACCCGCACAACGCCAGGAAGCTCAACGTCCACAACCGCAGCGTGAAGAACGTCCCCGCCGCTAACCCCCAGGGAAGCTTCTAACTACGCCACAAAATTCGGAACATCCTCCACCCACGCGTGCCCACAAGCATCACAAACCCACTTATTCGCCGGCTCCACCTCTTCCAGCAGAATCTCATCCGACCCACAAGCCGGACACGTCGGCACCACGTACTCGTCTTTGTTCCGCAGCATCTCCCGAAACTCCTCAGGAATCGGCTGCGCCAGTAACTCCGCCATCCGCGCAGCATCACCCGGCGCCACCGCCAGCATCGAAGCCCGCACCGCGTAGCGCCCCGAACTCGGCAAAATCACCTGCGACTCAATGCCCTCCGACTTCAGCCAGAGCGCCGCCGCCGAAGCCTCCTCTTCATCATCGAACTCCGATACGCAATGGTTCGGAGCCCGAAACGCATACCCCTCCGGCAGGCTCACGCCATCCAGCTCTTCCTCCAGCGCATCCGCCGGCTCCAGCTCCTCCACTGCACGGCTCAAACGCCGCCGCGCCAGCTCACCCTTCAGAGCACTCTGCGCCACCTCTATCAGGTCTTCCATCCCACGAGCCAGTTCCACAAGCTCCTGGTCGCTCATCTCCCCATACATCTTCGTCAATCCACTGAACTGCTCCGCATCGCCAGCCGCCATCGCCACCCTCCAACCTGCCCCTCTACCTTACCCTCCAAACGCAATCTGCCCCAGCAGAACCACGTTCAGAATCAAGATTACCGACACCGCCAGCCAGCCCGCAGCCCGCGTCCGGAACGCACTCGTAAACTCCGCCATCACCGCCGTGCGGCTCGTCAGCACCAGCAGCGGCACCAGCGCAAACGGCAGCGCAAAGCTCAGCACCACCTGCGACAGGATCAAAATCTTCAACGGATCCAGCCCCACCGCAATCACCACTAGCGCCGGAATAATCGTAATCAGCCGTCGCAGAAAGATCGAAAACTTGATGTCCAGGAACCCTTCGATAATCACCTGCCCCGCCATCACCCCCACCGTCGAGCTCGAAAGCCCCGAACACAGCAGCGCCACCGCAAACACAGTCGCCGCCGCCGGCCCCAGCAGCGGCCCCAGCGTCTGGTGCGCCTGCTCAATCGTCGTCACCGGGTTGCCCAGATGCGAGAACGACACCGCCGCCATTACGATCATCGCCGAATTAATCAGCCACGCCCCGTTCATCGCCACGAACACATCAATCAACTCAAACTTCAGGTACTTGCTCCGCCGCGACCCACCCACAATCAGCGGCTCCTTCTGCAACTCCTTCAGCCGCGGCTGCACCAGCGCCGAGTGCAGATACACCACGTGCGGCATCACCGTCGCCCCCAGCATCCCCACCGCCACATACAGGCTGCTGTGGAACTGCTTCGGATCAAGCGAAGGAATCAGCGCACCCATCGCCGCCGCCCGCCAGTCTGGATGCACCAGAAAAATCTCAAACCCGTAACAAATCCCAATCACCCCCACAAACAGCATCACTCCGCGCTCCAGCCACTGGTACCCCGCAAGGTCCAGCGCAAGGATCAGGAACACCCCTACCGCCGTTACCAGCGCCGCCGCAAACAGCGTCTCTGTCCGCGACCATCCATGCGCCATCACCGCTGGCCCAAACAGCAGGTAGAACCCCAGTGCCGCCCCCAGAAACTCCGCCAGGTCAGTCGCCACCGCGGCAATCTCCGCTGCCACCCACAGCGTCCACGTAATTGGCCGCGCAAAATGCTTCCTGCAGTTCTGCGGCAGCGTCAGCCCCGTCACAATCCCCAGCTTCGCCGAAAGATACTGGATCAGAATCGCCATCACGTTCGACCACAGCAGAACCCACAAAAGCCTGTACCCGAACCGGCTGCCACCTTCGATATTCGTCGCAAAGTTGCCCGGATCGATGTACGCCACCGAAGCCACAAACGCCGGCCCAAAATACCGCCACATCTCGTTCCGCTTGAACTTCAACGGACCGCTCTCCGGCACCCCACCCCCAGCCACACTATTTGGCTCACTAACTAAATTATTAGACACACCTAAATTGTAACTTAATGCTAGGCTCAGTCGAGTTCCGCAATTACGGGATCGCACACGATCGTCTATGGCAAAGTCACTCACTACAGCACGCCGCCCCCCCGCCGCCAAGGGCGTCCCATCCTCCGGCGGCGAGGCCATCGACGACTATCTCAAGGCCATCTTCCAGCTCAGCGGCCGTACCGAGCGCCAGGTTTCCTCCACCGAGATCGCAGCCCATCTCGCCATCACGCCCGCCTCCGTCACCAATATGCTGCAGAAGCTCGCCGCCCTCCAGCCCCCGCTCGTCACCTACGAGAAGCATCGCGGAGTCCATCTCGCCAAGGCCGGCCGCAAGCGCGCCCTCGAAATCGTTCGTCACCATCGCCTCCTCGAAACCTTCCTCCACAAAGTCCTCGACTACCCTTGGGACGAGGTCCACCAGGAGGCCGAGCGCCTCGAACACTTTATCTCCGAGCGCTTCGAAGAGCGCATCGCCGCCAAACTAGGCCACCCCGAGTTCGATCCCCACGGCCACGCCATCCCCGCCCTCGACGGTACCCTCCCCACCCACGAGCCACCCCACCAGATCCTCCCTCTATCCCAGCTCATCCCTGGCCAGACCGCCCGGGTCGCCAGCGTCTCCGACCAGGACCCCGCCATGCTTCGCTACCTCGCCGCCGAAGGCATCCGCCCCGGCGTCAAACTCACCCTCAGCGCCCAACTGCCCTTCAAAGGCGCCTACCAGGTCCGCATAGGCTCCTCCCCCAAACCAATCCTGCTCAGCCCCACCCTCGCCGAAGCCATCTCCGTAGCCACTAAATAAATCCCTCCGCTCCGCAATAGTCCCCATGCAAAATAAAACGTCGCCATTCCAAGCGCAGCGAATAGCTGCTGGAAGGATCAATCAAGCGTTCCCGCTTGTCCCGCCCTAACCGTCCGAACCCCCGCATTTCGCCTTTGCCTTTGCCTTTGCCTTTGCCTTTGCCTTTGCCTTTGCCTTTGCCTTAAACCAGCATTAGCCTTTGCCCTTGCTTTTGCCTTAAACCAGTACTAGCTTTTGCCCTTGTCTGTCCCGAATCGCCCTTGCCCTTATCCGTGCCCATCCGCGAATATCCGTGGTCGAAGTCCTGCTCTTATCAGCCTTTATCCCTTTGATCCCCGTTACGCCTTTGCCCTTATCCGCCTTGATCCGTGCCCGTCCGTGCAATCCGTGTTAAGCCTCTCCGTACCAGTGCTAGCCTTGTGACTATGAAAGTTCTTGTCATCGGCGGCGGTGGCCGCGAGCACGCCATCTGCTGGTCTCTCTCGCACTCCCCCCGCGTCACCGAAATCCTTTGCGCCCCCGGCAACGGCGGCATAGCCCAAATCGCAAAGTGTCTCTCCGTCGACGTAACCAGCCTCCCATCCCTCCTCGACCTCGTAGCCATCATCAACCCGGCCGTCACGATCATCGGCCCCGAAGTCCCGCTCGCCCTCGGCCTCGTCGACGCACTTACCGCCGATAGTCGCCGCGTCTTCGGCCCCACCCAGGCCGCCGCCATGCTCGAAACCAGCAAGGCCTTCTCCAAGGACTTCATGCGCCGCCACGACATCCCCACCGCGGCCTACGCCCTCTGCACCAGCTTTGAAGAGGTCCACGAAGAGCTCCACCGCTTCGGCACCCCCGTCGTCGTCAAGGCCAGCGGCCTCGCCGCCGGCAAAGGTGTCGTCATCTGCGACACGCACATCGAAGCCCAGGCCATGGCCTCCCGCATCTTCTCTGGAGAGCTCACCGGAACACCCGAAACCGAAGTCGTCCTCGAAGAATTTCTCACCGGCGACGAGCTCTCCTTCTTCGCCCTCTGCGACGGAACCCACGCCATCCCTATCGCCGCCGCCCAGGACCACAAGCGCATCGGCGAAGGCGACACCGGCCCTAACACCGGCGGCATGGGAGCCTACTCCACCGACTCCCTCATGACCTCCCAGCTCTCCCAGTGGCTCATCACCAACGTCGCCCAGCGCACCGTCGACGGCATGGCCGCCGAAGGTGCCCCCTTCAAAGGAATCCTCTTCTGCGGCATCATGATCACCCCCACCGGCCCCATGGTCCTCGAGTTCAACACCCGCTTCGGCGACCCCGAAACCCAGGCCATCCTCCTCCGCCTCGAAACCGATCTCCTCGACCTCATCGACGCATCCATCGACGGAACTGCAGCGAACCTCAGCATCCGCATGAAGCCCGGAGCCAGTGTCTCCGTCATCGCCGCCAGCGCCGGATACCCCGGCCCCTACACCTCCGGCAAACCCATCACCGGCCTCCCCAACTCCCCCTCGGACGACATAGTCGTCTTCCACTCCGGCACCAAGTCAGTCGACGGAAACATCGTCACTGCCGGAGGCCGCGTCCTCTCCATCGCCGCCCAGGCCCCCACCCTTCCCGAAGCTCTCGACCGTGCCTACACCACCCTCAGCAAAATCTACTTCGAAGGGATGCAGTTTCGCCGCGATATAGGCCACCGCGCTCTCTAAATCAATACGCTCTCATCGACCCAGATGCTTCCCGAAGAACGCCGCAATCTCCCCGTAGGCCTCCTTAGCCTCCGGCAGACGGTCGTCGCGTCCAAACTGCGCATGAGATTGCCCCTCGTACACCTCCAGCTCTGCCTCCACTCCCGCCGCCCGCAGTTTGCGATGCACCCGCACCGTATTGCTCAGCAGCAGGTCGCGTGTCCCCGTCGTCAAAATCGTCGGCGGAAACCCGCTCATATCGCCGTACACCGGCGAGAGCAGCGGGTCCTTCAAATCATGTCCATGCGCATAGACCTTCGTCGCCGCATCGCAAAAACCGTCACGCGACACCAGGACGTTGTCCACCATCTCGTTCGTGTAGAAGCTGTCGCCCACCTTCGTCACATCGGACATCGGCGTACTCGGTGCGATCGCGCCCGGCATCGGCAGCCCCATCTGCTTCGCCCGCAGCATCATCTCCAGCACCAGCGCACCACCAGCAGAGGTCCCCAGCACGCCTACATTCTTCGCGCCCGTCTTCTTCACCACAGCCGCATACACCGTCATCGCATCGTCCAGTGCCGCCGGGAAGTAAGCCTCCGGAGGCATCCTGTAGTCCACCGCAATCACCTCATAATGCCCAAAACCCGCCATCATGATCGCTTCCTTGGTCCCCGCCTCCCCCGGCGACAGCACATAGCAACCACCATGCACCTGAATCAAAACCTTATTCCGATGCTCCGGCGGAATCACGTCCGGCTTCACGATATAAACCTTCACACCGTTCATCACTGAGCTCGTCATCGAAACATGCAGACGCTCCCGTATCCCCGGAAGCGCCGCCACCGCTGTCGCCGCCTGCGCGGTCGCCGCCGTGCGCCACTCCTGCCCCGTACCCCAGAGCACATTCCACGTCGGGTTCAACGGCGCACCAATAATCTCCCGCATCCCCGGACTCACATCGCTCGGAACCGGCAACTCCCGCACCGGAACAGACCGCGACTTCAACGCCCCATCGCCGCTCTGCGCGAACCCATCCCAAACTCCAGATCCCATCACCAGAACAATGATCAACCTCTGCGCAAGCCTCATCCCTTTTCCCCCGAACTGCCACTTCCAATATACGATTCACGCACCCCGCGCCGGCGACACCTCCTTCCCACAGCCACGCACATGAATCCTTTTCACACCAAACCCATCTCATCATCCGAGGTAAACGACATATGTTGTCCGTCAGAAAAGCAGCAGAACGCGGCCATGCCAACCACGGTTGGCTCGACTCCAACTTCACCTTCTCCTTCGCCGAGTACTACGATCCCGCGCACATGGGCTTCCGCGCCCTCCGCGTCATCAACGAGGACTTCGTCGCCCCGTCCATGGGCTTCGGCAAGCACCCCCATCGCGACATGGAGATCCTCACCTACGTCCTCGAGGGTGCCGTCAAACACGAGGACTCCATGGGCTCCAGCGAGACCCTCGTCCCCGGCGAACTCCAGCACATGTCCGCCGGCTCCGGCGTCCGCCACAGCGAGATGAACCCCTCCAGCGACGAGACTCTCCACCTGCTCCAGATCTGGCTCGTGCCCAACAAGATGGGCATCCCGCCGAAGTACGAGCAGAAGAAGTTCCCCATCCACACCCGGCCCAACCAGCTCCACCTGCTCGCCAGCCCAAATGCTGACCCCGACGCACGCGAAGGCTCCTTCCAAATCTTCTCCGACGCAGAACTGCTCGCCGCAAAACTCGACAACGGAGCCTCCGTCACCCACACCTTCAAACACACCAACGGCTGGCTCCAGGTAGCCCGCGGCGAACTTGAAGTACAGGGAATCACCCTCAAAGCCGGCGACGGCCTCGCCCTCACCGACGAGTCCACCATCACCATCTCCACCCCCACCACCGGCGAGTTCCTCCTCTTCGACCTCGCCTAAACCAAAAGGCGGCGCGAACCAAAAAGCGCGCCGCCGCAACAGCACCCGCTTCACAACAGCACCGGCCTTAACTGACAACTGAAGACTCAAGACTAAAAACTGGTCCAGCCTCGCCTCTGTAGTTGCATTTGCCGTTGCAGCTGCAGTTGTCTTTGTCTTTCACGAACAATTAATTACTACCCACTGCTCACTGCCTTTTGCTACAGTGGCTGCTCTATGAAACTCCCCCTCCTCGCCGCGCTCACCTTCGTCACCCTCTCAGCCCACACGCAGCAGCGCCCCGCCATCACCGGCGTAGCCTTCGTCCGCGTCTACACCGCCGACCCCGCCGCCTCCAAAATTTTCTACGGCAAAACCCTCGGCTTCGAAGCTTCCATCAAAGACTCCCTCACCCACTACCAGGTCAACGACGCCCAGTGGATCGAAGTCGTTCCCATGCCGTCGCCCGCCCCGGTAAGCAAAGTCGCCTGCTTCGGCCTCACCACCCGCGACGTCCGCGCCATGGAGCGCTACCTCCGCGCCCAACACATCGCCATCGACCAGCCACTCGCCAACGGCAAATTCGCCATCCACGATCCCGAAGGCCACCTCATCTACTTCGTCCAGCAGACCCCCGCCGGCCCCGCCATCTCTCCCAGCGCCCCCTCACATCGACTCATCCACACCGGCTTCGTCGTCAAGGACCGCGAAGTCGAATCCAAATTCTTCCACGACATCCTCGGCTTCAACCCCCTCTGGTTCGGTGGCCGCACCGACGACTCCGTCGACTGGGTCAGCCTCCAGGTCCCCGACGGACGCGACTGGGTCGAGTTCATGCTCCATCCCCCCGCCGATACCGACGCGAAATCCCTCGGCTCCCGCAATCACATCGCCCTCGGCGTAGCTAACATGCCCAACACCCTAGCCGCCGTAGC